>ULSG01022414.1_pt1 | contig 11055 bp, 9 predicted proteins | sample 1956191 | NCBI WGS metagenome assembly ULSG01 (sample SAMEA4835703, study PRJEB28245) | human gut metagenome | biome: gut microbiome; material: fecal sample | place: Denmark | collected 2008 | reverse complement strand
AATCATAACAAATATTCTCCACAACTACATCCTTTATGCTTTTTTCTTTTTTTCATTCTACCACAAGCTCACCATTAATCATCAATTTTCTGATATTTTAAAAATCATGACAACAATTTGTTTAGGAAATGGTGTTCAATATTATTATCTGAATTTATCAATCGTTCTTCTATTATATTGTCTATAACTATCCGCCTCATTCTGCAATCTGACAAGCTTCTCCGACATCATTTCACTAATGAATAAGCTTAAAAGCTTGTAAAATAGGGAAAGTTAAAAAAATATTTCGGCAAACTGGAAGTTGTTATTTCAATGCTTTTTTATCATTTTCTTTTTCATCATATTATGTTCAAACTCAACCCATGCGATTTCAGAAAATAGAACTATCATATAAATAACCACCTGAACCACAACGCCATCCAGCTTTTTAATAAAATATCCAAAAACAGCTTGTGTAATAAATAGCACACAACCCAAAATAATAAAATTTCTGCCATGTCTATTCTCCCATAATCCAACTATTATTTGCACTTTTCAAGTGCCTCAGACAATACCTGAGCCTGCTCATATGTATCTACTTCTATTTGACAACTACCTTCAGTTATTGCACACATTACTCTTGGATTTGCAATCATTTCATCATTCAGATAAATGCCTATCGTATTTCCAATATTATTTGTAGTAATATCTGCAAATATTTTTGTTACTTCTGCCCTCTCCGACTCTGTCTGTTTCTTATTCTTCGTATTCTCCATATGCCGGCAAAGGAGTTATTCTTGAATTATAAGATGCACAGTGGGACAGTCCTGTGTGTCTCCTTTGTTTTGATACCACTATTAGATATCAGAACGGTCGTTGCCACAAGCAACGCAAATTAACTTTTTCGTTTTTGCCGCAGCAAACTGGATGACCGGTCCGGAAATGAGGATTGTTACTATGGTGCATATGCCAAATTTTCCGCCCAGCATAACGCCTGTCACAACCATCACGACATCCAGTACCATTCGTACAATTTTTACCTGCCAGTTGTTCTTTTCCGCAAGAGAAAAAGTCAGTGCCTCATAAGAACCCCGCCCCAGGGAGGCTGCTGCATAAAAGCCAGTTCCTATTGCAAAAAGCACAATTCCCAATAACATGATAAGTGCATTTACCCATATATGCGTACTGTACACATGTGCATTTGCAAACAAATCTACACAAAAGCTATACACAATCTGGTAAAGTATCGTGCCGATATGTATCTGTGACCTGTCATAGAAAAACGCAAATACAATCATAACTATGGCTACTATCATGGATGCCGTACCGATACTTACATGAAATGTTTTCGAAATTCCCTGCCATAATACCGCAAGGGTGGCACCACCAAATCCCGCATACAGCGCCAGCGTAATGCCATATGCTGCAACGACTGAACCAACCACTATAATAATTAATTTTATCGTCCACTCCAATTTACTCATATTATTACTTTTTTTCATTCCATTCACATATCATATTCCATGCTTCATCATCAATTTCTTCATCATGAAACAATTTTCTTTTATCATCTTCTGTTATTTTTCGAATTACACGGCATGGATTTCCTGCTGCAATAGACCAGGATGGAATATCTTTTGTAACAACACTTCCGGCGCCAACTACCACATTATCTCCAATATGTACGCCCGGACATACTACTGTATTTCCGCCCAGCCACACGTTATCCCCGATAACAACCTCTTTTCCATATTCAAAAGCAGAATTCCGCGTATCCGGATAAATCGGATGTCCTGCCGTGTAAATAGAAACGTTGGGTGCCATCTGACAATTATCACCAATTTTTACTTTTGCCACATCGATAATGGTACAGTTATAATTTGCAAAGAAATTTTTCCCCACTTCAATATGTGAACCATAATCGCAGTAAAACGGCGGATTGATACATGCACCCTCCGATTTTCCAAGAAGTTCTTTTACGATTTCTGCAATTCCATCAAAATCTGACCGATCAGCGAAATTAAGTTTTTGCAGAATCTTTCTGCATTTCACCTGTTCTTCCATAACGGTCTCATCTGAAATATAAGCAAGCTGCATATCTCTTCTCTTTTTCATGTCCATTTTCTCATTCTCCTTTTCTTCCGCTTGATATAATATTAAAATATACCTTTTCTATTGATTTTTATATCAAAATCAGCCATAATCATATAACAATCGTTCGCAAAGGAGCTGACCCCATGAAAGTATGTCCAACAACTGTTTTAAATTCAGATGCATCCGAAAATGTTATTTATAATCATCCGGACTTTCCGGCATATATTAAAAAAGGAAATCTCTCCGACTATCCTGATTTTCGTGCAGTCAGCCACTGGCATGATGACCTTGAATTTATTCTAATTTTAGAAGGACAGATGTCTTATGATGTCAATGGACAAAAAATTTTTCTACAGGAAGGCGAAGGAATTTTTGTGAATAGCCACTGTTTTCACTATGGCTATTCCGATGCTCATACTGAATGCTCCTTTATCTGCATTTTGTTGTCTCCTCAGCTTCTTTCCGTAAATGACTCTTTCAAAAAAAATTATTTAAATCCTTTATTGCAAAATATACATTTTCCCTTTCAAAAATTAAATCCAATTATTCAGTGGCAAAATACTATTCTCCATGATCTTAAAATGCTCTATGAAGATAATGCAGATTATTTACAGCCGTTTATTATTCTGGAAAAATTTGCTCATATTTTCAAACTTCTCTCTGAAAATATGAACTTTTTTCCTAACCATACTAAAAATACAGCAGACATTTTATCTCTTGCTGCAATGATTGGATATGTACAAAAGAATTACCAAAATAAAATTCTGCTGAAAGATATTTCGTCTGCCGGAAATTGCTGTAAAACCAAATGTACCTCTCTTTTTCAAAAATATTTGTCCACTTCGCCCATGCAATATTTAAACTGTTATCGTTTGAAAAAATCAATTTTTCTTCTCAGAAATACATCAATTTCGATTACCGAAACAGCCTATGCCTGTGGATTTTCAAGCACCAGTTATTTTTGTGAGCTTTTCCGTAAATTTTACAATACCACACCAGATAAGTATCGGAAAAATGTAAAAAATCATCTTTTCCATTTACAGTTCCAAAATTTTACACTGCTCCAGTCCTGCGCTCCAAAACTCCTCAATCGGCATACCTTTCACCTGACAGATAATGCTTGCATTCATCGCACCATGTCCCACAATCAGGATATCCTTACCTTCCTGTAGCTGCGGGTCTATCACTTCCTTCAAAAATGCTCCGGTTCTTGCAAAGAGTTCCTCCCAGGTTTCTGCTCCACCTATCGATTCGTGATATTCTCCCGGCTTTTGAAACAAAATATTAATCGGGCAACCCGGAATAGCAAAGCTGTTTTCGATTCCCTCATAATCGCCAAAACTCATTTCCATCAGCCGTTCGTCTTTTATTATTGGAATTTTCCGGTTTTTTAACACAATTTGTGCTGTCTCAACAGCCCTTATCAACGGAGAACAATAACACACATCTATGTGTAAATCTTTATACTCTTCCCATGCTTTTTTCGCCATCAGGCGTCCTTCTTCATTCAATGGGATATCCGTTCTTCCCTGTATTTTATGTAATGCATTCCATTCTGTTTTTCCATGCCGCATAATATATAACATCTTGAATTTCTCCTAAAATCATAGTTTTTAACTTATCTTTCTGTTTAATAAGCCCCACAAACTCAGGAAACCTATTGCAGCCCCAAGCACCACTCCGGCTACTTTCATTAATTCATTGTTCCTAAATTTTTTATCCGGAAGAATGCCTACTTTATTATAAGAATATTTTATATGATCTGTAGTATATGCAGTTATGGTATCTCCCACCTCATATTCTGTATATACACTTTCCGGCACCTGCATCCGCTTATTATATTCATTCGTTTTGCCACCATGATAATAGAAGAAATAATTTTGAGATATGGCATTATCTGCCGAAGCATCTTCGCTCCTTTTATCCGTTATCACTACATCTTCTCTATCATAATCTTCTCCTAGTACCATCTCTTCCATTTGCCGGTCAAGTGCATTCGACGTTAAGAATACGTTTAACCAGACCGCCAGAAAAGCTATGCTTAAAGCAACAAAACAACTCCAGAACAGAACTTTCTTCTGCTTTCCGGTTAATCGTTCTTTTTGTTTCTGATGCTTCGCCAATTTGTTGCTCATGCTGTAATTCTCACATTCTTTCTAATCGTCTTACTTATCATACTTTTCCAGGAAATCTTCTGCCTTATCTTTATCTATATGCAGTTCCTCCTGCAGCAATAAAATAATTTCCTTCTCTGACTTTCCGAATCTGCGTCCAAGCTTTATAACTTCCTTCGTTTTTCCTACTATTTCGCCTTCTTCTTCGCCCTGTTTGCGAATTCTTTCTTCTCTCTCAAAGCTCTTCATATATGCAAGACCTACCTCTCCATCCCGCTTTACTGCAGTTACCATCCGGTGTAACTTTTTCAGGTTTTCGGTGGAAGCATTCTCTACAGATGAATGTTCCATGTAATGCAGTAGCTGTTTTAATTCCTCCGGCGGATTTCCTTCACTTCCTCTTGTATACAAAAATATGGTCTGTGCCCCATCCTCATACTTTAATTCCGGCACTTCTACACAACGGTTCTTAATGGTATACATCATGCGGTTCAGTCCAAAGGGGTCATAAGTTGTAATGAAAATCACAACAACATTCCGAAGACTTCCATAGGTTTCGCCCGATGGCAAATTTCCCGCGTCAATTTTTGCATGATAGAAACGGACTCTTCTTGGCAATGCTGCCATCTCGTTCTTTCCGTCATTCTGGTCCGGTTCTATATCAAAGATTTCACCATTCTCTTCATCCAGATATACATCCAGCCGGATTCCGTGGGTTTCTGTATTCTCTCCGCAAAAGAAACGCTGCGGCACTACCGTAAGCTTTCCTATCTGTCGATGCAGAATGCATTCCAAAATATACCTCGCTGACTGTTCCCCATAAATTTTGTGACTGGTTAAGCTGTTTACTAAAAAGTCATCCACCAGATTCAGTTCTTCTAAAGTTCTCATTTTTCCTCCTTTTCCCATAATGCAGTGAAAAGCAGGATTACATATATCTCATATTTTCCTAAACTTCCGCCTATTCAATGCACTATGCGTTTATTAATTGTAATTAGAATTTAAAAGCATAGAATTCATTGAATTGATACTAGAAATTTAGACTGGCTTTCGCCATTCGAAAATCAGAATATATGCTTTGTGTTGATTGTAACAAATAAACCCATTGAATACAAGTAAATTTTTCCCGGCAGACATAACCCGAAAACATAATCTATAGCAGTCTTGTGGAAGAACAGAATTGATTTGTTTGAACAGAAAAAGACAGCCGCCCTGCCGGGCTGCTGCCTCTTTCTGTTTTTATGCTTATGCTTTTATTTCTTAATTTTATTCTGCTTTGTCATCTACTGTAACAGTGATTTTGTTCAGGTGCCAGATATCATCCACATATTCCTGAATCGTACGGTCAGATGAGAATTTGCCGGAAGCTGCAATATTTAAGATTGCTTTTCTAGCCCATTCTTTTTCATCTGCATATGCAGCATTAATCTTCTTCTGTGCTTCCACATAAGAACGGAAGTCTGCCAGAATAAAGTAAGTATCTGCGTACTGTGTGCACTGTGTATTCAGCAGTGAGTTGTAAAGGTCCCGGAACAATTCCGGATCATTTGGTGAATAGAATCCGTTGATTAACTGCATCAGAACTTTACGGACATCCTGATCATTGTTGAAAATCTGCATTGGGTCATAATCGCGTTTCTGCTCATGAGCAATCACTTCGTCAGAGCTCATACCGAAGATAAACATGTTTTCTTTGCCGACTTCTTCTGCCATCTCAACGTTTGCACCATCCATGGTTCCGATAGTAAGCGCTCCATTCAGCATGAACTTCATATTACCGGTTCCGGAAGCTTCCTTACTTGCGGTAGAAATCTGCTCGCTGACATCTGCTGCTGCAAAAATAATCTCTGCATTGGATACCTTGTAGTCTTCGATAAATACAACCTTAATCTTTCCGTTGATGGACTTATCATTGTTGATGACATCTGCAACAGAGTTGATTAATTTGATGGTAAGTTTTGCATTGCGGTAGCCTGCTGCTGCTTTTGCTCCGAAAATGAAAGTTCTTGGAATGAATTCCATATCCGGATGCTCTTTTAATTCATTGTAAAGATACATTACATGAAGAATATTTAAGAGCTGGCGTTTGTACTCATGCAGACGTTTTACCTGTACATCAAAGATAGAACGAGGATTTACTTCAATTCCGTTGTGTTCTTCGATATAAGATGCAAGACGCAGCTTGTTCTGATATTTGATATTTAAGAATTCCTGCTGAACCTTTTCATCATCTGCATAGAACTCTAATCTCTTGATGCGGGAAAGGTCTGTAATCCAGTCTTTTCCAACATATTTGGTTACCCAGTCTGCAAGTAATGGATCTCCATGCATTAAGAAACGACGCTGTGTAATACCATTGGTCTTATTATTAAATTTCTCCGGGAACATCTCGTAAAAATCTTTTAATTCCTGTTTCTTAAGGATTTCTGTATGAAGTGCCGCTACACCATTTACAGAATATCCTGCACAGATTGCCAGATGAGCCATTTTTACCTGACCATCATATATAATTGCCATCTTCTCAACCTTGTGGTTGTCTCCAGGATATTTCTGCTGGATTTCCAGTACAAAACGACGGTTGATTTCTTCTACAATCTGGTAAATTCTAGGAAGCAGTCTTGAGAAAATCTCGATTGGCCATTTCTCTAATGCTTCTGCCATGATGGTATGGTTGGTATATGCACAACATTTTGTTGTAATATTCCATGCATCATCCCACTCTAAACCTTCTTCATCCAGTAAGATACGCATTAACTCTGCAACTGCTACGGTTGGATGGGTATCATTCATCTGGAATACTGCTTTTTCAGGAAGCATATGGATGTCTGGATGATTCTTCTTAAATCTTGCAATGGCACGCTGTAAGCTGGCAGATACAAAGAAGTACTGCTGTTTTAAACGAAGCTCTTTTCCTGCGATATGGTTATCATTCGGATAGAGAACTTCTACTAAGTTCTTTGCAAGGTTCTGCTGTTCGATTGCACGATGATAATCACCTTTATCAAAGGAATCCAGCTCGAAGCATTCCATTGGCTCTGCATCCCAGATCATCAATGTATTTACTACATTATTGTTATAACCTACGATTGGCATATCATAAGGAATTGCTTTTACAGACTGATAGCCTTCCTGTACGAATCTGGTTCTTCCATCTGGCTGTGCCTCTGCACGTACATATCCGCCAAATTTTACTTCGAAATTGTATTCCGGACGTTTTAATTCAAATGGATATCCATTCTGTAACCAGTTATCCGGTTCTTCTACCTGATAACCATTCTCTATTTTCTGACGGAACATTCCATAATGGTAACGGATTCCACAACCATATGCCGGATATCCCAGAGTTGCCAAAGATTCCATAAAGCAGGCAGCAAGTCTTCCCAGTCCACCATTTCCAAGTGCCGGGTCCGGCTCCTGATCCTCTATGGCATTTAAGTTGATCCCCATTTCCTCTAAAGCTTCTTTCACTTCATTGTACACAGTTAGGTTAATCAGGTTATTGCCTAATGCACGGCCCATTAAGAACTCCATGGACATATAGTATACAATCTTTGGATCTGCCTTATCAAATTCCTGCTGGGTTGCAAGCCACTGGTCAATGATTACATCTTTTACAACGTAGGATACTGCCTGGAAAATTTCCTGCTCGCTTGCTTCATCCATTGTCTTACGATAGAGGTATTTTACGTTCTCAACCACCTCTTTTTTGAAGGTTTCCTTTTCAAACATTTTGCTTTTCATAATGTTCTCCTTTTGTTTCGATTCCGGTGTTTTTTGTGCAAAAAGGGAGCAAGCCACTGTCGGCTCCGCTCCCTTATCTTTATTCTGCTTATTTCTTTTCCACGCCAAGCACAACCGTTTCACCATTAATGTTCCATTCTTTCTGATATCCGCTCACCGTATCAGCCACAACACTCTCAGCCAGAACTTCTTTTGCAATTTCTTCCCCATATTTTGCGAAGATGTCTTTTACTTTCTGATCTGCCTTATAAGAAACAGTAATTTTATCCATTACTTCAAATCCTGCTTCCTTACGCATTGTCTGGATTTTGCTGATTAATTCTCTTACCATTCCTTCCTCTAAAAGTTCCGGAGTAAGGTTCGTATCAAGAACTACGGTCACTTCATTATCACCTTCTGTCATGTAACCTTCCTGCTGTGTCATGGTGATAAGTAAATCCTCTTCATATAATACAACTTCGTCGCTTATACTGTCAAGTTTCAGTGCACCTGTGCTCTTAAGCTCAGCCATTGCCTTGTTGCCGTCTAATTCTGCAAGTGCTTTCTGAATCTGGCCTAAATATTTACCGAATTTCGGTCCAACGGTACGAAGCTGTGGTTTGAAGGTATAGCTAGTATATGCACTGACATCCTCTGTAAATGTCACTTTCTTTACATTCAGCTCATCTTCGATAATCTCTGTAAAGTATTCGGATAATTCAAATGGTGCTTTTACAAACATATTTCCAATCGGCTGACGGTTCTTGATGTTTGCAGTATTTCTGCAGGCACGGCCCATAACAACGATTTTCAATACTTCGTCCATATTTTTCTCTAATTCACTGTCTATCCAGCTCTCGTTTGCCACCGGATAGTCGCAAAGATGGATGCTTTCCGGCGCACTCTTGTCGATGCTGCATACCAGGTTCTGGTAAATTTCTTCTGTCATGAAAGGAATCATCGGCGCTGCTACCTTGCATACAGTTACCAGTGCCGTATAAAGAGTCATATATGCATTGATTTTATCCTGCTCCATGCCCTTTGCCCAGAAACGCTCACGACAACGTCTTACATACCAGTTACTCATCTCATCTACAAATTCATCCAGTGCTCTTGCAGCTTCCGGAATACGATAATTACCCAGATTATTATCTACAGTCTTAATCAGTGTATTGAGTTTGGAGAGAAGCCATTTATCCATAACGGAAAGTTTCTCATAATCCAGTGTATATTTGGTTGCATCAAATTCATCAATATTTGCATACAACACGAAGAATGCATAAGTATTCCAAAGTGTTCCAAGGAATTTACGCTGTCCTTCCTGTACTGCCTTTCCATGGAAACGGTTTGGCAGCCATGGTGCGGAGTTGATGTAGAAATACCAGCGGATTGCATCTGCTCCGTAAGTCTCTAATGCATCAAACGGGTCAACGGCATTTCCTTTGGACTTACTCATCTTCTGTCCATTTTCATCCTGTACATGTCCCAATACGATAACATTTTCATATGGTGCTTTATTAAATAATAAGGTAGACTCTGCCATCAGGGAATAGAACCATCCACGGGTCTGGTCTACTGCCTCGGAAATAAACTGTGCAGGGAACTGCTGTTTAAAGAGGTCTTCATTTTCAAATGGATAATGATGCTGTGCAAATGGCATTGCTCCTGAGTCAAACCAGCAGTCAATTACTTCCGGTACACGATGCATTTCGCCGCCACAATCCGGGCACTTGAAGGTTACTGCATCAATGTATGGACGATGTAATTCTACTTTGGCATCATCCGGGTTACCACTGCGCTCTGCTAATTCTGCACGGCTTCCGATACACTCCTGATGTCCACAGGAACACTCCCATACAGGAAGCGGAGTTCCCCAGTAACGGTTACGGGAAATACCCCAGTCCTGAATATTTTCAAGCCAGTCACCGAAACGTCCTTTTCCAATAGATTCCGGAATCCAGTTTACGGTATTGTTATTGCGGATCAAATCCTCTTTTACTGCGGTCATCTTAATGAACCAGGATTCTCTTGCATAGTAAATCAGAGGAGTATCACAACGCCAGCAGTGTGGATATTCATGTTCAAATTTTGGTGCATCAAAGAGTAGTCCTTTTTCTTCCAGGTCTTTTAATACCATTGGGTCTGCTTTCTTTACAAATACACCGGCATATGGAGTCTCTTTGGTAAGTTCTCCTTTTCCGTCTACCAGCTGGACAAATGGAAGTTCGTATCTACGTCCAACCTGGGCATCGTCTTCACCAAATGCAGGTGCGATGTGAACGATACCGGTACCATCTGTCATGGTTACATAAGTATCACAGGTTACATAGTAGCCTTTCTTATGCTGTTTCTCACAGATTTCCTTTGCGCAGTCAAATAATGGCTCATATTCCTTGTACTCTAATGACTTTCCTGGGAAAGTATCCAATACTTCATATGCTTTTACGCCATTTTCTTCATCCGCAAATTTGCCAAGTACCTTATCTAACAGTGCTTCTGCCATATAATAAGTATATCCGTCAGCAGCTTTTACTTTACAGTAAGTCTCGTCCGGGTTTACACAAAGTGCAACGTTAGATGGAAGTGTCCATGGAGTTGTGGTCCATGCCAGGAAATATGCATCTTCTCCGATTACTTTGAATCTTACGATTGCGGAACGTTCTTTTACCGTCTTATATCCCTGTGCTACTTCCTGGGAAGAAAGCGGAGTTCCACATCTCGGGCAGTAAGGAACAATCTTGAAACCTTTGTATAACAGCTTCTTATCCCAGATTTTCTTAAGAGCCCACCACTCAGATTCAATGAAATTATCATCATAGGTTACATATGGGTTATCCATATCAGCCCAGAATCCAACGGTTCCTGAAAAATCTTCCCACATTCCTTTGTATTTCCATACGGATTCTTTACATTTCTTGATGAATGGCTCCATACCATATTCTTCAATCTGCTCTTTTCCGTTTAAGCCTAAAAGCTTTTCTACTTCCAGCTCTACCGGAAGTCCATGGGTATCCCATCCGGCTTTACGTGGGACATATTTGCCCTTCATGGTCTGGTATCTTGGAATCATGTCCTTGATAACACGGGTTAATACGTGACCGATATGTGGCTTACCATTTGCAGTTGGCGGTCCATCATAGAAAGTATA
>ULSG01036014.1_pt1 | contig 11212 bp, 10 predicted proteins | sample 1956191 | NCBI WGS metagenome assembly ULSG01 (sample SAMEA4835703, study PRJEB28245) | human gut metagenome | biome: gut microbiome; material: fecal sample | place: Denmark | collected 2008 | reverse complement strand
CTACACTGCCAACCATAATTGGGCAATATAAGTCCGGGGTGTCTCGCGCAGCAGGGTTCCCCGTATGGCAAAAATCCTACCACGACCATATTATTCGCAACCACTTTGACTATGAGGAAATCTGGCTTTATATTCAACAAAATCCCCAGAAATGGTTGAATGACCTGTTTTACACTGAATTTTGATATAAAGAAGGTTACTATATGAAACTTATCGGCGTTATTCCCGCCCGTTATGCCAGCACGCGGATGCCGGGCAAGCCGCTGGCGGATATTTTGGGCAAGCCCATGATCTGGTGGGTGTACCAGGAAGCCAAAAAGTGCAAAAAGCTCGATGATGTGTTTATCGCCACCGATGATGAGCGCATTGCCGAAGCCTGCCGCACCTACGGCATGGAATACTGCATGACCAGCCCCGACCATGACACCCCCACCGGGCGCATCTGGGAGGTTTCCACCAAGGTAGAAGCCGACCTGTATCTGCAGATCATGGGTGACGAGCCGCTGATCAACGTAAAGGCGTTTGATTTGATTCTGCCGGATACCCTGCCGGAGGACCCGTATTATGTCGCCGTGCTGACCAACCGGATGGAGCACCCCGCGGATGTGATCGATTTTTCCAACCAGAAGGTCGTGACCAACGCCGCACGGGAAATTTTGATGATCTCCCGCAGCCCCATTCCCTACCCCAAAGGCACGCTGGATTTTGAATACGAAAAGGTGACCGGCATCCAGCTGTACTCCCGCCGGGCGCTGGCGTTCTACCACGAAACACCGAAGTCCATTCTGGAAAAAGCCGAAGAGAACGATATGATGCGCTTTGTGGAAAACGGCCACAAGGTACATGCCATCGTCAGCCCGTACAAGACTGTGAGCGTTGACACCCCCAAGGACCTTGCCCTTGTGAGCGAAATCCTGAAAGGAAAAGAATAAATGCCCGATATTAAACTGTTGGACTGCACCCTGCGTGACGGCGGCTATGTGAACAGCTGGAACTGGGGCTTTGCTGCAGCCAAAGATATTATCGCCTCGCTGACCCGTGCCGGGACTGACATTGTGGAAGTGGGCTTTCTGCGCAATGTGGATGGCTACAACCCCGATGTGACCGTCTGCAACACCATTGAAGAGCTGAACAGACTGCTGCCTGCCCACACCGGCAGCACCATGTACAGCGGCATGGCCATGCGCTCCAATTATGATATTGCCAAGCTGTCCCCTTATGAGGGGCACGGCATTGAGATGCTGCGCATTACCGCCCACGATTACGATATCCGCGAAGGCATGGATTTTGCCCGCGAAGTCAAGGCCCGCGGGTACAAGCTGTCCATCAACCCCATCAACATTATGGGCTATGCCGACAAAGACTTGCTGTGGATTTTAGACCAGGTAAACGAGATTCACCCGTACCAGTTCTCCATTGTGGATACCTTCGGCAGCATGCGGCGGCGTGACTTAGAGCGCATCGTCAGCCTGGTGGACCACAACCTGGCCCCGGATATCCGCGTGGGGCTGCACCTGCATGAGAACATGGCGCTCTCTTTCTGCCTGGCGCAGGAATTTCTGGACAAGCACCTGGGCCGCGATACCGCTGTGGACGGCAGCCTGATGGGCATGGGGCGCATTCCCGGCAACCTGCCCATTGAGCTGATTGCCGACTATATGAACGAGACCCTTGGCTGCCATTATGACATTGACGAGATGATGGACGCCATCCAGGACCATATCGCCCCGCTGAAAGGCGAGACAGCCTGGGGTTACACCCCGGCTTACTTCCTGAGCGCACGGTACAACCTGCACCGCGATTACGCCGAGCATTATCTGGACAAAGGCGATTTGACCAACCGGGACATCAACCATATTCTGGCCGGTTTTGACCGCAGCAAGGCCACCGCATACGATAAAGACTATGCCGACCGCCTGTACCGCGAATACCAGAACCGCGCCATTGACGACACCGCCGCGCTGGATATCCTGCGCACCGCGTTTGGCGGCAAGACCGTGCTGGTGCTGGCCCCCGGTGCCAGCCTGGCGGACGAAACCGGGCGCAATGCTGTGGCCGCCGCCAAGGCGGACTGCATTGTTTCGGCCAATTTCTGCCCGGAATTCTGCCAGCCGGATTACACATTTTTTACCAACAGCAAGCGGTTTGAAAAGCTGGACCTTGCTGCCCTGCCCTGCCCTGTTGTGCTCACCTCCAACCTGCGGCCGCTGCCGCAGGGGGCGCTGGCGGTCAATTATGACCGGCTGGCTGCCCCGGATGTGCAGAATGCATCCCTTGGCAGCAACAGCGTGCTGATGCTGCTGCGGCTGCTGCGGCTGTGCGGTGCCAAGGCCGTGCTGCTGGCCGGGGCCGATGGCTACAAGCCCGGTACCCCCGCCTATGCCGACAGCCTGCTGCACGCTCACACCGGGCGCGGAGCTGCGTTCAACACCGCCATGGCAGGTGCCATCAAAGCCTGCGGGCTGGATGTGACCTTTATCACCCCCAGCGAATACGCAAAATAACGAGGTTTGCCCATGATTCGACTTTTGGTTCTGGATGTAGACGGCACCATGACAGACGGCGGCGTGTACTATGATTCCACCGGCAACGAGCTGAAAAAGTTTGCCATCAAGGATGGAGCCGGGATCGTGCTGGCCCGCGCGGCAGGGATGCAGGTTATGATCTGCACCGGGCGCGAATGTGAAGCCGTGCGCCGCCGTGCCCAGGACCTGCACATTGACTATCTGTTCCAGAACGTACACGACAAAGCCGCCTTTTTGAGCAGGTTTATGGCTGAGCACAGCCTGACCAAGCAGGATGTTGCCTATTGCGGCGATGACCTGAACGATTTGACCGCCATGGCCCTGTGCGGCTTTGTGGCCTGCCCGGCCGATGCTGCCGGCCCTGTGCTGGGGCGGGCGGATTTCATCTGCCGCCAAAAAGGCGGCGAGGGCGCTGTGCGCGGCACGGTGGAAGAGATCCTGCTGCGGGACGGCCGCCTGCCTGCCGCCGTTAAAAAAGCCTTTGGCGCAAAGATTTGATGGGTGCGGCTGAAACGTTAAATATTCCGGTGTTTGTTTTGGACACCCCCTGAACGCTGAACCACCAAAACCGGGAGGAGCCCGTATGAGCAAAATAAAGGATTTTCTGAAAAGCCCGCTGGGCACCGCCTTGTGCGCCGCTGCTGCCTGCCTGCTGGCCGTGGTGCTGGTTTGGTTGGCCGCGGTGCGCCCCAACAATGACAAGAGCCTGTCGGAGCGCATCAGCGATGATTACAGCCAGTACAGCGCCGAGCTGGACGAAGCCAACGGCGCTGCCCAGACCTTTGATACCGACAATGACCTGCTGGCCATGGCCTTTGTGTTTGGCACCAGCAACGGCCAACCCACCGGTGAGCTGCACCTGGAACTTGCCGATGCCGACACCGGCGAGGTGCTGGCCCGCTCCACCGGCGATATGGCGAACATTGTAGCCGGGCAGTACACCGGCATGGGGCTGGATACCCCCGTGACCGGCAGCGCAGGCCGCCGCTACCGCGTGACCCTGAAACCGGAGTATACCGGTTCCGGCCGGTTGACCGTGGGCTGCAGCAACGGCGCTGTGCTGTGGAACGATACCTTTACCGTAAACGGCGAAGCCGTGGACGGCACGCTGGCGCTGCTGGTGACTTACAAACAGATTGGCGGATTTTTGACCCGGTTCTTTTTGCTGGTCGGGCTGCTGGCCAGCGTTGTGGTGTTCCTTGGCATTTATTTTGCCATGCGGGGCCGCATGCCGCTGCACCGGCTGGTGTTTGTGCTGGTGCTCTGCTTTGGCATGCTGTACAGCTTTGTGCTGCCGCCTTATGCCGCACCGGACGAAAAATACCACATCAACCAGTCCTTTACTTTAGCCTGTAAATGGGCCAACATGCTCTCGCCGGATGAATGGCGGATGGGCAATGTGCCGCTGGATATGACCTACCGCCGCGAGCACGACTTTGACCCCCTGCTGCAAAACGAAAAGACCACCGTGTTCAGCTGGCAGGAACTGAGCGAAAACCTGTTCACCACCACCCCTGACAGTTTTGACAGCCACACTGCGCTGGAAGAACTGCAAACCGACCGCAATCCCACGCTGTACCTGTTCAGCGCGGCAGCGGTGTTCCTGGCATATGTTTTTCACCTTGGCTTTGTTCCGGCGCTGATGCTGGGGCGCACAGTAAATTTAATTGTGTTCGCTTTGTTGGCGGCGCTGGCCGTTAAAGCCGCGCCGTTTGGCAGGCGGGTATTCGCTGCGGCGGCCCTGCTGCCCATGACGCTGCATCTGGCGGCTTCTTTCAGCCGGGATTCCCTGCTGCTGGGGCTGGCGTTTGCCTTTACTGCGCTGTGTATGCAGGCGATTTTTGGCTGCAAGGACGGCACGGTGCTGCCGGTGCGGCTGTGGCTGCCGCTGGCGGTGTTCGGCATCCTGCTGGCACCGGCCAAACTGGTTTACCTGCCGCTGGCAGCGTTGTTCCTGCTGATTCCCAACAGCCGCTTTGGCCAGAGCGCCGCAACCAAAAAAGCCGCTTATCTGGCCGGATGCGTGCTGCTGGCGCTCAGCATCAACCGCGCTGTGCTGGTCACCTCGGTGGCCGGTTCTGCCGGGTTTGAAAATCAGACTACCCAGACGGAAACCACCTCCGCACAGGGTTCTGCCCCGGCTGCCGCGGTTTCTTATACAGCAACAGAGGCAGCTGACAATCGTACCCTGCATGCCGCCCCTGCCGCGGGTGACGGCAAAACCTCCAACCGGTTTGCCAACATGCCTGCCGAGTACCGCGAAAACACGGCTTCCAACTTTGTGCGCCGCCTGTATTACTGCGTGGAGGGCGTGACCGAGATCCCGCAGAAGGAGCTGGAGTTCTGGGTGCAGGCCTTGCAGGAGGGCGATGTGACCGCCGCCGTTCTGGGCCAGAGCTTTTTCTTCAGCCCGGGGGAAGTGGAGCATTCCAGCCTGACCGATGATGAATTTATGAGTGCGGCTTCCCTGGTTTACCTGGACCGCGACCTGATGACCACCGACGCCGAAATGTGCCGGGAACGGCTGGCCACTGCTGACCGCCGAGACTTTTTCAAGTCCATGTTCAGCAGTGATGAATGTGCAGAGCTGCTTTCCGCCTGCCAGATCTACCCCGGCGTGGAGGATGACCGCTACCCGCTGGACCGCAATGTGCTGATCAAAGAGATCGAAGCTGTCCGTACCGTGCGGGACAGCCAGAGCACCCCCAGCGAGGAAGACCAGACCACCTTTACCCCCGGTTACATTCTGCACAATCTGCCCGCCGTGGCTATGCTGCTGGTACGCAGCGTGGTGCAGGATGCTGACAACTGGGTGCGCGGCCTTGTGGGCGGCAGCTTAAGCTACAGCTCGCTGGACCTGGCCTGGTTCTGGGTGTTGGCGCTCTACCTGCTGCTGTGGTATGCCGCCGTTCCGGCGCAGGATGTTCCCGTGCCGGGGCTGCCCCAGGGGCGCTACCGGGTGTGGTGTGCGCTGGCCGCGCTGCTGTGCGCCGCGTTGGCCTTTGCCGGCTGCCTTGTGTGGACCCCGACCTATTACCAGACCGTTTACGGCTTCCAGGGGCGGTATCTTCTGCCCGTGCTGCCGTTGTTCCTGCTTACCTGCCTGCCCCGCCGGGTTCAGGTTGTCAGCGGCAAACAGTCCGCCTGCACCCTGGTCTGCTGCCTGTGCGTAGTCAACGCCGGGGTATTGCTGAACGCCATGCTTGCGGTGATTGCCCGATGACGATTTGTTATTTTTCTGCGCAGTACCTGCCCACGGTGGGTGGTGTGGAGCGCTACACCTGGAACCTTGCCCGCCGCACTGTTGCCGCCGGGCACCGCGCCATTGTGGTTACCAGTGCTCTGCCCAACCTGCCGGAGCACGAAATTGACGGGGATGGCATTGAAATTTACCGCCTGCCCGTCTGGCCTGTCATGAACGGGCGCTTTCCTGTCATCAAGCCGGGGGCGCGCTTTCATGCGCTGACCGCGCAAATCTGGGCGCAAAAGCTCGATTTCTGCGTGGTGCAGACCCGCATGTACACCCAAAGCGTCTGGGCTGCCCGCGCGGCCAAGCGCCGCGGTATCCCCATGCTGGTTATTGACCATTCCACCGGATACATGCCGATGGGCAACGGCCTGCTGGGGGCCTGCGGGCGGCTGTATGAGCAGGTTGCCTGCCGCCTGGTGCGCGGCACCGGCGCGCCGTTCTATGGCGTTTCCGCCGCTGCCTGCCGCTGGCTGCACACCTTTGGCATTACGGCTGCAGGAACCATGCCCAACGCCATTGACCCCGCTGCTTTGGAACAGGAAGCCGCCCACGCGCCAGACTGGCGCGCCAAGCTGAACCTTGTCGACCGTAAGATCGTGCTGTTTGTGGGCCGCCTGATTCCCGAAAAGGGCGCCGGATTATTAGCCCAGGCCGTGGCCCAGCTGCCGGGCGTTGTTCTGGTGGCGGCTGGCAGCGGTCCGCAGCAGCAGGAACTGGCGGACCTTGGGGCCGTTACCCCCGGTGCTCTGCCGCATGATGCGGTGGTTCAGCTGCTGCGGCAGGCAGATGTATACTGTCTACCCACCCGGTATGCCGAGGGCTTTCCCACCACCTTGCTGGAAGCCGCGGCCTGCCGCTGCCCTATCGTGTGCACCCGTACCGCTGGAACCGAGGAGCTGCTGCCGGACGATACCCACGGCATTGTACTGCCCGGCCAGCCACAGGACGCCACGGTGGAAACCATCCGCGCCGGGCTGCAGACCCTGCTGGATGATCCCGCCCGCGCCCATGCCTGTGCCGAGGCGGCGTACCGCAATGTGTACGCGCACTTTACATGGGATGCCGTATTTGATAAAATGATGGGGATTATAAACCAAAGCTGACATCTGCCCGGTGTTTGTCGGGCAAGTGGATAAGGAACATTTGTTATGTCAAAATTGCTGATTGTTATTCCTGCGTATAATGAGGAAGCCAATATTGTCAAGGTCGTCAACGGCATTGTCAAGAACTACCCGCAGTATGACTATGTTGTAGTCAACGATGGCAGCCGTGATAAAACCGCGGCCATCTGCCGGGAACATGGGTTCCGCTTGATCGATCTGCCGGTCAACCTGGGGCTGGCAGGTGCATTCCAGACCGGGCTGCGCTATGCCGCCGAAAACGGGTATGACTGCGCCATGCAGCTGGATGCTGACGGCCAGCACCGACCGGAATATATCGCCGCCATGCTGGAAGAGCTGGAAAGCGGGGCCGACATCGTGATTGGCAGCCGCTTTTTGACGGTAAAAAAGCCCAAAAGCCTGCGCATGCTGGGCAGTTACATCATCAGCTGGTCCATCCGGCTGACCACCGGCCGTGCAATCTGCGACCCCACCAGCGGCATGCGGCTGTTCAACCGCGCCATGGTGGAAGAATTTGCCCAAAATTTGAACTATGGCCCGGAGCCGGATACCATCAGTTACCTGATCAAAAACGGCGCTGTGGTACGCGAAGTACAAGTTACGATGGGCGAGCGCGAGGCCGGTCAAAGCTACCTGACCTTTTGGCGCAGCATTGAATATATGGTCAAAATGTCCATCTCCATTTTGCTGATTCAGTGGTTCCGCAAGCGGGACACCGAAACGCCTTACCCGGAAAGGAGCCTGTAAGCCATGTTTGATCAGCCAATTATCCGTGTATGCCTTGTGTTGGGCAGCCTGATCACCGCAACCTATATTCTGCGCCGCGTACGTTTGGCTAAGGTGCAGATCGAAGATACCATTTTCTGGCTTCTGTTCAGCGGCATTCTGCTGATTTTGGCCATCTTTCCCGGCATTGCCTACTGGGCGGCGTATCTGCTTGGGTTCCAGAGTCCCATCAATTTTGTTTATATCGTCATCATCTTTTTGCTGCTGGCCAAACAGTTTTTTATGTCCATCCGGCTCAGTCAGCTGGACAGCAAGGTGCGCATTTTGACCCAGCGCGTTGCCTTGAACGAAGAAAAGATCGAACGCGAAAAATTAGATTTGTAATCCCCTATCTTGTATGGTATAATATTTTCTATTGATTAAGGTGTAACTGAAAACAAAGAAAATGACGCATATTTCGCAAACGCAAGACGGATTTAAGGCAAAAGCCGTCGGAATCCTTTGTGGATTCCAAGGACTTTTAACGCAAAATCCGGCTGTGTTTGTAGAAACAGGCTATATTTTCGGCTTTTCGGATACAACAACAGCGAAAGAAGGTTGTAAGAGATGGCTTTTACCCCCAGTCTGACCTATAAGGGCCGCCCGCTGGTGCGCTGCGGCAACGATATTTACTATGGTTCTATGCATGACCCCTATGTTGTGTACCTGCAGGTGCTGACCACCAAAAAGGAAGGCAATGCCGACGTGGCCGATAAGGTTCACATTGTATTGCTTTCCACCGATGAAAGCAAGCCCCTGCCGGCGCGCATTGTGCGCCAGGCCAACAAGGCCGGCGGTTTGTTCAACGCCCTGACCTTTGGCGATATCATGCTGCGCAACCAGCTGAAGAACGAGAAAAAGTAAACAGGAACCCACAATGCCCGGTCCGTTTGGACCGGGCTGTTTTTGTTGTACTTCATCCCTGTGCCGCAGGGCGTTGCTACCTGACCACGCCGGAGCTTTTACATCATTGAGCATCACAAATTTTATAATGATATATTGTCTTACGGTTTCGGAACGGTCAAGCATCGTCCCCTACACATCGTCTACAGGTTTATGGCAGCGTTTGCAACCTCGCTGCAAATTACTTTCTTCCCCAATAATCAAAAAATCACCCCTGCGGCCAGAATAATCCGGCCACAGGGGTGATTTTCTATCTGTTATTCTATTTTGTGCACTTAACCGCTTACTCGATGGTCACATCGGTACTTTCGGCTTCTGCATCGGCGGGCATCTCGGCATCGTCGGGCAGAACTTCCACATCGAAAGCTGCGCCGCACTCTGCGCAGACGATCTTATCGCTGTCCATCAGGGTGTCTTCATCCACAATGTTGACGGTACCGCAGTTGGGGCAGGTGACTTCATAGCTGGTTTCAAATGCGCCGTCGTCATCCTCGTCCTCATCTTCGTCCTCATCGTCATCGCCGAAGATGCTGTCCACCAGATCATCCATATCTTCATCAATGGCGTCCAGCTCGTCAAAAGCCTGATCCAGGGCATCGTCATGCTCGCTCACAACATCGGCCATCTCTTCCAGCAGGTCCATCATTGCAACAATGATCTTGCCTTCCTGGGTGGTGGGGTCAAACTCCATCCCTTTCATCATACCGCGGATGTAAGCGGCCTTTGCATTCAGATCCATAGCCATAAGGGAAAACCTCCTTCACGCACTGTAAACAGGGTGTTTGTTTTTGCAATTTTCCAAAAAAGCCGGGACGCGGCAAAAACCACGGCCCGGCCATTTGTTTTAAGATCAGACGCGCTCCATATACTCGCCGGTGCGGGTATCGATGCGGATCTTGTCGCCCTCGTTGATGAACAGGGGCACGCGGATCTCGGCACCAGTCTCAACCTTAGCGGGTTTCAGGGTGTTGGTAGCGGTGTTGCCCTTGAAGCCAGGCTCAGTCTCGGTAACTTCCAGCTCGATGAAGTTGGGGATTTCAACGCTGAAAACCTTGCCCTTGTAGGACAGCAGTTTGCAGATTTCGTTTTCTTTGCAGAACTTGAAGTTTTCCGGCACATCGGCAGCGGCAACAGGGATCTGCTCGTAGGTTTCATTATCCATGAAGTAGTACAGGTCGCCATCCTCGTAAGAGTAGGTAACCTCACGGCGCTCAATGAAAGCCTGGGGGAACTTAGCGGTCGGGTTGTAGCTGGTTTCAACAACGGAACCGGTAATCACGTTCTTGGTCTTAGTGCGCACAAAAGCAGCGCCCTTGCCGGGCTTAACATGCTGGAACTCAACGACCTGAAGGACCTGGCCGTCCTGCTCAAAAGTTACACCGTTACGAAATTCGCCTGCAGAGATCATATAGGAACTCCTCCATAATTTTAGAATCGGGCCTGTTTGAAAAAGCGGCCCCGCCGCCCATCAAGCAATGCCATTGCATTGTCATACCTGTAAGTATTTTACCCGAAAAGTGCCAGTATTGCAAGAGGTTAGCGGGATTTTCGGGTGATATTTTGGTTTTTTTCGGCTTTTGTTGGCTGTTTTTGGGCTTTCTCAGCCTTGTTCATACAGTTTTTTCAGCGCCGCCGCATCCTCGGCCTGGGTTCCGGCGGATTCACAGATAATGGTGGGCGCCAGGCCACGGGTTTTCAGCAGCTGCATCAGCGGGGCAGGTGGCGGGCCAAACTCGGTATCCGCAAAAGTCAGGTGGCATTTTTCCCCACCCTTGGTGTAGGCAATGCGGGAAAAATGCGCATGGAACTTTTTGGCCCGCTCCCCCGGCAAGGCTGCGGCAATGGCATCCAGGATGGCGGCGTAATCTGCCGGGGCGGTCTCATCGTTCAGCTCGGTGCCCTGGCTGCGGGCATACAGGTGGCCAAAATCCACGCAGGGAATCATGCGTTCATCCACACTGCAAAGGGCCAGCACTTCATCCAGCGTGCCCAGCTGGTTCACCTTGCCCATCGTTTCAGGGCAAAGGATACAGTCGCCATAACCGGCTTCATCCACGGCCTGAACGGCGCGGCGCATGGTGTCCAGCGCCTTTTCCAGTGCGGCTTCCCGGCTCTGCTTGCCGCAGCTGCCCGCGTGGAAGATGACCCTGCGGCCGCCCAGTGCCTTGACCAATGCGCAGCTTTGCAGCAGGTAGTTCACGCTGTTCAGCCGCTTGTCCTCCTCCAGGCTGCTCATGCTGATGTAGTACGGCGCATGGACCGAGAAAGTGATGCCTTTTGCATCAAACGCTTCTTTTAAGGCGGCGGCTTTATCCAGCCCCAGGCGCACACCACGCCCACACTGGTATTCAAACGCCGTCAGCCCAAAGGAAGCCGTATACTCCGCCATGGCCTGCGGGTCAAAGCTGCGGACACGGTAGCTGTCCGAAAGCCCAGCCGTGCCAAAGCGCGGTACTTCACTCATACAGGCGGCCCCCTTTTTGGTAATACCGGTCCAGCCAGTAGGGTTCAAACCTGCGTTTGAACTGCACACCGCGCTGGTGGTCGCCCCCACGCGGCATGGTATACAGGCAGGGGATGCCGTACAGCCCCGCGGCAAGGCAGTCCGTAAAGATCTGGTCGCCCACCATGGCCATCTGATTTTTGCG
>ULSG01003446.1_pt1 | contig 11255 bp, 9 predicted proteins | sample 1956191 | NCBI WGS metagenome assembly ULSG01 (sample SAMEA4835703, study PRJEB28245) | human gut metagenome | biome: gut microbiome; material: fecal sample | place: Denmark | collected 2008 | reverse complement strand
CAAGTCGACAAATCAAAAGTTGCCGTGCTAAAAATATTTTAAAATTAGCACTTTAGTGATATTATATAGTAAATTAGAACAAGTAAATAAAATAATAAATATTTATAGGTCATGGAAAATTATGTTAGGGGGTAATAGTATGGTAACAAACTTTGATTATCTAAAAGCAGAACCTAAATTTTCAAGATTTGCTGATGTCGCTATTTCAGCTGAAAAAATTATTCTTATGGATCCAGAGGCAAGCATAATAAACAGTCGCCGTGCAATGGAATTCGCAATCAAGTGGATGTATTCTGTTGATTCTGAATTAGAGATGCCATATCAGGACAATTTACAAAGTTTGATGAATGCTGAAGAATATAGACAGATTGTTGGACCTGATTTGTGGAAACGTATGGATTATATTCGACGTTGTGGAAATAGTGTGGCTCATAGCAATAGAAAACTTGGAAGAGACGAGGCGATGCTTTGTCTTGAAAATCTCTTTATTTATCTTGATTATATTGCATATTGCTATTCTGATAAATATGAAGAGCATGCATTTAATAAAGCTATTATTGACTCAAGAGTTGAGAAAGCAAAAGAATCGAGAGAGGCTATAAGTGCAACAAGAGAAAAATTAGCAAAAGAACAGGAGAAGGCTGCACAACAGGAACTGGATTTACAGAAACTAATTGCGGAAAACGCTTCATTGAAAGAAGAGTTGTCTGCTCGGAGACAGGAACAGCAGCAGACATATGTTCCAAAGCCATTAGACTTATCTGAGTATAAAACAAGAAAACTTTATATCGATGCGATGCTTATGGATGCAGGCTGGAAGGAAGGTATAGACTGGATAAATGAGGTTGAACTTCCGGGAATGCCAAATAAATCAGAAATTGGTCGTGCAGATTATGTACTTTATGATGATGCTAGTCGTCCACTTGCTATTATAGAGGCAAAGCGAACTTGTGTAGACGTTTCAAAAGGAAGACAGCAGGCAAAATTATATGCAGATATTTTAGAAGAAAAGTATAAGAGAAGACCGGTGATTTTTCTGACGAATGGATTCGAGACGCATATTATTGATGGCCAGTATCCGGAAAGAAAATGTGCAGCAATATATTCAAAACGAGATTTGGAAAAGTGGTTTAATTTATTAACCATGCGGACAAGTCTTAAGCATGTGATGGTAGATAAAAAAATTGCGGGACGTTATTATCAGGAAGCGGCAATTAAAGCGGTATGTAATAGTTTTGATGAAAAAAATCGTAGAAAAGCGCTTCTTGTCATGGCAACAGGTTCGGGAAAGACAAGAACGGTAATAGCTTTATGCGATATTTTACTAAAGTCAGGATGGGTAAAAAATATTCTTTTCTTAGCGGATAGAAATTCACTTGTAACACAGGCAAAAAGAAGCTTTGTAAATATGCTTCCGAATTTGTCATGCACAAATTTAGTAGAAGAGAAAGATAATTATAATGCGCATTGCGTTTTCTCAACATATCAGACAATGATGAACTGCATTGATACGGTAAATGATAATATTGGAAAACTTTTTACATGTGGACATTTTGACCTTGTTATATGTGATGAGGCGCATAGATCAATTTACAATAAATATAAAGATATTTTTGCGTATTTTGATGCTCCATTGGTTGGTCTTACGGCAACACCTAAAGACGAAATTGATAAGAATACATATGGAGTGTTTGAATTGGAAAATGGTGTGCCTACATATGGATATGATTTGGCACAAGCGGTAAAAGATGGTTATCTGGTTGATTATATATCAGTCGAGTCAAAGCTTAAATTCATAGAGCAGGGAATAGTCTATGATGAATTGTCAGAGGAAGACAAGGAAGCCTATGAGGAAACTTTTGAGGACGAATATGGGGATATACCAGAGGCAATTGAATCATCGGCATTGAATACCTGGATATTTAATGAGGATACAATAAAGCAGGTACTGAATGTTTTAATGACTGAAGGGATAAAAATTGATTATGGTCAAAGCATTGGAAAGACTATTATTTTTGCAAAGAATCATAAACATGCAGAAAAAATATTAGAAGTATTCAATAAAGAATATCCGCATCTTCCTAATTTCGCAAAAGTAATTGATAATTACATGACTTACGCACAGAGCGCAATTGATGAATTTGCAGACTCTAAAAAAATGCCTCAGATAGCAATTTCAGTGGACATGCTGGATACTGGTATTGATGTACCAGAAGTAGTGAATCTTGTGTTCTTTAAAAAGGTTATGAGTAAAGCAAAATTTTGGCAGATGATTGGGCGTGGCACAAGATTATGTCCGGGACTCATTGATGGAGAAGATAAACAGAAATTCTATATTTTTGATTTTTGTGGAAACTTTGAATTCTTTCGTATGAATAAAGGAAAGGCTTCTGCAAATATGATAGCACTTCAAGGAGCAATTTTTAATCTTAAATTTGAAATATCATATAAACTTCAAGATATTGCATTTCAAAATGAAAGATTAATAGCATATAGAAATGCTTTGGTTCAGCAGATGAGTGAAAAAGTGAAAGAATTACCGAGAGATAATTTTGCAGTCCGTCAACATTTAAAATATATTGATTTATATTCAATAGAAGCCAATTATCAGACGCTTACGTATGAAGATACATTGGTTGTGCGTGAGGAGGTTGCACCACTTATTTTACCGGATGGTGATGAGGTGAATGCAATTCGGTTTGATGCACTTATGTATGGAATAGAACTTGCATATCTAGTAGGAAAGAAATACACAAAGGCTCGCAGTGATCTTTATAAAAAAGTAGCAGGAATTGCAAGCGTAGCAAATATTCCGGAAATTCAAGTACAAGCTGACTTTATTAATAAAATTTTAAATACGGATTATGTTGAGCAGGCAGGAATTGCCGAATTTGAAGAAATCCGAGAAAGACTTCGCAATTTGATAAAATATATTCCAAAGAATATTGTGCGTTATGACACAAATTTTGAGGATGATTTACTCTCAATAGAGTGGAAGGATTCTGAGCTGGAGAATGATGAACTGAAAAATTATAAAGCAAAAGCTGAATATTATATTAGACAACATCAAGACAATATTGCTATTGCAAAGCTTAAGACAAACCAGCCATTGACAGCAACTGATATTGAAACATTAGAAGAAATATTATGGCGAGAAGTAGGTACAAAGCAGGATTACGAGAATGAATTTGGCACAAAACCATTAGGCGAATTTGTTCGTGAAATTGTCGGACTTGACATGAATGCGGCAAAGGAAGCATTTTCAGAGTATTTAACAAATACCAGTCTTGATAGTAGACAAATTTATTTTGTAAATCAAATAGTAGAGTATATTGTTCACAATGGAATGCTGAAGGATTTTTCCGTTCTACAGGAATCACCATTTACTGACCAGGGAAGTGTAGTGGAAATATTCACTGACATATCAGTATGGTTGGGAATAAAGAAGGTTATTGATACTATAAATGCAAATGCAGTAGCGTAGAAGGGCGGTTACAGAGGGGATAAAATAATAATATATTAAAAGGGTGGTGAGTTGAAGGATGACAAATGAAGAAAAGGGAATATTAGGGGAAAAATATGTTTCAAAAAAAATAAAAGAAGTAATTAAGACCCTTGGAAAAGATATTAAATTGTATGGACCGATTATTTTAAAGTATTACTCTATATATGGAGAGATGACATGTGAGATAGATCATATCATTGTATTAGGGAATACTATTATATTGGGAGAAACAAAAAATGGTTCTTATGAAAATATTGATTATGAAGCATCCTGCTGGACATTATTAAATAGAAATGATATAACTGATAATCCTATTGTTCAGAATCATTATCATAAAGAAGTTTTTTGTTCGGAATTTGGGTTAGAACGTCATAATGTGGTAACAGTTGAATTCTTACTAAATTATGAAGAATGCAAAATAAGAACACAAAATCCCAATGATTATGTTTTAGGAAAAGATAATATAGATAAATATTTGTTATTATTGTTATATTTTTATTCTGATAATATAGAAAAATGTGATAATAGTAAGTTATGTGAGAAGTTACAGATTTATCAGTATGGATATAGTAAATTAAAGGCTGAACATATAAAGAAATTAGAAAAGGTAAAAAGAATAGAAGAAAAAACACGCACGAGAGATGGTAATTATCGATTTAAGCGAACTGATATTGCAAGATGTCCTAATTGTAATAGCTTTTTATATCTAAATGGTGAAAATAAAATTGTACATGTTAGAAAATCTTTTCAGATAGAAGTTAAGTGTAAAAGGTGTAATTTCTTTGTACCACCCTTTAAGGATGATGATAAAGGAGTACGGAGTGGTTTTTATCAAATTAAAGCAATGCATTTAGAAGATTATAAGGGGTGGAAAATGGAAGAACATATTGATACAGCAATTGATATTTATGAGAAAATGAAAGAGGAAAATGCAATACTTAAGGAAAAAGTACAAAATTTAATAAGTGATAAGGAAAATGAAAAAAGAGAGTTTGAAAATGTGCTATGTTCATTAAAAGAGGAGAGTAGAAAGAAAGAGAACGAAATATATTTTTTGAAAATGGAATTAAAAAAAGCAAAGGATGAAAATGGAACATTTAGTCATTTTATAGGACCGATATATGTAAAAAACAATACAAATGTATTGAAATAGAAATGATTTAGCATTATAATGAAGAAAATAAATGGAAGTGAGGTGTTGAATATGGCTAGTACAATTCAGGTTAGAGTAGAAGATGAGTTAAAGAGTAAATCAGATGCACTATTTAAAGATTTGGGCACAGATACAACAACAGCAATTAGAATGTTTTTAACACAGGCTGTTGCGGCAAATGGATTTCCTTTTGAAATAAAAAGACAGGTAGAATCAAATCCATATGCACCGATGACTGAGAACGAGATGCTTGCAAAATTGAAAAAGTCCAGAGAACAGGGAATGTTCAGGGAAGCAGATAGTGTGATTTCTGATATGAGGTCAAAGTATGGATTATAGGGTTGTTTTGATGAAGGATGCGGAGGAGGATCTTGATAGATTCATCACATATCTTTTGCTTGAAAAGAAAAGTGAGCAGGCTGCAAGAAATTTATTAAATGATTTTGAAGCAACAAAAATAAGTCTGTCAAATGTTGCAGGGAGCCTGAAACTTTGTGATAATCTCAAACTAAGAGAATTAGGATATCGAAGAATCAATTTTTTATCGCATCGATATTTTATGCTTTATCGTATTGAAAACGATACTGTTTATGTAGACAATATTTTTCATGAATTGCAAGACTATGAAAATAAAATGAATTAAATGTTTGAATACAAAATCCTACCCATGGGGTCGTCTCTTAATTTTGAATATGAGTTAGGAGATAGCCTGGATGGGTGGGATTTTTCTATGAGGAAAGTTATCTGTAAGAGTGATATATGTTGCAGAGAATCAGATATGCGATATATCATAGAAACTACAAAGACGGATGCCGGAACTAGAGTATTGCCAATCACAGAGGATGTGGCACAGATGTTTCAGGCAATTATCGAGGATAGAAATGCACCGAAAGTGGAGAAAACCCATAGATGGATATAGCGGATTCCTGTTTTACGATGATAATGGAAGGCCACTTGTTGCGATGCATTGGCAACACCGCTTTAATCATATGGTCGGCAGATACAATGACATTTACCGGGTGCAGATGCCAAACATTACACCTCATGTGTGCCGACACACCTATTGTTTGAATATGGCAAAATCGGGAATGAATCCAAAGACATTACAATACCTCATGGGGCATTCGGATATATCGGTCACAATGAATGTGTACACGCATATCGGATTCGATGATGCGGAGGAAGAATTGAAACGAATGGAAGAGTTTAGGAAGGCACAGGCGGAGGTTGAGCAGAAGAAAGAGAAACCGATGTTGCAGAAGATGTTTAAGGTAGTTTAATTTAGAAAAAAGCTGACGCTCTAACTTTAGTTGGAGCGTTTTTTCTATAGAAAAAGGTGAATTGAGAATGTATAATAATATAAAATAAGGTTGCATAAAGGTGGTATTCTGATATGAAAAAAAACAATGTGATAGATGAATCAAAAAAGGAATTACTTCGAGAGGTTCTTAATTATAGTGATGAGTTCCTTTTTGAAGAATTGACTCCTAGAACATTGAAAAAGATGCACAATTTCCTTGTGGAACATAAATGTGCTGAAACATTTAAGGAGATTAAGAGTAAGAATCAAATTAATATAAAAGGTTGTGGTCCTAATGGCTTAGAGCGTTTGATAGGAAAGGAAATCAGAGAACAATATGGTTTAGACATTTTAGAAGCAAGTGAAAAATTTACTACTTTTTACCCGATTTTTAGTGAAGGGGTTATAAAGTATGAAAGTGTTAATGGATTACATTATACTCATTTTAAGGTTTCCGGTCAGACTGAAAAGACATTTGGAATGGAAATAAAGGAATATAAGTTGTACCATAATGTGTTTTATCTAACATATTCTATTAGAATAAAGGAAATGAGCAAGCATATTCCTTTTTATTTGTCGGAAACAGTAGGAGAAGACATAAGGCATCTTTTATTTAGCGGACCACTTAGTGAAGAAGTTGACAAGGAATTTTCTGAATTAGAGAAACTAATGATAAGGCATACAATAAATAACGAACAAAATTATGAGGAAGAAATGACAATTATATTATATAACACAATTGCTAATTTTCGTGCAGTAAATTTTTTGTGGGAAAAATATAATCATGATTTGCTATTGCACAGTATTTCTTCGGATTGGTTTTATGATAATGAGTTTTTCAAAATCAATAACTGGAGATATGAGATACAAGGGATAAATGATTTAGATGAACTGTATCAAAAAAGACTTGAAGATTATTGTGATTATATTTTAAATTCGAAAGATGATATGATGGTGCTTAGGAAGAATACAATTGATAGTGTTATCAATGGGATTGTTAGAAAGGCAAATATTACTAAATTATATGCGGCAACGGGATTTGTATTTAGTAGTGGTTTAAGGTTATTGCAGGAATCATTAAATATAATTAATGACAGAAATGGAAGATGTAGGATAGTAGCAGGTTCCTTGAATAGTTGTGCAAATGAGAATGTGAATAATAAGATTGATAAAACTACTGTTAATTATTTAAATGCTTTAATCAGGGATAAAAAAATTGAATTGTATTCGTATATTGGGGCTTTTTATCATGGTAAGTTTTATTATCTCTGTAATGAAGATTATGCGTATATTATTATAGGTTCAAGTAATATTAGTAAAACGGCGTTTCGCAGCAATTTTGAATTAGATATATTGCATAAGGTAAAATTAGGGAGTAGTCAAGATAAATTATTTTCAAATTGGTTTAATGGATTTATTTCACAGTGTGATAAGATAACAAATTTAGATGAGAAACAGTTTGAGGACTTTAATTGGAATAATGAATTAGATGTATTTAAACCTTTAAATAGAAAGATAGTTTCATCTAACGAAATTAAGAAAAGAATTGCTGCTTTAACAGATGAAGAAACACAGTTTAGACTAAATATTTGGATGGATTATAGACCAGATATTATTTGTGATGATATTTCTATAGAGGCGTTAAAATCATATACAATGTTTGCATTTTTGGAGGAGGAACTTGTTGTCTTTGAATCGTTTGAACCACAGAATGCATTTTACGTATTCGGTTGTCCTAATGGCCTTGAAAATCTTATAAATAGTATTGCAAAATTAACTAAATCACAGATGACACTTTCAAAGTGGTATGTTGATAGAGGTAACCATATATCTAATCGGAAGAGTTTGCAACAAAGAATATCAAGATTATTTAAGCTCTAAGATATACCTAAGCCCTTAGTAGTAAACACACCTCGTTTTACTACCATTTCTACTACCAAGCAGTAGTAATAACTTGCAAAACTATGCTCAAATTTGCCACAATCTGCATTTTTGAGCCAAACCACAAAATTCCCGAAATCCCTTGCAAAACAGGGCACTTCAGGGCAAAACAAGGAGAAACAAAACTATGATAAAAATACTATTCATCTGCCACGGCAAGAAGTTGCTTTTCCGGAAGAATGCAGGAAAATCAAGGGTTTTGGGAGATTGAGAGAGGATTTTTATACCAGATTTATACCAAAAGGATGTGGATTTGGGGCTGTGACGTGGTGGAAGAAAGTGTAAAGTAAAATCGGCTATTTCTAAGTGTTACTTAGAGATAGCCGAAAAAATATAGTCTAATGAAATTATGTTTATATTTGCAAACATGATATAATATTGAGGTGTAACAAGATTTGCAAGAAATAGGAAAGGACGAGCATGGAATTTATACAGAGTGTATTTAATAATCGAGAGATTGCAATTGCATTTTGGGTTATTATAGTTGTAACGATACTAATATTTACTAAGGCAGGAAAAGATTTTCTAAAGTCAGTTACTCCAATTCTATTTTGCAAGAAGTTTGTTATTTTTTATTTTGTTTTTATTTCTTTCCTGTGTCTTGTTATATATGGCTTGTATAAAATTGAAATCTGGAGTCTGAAATTGGTAAAGGATACTATTTTTTGGGTCATGTTTGTAGAATTGCCGTTATTCGCAAAAACTATTGAAGAGGCTAAGGATGCACGCTTTTTTAGGAAATTGATAAAAGATAATATAGCTATTTCGGTTGCTGTAGAGTTTTTAATAGGATTTTGGACATTTGATTTGTGGGTGGAAATATTGCTTATTCCATTCCTGGTATTTATTTCTGCATTATACGCGGTTGCTGAAAGAGAAAAGAAAAATAAGCCGGCGAAAAGTTTTCTGCAGGGAATCTTAACATTATTAGGTGTAATTTCATTTATATACGCAATATACAATTTAGTACATTTTCCACAAGACTTCTTTTCTGTAGATACATTAAAAGTGTTTGTATTACCTCTTATTTTGTTGATTTTGAATTTACCTGTTGTATATGGATTGGCTATATATAATGTTTATGAACAAATATTTATACATTTAAAAGGAACAGCTAGAGAAAAGCGTAAGATGAAGGTTAGCCTTGTTCTTTTTGCAGGGATAAACTTACATAAGCTATCTATGATTAGATCAAATATGCATAAAACAATCATAATTAGCTTAACAAACAAAGAACTGAAGGATAATCTTCATAAATTACAAAAGGAATTGGATTCACAGATTGGAGATAATTATATGAAACGTTCAAAATTTTATGTAAGAGTTTGTATCGTAGCACTATTTGTAAGTGTAGTGGGGCTCATTGGAGTTAATGCAGAGGTATCAATAAAAGATTTATTTACCTTTAATTTTGTATTAGATATTGTACGTGTTAAGGAGATATTTACATATATTTTTTCTACTATGCTCGTGGTTACTATGGCACTACTTGTCTTGGCAATAGGATTTAAAAAGAAGAGATATGAAGAGATTAGCCAAATAAAAAAGTTTGCATTGTATGAAGTACTGACGGCTGTGAAGAGACAAGAGGAGTTGTTGATGGAATATCCGCCGATAGAGGATCCAGTTAGTTTATTTACATCTTACGTGTATAATGCACATGAAATAAAAAAAGTAACTACAAAAGTGCTGGTGGCCTATGAAAATTTATTGACTTCGTGGGAACGTGAAACAATGGAAAGTTTGCAGGAAAAAGCAATTCTCTTTCTTGCAAATTTTGTTAGTGGAGATAGTGAAATTCTTCCATATAATGCAGAAACTTTTAAGGAATATTACGAAGATAAAGTTAGAAATGCACCACAGAATGAAAAGATAAATACATTTGAATATGATGTAAAGAGAGATTTGGAACAATATGTAGACCAAATTAAAAGATTTAGTAGGGATTTTAAATCGTACTATTGAGAATGCCTAATTAAGAGCATAATATGTGAATGCTTTAGGTGGAGGTAGATATGGTAGAAGCGCGAAACAACATTGAAAAAGGAAACCAAGGTGAAGCGTATGTCAGAGATATTATAGAGCAAGCTTCTAAATTTGTGGGAAAAACAATTAGAGTTTTTAATCATGTAATTTTGGACTTTCCTTCTGTGTATGGAACAAGAACGGCAGAAATTGATCATATTATTGTGACAGATGACAGGATTATTATTGGAGAAACCAAAGCGGCAAAATATGTTCAAACGGATTATAGCGAGGAGACATGGACTCTTTTAAACGGTTTTACAACAGATAATCCTATTGAACAGAACCATTTTCACAAGCTAATTTTTTGTTCGCATTTTGATATTCCAAGAGAACAAGTAGTAACTGTTGAGTTTTTGTTAGAGTATTCTGAACGTAGCTTAAGAAGCCATTATCCAAACGATTATGTTTTGGGAAAAGATAATCTGTTGAAGGGGCTCTGTTTGCTACTTTATGACGGTAATGAGAAACTGGATTTTGAGGAATTGTGTAAGCAACTTGAGAAGATAGAAGTGAAGTCTGTATGGAGAGATGCCGAACATAAAGAGAATCTAGAAGAGATAAGAGAGATTGAAGAGAAAACTCGAACGAGGGATAAACATTATAGGTTTAAAAGAACAGATATAGTAAACTGTCCATTATGTGATGGTTTTTTGGTATTTAGATATAAGACTTGGGTGAAGAAAGAACTTGGAAATAAAAAGAATACATGGAACATTGCATTAGGATGTAGTAATTATCCGAAAACAGGATGTAATGCATTCATTAAACCTAAAAAAGACGGAGGTCAAGGGTTTGATGATGTAGAAGAAATCCATATAGAGGATAGAATGGGGTGGACGATGGAAGAAAGGCATGTGGGGACTATACTAGATGAGTATATTAACCTAAGGAAAGAAAATGAAAGATTAAAGAGTAGTCTGCAAGAGGAACGGTCAAAAAATCAAGCTAAAGATAAACTGATTTTAGATTTGCAAAAAAATAATAGTTATTTGAGAAGTGACGTTGATAAAGCAAATATTCGTGCACACGAAGCAGAAAAGGAATGCAAAAGTTTTCAAAGATTATTGGGGAAACTTTACGTAAAAAAGTGATGCCGGAGGGATTGTGTTGGGGAATAATAAAAAAGAGAAGACAAAGAAAGAACACTTTGTTCCTAGATGTTATTTAGAAAGATGGAAGAGTGACAAAGGCCAGGTTTGGGTATACGATAAGAAATTAAAAAAATCTAGATTGAATAACGTTTATGATGTTGCCTGCGAACGTTACTTTTATGATATTGACTATAAGGAGTTATCTGCTCAAAAAATCAAATTACTAAAGGAATTAGG
>ULSG01021021.1_pt1 | contig 11589 bp, 21 predicted proteins | sample 1956191 | NCBI WGS metagenome assembly ULSG01 (sample SAMEA4835703, study PRJEB28245) | human gut metagenome | biome: gut microbiome; material: fecal sample | place: Denmark | collected 2008 | reverse complement strand
CGTGAACTCCAGCCTTCTGCATGTGAACTTTCTTCTGATGCAACTGTGATAGAACCTTCTGCATGTGATGCATTACCAACAGCTATTGTTCCCCACCCTTCAGCATGTGGACCGTATAATCCACTAGCACGTGTGTTATATCCTTCTGCATGAGATGCTTGTCCTTGTGCATTTGATGTTAACCCTTCAGCATGAGAGCCATATCCTTCTGCTCTTGTACGTTCACCCTCTGCATGTGAAGACACTCCACTTGCTATATTTTCACTAGAATTAAATACTTCTCCTACATTATAAGTTGTACTAGTTGGTGCTACTTTATGGAATTGGTATCTTCCTACTCCATTAATTTGTCTTACTTCTGTGTTACCACTAGCATCTTCACTCATTAAAGCCAATAGCATTGGAGCTTGTCTATTGTCATTTAATGCTATTTCCCCTCTCATCAATCTGTCTGTTGTAGGCATCACTCCTACATTGCTATTTTTAGCAAGTTGAATATGTCTTTCACTCATTTCTATTTGTTTTATATTATATATAATTAGTAACTGAATCGAATTAATTAAGGTATATTAACATATATTTTTTCTACTATAATTTGTTTTTTAATTTTTTTATTTATATGTTTGCTACATAAATATAAAGTATAACAATATGGGAAGAATAGAAATAAGTTTAGATGAATATAATGCTTTAAATAATAGAATTAAAGAACTTGAAGATAAAAATGTTGAATTGGAAAAAGAGTTAGAATCTAAAAACTCATCAATTTCATCTTTAAAAGAAATCGTTACATTTTTTGTTGATTTAACATTTTTTGAAAGGCTCATACACTGGAGAAAAATTCTTAAATCAATTAATATAAATTTGTATACAGATGAACAATCAGACTAATGAGTATGTTAGTGAGTCAACATACATTGTAGAGGAAAATCTAGTTGATGATAGTGTCACAACTACATCACAAAGTGAAAACACTGATGATGGTAAAACAGATGATATTTTAGAACCATCTATTTTTTATGGTTAATTTTTTTTTATTCATTTTTAATTAGGGAGTTATTATTTATGATTCCCTTTTTTAATAAAATATTATGTACAAAGGAACAGAAGAAGATTTAAATGCAATAAAGGCTAATTGCCCATTTATATTAAGGCAATTAAAGGAAAATGGATTATATGAAGGTATGAAAACTAGTTGGAGTGGTATAGACAGTTTTAATGAAGTTATTATGCGAAAATTTAATCTGATAAATAATGCACTAGATTCCGCTTTAATTGGGTCAATTCTTTATCAAAGCACTAAACGTTCTAATATGGTTGATAAAGAATATCTTATGAGACATATACTAGAACATATATTATTATCTAATACATATGCATATACATTAGATAATAAAAATGTATATGGAGAAATAATCAATAAAACTTTACAAAGAATATGTATATAGGGACAGAAGAAGATTTAGAAATGTTAAAAAAATATGCCCATTCATATTAAGACAATTGAAGGAAAATGGGTTATATGAAAATGCATATCATAATTTATATGGTAAGCATTATTTACCTAATAATAGAGGGATTCCATCTAGTTTTATAAAATATATTGAATATGTTATAAATTTATTTAATAATAGTAGTAGTCTTGTGTTTGGTACAATATTATGGGGATGGGGTACTAGTATTAATTTAGTACATCGTAGAAGTGTAACAACTAAGATAACGTATTACAGATATGTTTTAGAATTTATAATTCTTCGTTATATCAGTACTAATATGTATAATGAAAAAGAAGGAAAAGAACTTCTAATTTCAATAATCAATAAAACAATAGATAAATTATGTATACAATAACTATAAAAGATATTGATAATCTTAAAGAATTAAAACCATTACTTTTAAGAGCACTTAAAGAACATAACTTACTTATACCAAAGTATGAAAATTATAGTCCTGGTGTTATGAAAAAATGTTATTCAGATATTATTAATAAAAAAATTGAAGATGTTTGTATGATATATAATACAATTTATGGTAACAACATAAATAATGAAGATTGTAGTATTGAGTTAATTATTGACAGTAATGTATGTAAAATAAAACATGGCAATGTAGATAAAAAGATGACTATTAGATATATTATTGAGAGATGGGTAAGAACATTATATTGTCATTTAAATATTAAACGTGAAACATTAGAACATCATTTATGTAATATTACTGATATATTATATAATAAATATATTAATATATATTAAATATATAATATTATATTTGTTTATTATATATATTATTTATATATTTGTATTATAATTAAAATAGTATAATATTATGTATATAATAACTGATGAAGATATTGATATTCTTATAGAATTGAAACCATTCTTTTTAAGAACATTTAAGGAATTTAATCTATATATGACTAATTTTTCACCATCAAGAAATACTGATTATATTGGTAATATAATAGAAAACATATGTGATTATCATAATTCTTGTGATGGTAATGAATATGAATCATTAGTAATGAATAATGCTGAATATTTAAGACAATGTAAAGATATGAGTCAAGAAGAAGTTATTAGAAAAGTAATTTCAGAAACAATTATTGTAACATCTAATTTTTTACATTACAAATTATATACTAGAATAGCTGATAAATTATATGATATAACTAATATAGTATATGCTAAATATATTGAATTATACTATGTACATAGCTAAAGATGAAGATTTAGAAGAAATTAAAACATTAAAGCCTTTGATATTTAGGTGTCTAAAAGATTTGGGAGACTATGATGAGTTAAGAAGATTAGCAGAGAAATTATTGCCATTCCCTAAATGCTTTTATGTGAGGCGACAAGAAGTTTTTGTTACAACATTTGATGATGTGATTAAAATGGAATTTATGATAGTCAATAAGGCATCTAATGTTTCTTTATTTGATAATAATGTTAGAAGAACTTCTTTAGATTCAAAGAAAAAATTATACACTCAAATATGGTTATATGTTTTGGCATTTTTCTTTTCTGATAAAGATTCTTCAATTTTTGATTATTATGAAAAATATAAAAACCCTATTGAAAAAAGTTTAGAAAATTATGGCTAATTACATGATAATTCCAAATCATACTCTTTGTGCTTTCTTAAAAGAGAACAAAGAATTAAATCATGAGAATATAGAAAAATTGCGGATTCGTTTTGGCGAACTAGAAAGTAGTAAGGTTATATATAAATATAATGAGTTAGGTTATCCAAATACTGGGCATCATTCTCTATGGTTTGAAAGATTTCAAAGACTAAAATATGGAAAAAATGGTTCTATAACCCTTATGAGGAAGAATAATTCATCAGGTGAATATGCATTATATATTCCTCATAATGAAAGATATGATTTACACACATTTTTTAATGATTTTAAAGATATGATAAAAATGAGTGGTTACACTTTCATACTTAGTACTATGAGGTATTTTGTAACAGAAATGATTCCAAATCAAGAAGTAATAGATGCTAATAAAGCTTTATAAGTTATGGTTATAAATGATATAAAGAATGATGACGAGTTATTAGCTGATTTAAGGAATAAGTTAACTCCAATTGTAAACTTAATAGCTTTGATTGAACTTGGGCTTGATTATGATGATAAATTCATCAGAAAAGGCGTTAAAGAGAGTAAAGAAATAATTGAATTATTAACAAATAAAAAGTATGAATAAACTATTGTTAAATGTTGATTGTCAAAATGACTTCATAACTGGTTCTTTAGCAGTAAAAGGTGCTGTAGAAACAACTGATAGATTGATTTCTAGGTTATTAGATGAAAATGATTTGAAAAATACTTATAAGGATAAGTTTTTCACATTAGATTGGCATCCTTTCAATCATGTTTCATTTAAAGAATGGCTGCCACATTGTATTCAACATACTGTTGGAGCAGCAATATATCCACCATTATTTGCCACTATATACCAATGTAGTGGGGAAAATAAATTCCTTACTAAAGGTAATTTAGAAGGTAAAGATGAATATTCAGTATTCAAGAATTACTTTAGTGGAAATGTTCTTGTAAGAGCATTAGAAAGAAATAAATATGATGAGATTCATGTTTGTGGTATTGCTGGAGATTTTTGTGTATTCAATACAATTAAAGATTTGATTGAGTTGGGATATAAAGATAAAATAGTTGTTCTATTGGATTGTACTGCTTCAATTGATGGCGGTACTAAGTTAATGGAATTGATTAAACAATATAATTTAAAAACATTATAAAAGAAGAGAAATGGATAAACCAGAAATTTTAATATGTACATGTAATAGTGTTGAACATCAAATTATCTTCACTTATGATGAGGAAGATAATGTAGCTTATTGTTCAATTCATCTATTATCACAAGGTTTTTGGAAACGATTGATTCATGGTATCAAATATATCTTTGGGCATCGTTCAATATATGGCGCATGGGATGAAATTATTCTTAATAAAAAACATGCTGACCAAATATTGATGCTAGGAAATAAATTAAAAGAAGGTAAATGATGAATTAGATGAGTGTTGGGAAAAAGTGGCTAATGACTTCCAAACAACTTCATAGAACATTTCCAAGTAAACAATATAAAAGAGGAAGATATAAAGTAGGTGGTGGAAGAAATGGCAAATTTAGTTTTAAATTTTTTAGGCATAAGAAATATTTCAAACTATTAGATGGTAAAATATCTATGAGAAGACCTAGAAGTCGTGAAATATGGTATTGGGATTGAATGTTTTAACATTATTTAAGGAGATAAATTTGTTTATCTCCTTTTTTTGTTCTATCTTTGCATCATCAAAATTAATAATAACTCTAAAAAATAATAAGAGAATAAAAATGAGTGAAAAAATTAACAATATTTCATGTTATAATGAAAGAATGAAGAAATCCTTAATGGATAAAATATTCTTCTTAGATAAGGTAGAAGCTAATGTGTTTGTTGATTTTGGATGCGCTAATTCAGAACTGATTAAGTTTTTGAATGTATTATTTCCAGAATATGTTTATATTGGATATGACAATTGTATTGATATGATTAAGGAATCTCATATAAATATTGCTGGTAATTTAGAAACTGAATTACCATCTAATATTCATCTATTCTCTAATTGGAATGATTTAACAAACTTTATTAATAAAGAATACAAGGATTTGAAGAAAGCAATTATTTTAAGTTCTGTAATTCATGAAGTTTATTCTTATTCTACATTATTGGATGTGGATAGTTTTTGGGAAGCTGTATTTGGTGGAACATTTGAATATGTTATTGTTCGTGATATGATTCCAAGTGTATCCATCAATAAAAAATCAGACATTAATGATGTAGTTAAGCTTAGGAAAAAAGCAAATAAAACCCAATTATCTGATTATGAGACACATTGGGGAAGTATTACTGAAAATAAGAATTTGATACATTTTCTACTCAAATATAAATGGGTTGAAAATTGGAATAGAGAGGTGAAAGAAAATTACTTTCCACTATCATTAGAAAGTTTTATGGAGAAGATTCCAGATAATTATGAAATTGATTATTATGATGAATTTATTCTTCCATATACAAAAAGACAGATAATGAATGATTTCAATATCGAAGTGAAAGACAAAACCCATTTAAAATGTATTTTAAAAAGATTATAATATGAAAAAAGAAGAACTCATTAAAATTGCCAAAGCATTTGCTAATAATGCAAATATGCCTTATTGTTGGGAAGATGTATATAACAGATTAATATCTCAAACAGCTTTGCCATTTAATGTTACAGTAGAGGATGATTCATTCTCTAGAAAGTATGAAAACACCAAAATGTCTCTTAATAATAAGAGAGATGCTTTGAGAGACATGCATAATGTACATATTGTAATCAAGCCATTAGATGGTCGTGAATTTATGTGGACTGTGTACCAAGAGAAGAACAACTGCATCCATCATACATTTTGTGGTGGTGGCGTTTCAAAAGAAGATTATTATATGGCATTGAAAGATGCAATTGAGGCAGCTATAGTAGAATTTAAAATTTAAAACCAAATCATTATGTTACCAATTGGAACATTAGTAGTAAAAAAGAATGGTAAACCATTCAAAAGTGGCAAACTGATAAATACAGTTAAAGGTCACATTGTTAACCCTAATACTGCAAATATGGCTTATGTCTTTGAAGAAGACGATAGTATTGTAGATATTGCTAATTGCACTGAAATTGATGAATAATCAATAATTTAAATTAAATTAACAGAAGCTATTTGATAGTTTCTGTTTTTTTGTATATATTTGCACCAAAATAAAAGTTGTCATGAAAATATCAGATATTATAGATTTTAACGATTACACTGTAAAATGGGATGAGGTTGCCAAGATTAAAGAGTTTAAAATTCTACAAGAAACAGAACAAACTCCTATATGGCATGCAGAAGGCGTTGTTTGGAATCATTTACAGAGAGTTGTAGATGAAATGTATAAACTTGTACCTTATGATGGAGAAAATGACTTATATCGCCTAATAATGGTGTTAAGCGCATTGTTCCATGACATTGGCAAAGGTGAAACTACATTTTTTTCAGAAGAGAAACAAGATTGGTCTTCTCCCAAACATGATAAGGCTGGGGAGCATATAACAAGAAGACTTTTATGGGATGCAGATTTCATTGTACGTGAAAGTGTATGTTATTTTGTTAGAAATCATATGAAACCATTGTATATTTCTGAAAGCCATAATAAATTGTATGATGTAGTGTTTCTATCACATGATTCATGTAATCTAAAATATTGTACCAATGAGAATCTTATTAAAATGAAAGAAGCTGATTGCAGAGGTTCAATTATGATGAAAGAAGACGGTTGGCAAGATAAATTGGAATATGCTAGAATGTTGTGTCAAGAACAAAATTGCTATACCCAACCTTATCCATTTAAAAATGAGATGAGTAAATTTAGATATTTCAACGAAAGAACAACAGAATATCCAGTAGAATTGTATGATGATACAGAATTTACAGCATATGTGATGGTTGGTCTACCTGGTAGTGGAAAATCTACCATTGCAACAACTCATCCATTACTTAAAAAACTTCCTATTGTGTCTCGTGATACAATTAGAGAGGAACTTAAATTAATTAAAAAAGGTGTTAAAGCTAAACTTAGTAAAAAGGATGAAAGTGCTGTAACAGAGAGAGAAACTAGTATGATTAAGGGGTATTGTGCAAAGAAATGCTCATTTGTTGTGGATAATATCAACATTAGAAAAGTTTTTCGTAATATGCTAGTGGAAATGGTTCGTGAATATAATGGAAGAGTTGTGTTTATATATGTTGAGCAACCAACACTACAAGATAATATCAATAATAGAAAAGATGATATTAGTAAAGACACTTTTATCAACCTAGTTGAAAGTATGAGTTTTCCATCACCAACTGATTGTTTTGATTTTATTGTATGTAAACTATGATTAATAGATTAGAAAAAGAATTATCTATAAATGATTTGAATAAAGTGAAATTTTTTATAAGATTTATAAAAGAAAATGATTTATATACTAGATTGAATGATGCTTTTATGACAAAAAAATCAAATGATGTGTATCCAACATGTTATGATTATGTAATTTACTTCGTTAAAACACAACATACATTAATGAATATTATTGGGAATATGTTTTGGTGGGATGAAACTAAAGAAGGAACTAAATTTTGGAATGAAAAAAATTTGATATTAAATGTCATGTATTCTACTATTAATTTTTCAAAATATGACAAAAAAGAATAAAATGCAAAAAGAAAATTTGAACTTATATATTATACAAACATTTTTAAGATGGTTAAAAGATAATAATCATTATTATAGATATAAACTCAATATAAGATATGATAATATCATTAATACATTATTAATAGATTTAAGAAATGGATATAGGGCTGATTACTTAATTGAATCTAGTTTTGATTGGGATGAATCATATGAAGGTTGGGATTTTTGGTCAGATGTTGATGATATGTGGACAGATTATTGTAATGCACACAATCTTTAACATTTAAAATTTGGTTATTATAATATAATGTGTTATATTTGCATTAAAATAAAAAATAATAATTATGCAGAAGCAAGATAAAATGAATGAGGTTCTTGATTACCTTAAAAATCTTATTAAAGGTACACAATGGGAAGGACATGTATTTTGTGTTGGTGGGTGTGTAAGAGATTCTCTTATGGGACTTCCAATCAAAGATATTGATTTGTGTGTTGATAGACCAAATGGTGGCATGGAGTTTGCCACATGGGTAACAATTAAGACAGATTGTTATAGATTGGGAAGTAACCCAGTTCTGTTTCCTAGTTATGGAACTGCTAAATTCTCAATTAAGTCTATTGATAAGTTTAAAAATATTGATATTGAGTGTGTTCAAACTAGGAAGGAACAATATAAAGATAAGAATAGTAGAAATCCAGAAACTGTATTTGGTACATTAGAAGAAGACTGTTTCAGAAGGGATTTAACTATCAATTCACTTTACAAAAATATCTCTAGTGGTGTAATCATTGACCTTAGTAATAATGGACTTGCTGATATTAAAAACAAGTTGATTAGAACTCCTTGTGACCCTAATATCACATTTACTGATGACCCATTAAGAATGTTGAGAGTTATCAGATTTGCAACAAGATTTGGCTGGGGAATTGATAAAGATACGTTTTTAGCTATTCTTAACAATTCTGAACGAATCAGAATCGTATCACAAGAAAGAATTAGTGATGAAATTAATAAGATTCTTTTATGTAAAAAACCAAGTGAAGGTATAAGACATCTATTAAGATGTAATCTATTGGATAAAGTGTTACCAGACATTTATTCAATGATAGATGTTGGTCAAAATAAATATCATTTTGGGTCAGTGTTTGAGCATACTCTTGCAGTACTTGATAAAACAGAGCCTATGCTTCCCAATAGGTTAAGTGGTCTGTTCCATGATGTTGGTAAACTTGTAACAAGAACTGAACGTAATGGAGAAGTTCATTTCTATTCTCATGAAGATATGGGAGCATTAATGACAGAGACAATTCTTCGTAATATGAAGTACTCCAATGACATCATTAAGAAGGTAAGATTGGCTGTTAAAAACCATATGAGATTGAAATCTATTAAAGATAATAGAACTCCTTCTAATAAAGCTATAAGAAAGCTACAAAGTGATTTAGGAGAAGATATTGACCTTGTATTGGATGTCATCAATGCTGATAACACATCACATGCAATTGGTTACAATATGCCAAATCAAATCAAATTACTTAAAGAGAAGATTAAAGAAATGAATAGTAATGGTAAACCATTTAAAGTGGTTCTTCCTATTGATGGAAACACTATTATTAAAGAGTTTGATTTGAAGCCAAGCCCAATTATTGGTAAGTTATTGGAGAAAGTTATTGACCGTTATTTGGACAATCCTAATTTAACAAAAGAACAATGTCTTGATATTGTTGCTAAAGAATTGTGTCAAGAATAAATAAATGAAAATGGGTATAAGAGGTCACTTATACCCATTCTATTATTGTAATGATTTTATAGCTTCTTTATTTATATTAATCTTAGTTAAATTATCATCAATAATTATGTAAGGTAGCCATTTATCTAATAATCCACTGTTAATTAAAATGTCTTTCCTTACATTGTAAGATTTATAATGTATCATAAATCCAATATAAGAATTAACTGTACACACTAATTTCTCAATTTGATGTAAAGTGATTGGTTTTCTATTAAATAAAGTTAATTTATAATAGAATCTTCCTTTAGTTCGATTACTAATATATTTTCTAAAAGGCTTAATTAATCCACCAATAAATTTTACACCTTTTGTACAATGTTGAATGTATATCTTTTTTGGATGAATAGTTAATTTTAAATTGTCTTGCATGAAAGATTTCATTAAAGGAATCGCTTCTAGTAATTTCTTCTTATCCTTAGATATTATAATGAAATCATCAACATATCTACCATAGTATTTAAATCCTAATGTGTCTTTAACATAGTGGTCAAAAGGATTCATATAATAATTAGCAAATATTTGAGAAGTTAAATTCCCAATTGGCAATCCTTTATCTCCGCCAACATTAAAAAGACTCTTATGTTTAGGTAGTGAATCCCAATCTGAAATAGGACTTTTTCTTTTACAATTAGTTTCTGGCCTATGTAAGATAATTTGTCTACAAAGTTTCTTTATTAACTCTTTATCCTTATTATCTGGATATTTGTTATCAATAAATTTAATTATCATATCAGATAATAATTCTTTATTAATACTCATAAAAAATGATTGTATATCCATTTTTAAAACATAACAATCTTCTGTATAATTATTTGAGCACTCTTCTATAAAAGAACTCACTTCTTTTACACCATATAACACTCCTTTATCTTTTCTACATGAATAAGAAGACGAAATGAACTCTTCTTCAAAATATGGTAAAAGTTTATTAATAACTAAATGATGAATAACCCTATCTCTAAAGTCAGCAGCAAAAACTTCTCTATAAACTGGATATTTCACAATAAAAGCTATAGATTTACCTATCTCATATGTACCCTCATTAATTTCTCTCCATAAATCAATAACATTATCTTCATAATTTATTTCAAAATTAATGGCATTAGATGTGTTCCTTTTATTATGCCTACAATCGAAATAAGCATTAAAAACATCTTCTAACTCTATTGTGTAGTTGTTTTGCTCATCCATATCAAATATGTTGTTCTTTATGTAAAATTCAAGCGAAGCTCGGACATAGTTACTGTTCCACTTATTGTTCCAGTTGTTCACGTTCCCATTGTTAGTATTCACGTTCCACGAATTAGTAGCACTACTCTCAGCCGAAGCGAATAGTCATCATTTTTTTATCTTAACAAGTGTTAATTACTTAACGTTCTTGTAGATGACCCTTTTTAAATTAAAAAACTTGCACTCTCAATATGCTATATGTTTCAGTCACATATCAACTCTGGCGTTAATATCTTAATATGATTCATTTAATTATTTTCTTCCAACCATGAATTTGTTTACCTATTTTATTCATCAATAATAATATCTTTTCTTGTCTTTTTATGGTAGTAGCATATAAATCACATGATAATCTTAATTCAACTTTTATAATTTCAAATGTATTAATAAAATCATTTAAATGTGGCATTTTGTCAACTGTACTATTAGCTTTATATAAATGATTTAACAATAACAATGAATTATTAAGTAAACTATTACCAAGTGTATATTTATACATTTTACTGTATTCTTTAACTAAATTAAAAATATCTAATACTAATGTATAGGTATCCTTATAAATGGGTAATTCTGAATAATTTGCCATTCCGTCTTATTTTTTCTATAAATATAATAATGTTAAAAAAAGTTAAATATGTATACTGGCTTTTATGCAAAATTCCTCTTATAAAAAAAATGAAAGGTCATTAAGACCTTTCATAATAGACAAATAAGTTAAAAAGCAAGCGAAGCTCGGACATAGTGACTGCCCCACTTATCGTCCCAGTAGTACACGTTCCCACGGTTAGTATCCACG
>ULSG01034455.1_pt1 | contig 11683 bp, 6 predicted proteins | sample 1956191 | NCBI WGS metagenome assembly ULSG01 (sample SAMEA4835703, study PRJEB28245) | human gut metagenome | biome: gut microbiome; material: fecal sample | place: Denmark | collected 2008 | reverse complement strand
CCATCTTATTTTTTAGAGACATTTACTGAATATCCCTAAAAAATAGAATTCATTTCCACTGTAGGAGCATATTAAATACCCAGAGGGCACAGCAATCTGCTCCTGCAGTGGATGGAATATATGGCTTTTTTTTTTCTTTTCCAGGAAATCAGCACGCATCGGGCTGAAACAATCTATCAGCATACCCGGTTCCAGACATACACAACCATGCACAGCATCCGGTTCCTTATACAGACAGTCGCCGGCTGATACAATTTTCTTTACGCCATTGATGGTGAACTCAAACTTTCCGCTTTCCACATAAGTCACTTGTGAATGGACGTGATGATGAACAGCTCCTACAGCTCCCTTTTCAAATTTCACTTTGACGACCATGATGTCATCATTGTAACCCATGATCTGGCGCACTACACCTTCGCCTGCAGGTTCCCATTCTTTGCCTTCTGCAAAGATGAAGTTCTCACTACCTGTTGTCATAACCTTTTTTTCAGTGTTTTTGTTTGTTTCTTCAGTGCACTCTTTGTTGCTCTCTTTTTTTTCACTTTGTGCATTGCAGCTTTGCAGTATCAATGGTGCCATCAGGGCACAAGCATACAATGCGGTTCTTACTTTACGATTCATGATCTTGCATTTAATATAAAATGAATAACTAAAACTTTTCTTCAAATATATAAATAATATGGGGAGAGTGGTTCATCGTGATTAAAATATACGAGGAAAAGACCAAATATTACAAATCCAAGCCCCGAAAAATGGCTTATTTTGCTTCATAATGATATTTAAACTTGAATCAAAACACTAAAACAACAATGAAAAGCACATTAAAGAAGAAATGGGGAAGAATTGCCCTTTGCTTGTGTATGGCAAATCTTGCTTGTGTAGGTATGGCTCAAACTAATAAAAAATTAGATGACCAAGTTATAAATACGATGAAAACCGCCACTCAGTTCATGATGGACAAGGTGAGTTATAATGGTGGCTTCGTATGGAATTATTTGCCGGATATGTCCCGTTCATGGGGAGAAATGGAAGCCAAGAGGACAATGGTTTGGATTCAGCCGCCGGGAACTCCTTCTGTGGGTCATCTGTTGCTTGATGCTTATCATGCTACAGGGGATGAGTATTATTATGAAGCTGCAAGAAAAGTGGCTAACACCTTGATTTGGGGGCAGCTTGAATGTGGCGGATGGAATTATGTGTTCGATTTCGCAGGAGAGAACTCGTTAAAGTCCTGGTATGACACCGTTGGTAAAAATGGCTGGCGTCTGGAGGAATTTCAACATTATTATGGAAATGCGACTTACGATGATGCGGGCACTATGGAGGCTGCCAAGTTCCTGCTTCGTATGTATGTGGAGAAAAATGATGCTGCTTTCCGCCCGGCTTTGGAAAAAACCATTGATTTTGTCTTGAAAAGTCAATATCCGGTAGGTGGATGGCCCCAGCGTTATCCATTGATGCATGATCATCCTTTCCAGGGTAAGAAAGATTATTCGTCGTTCATCACTTTGAATGATGATGTGATTCCTGATGCAACCGAATTTTTGATTCAATGTTATCAGGCGATGGGGCTGCAAGGGGTGAAAGAACCCATTATGCGTGCCATGTACTTGATGATTTCTCTTCAACAAGGGGAGCCTTATGCCGGTTGGGCGGATCAATACACGGTGGATGATTTGAAGCCGGCTCATGCCCGTTCTTATGAACCGCGCAGTGTGAACACCGGTACCACTGTCCGTCTGATCAATTTAATGATGGAATACTATAAACTTACAGCTGATACTCGTTTCCTGTCGGGTATTCCTGCTGCCATTCATTTTCTGGAATCAATGAAATTGCCGGAATCGGATGTGAAGAAATGGAAGCGTCAGTCAAATAATCCGGAAGCTATTCTGGTACCTCGTTTTGTTGATCCTGATACAGGTAAGCCACTGTATGTTCATCGTAAGGGAAGTAATGTGAAAAACGGTACTTATTATATTGATCAGAATATAGAAAATACGATAGGCCATTATAATTCGGCTACTTTTGTGAATCCGAGTGAACTGCGTCGTCGTTATGAGGAGGTGAAGAAAATCCCGGTATCCGAGTTGGCAAAGAATTCACCTTTCTTGCAGGATCAATTGGTTCCCCTACCTAAATATTATACTCGTTTACGTGGAAAAGCAACGGAAGAAGTTGCCCGGGGATTGGTGAAGTCACTGACTAAGGACGGTTGTTGGCTCTCTCCTTTAAAGTCAACCTCGAATCCGTATAAGCCATATACAGTTTCAGGTCCTAGTGAAGAGACGAAATATACAACTACTTTTGTAGGAGACGAGCACGATACATCGCCTTATCCGTGTACCACCGGAGAATTATGTATCTCTGTAGGAGAGTATATTGACAATATGATGAAATTAATCAGTTACCTTGAAAAATAAAGTTTGTTAGGTATAGGTTTATGAAGAAAACAGTAATTTGTTTATTGTTGTTCGGGATAGGTCTGACGGTTTCTGCTCAAGAAAAGGCGGAAACCGTTTCTATGCGTTATGAAACGCAGAATGATATGCCGTTGTTTTATCAGAAACTGAAGGAAAGTCTGACTTATCCTATGGCATGGAGGAACTCTTCTATCCGGAATTTCGAAAAATGGCGTGAGGGGGCTAGAAAAGTTTTGTTGGATTGTATGCAACCCGCTCCTCCTGTGGCGGCTTTTGATAAAGAAGTGATAGATACCGAGCAACGGAATGGATATAGGGCGGAGAAGATTTTGTTCAGTGTTTCGGAATATTCTCGTGTTCCTGCTTATCTGTTGGTTCCTGACGGGAATGGCCCGTTCCCGGCAGTATTGCTGCTTCACGATCACGGTGCGCATTTTTCGATAGGGAAAGAGAAGATGGTGCGTCCGTTCGGTGTGGAAGCATCTGTACTGGCCGATGCGGACGATTGGGCGGAAAAATGTTATGACAAACAGTATGTAGGTGATTATCTGGCAAGTCACGGATATGTAGTGCTTGCTGTGGATGCCTTGTTTTGGGGGGAACGGGGACGTAAGGAAGGAGTACGCTATGACTCACAGCAAGCGTTGGCGGCCAATATGTTACAGATGGGAATGTCTTGGGGAGCCTTGATAGCCTGGGATGATATTCGTAGCGCGGAATTTCTGGCCTCATTGCCCATGGTTCATAAGGAAAAGATAGGTACTATGGGATTTTCCATGGGAGCACATCGTGCCTGGATGGTCAGTGCCGCTACAGATGTGGTGAAGGCAGGCGCTGCTGTGTGCTGGATGAATACTACAGATAGCTTAATGACACTTACCAATAATCAGAACAAAGGTGGGTCTGCTTATTCCATGATTATTCCCGGAATACGGAATTGGATGGATTATCCTCATGTGGCATCTATCGCCTGTCCCAAACCGATGTTGTTCATCAATGGCTTGCGGGACAAACTTTTTCCTGTAAAGGGCGTTGAAAGCGCTTTCTCTACCATGCAGGATGTATGGAAGAGTCAATCGGTAGAAAATCTGTTGACCACCAAGTTCTATGATTTGCCCCATTTTTGCAGTAAGGAGATACAGGATGATATACTTGAGTTCTTTAATCAAAATTTAAAATAGAAAGCGATGAAAATTAAGATGTTGATGGCATTTGTTGCCTTGTTATTGTTTTCTGCTTTTACGGCAGACCGCACAATTACTATCTTTATGATAGGTGACTCGACTATGGCCAACAAACCCTTAGAGGGAGGTAATCAGGAACGTGGATGGGGCCATGTGCTGGGAGGATATTTCAGTGAGAATATTCGTGTGGAAAACCATGCTAGAAATGGTCGGAGTTCTAAAAGTTTTATTGATGAAGGATTGTGGGAGGTAGTAATTAATAAAGTAAAGCCGGGTGATTATGTTTTTATTCAGTTTGGGCATAATGATGAGAAGGCCGATGAGAAACGTCATACTGATCCCGGATCTACTTTTGATGCCAATCTACGCCGCTTTGTAAAAGAAACACGTGCTAAAGGGGGAATTCCCGTGTTGTTCAATGCCATTGTCCGTCGTAATTTCCGGAATAATAAAAATGCGGTAGCCGAAGATGATGTGCGCAAGGATTTGTCAAAGGGGAGTGCTTCTCAAGATGGAGAAGTGTTGATTGATACTCATGGAAAATATTTGGAGTCTCCGCGTAACGTGGCAAAAGAGTTGGATGTGCCTTTTGTGGATATGAACAAGATAACGCATGATTTGGTGCAGGAGATGGGGCCGGAGGCTTCAAAAAAATTGTTCATGTGGATTCCTGAAGGTGTGTGTGCAGCTTGTCCGAAAGGGCGTGAGGATAATACGCACCTGAATGTATATGGGGCGCGTACTATTGCTGGTTTGACGGTGGATGCTATAGCTAAAGAGGTTCCTACATTGGCGCCTTTTGTACGTCATTATGATTTTGTAGTGGCAAAAGATGGCAGTGGTGATTTCTTTACCATTCAGGAAGCGATTCATGCTGTCCCCGATTTTCGTAAAGCAGGACGCACTACTATTCTAGTCCGTAAAGGGGTATATAAAGAAAAAGTGGTTATTCCTGAAAGCAAGATTAGTGTTTCTTTGATAGGTGAGGATGGAGCAATTCTGACAAATGATGATTTTGCTGCTAAAAAGAACTATTTCGGAGAAGAAATGTCTACCTCCGGTTCATCAACCTGTTATATCTATGCTCCCGATTTCTATGCTGAGAATATCACTTTCGAGAATAGTGCCGGCAGAGTGGGGCAGGCAGTGGCCTGTTTTGTTAGTGGAGATCGCGCTTATTTCAAAAACTGTCGTTTTTTGGGAAATCAGGATACTTTGTACACTTATGGCAAAGACAGTCGTCAGTTTTATGACCATTGTTATATAGAGGGTACGGTGGATTTTATTTTTGGCTGGTCTACGGCATTGTTTAAGGATTGCACCATCCATAGTTTGGGTGATGGGTATGTTACCGCTCCTTCTACAGATCAAGGCAAAAAATATGGCTATGTTTTTATAGGCTGTAAATTGACGGGTGTGGCTGAGGCTCAGAAGGTGTATTTGTCCCGTCCTTGGCGTCCTTATGCACAGGCTGTTTATATTCATTGTGATTTGGGAAAGCATATTCTTCCGGTGGGTTGGAACAACTGGGGCAAAAAAGGAAATGAGGAAACCGTATTCTATGCTGAATACCGGAATACGGGAGAAGGGGCGGCTACCGCTTCGCGTGCTTCGTTTGGAAAGCAGCTGAACGATATCAGTAATTATAATGAAGCACAGATTTTGGCAGGTGATGACGGATGGAATCCGGTGGAAAATGGAAATGTGTTGTTGCAGAATTTAAAGAGATAAGCTGTTCTTTCTACCAGTAATAATACTTTGTCACTGTAGGGAGGAATTCTATTTGCTCCTATGGAAAGTGTCAGGGAAGAGTAGAATGATAAAAGGGGGATTTAACTTTGCCCCTTTTATTTTTTTAGGAACTTGTATGTCAGTATCTCTCGTTTTTTATGTATTTTTGCCATACTATATATGAAAATCTACGAAATGAAAAGACACATTCTGTTTATACTTACTTTGCTGCTCTTTTTTTATGCAAAAAGTCAGCCTAATTGTATCTTTACTCATTATTCTTCGGAAAACGGCTTGTCTCAGAACTCCATCATGAGCATGGTACAAGACCATAATGGAGTTTTATGGTTCTCTACTTGGGATGGAATCAACCGGTTCAACGGTTATGACTTCAAAGTTTATAAAGCCAGACAAGGGAATAAAATTACTATGACTAACAACCGGGTAGACTTATTGGAAGTAGACCCTTATAATTATATTTGGCTGCAAACGTATGATTACCGTGTGTATCGTTTTGACCAAAGAACAGAGAAATTCGAACAAATCCCTGCTGAAGGTGAAGAGGAGGGTATGCGTTTCTCTTCTATTAAAATATTGCCCGACAGTGTCATTTGGTTACTTTCTGAAAATGAGGGGGCTGTCCGTGTAAAAACAAACCCTAAAGATTACAGTATAACTACCCAAGTATATGCTACTCATAGTCGTGGAGGAAATGCCGTTCATATTAATCAGGTTTTTAGCGATGCTTACAATCAAGAGTGGTTGCTTACTGATAACGGTCTGCTGAAGATTACGAATGATAAAGAAGAGCCTGTCTCTTATTTTGTGAATATCCAGTCAGGCAAAGATGAACCCGTACAGGCCTTCTACTCTTTTTGCAGTTATGGTGACGAACTTTATTTTGGATCAGACAGAGGACGGATATGGTGCTATTCTTTGCAGAATGAAATCTTTCGTCTTTGGGAATTGCCGGTAAAGGATAAAGTGATTGCTATAAATGAAATAAAAGGTACGGGGCTGTTGATAACAACTGCCCATGAAGGATTGATATTGTACTATTCGGATACAAAAGAGTGTAAAGTCTATAATAAATCCAATTGTCCCGAATTCCCGGCAGACGCTTTCCGTTCTGTTTATGTTGACAGTAAGCAGGAAGCATGGTTTGAGATGACCGAATGGGGAAAAGTTTGTCATTTCAATCCTTTGACGGAAGTATTTAAGCAAGAAAAGATGCAAGTGGAGCCTCGTGGTGCCGATCGTTCCTATCCCAGTTTTCATATTTGTGAAGACTTGAACGGTAATTTGTGGGTACATCCGCAAGGAGGAGGGCTTTCTTGGTATGACAGAGAGGCAAATCGGCTGTTGCCTTTCTATAATGATCCCGATTCACCCGATTGGCACTTTTCCAATAAATTACATTCCATGTTATCCGATAAGCAAGGCAATCTTTGGTTATGTACTCATTCTAAGGGGTTGGAGAAGATTACTTTTTTAGGAAGCCAGTTCCATATTTATCCCCGCATGGGTCACAGTTATGACTTGAATTCCAATACGGTACGTGCGTTGTTTGAAGATAGCGAACATCGCATCTGGATGGGAAAACGGGATGGTCAGATTGAAATTTATTCTTCTGATTTAGATTTTCAGGGTATTCTGACCGAAGAGGGGGATATAGCCAAATCTGGCAGACCGTTACGGGGAGTTCCTTATCATATCATGCAAGATTCTCACGGAAACATTTGGATTGCGACCAAAGGGGATGGTATTATTCTGGCAGAAAAGGAGGGGACCCATTTTAAGTTTACTCGATTCAAATATGATGAAGATGATATTTATAGCCTGAGTCATAATAGTGTTTACTGGTTACATGAAGACAAGCATGGACGCATTTGGGTGGCAACTTTCGGTGGAGGGTTGAATTATATTCAGAAAACTCCTGAAGGGAAATATGTGTTTATTAGTTCTAGAAATAACCTGAAAGGTTTTCCGTATGACCGTTGTTACCGTGTACGCCATATCACTTCTGACAAGAAAGGGAATATATGGGTGGGGAGCAGTGATGGCGCGCTTAGTTTTAAAGAGGATTTTAAAGATCCGGAGTCGATTGTGTTCCATCTTTATGCACGTATCCCCGATGATATGAATTGTCTGAGCAACAATAACGTATATCGGATTGTCACCACTTCACAAGGAGAAGTTTATCTGGCTACATTTGGGGGAGGACTTAACCAGCTTGTTTCCATGAACGGGGAAGGGAAGGCGGTATTTAAATCCTATACCGTGAAGGATGGTCTGCCTTCAGATATCCTGTTGTCTGTAGAAGAGGATGACACGGGGAATCTGTGGATAAGTACGGAAAACGGATTGAGTAAATTTATTCCGTCCGAACAGCGTTTTGAAAATTATAATGAACGGGATTTTGGGGGCAAAATACGTTTTGAGGAGGGGACATCGCTGAATCTTAGTTCCAGTACCCTACTCTTTGGCACCAGTCGTGGTATGCTTTATTTTGAACCGGAACATATCAAGAAAAGCAATTATGTTCCATCCATTGTTTTCGGAACGTTGAAAATATCCAATCAGGAGGTGATTCCGGGTGTATCAGGCAGTTTGTTGCGACAGTCTCTTGATAATACAGAACACCTGGTACTTTCGCACAAGGAGAATATTGTAACTTTGTCCTTTGCAGCCTTGGATATGATTTATCCTGAAAATATCCGTTATGCTTATCGTTTGCATGGATTTGATAAGGAATGGAATTATGTGGATAAACAACGTACCGCTACATACACCAATCTGCCGAAAGGGGATTATGTATTTCAGGTTAAATCGACCAATAGTGATGGGGTTTGGGTAGAGAATGAGCGCAGTTTGAGAATCACCATTCAGCCTTCGTTTTGGGAAACGGCTTGGGCTATGGCAATTTATATTCTTGCTTTTCTGTTGATTCTGTTTTCAGGAGTATATATATTGTTTACCATTTATCGTCTGAAACATGAAGTGTCTGTGGAACAGCAGGTTTCTGATATAAAGCTTCGCTTTTTTACAAATATTTCTCACGAACTTCGCACTCCGCTGACATTGATTGCAGGTCCAGTGGAATATGTTCTGAAAAACAAGACTTTGCCGGATGATGTACGTGAGCAATTGCATGTAGTAGAACGTAATACCGACCGTATGCTTCGCTTGGTGAACCAAATTCTTGATTTCCGCAAAATACAGAAAAATAAGATGAAGTTGCGTATAGAGCAGATAGATATTGTTCCTTTTGTACACCATATCATGGATAATTTTGAATCGCTGGCCGAAGAGCATCATATTGATTTTGTATTCGAAAGTGAAATGCCTTCCTTGAAACTGTGGGTAGATGCGGATAAGTTGGAAAAGATTGTCTTCAATCTGCTTTCCAATGCTTTCAAGTATACTCCACAGGGTAAGATGATTACGCTTTTCATTCATGAAAATGAACATAATGTGGCGATTGGTGTGCAGGATCAAGGTATAGGAATTTCTGAAAGCAAGAAAGCTTCCCTTTTTGTCCGTTTTGAAAATCTGTTGGACAAGAATTTGTTTAATCAGCAAAGTTCTGGTATCGGTCTTTCTTTGGTTAAGGAATTGGTGGAACTGCACAAAGCGACTATCCGTGTGGATAGTAAAGAGGGGGAGGGCAGTTGTTTCACGGTTGAGTTTTTGAAAGGCAAGGAGCACTATACGGAGAATGTAGAGTTCATTCTCTCTGATTCTGTCGAAATGAAGCCGGAAGAGGTGGAAGAATCTGTTCAGGGACATGAAGAGAAGAGGAATGAAAGCAAAACGATGTTGCTGGTTGAAGATAATTTGGAACTTCGTTTCTTTTTGCGTAGTATCTTTATCTCAAATTTCAACGTCATAGAGGCTGTCAATGGGGCTGAAGGTTTGGATAAGGCTTTGAAGTTTGTTCCGGATATTATTATTAGTGATATCATGATGCCGGAAAAGGATGGTATTACCATGACAGAAGATTTGCGTGCTAATATGGCGACCAGTCACATTCCAGTCGTTTTACTGACGGCTAAGACGGATATGGACAGTAAGTTGGAAGGTATGGAACTGGGAGTTGAGGATTATATAACGAAGCCGTTCAGTGCTACTTACCTGAAGGCCAGGGTGGAGAATATTCTGACACAACGTGTCAAGTTGCAACAGTTGTATTGTGCGAATCTGATGAATATTCAGCCTGTTGCGGAGGAAGAACAGCAAACACAGCCTGAGATGTCTTCCCATGACCGTAAGTTTATGGAGAAACTGACGGAATTAATGGAGAAGAATATGGATAATGGCGATTTGATAGTGGATGATTTGGTACAGGAGCTTGCGGTGAGCCGTTCTGTCTTTTTCAAGAAACTGAAGACCCTGACAGGACTTGCCCCCATTGAGTTTATTAAAGAGATGCGTGTGAAACGTGCCGCACAATTGATAGAGAGTGGTGATTATAATATGACGCAGATTGCTTATATGGTAGGTATTAATGATCCTCGTTATTTCAGCAAATGTTTTAAACAACGTTTTGGTATGACACCTACCGAATATAAAGAGAATGCGAAAAATAAGCGATAACTTTTGCTGCTGTTGGTTCGTTTTTGCAGCGTTTGTTTTTTTGATTTCTTGAACGGTATGTTTAAATGTAGGGTGTTTCTTTTGTTATGTGAGTGAGTTGCTCATGTTATTTTATTATTTTTCCGGATATGCAATGGGGGTTTTTCTGAATTTTTAGTCTTTTACATAGATAATGAACTAAAAAGAAGAAAAAGATGAAAAAAGTAATTTTATTTATGGCAGGTATTTTGGCGAGTATGATGTTGAACGCTCAGTCTCGTTGGAGTGTTACGCCGGAAGCCGGCTTGGTAGTGAATAAGGAAAATGAAGGGACATCAGTTACATTAGGTTTTAAAGCCGGTGCCGGTGTGTTGTATCAGTTAAAGGAAGGGGTGGGAAAGAAGCCTTCTTTTGGCTTGAAGTCCGGGGTTTATATCTTAATGCAGAAAGGTGGGTATCATCCTATGAGCTGGGGAAACATATCAACAGGGGGAGGATTTAGCATGGATTATGAAAAAACGAATGTTGAGTCCACGCGTTATTATTTGCAATTGCCTGTTATGGCTCATTGGGGTTTTAAACTTTGTGATGATGTGCGTCTTAAATTAGCAGTAGGACCTTATGTAGCTGTAGGAATTGGTGGACGTACTAATGCTTATGTTTCTTCCTCAAAATATAATATAGATGAAGAAACAGGTGTTGGACAGTACGAATACCGGAATGATTATTACCGGTTTGGCACATTTAAAGGAAAAACAGTAAATGAGGAATTTGGTTTTGAGGCGTCCCCTCGTTTGGATTGGGGAGGAACGGCTTCTGTCGGGATTGCTGTTAAACGGATTTCATTTACTATCGGGTATGATTTGGCTTGGGGAAAATATAATAAGGAACAGAATGATTTAAGGATACGGAATCATATGGTTAGCTTTACTTCAGGGTATAGTTTCTGATAAGAAAAGGATAAATGAAACAAACATACACAAAATTCTTTGTTTAAGATTGTTAAATGAAGAATTTTGTGTATGTTTGTTTTTTATAAACACGATAAAAGTTCAATCTATGAGGAAAATGCTATTCATTACCCTTTTAATGGGCGGTCTGTGTACGACAGTTTCTGTTGCAAAAGCGCAGGAACGCTTGCCGGAATATCTGCAGGCAGAGAAATACACACAAGAAAAATTGAACACCATGTTGTTTTCTACTGTGGTGGATCCGCATTGGTTCCAGAAAGGTAATAATTTCTGGTTCGAGTACAAAACAAGTGAAGGAACCTTTTGGTATGTGGTTGATCCGGCTGCCCGGACAAAGAAGCTTTTGTTTGATAGGGATGAATTAGCTTCCCAGCTTACCGAAATTGTAAAAGATCCCTTTGAGGCACGCCATTTGCCAATCACAAATCTGAAAGCGGAAGAAGATGGGCGTACCTTTACTTTTGAAGTAAAGTCTACAAAAGATGCGACACCAAAGAAAGATGGCAAGGATAAGAAGGACAAGAAGAATGAGAAGGAAATCTTTTATTTTTCTTATGACTATCCTACCCGTAAATTGACCCATCTGAAAGATAAAGAAGACGACCTGAAGAAAATCTATTGGGGATCGGTCTCTCCTGATGGTAAAACGGTGATTTATGCCAAGGATTTGAATTTGTATCGCATGAGTCGTGAAGATTATGAAAAGGCGAAAAAAAATGAAAAGGATAGTACGATCGTGGAAATCCAGCTTACTACAGATGGCATGAAGGATTTTGGCTATGGTATTCCCTATAGTATG
>ULSG01004174.1_pt1 | contig 11716 bp, 10 predicted proteins | sample 1956191 | NCBI WGS metagenome assembly ULSG01 (sample SAMEA4835703, study PRJEB28245) | human gut metagenome | biome: gut microbiome; material: fecal sample | place: Denmark | collected 2008 | reverse complement strand
GCCGCTGCGGCTGGAGCCGGAAGAACTCCCTCCGTCAAAGAGGGAGCCTTAGCCTTCCCCCTTGGGGGAAGCCTTTTTCAGTTCTTCTTTGCCTCCGCCTTGGCCGCAAACTTGTCGTTGTGGATCACAAAGCGCTCGTGGGTGCCGCCGCCCACCGGGCCTTTTTCGTCGTGCAGGCTCACTTTGAAGGTGAGCTTGCGGCCTTCCACAGCCACCAGCTCGCTCTCGCAGGTCACAGTCATGCCCACGGGGGTGGGAGCGGTGTGCTCCAGTTCCAGCTTTGTGCCCACGGTGCCGTCGCCCTCGGCCAGTGCCGGGGCCACGCTCATCCAGCAGGTCTTTTCGGCCAGGGCCACCAGGGCCGGGGTGGCAAACACGTCCAGCGTGCCGCTGCCCATGGTCTTTGCGGTGTTTTCAGCAGTGACGGGCACGCTCTGCTCGCCGCGGATACCGGTTTCCAATGTCATAAAAATTCCCTCCTGTGCGTCTGTACGCAAATCTCGATTCTATACGTTTTATAAGATACCACAGCTTGGCAAAGAATGCACCCACTTTGGCGCATTTTGTAAAAAATACCTTTTCTGTTTCCTGCCCGCTGTGCTATGATAGGGTCAAAAAGGGAGGGGACGTTCCATGTCTGACTTCTGGAAATCCTATGACATCACCGCCGCCGAATACGGTGCGGGCTATGAGTGCTACCCACTGTTCGGCACTGTCCATCTCATAGAGCTGGCGCTGTCGGCTTTGTTCCTTCTGGGCATGGTGTGGTGGTACCGCCGCAGCACGCTGCGCACCCGGCGGCACATTCTGGTGGGGGTCACGGCGGCCCTGCTGGCCGACGAGGCCGCCCTGCTGCTGGGCATGGCCTGCACCGGCCAGTGGAACTGGAGCTATCTGCCGCTGCACCTGTGCAGCATCAACGTGTTCGTCTGCCTGTACAACACCCTCACCGACCGCAGCTGGTGCAAGGAGGAGCTGTACGCCCTGTGCATCCCCGGCGCGGCACTGGCTCTGCTGTGCCCCAGCTGGCTGGATGTGCCCGGGTGGTTCACCCTCATCAACCTGCACTCGGTCAGCATCCACGCCCTGCTGGTGCTCTACCCTGTGCTGCTGGTGGCGGGCGGATACCGCCCCAGCGTGCGCCGGGTGCCGCAGGTGCTGGCCTTTTTGTTCGGCTCGGCCCTGCCCATCTATTTTCTTAACAAACCCCTGCACACCAACTTTTACTTTTTGAATAACCCCTATGGCAACGTCATCACCAGCACCTTCACCGCGTGGTTCGGTGAAAAATTCTACATTCTGGGCTTTCTGCCCGCCATCGCGCTGGCCCTTGTGCTGATGTACGCCCCCTGGGCAGCAGCCGGGAAGAAGCGTTGAGCCGCTCCGCCACCCGTCCGCTCCCGGTCCGCTTTCCAGCGGGCCGGGTTTTCTTTTTTCAATTTGCATCTTTTTGGCGTTTTGCGGTGTTTTTTCATCAATGCAGCGGGAATGTCAAAATTCTTCTGCAAAGGGCTTGACAGGCAGGCATGTGCGTGATATCATGAACGCATGAACAGACGTTCATATGATTTCATCCCGAAAGGAGATGCTTCCATGGCACAGCAGAACGAACCCCTCGTGCAGCCGGAAGAGCTGGACATGCCGGATGACGAAGTGCTGTACGAGCTGGCCGACCTGTTCCGGGTGTTCGGCGACTCCACCCGCATCAAGATCCTGTACGCCCTGCACGACAATGAGCTGTGCGTGCAGGACATTGCCAACGCCGTGCAGCTGAGCCAGTCGGCCGTGAGCCACCAGCTGCGGGTGCTCAAGGATTCCAAGCTGGTACGCTTCCGGCGGGAGGGCAAGACCGTGTATTACGCACTGGACGACGACCATGTGCGCAGCATACTCTCTCTGGGGATGGACCATATCGAAGAATGATTTTCCGGGCCGCGGCCCGCACAAAAACAGAAAGGCTGGTATCTACGATGAAAAAGACCTACAAGATCGAAGTGGACTGCGCAAACTGCGCCCAGAAGATGGAGGACGCTGCCAACACCGTTGCCGGTGTGGAAAAGGCGACTGTCAGCTTCATGACCCAGAAGATGAAGGTGGAGTTTGCCGAGGGTGCCGACCCCCACGCCACCATGGAGAATGTGCTGTCCGCCTGCAAGAAGGTGGAGGATGACTGCGAGATCTTTGACATCTGACCTCTTCCGGTCCGGTTCCCGGCATCGCTGCTGGGCGGCAGCTCTCCCCCTGTGGGAGAGCTTTTCTTTCCTCTGCCGCCGGGCAGCGGAAAACTCCTCTTTTTCGTGGAAAAAACGGGCAGTTTTCAACACTTTCCACGCACTTTTCAACACCCTTCGCGGAAAGCTCCAAAAAGAAACGTGGAAAAGCAAGTTTTCTGCGGGAAAATCCCGTGGAAAACACGGGGGAAAGGGTGGAAAAGCCATTTTTGTGGGGAAAACCTGTTGAATTCCACTGCGTTTTCCCGTTTTTTCTCAGAACCGCCGCAATCCGACAAAAGGAGCGTTTTGTATGACCAAAAAGCAAAAAAAGAGCCTGCAGCAGATCCTGATCGCGCTGGCCCTTGTGATCCTGCTCAAGCTGCTGCTCCGTGTGCTGCCGGCACTTCCCACCCCGGTGGAGCTGCTGCTCTACCTCATCCCGTACCTTGTGGTGGGCAAGGACGTGCTGCGCAAGGCCATCAAGGGCGTCAAGAACCGCCAGCCCTTTGACGAGTGCTTCCTGATGGCGGTGGCTACCGTGGGTGCCTTTGCCCTGGGCGACTATGTGGAAGGCTGCGCCGTTATCCTCTTTTACCAGATCGGCGAGCTGTTCCAGAGCGTGGCCGTGGGCAAGAGCCGCCAGAGCATTTCCAGCCTGATGGACATCCGCCCGGACTACGCCAACGTGGAGGACGAGGACGGCAAGCTGGAGCAGGTGGACCCCGATGACGTGGAGGTCGGCACCGTGATCGTGGTGCAGCCCGGCGAGCGGGTGCCCATTGACGGTGTGATCGTAGAGGGCACCTCCGCCCTGAACACCGCCGCCCTGACCGGTGAGAGCCTGCCCCGCGACGTCCAGACCGGAGACGAGGTCATCAGCGGCTGCGTGAACATGACCGGCCTGCTGAAAGTCAGGACTACCAAGGAATTCGGCGAGTCCACCGTCTCGAAAATTCTCGATCTGGTGGAAAATTCCAGCATGAAAAAGGCCCGCGCCGAAAACTTCATCACCCGCTTTGCCCGGGTATACACCCCGGCTGTCTGCTACGGTGCGCTGGCGCTGGCCTTCCTGCCGCCCATCGTGCTGCTGCTGATGGGCCAGCCTGCCCGCTTTGGGGACTGGATCTACCGCGCTTTGACCTTCCTGGTCATCAGCTGCCCCTGCGCACTGGTCATCAGCATTCCGCTGAGCTTCTTCGGCGGCATCGGCGGCGCTTCCGCCTGCGGCATCCTGGTCAAGGGCTCCACCTATCTGGAGGAGCTGGCCCGCACCGGTGTTGTGGTGTTCGATAAGACCGGCACCTTGACCCAGGGCACCTTCAAGGTCACCGGCGTCCACCCGGCCGACGGCATCACCGACGAGCGGCTGGTGGAGGCCGCTGCTCTGGCCGAGAGCTGGTCCAAGCACCCCATCTCCCTGAGCATCAAGGCCGCCTACGGCAAGGAGATCGACACCTCCCGCGTCACCGACGTGGAGGAACTTGGCGGCCACGGCGTGACCGCCAAGGTGGACGGCAAGCCCGTTGCCGCCGGCAACGCCCGTTTGATGGAGCGGCTGGGCCTTTCTGCCCCCGCCGTGAGCGAGACCGGCACCGTCGTGCACGTTGCCATCGACGGCAGATACGCCGGTTGCCTGCTCATCGCCGACGTGGTCAAACCCCACAGCGCCGAGGCCATCCGGGCCCTGAAGGCCGCCGGAGTGCGCAAGACCGTCATGCTCACCGGCGACGCCGAGCCGGTGGCCAAGGCCGTTTCTGCCCAGCTGGGTCTGGACGAATACCACGCCGGTCTGCTGCCCGGCGACAAGGTGGACCAGATCGAAACACTCATCGCCGCCAAGAAGTCCAAGGAGAATCTGGCCTTTGTGGGCGACGGCATCAACGACGCCCCGGTGCTGTCCCGCGCCGATGTGGGCATCGCCATGGGTGCCCTGGGCTCCGACGCCGCCATTGAAGCCGCCGACGTGGTGCTGATGGACGATGACCCGGCCAAGATCGCACTGGCCATGCGCATCGCCCGCCGCACCCTGCGCATCGTGTACGAGAACATCGTGTTCGCGCTGGCGGTCAAGTTTGCCTGCCTGCTGCTGGGTGCCATCGGTATGGCCAGCATGTGGACAGCCATCTTTGCCGACGTGGGCGTCATGGTCATTGCCGTGCTCAACGCCACCCGCGCCCTGTACACCAAAGATCTTGTCAGGAAGAGCCAACCGTAACGCTGCTGCTTTCCATAAAAAATGCCTGACCGCCAACGACAGCGGTCAGGCATTTTTGTGTTTTCCGGGGTTCAGATGTCCCACAGCTCCGGGGCAGAGGTGGACACCGCCGAGGCACCGGCCCGCATGGCGGCCATGACGTCGGCCTTGTCCCGCAGCAGACCGCCCGCGATCACCGGCACCCGGGTGCGGGTACTGATCTCGGTGATGACCCGGGGCATGATGCCGGGCAGGATCTCCACAAAGTCCGGCTTGCCTTGTTCCAGCTGGCCGGAAAGGTTGTTCAGGGAAAGGGAGTCCAGGATGAACGCCCGCTGGATGGTCAGCAGGCCCTGATGGCGCGCCCGCCGGATCAGGGACGGGTGGGTGGAAATGATACCATCCGGGTGGCACAGCGCAATGAGGGAATTCACGGCAACTTCCCGCGCCGAAAGGCCGTCCACAAGGTCGATGTGCACGACGGCCAGCTTTCCGGCCGCGTGGATGCGCCGGACCAGCTCCCCCACATTGAGCAGGGTGCTCGCCAGCAGAAAGACCGTGCTGCAGGGCGAGGCCAGGGCGGCCGTCAGAGCGTCATCCGTCTTGACGGCTGCGATCACCGGCTCGTCCAGCAGAGTTTCAGCAAGTGGATGCATCGGGCAGGACTCCTTTTCTCTCAGATGGTTCTCATTATCGCACAAAGGGGCCGCACTGTAAAGTGCAGCCCCAGTCTGCGGTTGTGCTTATGCCTGGAAATAGATCGCGGTGTTGGCCACGGTCATCATGGTCATCAGGATGGTATTCAGGAAGGCCGCAACGTACACGCTGCCGGTCTTTTTGTACAGGTACTTGGCCAGGCAGGATGCAATGGCCAGCGAGGGCACCAGCGCAAACAGCAGGATGCCGCCAAGGGCCTGTCCCGGGTAGAAGGCAACGCCGGTACGGAACAGGGTGCCGTACTGCAGCACCAGCCAGAGGAGGATGCCGCCCATGTTGGTCAGAGCAGCCAGCAGGTAGCCCCAGCCGCCCTGCAGCTTTTCGCTGCTGGTGTTGGAGATGGCAGCGGCACCGCTGACAAAGTAGTACACAAAGAAGAACGGCATATACTTGACCGCCGCCGGGATGGCGCTGGCTTCAAAGGTCTTGAAGGCGAAGGTCCAGATGCGGAAGTCGGTCTTGAAGATGGCATCCACGGCAAACAGGCAGGCGTAGGCGATCACGCACACCAGCAGTGCCACGCAGAAGGCTGCGGCCACAGACACCGGCTTTGCGGCAATGCCGTACTGTTCCAGCGTGATACCCTTCTGCTTGCGGCCGCCGAACAGGTAGACGCAGACCATGGTCACGATGGAGATGCAGGCGCAGATGAGAGCCCAGGTCACGATGCTGTTGACGGTGGGGCCCTGCCAGGTGGCATTGGTCTCGAAGATGTTCTTGGTCACCAGCACACGCAGGACGATGGAAGCGATCAGGACGCACACCGAGCCGGACAGCCAGGTCTTGCGGTCGTCCTCGGTGCTGCGGGCTGCCAGAACGATGCCCACCACCGACAGGAGCAGGGCAATGTCACTGGCGTAGCGCATCCAGCGGATGGGCTCTGCGGTCAGACTGCCGTCGTATACGGCGGGGAAGATGATGGCCGGGATCAGCATACCGACCACGAACAGGCTGATCGTGCCAAGCTTGCCGGACAGGGTGCCGACGGCCGGGGTAGGTGCTGCGACGGCCTGCTTTGCATTGGACAGGAAGGGCAGCTTCATCAGCAGCAGGGCAAGAGGTGCCAGCATGAGCAGGAAGCCCACCAGAGCGACCAGCTCAAAGACTTCTTTCCAGTACCAGATCTGGCTGGTGGAAGCAATGTTCTGCACCAGACCGGACTGGTCGGCAAATGCAGTGGCGTAGAACTCGATGGCATCCTTGGTGGAAGCCTTGGAGAAGTGGTTCCAGGGGTGGATCTCACGCGGCTGGTAAATGATGCGCTGGCCGCCGTCCGAGCCGGTGTACCAGGTGTCAGCCTGCGGAGCTTCCTGCTCCAGCAGGGTCTTGCCAGCGGTGGTGGCAACATAGTCCTTGTGGTAGACGGTGCCGCTCTTCGTGGGAGGCTCGTCGGCCGCAAAGAAGAACTCGTCGTACTGGCCGCAGATCTTGCCGATGGTGCGTCCGCCGAAGGTGGCAACTGCAGCCTCTTCGTCCAGGCTCAGGTAGGAGGTCCAGGAGTAATCGGCACCCATGCTCAAACCGGCCTTGATAATGCGGTAACCGGCGGCAGCGTAGTTCTGCTCATCCAGATAGATGGCCATCTCGGAGGAGAAGCCGCCCATGGAGTGGCCGCTGACCGCGATCTGACCGTTGCCCTGTGCATCCTTGGCAACGTAGTCCTGGCTGTACATGTACTGTGCAGCATCCCACAGCGAAGTGGGCCAGAAGTTGAAGAAGCCGCCGGTATTGTCGGCGTTCCCGTGGGAATGGCCGTGGTCATACATATCCAGTGCCAGCACGACATAGCCGCGGCGGGACATCTCGATGGCGGTCTCGTCCTGCATCTCGGCACTGTTCAGGTAGCCGTGGGTGGTCACGATGGTGGGGTGCGGGTTGGAGGCGTCCACGCCCTTGGGCATGTACAACAGGCCCGAAAGGGTGCCGGAGTCGGTATCAAAGGAAATGCGGGAGACCTTGACCTTGTAGAATGAGGTGTTGAACATCTGGGCAAAAATGCTGCCCAGCAGCATCAACGCCACAGCGATCGCCAGCACAACGACCGTGCGCGAACGCTTTTCGGTGGCCTTTGCGGTGCTTTTCATGGGGATCCTCCTTCTTTTTTCAGAGACATGCCCGGCGGCTGCACTTCCAGAACCAGCCCCCGGAACAGATGTGAACGGGCGGACAAGGGGTGCGATGGGAACAAAAAATGGGGACGCACTGCGGTCGTGTGGCACAGTGCATCCCCATCTCAATTCTCTTGGGATGCTTTCAGTATACCATTTCTCAACGGTTTGTCAACAGACAATTCACAAATTCGTGATTTTTTGTTGGAAGTAGTCAAAGTCCAGACAAATTCTTTTAATGCTCTGCCCAGTCACTGCTGCGGCCCACGGCCTTGTGCCAGCCGGACAGCAGCCGTGCGCGCTCAGCCTCCGGCATAGCGGGGGTAAAGGTCATGTTGCAGTGCCACAGGCTGCGGATCTCGTCCCGGTCCTTCCACACGCCGGTGGCAAGGCCGGCCAGATAGGCAGCGCCCAGGGCCGTGGTCTCCCGGATGGCCGGGCGCAGGACGTCCTTGTTCAGGATGTCGGCCTGGAACTGCATCAGGAACTGGTCGCGGGAAGCACCGCCGTCCACCTTCAGGGAGGTGATGGGCACACCGGTGTCCTTTTCCATGGCGGCCACAAGGTCGGCGCTCTGGTAGGCGATGGACTCCTCCGCCGCCCGGATGATGTGGTTCTGGGTGGTGCCGCGGGTGATGCCCACGATGGCACCGCGGGCGTACATATCCCAATAGGGCGCGCCGAGACCGGTGAAGGCGGGCACGATGTAGATGCCGCCGTTGTCCGGCACCTTCTGGGCATAGTATTCGGCGTCACGGCTCTCCTGGATCATCCGCAGGCCGTCGCGCACCCACTGGATGACGGCACCGCCCACAAAGACACTGCCCTCCAGGGCATACTCCACCTTGCCGTTCAGGCTGATGCCAATGGTGGAGATCAGGCCGTTCTGACTGCGGCAGATGGTGTCACCGGTGTTCATCAGCAAGAAGCAGCCGGTGCCGTAGGTGTTCTTGGCCTCACCCTTGGCAAAGCACCCCTGCCCGAACAGTGCAGCCTGCTGGTCCCCGGCAATGCCGGCCACCGGCACCTGCACCCCGCACAGGTCGGTGGTGCCGTAGACCTCACTGGAATCCGCCACGCGGGGCAGGATGCAGCGGGGGATGTCCAGCGCTTTGAGCAGGGTGTCATCCCAGTCCAGGGTGCGGATGTTGTAGAGCATGGTGCGGCTGGCGTTGGTGCGGTCGGTCACATGCACCTTGCCGCCGGTGAGCTTCCACACCAGCCAGGTGTCCACGGTGCCGAACAGGATCTCGCCCGCCTCGGCCCGCTCCCGCGCGCCGGGCACGTTATCCAGGATCCACTTGATCTTGGTGGCGGAAAAATAGGCATCCGGCATCAGGCCGGTATTCTCGCGGATGTATTCCGTCATGCCGGGCTGCTGCACCAGCTCGTCCACCAGCGGGGCGGTGCGGCGGCACTGCCAGACGATGGCATTGTAGATGGGGCGGCCGGTGGCCTTTTCCCACAGGATGGTGGTCTCGCGCTGGTTGGTGATGCCGATGGCGGCAATGTCATGGACATCCACGCCGCTCTGGGCCACCACCTCGTTCATGACCCCGTACTGAGTGGACCAGATCTCCATGGGGTTGTGCTCCACCCAGCCCTGCTGCGGGTAGATCTGCTCAAACTCCCGCTGCTGCACCGCGATGATGTTCTGCTCGTTGTCAAACAGGATGGCGCGGCTGCTGGTGGTTCCCTGGTCCAGTGCAAGAACATACTTTGTCGACATGGTTCAACGACCTCCGTTTCGCTCAGGGGCGGTTTTACAGGTCCCGTGTGGCTACGACATCCACACCGGTGCCGCAGACGTCGGTCAGCACGACCTGACCGGTGCGGATGGGTGCGTGCAGCGTGACGCCGTCCAGCGCAGCCATGACCTGCACGATCTTTTCTTTGGGCACCGCCTGCGCGGTCTTGACCGGGCAGCGCGGATAGCGCCCGCCCTCGGCCCGCACCGTACTGGTCAGGATACGGGTGGGGTGGGTCAGTTCTTCCTTGCCATAGGCGGCACCGTTGGGGCAGGCATTGCCGGTTACATTATAATCGTTTTCCGGGTCCACCTGCAAGTGGCAGCCACGGGGGCAGCAGATACAAATGATCTCACGCTTTTTGTTCATTTTGCTACGACCTCCTCTACTGCAACGGTCAGCGGGCCGTCGGCCTTTGCCAGCAGGACCCCGGGCAGGGTGATGTGCTCCATCTCGCCGGGTGCCATCCGCTGGCGCTTGAACCGGGCCAGCTGCTTCTCCCCGCAGGTGATGGTGATCTGGCTGGGGCCGTAATTCTGCCGCACCCGGAACGAGATCTCCACGCCCTTGTCCACGTCCGCCGGGCGCACCCGCTGGGGGACGGTATAGCCCACGCCATTGCCCGGGACAAGGTCCAGCACAGCCGCATCCGGGGTCTCACCGTGGAGCACATAGGCGGCGGCTGCGGCTCCGGCCCGGTCGCTCTCGCCGGAAACAAAGTCCACCAGATCGTGCACATGCACCACGTTGCCGCAGGCAAACACGCCGGGAATGCCGGTCTCCATGTTCTCGTAGACCACGGCTCCCTTGGTGTGGGGGTCCATCGGGATGCCGGCCTGCCGGGTCAGCTCGTTTTCCGGGATCAGGCCCACACTGAGCAGGATGGTGTCCACGTCAAACTCCATCTCGGTGCCCGGAATGGGGCGGCGGTTCTCGTCCACCTTGGCCACAATGGCCTTTTCCACCCGGGTATCGCCCTGAATGTCCACGATGGTGTGGGACAGGTACAGCGGGATGTCAAAATCCTGCAGGCACTGCACAATGTTGCGGGTCAGGCCGCCGGAATAGGGCATGACCTCCACGCAGGCCAGCACCTTGGCCCCTTCCAGCGTCATCCGCCGGGCCATAATCAGGCCGATGTCGCCGCTGCCCAGAATGAGCACCCGTTTGCCTACCAGATAGCCCTCCATGTTGACATAGCGCTGGGCGGCACCGGCGGTGTAGATGCCGGCCGGGCGGGTGCCTGGGATGCCGATGGCCCCGCGGGTGCGCTCCCGGCAGCCCATGCAGAGGATGACGCTCTTTGCTTCGAGGATCTGGTAGCCCTTTTCCTTGCTGACACAGTGGATCTTTTTATCCGGCGTAACCTCCAGCACCATGGTGCCCAGCTCCACCCGGACGCCGGTGGAGCGCAGCATTTCAATGTAGCGCCCGGCGTACTCCGGGCCGGTGAGCTGCTCGCCGAAACGGTGCAGCCCGAAGCCGTTGTGGATGCACTGGTTCAGGATGCCGCCCAGCTCGTTGTCACGCTCCAAAATCAGAATATCGCGCAGGCCGTGCTGCCATGCGCTGTAGGCTGCGGCAAGGCCTGCAGGGCCGCCGCCGACGATGACCAGATCAATCATGGTTGGTTCCCTCCTGCTTGGTTTCGCACAGTAAGACGTTGCTGCCTGCCTTGTCCTGCAGGACGTCCAGCGGGTCGATGCCCCGCGTCCGGCTGATGAGCTCCAGCACCCGGGGCCCGCAGAAGCCGCCCTGACAGCGGCCCATCCCGGCGTTGCAGCGGCGCTTGACGCCGTCGATGGTGGTGGCCGGGATCTCGGTGTGCAGGGCGTCCAGGATCTCGCCCTCGGTGATGGTCTCGCAGCGGCAGATCACCCGGCCGTAGGCGGGGTTCCGGGCAATGAGCTTTGCCTTTTCTTCCGGCGGCAGCTCCTTGAACCGCACCCGGGTGCGGCCGTCCCGGTAATCCGTTTTGACCGCAGGCAGATCCCCGTGGCCTTCCAGAATGCGGACCACCTCTTTAGCAACGGCCGGTGCGCTGGACAGGCCCGGCGATTTCATACCGGCCAGGTCGATGAAGCCGGGTGCACCTTCCGCCTCGCCGATGACGAAATCCCCGGTGTCCACATTGGCGCGGACGCCTGCAAAGTTGCGGATGGACTCGCCGAAGCGGATGTCCGGCACGCTGCGGCGTGCGGCCGCGCTGACAAAGGCCAGCCCGGCGGCGGTGCAGGCGGTGTTGTCGCCCGCCACCGGCTCGGCATTGGGTCCAACGATCAGGTTGCCGTGAACGGTAGGTGCCACCAGCACGCCCTTGCCGTTTTCGTTGGGGCACTGGAAGATGACATGCTGCACCCGCGTGCCTTCCGATTTGTCCAGAAGGTAATATTCGCCGCGGGTGGGCTGGATGGTGAACCGGTGCGGAGCGGCCATGTCGTGCACGGCATCGGCCCGGATGCCGGCGGCGTTGACAACGTAGCGGGCCTCCACCACGCCGGACGGCGTGGTCAGCGCCCAGCCGGACGCGGTTTTCTGAATGCCGGTGACCGGGCTGCTGAGGTGGAGTTCCACCCCGTTGCGCACCGCCACCTCCGCCATGGCCAGCGCATATTCCCACGGGCTGACGATGGCCGCGCTGGGTGCATACAGCGCTCCGGCCACCTCCGGCGAAAGACCGGGCTCCATGGCCCGTGTTTCCTCTGCCGACAGCAGCCGGATGCCCGGCACCCCATT
>ULSG01001079.1_pt1 | contig 11823 bp, 10 predicted proteins | sample 1956191 | NCBI WGS metagenome assembly ULSG01 (sample SAMEA4835703, study PRJEB28245) | human gut metagenome | biome: gut microbiome; material: fecal sample | place: Denmark | collected 2008 | reverse complement strand
GCCTTCTTGCGAATTTTGGCAAATATGCAATGAAGGGTAACAAAGTTTACAGGTTTCCCCTGTTTTGACACGAAGACGTAATCATTTGGTTCCATTGGGTAGCTATCGGATTTTCTCCACTTAAAGACTTCGTCGATGAGTTTTGCTACTTGATGGTTGTAGGTCACATATCTGGATTTGAAGAACTTGCTATCTTCAATATGTATGATTTGCTGTTTACGATCAATGTGTTTAAACTGAATGGCAAGGGTCTCACTAATTCTTAATCCCATAGCATAGGTCGTCATCAGTATAAAACGTATACATCGAGGATCGGTGACAAGAGATTCAGCCTTCACATAAGTCAATGATGCGTCAAACAGGCGTTTCAACTCCTCATTGCTATAAATGTAAGCAGGATGAGTGTCAGGAAAAACAGGCAATTGTTTTGGAACAGGATTAACCGGAGCATATCCTCTTAGATATGCCCATTCGAATAATTTCTTTATAGCACAGTGTTCTTTCTTCCATGCATTAGTAACGGCTGTGTCCCTTCTGTTTAAGAAAGAAATACAGTCTTCTTCTGTAATTTGTTCCGTTTCCTTTGATACTCCTACAAATTTAGCAAACTCTCTTATGGTGTGTTTTACCCTTGACTTCTTTGCAGATGAGTCCCTATATTTGAGAGAATCCCGGAAGGCGATATATAATTCCGTAGCTGTCTGAATATTCATAATACACCGTCAAAATTTATGTTAGAAACCTCGCGTAAAGATTGGAAATCGACTTTTGCATAAATTCTTGTTGAGTCAATGCTTTTATGTCCAAGTAAGTCACCGACTTCCTTCATCGTTTGTCCATTATTTATCAAGAAGGTAGCATAGCTATGCCGTAATGAATGTGGACCTTTATGCTTGATTAATACATCATGCAACTCTCTACGCACGATGTCATGAATCGCTTGACACGTAATAGCCCGAAAAGGAGCCTTAGCACAGAAAAACAAACTATCACTGTGTGAATCATTTTGTCTTCCATACCGAAGATATTCAATGATTTCTTCACCAACAGAGTGCAAAAGGGGGAAAGTTTGGCTTTTGCCACCTTTTGCACGTTGTATATGGATTTGTTCTTTACGCCAATCAATATCTGATATTTTCAGATTTGCGACTTCACTACAGCGTAAGCCATAAGTCGCTAACAACAAAAAGATTGTATAGTTTCTTTTTGCTGATTTCCCTTTGGCGTTTTTCATTCGTTGGAGTATCGCCTGAACTATATTCCAAGACATAAATGAAGGCAGATTTTCCTCTTTATATATTCGCGGAAGTACAACGGCTTCGTCCACCCCAAGTTGGCACCATCCTTGTTCTGCGGCATAGTGTAAGTAGGAACGAATACGCGCCATGTATGCTTTATTGGTATGTCTGTTTGTATGGAATGATGTATGCATTTCTATATACTTATCAATATCAGCCAATGTGATAGGTTCTTCTGTGTTTTGCTTGCCTATCGTGTCATACAAGTGATGCAGCGAGCGCGAGTATGAAGTTAACGTAGCATATGAGTATCCTCGATATTGCAGATCTTGAAGATATTTCTCTATACGGGTGTCACTTATGGATTTTGTTTCTTCCACTTTATACATATTCATGACTGCCAGCCATTTCTTTGCAACAGTGACGAAAAATGTATCATTCCATTTTGACCCGGATTTCTTGTGCGAACCAGGATCTGAATAATTCTTCCATTTTTTTGCTGCTGCAAATATCTCTTCGTCAGTAACTAATCTGGCATCTTTGAGTCCCAAAAACTCAATTAAATGAAGCTGGTATTGGGCATAACGACGTAATGTTTTCTTTTTGTGACCACTCAAATGATACTCGTTCAGGAAAGACATTCGTCCTTGGAAGAAAGGAGCAGCTATGAGTTTGACTTTATCAAATTTACGTTCTGCAAGTAGATTCACTACGTTGTCATAGTAACGGATATCCAATAAACCGATATACTCCAGAAAATCGATAGAACGAACTACAAATTTTTCTTCATCCAACACCATCTGGTGGGTCTTCTCTTTATGGGAATTTCTGGAAATTGATTTTGCCCATAATTCCGCTTTGCTTACGACTTCGTTTAATGAGATTCGTGTAGTGTCTCCATCTTGCAAATTATAACAAGAGACAAACGCCAGAAGAAGACGCGCCCAATCCTTCAGATGTTCTTGACATAGACCTTGTTCGCTTTTCATAGTGAGAAAGCGAATACGCACTCGAAACAAAGGAGCATCAAGATGCTTTCTTTGCGTCGCCTTAAAACGAAATAATTGTGTTATCATAAATTTATAGTTTAGTGAAACGTATACGCTTAAAAAACGAATATACAAAATTATGTTGTGTAGAATCTCATTAAGTATAACAATATCAACAATATGAGTAGACAAGATTACATAAATTTATACTCAACATTTGCTATGTTATGTTATTTTCAACATAACATCGCGTACTCCGCGTACTTCCGTGCATATTCCTGATTTTTACTCATGCCATCCCTCCTTATCTATGAATACCTCTATGTGCCTCCTGCTCGGCCTCTTGTTTCTCTTGTGCAGGCAGTTCGCAGATGGCAATACGCTCGCCGGCCCGGACGAGCTTCGGCAGATAGCTGTCAAGCTGATCGTTCGGAAACTCTGCCAAGGCCGTAAATCCCTTTTCCTGAATCCCGGTGCGCTCTTTCAACGCAAGCCCCAATATCTCCGCACCACGCACGGCATCCTCATTGTACAACCGGTAAGCATCGCCGGCACGGATCAGTTGCAGCGCATCGGGATGTTTCTCTTTGAGTTTATCCCACAACTGCCGCTGCGGAGAGAGGCTCTCGCCGTTCCCGGCTTCCGCCTGGCCTTGCGCCACCGCTTCGCCCTGCCGCTGTACGTCCTCCTTCCCCTGTTTCTCTCCGGCATGTTCCTCCAATGACTGTCCCTTACGCAACACATCGGCAAACAATGTCGCCGCCAAGTGACGCTTGTAGTCATCGCGATCTTCCGCCACCCACATCCGCTGCCACTGTTGCGGCGTAATGCTTCGTGGCTGCATTTTCTGTCCGTCGATGGTCGCGGCGCACTGGATGCCGTCCTGCTTGGTCTTGAAGACCGAGACGCGCTGAATGCGGTTCAGGTCGATCTCCTGCGCCTCGCTGCTGAACAGATCCACTTTCAGGTCGGGCTGGATTTCAGCCAGCGCGTAATACTTGTGTGCCAGCTCCATGCGCACCTTGTCGAGGTTGTCCATTGCTTGTTTAAGCGTAGAGAAGAAACGGTTTACATCCTCCTTGTCGGGATAAATGCTATACCCGCTCTTGTTCTCCGGCTTGATGTAGAGTGCCCAGCGCTTCTTGTCATCCTGAATCATCTGCACCTGGTCAAAGCCGACCTCATTCGCCCGCTTGACCGCAGAGGACACGTCCAGCGTGGAGAGCATCTCCATCGACCAGTTTTTCAGCCGGGCCAATGTCACTAATTTCTCGGCGAAGTAACTGTCATCGGGTCTGTACCCCAAGGCACCGTCGGTATTGTAGAAGCGTACCTGCTCGATGCCCTCTTTCTGCAACGCCCGCAGGATGCGTCCCTTGTTCATACCCGGTATCTCGTTGTCGGTCTCCGTCGATGCTCCCGCCGGAAGTATCACATCCGCCTTTCCCGCCTGCCGGTCGATGACAAGGACGATACGCTTATCCTCCTTGCTCGGATGTTGCCGTATCTCGTTCGCCACGAAATAATGCTTGGGCATCTGCTCCTGCATGGTCGACGTATCCCGCCGGTTACGCAGGGTGGCGTATTCGATTTTCTCGCCCCGTTCCGCCTTGCCGATCACTTCGAGGGCGTTGTTCACGTCGCTTTCGAGCGCATCCATCAGGCAGGGGTACTCTTTCAACTCCCGGCACCAATATTCCACCATTTCAAGGCTTGTGTCCGACAACCGTGCAGGCAGCCCCAGTTCCAACATCTTGATGCCCGATGCCAGCTCTACGACGAGCCGTTCCTGCTTTACGGCATCCTCGGAAGGAGCCATACCGTTCTTCATGACCATGCCTTCACGTGCCAACCGCTGCTGGTGTCCCGTTGCACTTACGATCTGCCGCAGAGCTTCCTGCACATAATCGTGATAATGCTCGAACTCCCTCTGTCGCGGCATATAGACCGCATCCTTGTCCGTTTCATAGTGGGGCATACCGCTTCCGTCCGAGCGCACGGGAACAAGGTTGTCCCGCATTTTCAGCAGGAAGTCGTTGAAGCGGATGTGCAACCGACGGTTGTCGGCCTCCGAGTAACCCCTCTCTTCGGCACCGCCGTCCTGCCTGACTGCCGTTTCGTAGCCCTCCTTGTCCACGTATGGCAGTGTGGTCTGGTCGATGTTAAAGAGCGTGCGGATCTCCCGGTTATGTACGCCCTTGTATTGCTTCTGCTCCTCCTCGTACAATTTCATATAAGCGTCCCGGCTGATAATCACCTCCGGGTTGTTGCGGTGGACATACTTGTTCCAGTTGTAGAACAGGAACGGAACGCCCTGCTCGTGCTCCCTGACCGCCGCACCCCGAACTTTCGCATCCGAGTAGAGTGTGAACAGATTGGTCTTGCACCCGTTCTTATCCGAGTGCAACGCCATGAACAGAGCGTTGAAAGGGCTAGCGGAGACACCCCGCGGATAGAGGCGCGGGAATCTCTTGCCCGATGCGTTGAGCCAGTGCCCTCCGGCGTTGGAGGCTTCGCGCAAAGCCGTGGAAAGCAGGGCTATCTGCTTTTCTTCGGCATTCTTTTCTATTTGCGATTTCTCTTTCATATGGTATATATATTTTTTCGGTGATCAAATTATTGAATGCCCCGCGTCCGGACGATTGTCTCCTGCTGTCCGTCGTCGAAATTCCGCGAGGCTGCCTGACGGAGCTGGTCGCTTTTGGCAAGCACGGCGTTGGCCAGCGTGTTCAGCGGCAACGCTCCGGCACGGTAAGCATCCGCAACGGCCGGCGAGAGCTGTATGGTACAGGGCACCCGGTCTATCGTAGCGATCAGCATACCGCCTTGCAGCACCGGCTTCACAATACGCGGATTAAGCGGCTCATCGGGATAGCGTTTGTACCGTACATATCTGCCGTCGACTGTCCCGATTTCTTTTCCCTCTGCTTGCCCTCGTCCTAATGCTTCGTGCCCCGCCTTGTTCAGGAGGTTCGCGCCCCCCAAACCGATAAGGAGCATCTTCAGCATCGGATTACGCACGAACATCCCCGCCACGATACTCGCTATCGGCAGCAGGTTGTCCTTGATACGCAACGATTGTGTCTTGCCCGTAAACGCACCAAGCAGAATATCAGGCAACATCGCCATCACATAACCGAGATTGCCGGCGATATCACCCATACCCTCCAAACCCAGCGAGCCGAGCAAACCGCCCCAACCGTTTGCGTTACCCTGCACAGTCTGTTCCCCGCGCGTTTCCTCTTGGACAAAAGCGACCGGTTCTCGCACTTCTCTTTCTACTCTTTCCCTCTGTTCCGTTTCCGGTTGCGCCTGTTCCGGCACGACCGTCGCCGCCTGATTCTTTTTCACCCTATCTTGCAGATAGGCTTCCTCCTGTCCGGGAGCCACGACCAGCGGCACATCCTTGTACTGTTCTGCCCGCTCCTGCTGCTCCCCATCGCGTCCGTCCATCCACGGCAAAATGCCGTTTCCGGTCTGCGTCCACTCCGATAAGTCGGAACTCACGATAGGAATTTTATTCTTCAACCGCCCGTTGGCCGTAGTCACGAACGTGTTTTCTTTGACAGGCATCGCGGCCGCCTCCCTGCGAAAATCATCGAACACGTTGCGCTCGCTGTCGAAAACCCCTTTGCTGATACACTGCTCTACCGAGAGGGTGCCGGGGTTCCTGGATTCAAAATGATTGGCCACCGCCGAGATAGCCACATCCGCACCGACACATCTCGCCAGCGTTGTCCATGAACCCACGCCGCCCAGCATGACGGTATCTGCCGTCGCACCCAGCACCCATCCCGCACCTTTTTCCAATCTATTGGGACGATAGGCGGCTTCGCCCCGTGCCTCGATTTCCTCGGCCAGCGGCGAACGGTTCAATGTCTGCGACAATCCGAGCAGACTCGACCCGGCCGCCTTACGGATGATGTAATCGGTCGATGACTTGGGCATACGCTCCTTGACCAGCTTGTCGATCATCAGTTGATCCACCCGGTAGTCTATGTATGCGTAGGCGAGATCGCCACCGAGTTGTTGCGACAACTCATCGTAACGTTCGCGCCCCACCTCCTGCACGACCGTATCGCGCCACTGCCCGGCCATATACGCAAGGTCTTGCTGCATCGCCGCCGAACCGGTGATCTCCGCCTTGCACATCTCGATGTAGTCCTCTGTCGTTTTCGAGTTCCATTCTCCCGTGACCTTGAGAACCTGATAAGGATCACTCATGGGTTGTGCCGAAGAAGCCATCACGCTGAGTATGCCGCCTAAGGAGGTGGAATACTCCTTCATCTCTTCCCCCTGCTTCTGTGTGAGAAAAGACTGTGTCCTTGACATGACGGGTGCGATGTGGCAGTGGAAATAGTCGCTCATCAGGCGTTCTATCTCCGCAAACTGTCCGCTATGCTTGATTTCGTCCATATCTATATGTTTATCTGTTTCAATAGTTGCTCTTTCGTCTGCTCAATGGCGTTGTGGTAGACCTCCATCTGTTTTGGATAAAACTCTTCCAGCCACGCATCCTTTTCGATATTGCCGTGGATAAACCGTATCGCCTGTTCCCGTTCGATCTCAACAGACGCCTCGCCCTCCTCACGATTGTTAAACCACGCCTTCGTCCACCAGCGCACCCCCGCACGGTCGGGATAGACCGAGACCATTCTCGGAATGTCGAAACTCTCTATGTCGATGTCCAGCTCTGCCAACGGGTCGATAACGCCACCGGTCGCTACGGCTTCGTCATAAAGTTTTTTTTTACGTCTCCGCCCATCGTAGAGAGGTACACGTCGTGCCGCAAAGCAAGGTAGTGCAGGAAATCCGCGATGAGCATATTCTGAACCTTGCAGGCCAGCGGCAGGGCTTTACGTCCCAATCCGAGCGGGTTGGCCATGCTGGGCATATCCTCATAGAAATACTCCTTCATTGCGCCCATTGTGAAGACGTTGCGGAGCGACTGTTCCGTGTGTTCGGGCAGCCTATACGCCCCGCACCGCAAATCTTCCATGTAGTGCGGCAGGAAACGGAGCATCAGCTCCTCGATCTCCCGTTTGTCCTTTTCGTAGTCGGTCTTCAGTGTCATCCCCCTATCGGGAAAAGCGACTGCCTCGCGTCCTCCGGCCTGACGTACCGCGCATATATTGCCGTAAAGCATGGTCAGGAACTCCAGCGGATTCAGCTCCGTATCCTTGAAGCGCACCCCGATATGCAGCCGCTCACCACTCAAGGCCACCGTCTGACCGGCCTTGACACGCTGCCCGAACTGGGCGAACACGTTCGACAGATGCCCGTATGTTACCTCGTACCCACCATAGCGGATCGTCTGGCAGATACCGAGCGTGGGGTCGTTGCCCACGCCCGACACGATGCCGCTGGCGACGGCCGACAACATGTAGCACCGCACGTTGAAGTCGATGCCGTGATGAAAGAACTTTTCGCCCGTTGCCGGATCTGCCTGCTCGCCGTAGCCGAGCGACAGCTCCACATCTTTGCCTTGCGGCTCCTCGAAAGGCATACAATAGCCGCTCTCGGAGTGCAGGATCATTTCCTCTGTATATTTCATTTCATTATCTATTGATTCACGTTTTTACCTTCTCATCCCTCCGCTCTGGCTTTGTTCCTCGATGGGAACGGCGGGCGTCTGCGTCCTCGACACGCTCTCCGTATTCGATGTACGGAAGATACCCGCGTTGTTACCGATAAGCATCATGCCCAGCAATGCGCCGGCGATTTTGCCCAGCCACCCGAAGCGTCCGAATATAAGGAACGCCGCCGCAACCAGCCCTGCGATGCTCAATCCCGACACGTTCCCTTGTCCGAGGTTGCGGAAGAAACCGCCCAGCATATCGAGAAAACCGCCGTTGGAGGCTCCCCGCAGGAAATTCGACACCCCGCCCAGCTTGGAATCTATACCAGCCACGGCACCGCTTACCGCATCGACGGCTTCCCCCGCCTTGCCTTTCAGTTCGCGCACGTCGTCGGCGGTACCTGCGATGGCATTCGTGGCCGATTCGCCGACCACGGCATCGCTCACGATGCGCACCACACTCTTGTCGGTGGTCAGCTTCTCCCAACCCACATACCCGACCGCTCCGCCGACGGTTGCCGTCTTGACAGCCTGCCCCGCGCCCCGAAGGGTCTGCGAGGGGTTCAGCACCGCCTTGCCAACACTCTTGCCGGTGGCTGCCGTAGCCGTGCCGACACCTTTTGCGGCCTTGCCGCCGTATTTCAATACTGTGTTCCAAAATCCCATATCTCTGTCCGTTTTTAAGGTCTTACATTTCTTCCTATCTGCCGCCAGCGTCGTTTGGCGGCTTCCACGATGTCGCGCTTGTCGGCGGCGGGGCGTGCCCCCTCGTCGATTTCCCGCCAGATGTCGCCCATTGTGGTGTACTTTACCGCCTTGGTCAGCCGTTGCAGCTTCTTGTTCATCAGCTTGAGCTTCGGACGGATGCCGAAAACAATCTCCATGCGCTCCTTCTCCGTCATCTTATTCTCCGAGAGACAAGCCGTGCGTATGTCGTTCACAATCTCCACGCTGTTCAGTATCAGTTCCCGGTAAATCCTGTTTCGCTGCGCGGAAAGGGCGACGGCCAGCGCATTGGCCGAACTGCGGCTCAACTGCTTGGTAAAGTCGCCCAAGTTGTCCGTCAGTTTCGACACCTCGTAGTAGAAACCGTAAATCTGCGCCGCGTAGCACACAATCGACCGGAAAGAGTTCAGATAGTTGTTGAACTCACGTTGCAGGTCGGTCGTGGCCTTTACCTCTTCTTTCGTCCACAGATGCCCCGTCGTCTGCATCAGCATCACCTTTTCCTGATTTTTCAGCTCCTTTTCCGCCTTGTCGGTGTAGAGCAGAATCATCCCGGCAAGCACGGGATCGTTTTGCGCCCGTACCTTGCAGATACCGATGCACAACAGCAGAATGCCTATCCAAATCGTCCTCTTCATCGTCCGCTCGTTTTTTAACGGGCAAGGGCAGCCGCCCTGCGCCAATGCGACAGGGCCATGCGTGCCGCCTCGCCGTTGTCGCGGTCGAGCATCCCGGCCGTCACATTGTTCCACACATCGTTTAGCGTATAGTAGCGTATGCTCAAATACAGCAGGTGCAGCTTCCGGCTGAAAGCCGAGAGCCGGTCGTTCAGTGCCCAAAGCGTCTCGCTGCGCTCCGCTCCCGTGAGCATATTTTCGTTGCCGCCTTTGGCCACTGCATCGTTCAGCAGCGTGAACACCGAAACCAGCTCTGTGGCCGTTTCGATATAAAGGTTATTCATGCCCATGCCGGCAACGATGCCCTGCGGATTATCCTTGACGGCTTTGCCCAATTTCCCCAACGTAAAGAAAATCCTTACGCCGTCGTTGTAAAGGTGCGTGCAGGCTTTCAGCGACGAAGCGTAGCCGCTCGCCGTCTTGAGGTAACTGTTGTACTGCTTCTCCCACTTGTGTATGCGGTTGAACTCTGCGGCGATGCTGTTTTGCAGCAGGGCCGTTTTCGTCTGTCCCTTGATCTGCTTTTCTATTTGTCCGTTTATCAGCTCGTTTCCTTCGGCCAACGCTGCCCATTCCAACGGGTTGGAGGAGGCGACCTGCGCCTTTGCCCACTGCGGCAGCAGGCTGACGAGAACGACAGCCCAGCTCAAACTAATGATTCGTAATCTCATATATTCCCTTTTTTCGTTTATTGTATTCCACCCGTTCGCGGATAAGCGCAACGATGTCGTTGCCGCGTCTGATGCCGACCAAATCGAGGCGGGGCGTATTCCTGTCCATCGAAAGGATGCTTACCGTCTTCAGTCCGCAGAGCTGTTGCAGAAGGCTTTGGTGTTCCTGAAAATCCACAATCCGGTACAGCTCCATATAGTCCACTTTGCGCCGGACGATTCCCTGTTCGCTGACAAGCTGCTCCGCACCGATACGGTAGCGTATCCGGCGCAGGTAGATGAAGCGGTAAAACAGTATCAGGGAGAGCAGGAGGGCGACCGGCACGGCAAGAGCCGTGAACGGCAGCCCCTCCATGCCCCCGTAAACCCATCCCGCGCAGCACAAAACAAGGGTGGGCAGCTCGTCGATGACAAACTGCCCGGCGTGCGGTTGCAGCACGATGTCTTGTATGTTTCTTACGGTCTGTGGCATCATCATCGGTGAAAGCGTACTTGTTGTTCCTCTTCGGATTCCTCCTCTCTGACCGGCTTCTCATCGGCGGACTCTTCCAGTTTCCGCTCTGCCAGCAGTTGCTCGTTCCAGTCCTTGTTGGGATGCGTGGGCATCTCCCGGACAAAGGAGGCGTCATTCGTCTTGTCAAGGCCGAGGAACTCCCGCAGCCCTTCGCGAAACTCCCTGTAATGCCCGTTCATCACATCCGCCTGATCCCGTATATCGTCCGGATGGCACAGGCCGCTCGAACGCATCGACATAGCTTCCTCCCAAACCGCCTCGTACTTCCCGTAGCTTGACAATAAATCCTTGGGCAGCAGCTCGATTTCGCCGCCGTCCAGATTCTCGCCGTCGGGGACGGAATCGAGATAAGGCTTCCGTTCGGGTGTCGCCTCGATGGTGGAGCGCACCGCACGGTACATCTCCTTTTGCAGATTTTTAGTGAACTCGATTCCCGCAAGGTCGGTGTCAAAGCAGATATGCTGTCGGGCCGGGAGGGTAAGCGCAAGCAACCCCCGCATCTGTTTCCCGGTGGGTGTGCCGCCCGTCGAAACAAAGACCGCCTTGCGCAAGTCTTTGTTTTCCCTTTGGTGAAGCTGGTAATAAGCCATCGCATCGTAGGCACTCTCGAACCAGTAGATATGCTTGGCTGCCGACAGACGTGTCCCGGCAGGGCTGGCAATCCATAGTCCCTCACTCGAATTACTGCCCTCGGCCTTGCCTTTATAACTGCCGCTGCCGTCCGCACGAGAACGTCCCCGTTCCTCGAAACCGACAATCTTGCCGGTATCTTCGGGCCGTACCAACGGAAAAGCCAGATTGGTGTAGTTCAATCCGTCCTCACGATGTTTCGTCGCCAGACAGAAACCCCGGTGAAAGGCGTACTGCGTATAGAGGTCGATGCCCCGATGCTTGAAATAGGGATAGAATTTCTTCTGTGTCTCCCTGTCCTGCGGGTTGAACTTGTGCAGGTCGTATTCCTCCATGTCGAACGGCTTCACATCCCGCTTGGGTTGGATAATCCTCGTCTTCCGTTCCTCAATGGGATGATTCAGCAACCGGTTGCAGACAAGGTTCACAAGCCGGTCGGGGGAGATGCCCGCATGGTACTCCGTAAAGAGTTGCGGATGCTCCTTGATAAAGGAAATGATGTTGTACACCTTCTGTTGCTGCGCCTGGAAGCAGCACTTTCCCTGCTGCGTGACGATGAACTTGTCGCCGCGGATGCGCCGCCCCTCGCTGTCTGTACGGACGTAGGAGGGATAGCGCAGGCCGTCACGCCGGTTCAGGTGATATCCCGCGTCGATAAGCACGTCCTGAATGTTCAGCCTTTGCAGGAAATCGTCGTATGTCAGTTCTCCTTTTCTCATAGGCTTACCTCCCCATTCTCATATCGTTTACCTCCCGGTTCATCTCCGCCTCGAAATTGCGGATGGCCACATCCCTCGGCG
>ULSG01045090.1_pt1 | contig 11903 bp, 7 predicted proteins | sample 1956191 | NCBI WGS metagenome assembly ULSG01 (sample SAMEA4835703, study PRJEB28245) | human gut metagenome | biome: gut microbiome; material: fecal sample | place: Denmark | collected 2008 | reverse complement strand
AACTCCAGCCCCTTGGCCGAATGAACGGTCATCAACGTTATCTTTTCTCCATCATCCGCTTTGTCCGAGTCCTGATCAGTAAGCAAGGCAATCTCCGAAAGGAAATCTGTCAGAGAAATATTCGGGTTGCCTTCTTCCTGCCGCAACGCGCAGAAATCATTCATACCATTCACCAATTCCTCAATGTTTTCCTTACGACTCAGATTCTCCGGCGAAGTATCCTGACAGACATCATTGATGATGCCGGACCGGCGGATAATATCCGTTCCTATCTCATACGCACTCTTGTCCACCTGATCGGTCATAAAGCCTTCTATCAGTTCACGGAAACCTTGCAGTTTGGTGTGCGTACCTTTATTGATATTCAGCCCATAGCTCAATGGTTCGCAAAGCGCCGCCCAAAGGCTGACACCATTTTCAGTGGCAGCGGAGATGATTTTTCCAACTGTCGTATCACCGATGCCACGGGCAGGATAATTAATGATTCGCTTGAATGCTTCTTCATCATTCGGGTTCACTACCAAGCGGAAGTAAGCAATGACGTCCTTAATCTCCTTACGCTGGTAGAATGAAAGTCCGCCATAGATCTTATAGGGCATACTTCGTTTCCGAAGAGCCTCCTCGAAAACACGGCTCTGCGCATTCGTACGGTATAATATGGCAAAATCGGCATAGCCGTAACTATGTTCCCGACGCAGTTCAGCTATCTTATTGGCTACGATATCCCCTTCTTCCACATCGCTGTAAGCCTGAAACACGCCAATCGGTTCGCCTCGTTCTTTTTCAGAGAATACTTCTTTCCGAATCTGACGTTCATTCTTTTCGATCAGACTGTTGGCAGCACAGACGATGGTTTGCGTAGAACGATAATTCTGCTCCAGTTTAAAGACTTTCGTGTTAGGATAAACCTTCGTGAAATAAAGGATATTATCAATATCCGCTCCACGAAAAGAGTAGATACTCTGCGCATCATCGCCTACCACACAAACACGCTGATTTTCTTTCGTCAGCTGAAGTACGATGCTATGCTGGGCATAATTCGTATCCTGATACTCGTCCACCAGCACATAACGGAACTGCTCCCTATAACGGGCCAGCACTTCCGGAAAGTCGCGGAACAGAATATACGTATACACCAGCAGATCATCGAAATCCATAGCTCCCGCCTGACGGCATCTTTCCCAGTAACGGGTATATATTTCACGGACAGCGGGCACTTTGGCTGCCATATCTCCTTCATACGCTTCTTTGTTGGCAGCATATCCCGTAGGAGAAACCAAATGGTTTTTGGCACTTGAAATGCGGGCCTGCACCATCCCCGGCTTATATGTCTTTTCGTCCAGTCCCATCTCCTTGATGATGGAACGGATCAGACTTTTACTATCCGCCGAATCATAAATGGTAAATTGGGAAGTGAATCCGATATACTTTGCTTCGGCACGGAGAATGCGGGAAAAGACGGAATGGAAGGTACCCATCCACAAATAACGTGCCCGCTCCATGCCCACCTGACGGGCTATACGTTCTTTCATCTCACGCGCCGCCTTATTGGTAAAGGTCAGTGCGAGGATGTTCCACGGTTGATAGCCGTTTTCCAGCAGATAGGCAATTTTATAAGTCAACACACGTGTCTTTCCCGAACCTGCACCGGCTATCACCAGCGAAGGCCCGTCGTTATAAGTCACTGCTGCACACTGACTCTCATTTAATTCCTCTATATAGTTGGTATTCATAACAGCATTATAAAAACAATGAGGATTTTTAACAAACCCTTGGCGTTCAAATTTGTTTCAATACGACAAAAGTATAACATTCATTTGACAATGAAGATATTTTTATGATTTTTCATCACTAACTATTTAACCTAACCACTCAAAGCAATGAAAAAGAGTATATTTTTATCATTTATTTTATGTTTGTGCCTCATCGCCTGCATACCACAGCAAGCAATGGCACAAAAGCAAAGCCGCATGGAAAAGCTGCTAAGGTATCTGAACGACAATGACGCCGACAAATGGCAGAAGAACAGGGAAAAACTGGATGACGAAACAAAGGCGTACTATGCCGAAGATTTATCATTGATGGACGTCCTCAACGACCTGTGGAACGAACAGAGCGAACAGGCAGCCACCCTCTACTTCGGCTGCTACGAGAAAGCCGCCCAAAGTAACTTCCCCGGCATCTGCGAAGGGGAAAAGATTCCGCTTTCTCAGATACGGGACAAGGCGGACCAGTCCATTATCAACCTGCTGGAGGCCTCAAAAGATAAAATACCTTTCAGCCGGGCACTGCTGGACAGCATTCACGCCACCGAATATCCGGTTGACTCCGCCATGCTGCAACGGCTGCAGAACATCCGCGAGGTGGCACTGCTGGAAGGAATGCTCAAAGCCCCCACTCCCATCATTTACCAGACTTACGTCAAGGAGTATCCCAACGGCAAATTTATCGCACAAGTCAACGCCTCCGAAAACGTACGGCTCTACCAACTGGTGAAGACGGCCCCGACTCCTGCAAACTTCAAAGCCTTCTTTGAAGACCCCGAAATGCAGAAGTATTATCAAGACAGAGGTCCGCGCCCCTATCTTGCCGAGGTCCGTACCTTATACGATGATTTCCTGTTCCAACGTATCGACAGCCTGAAAAAAGAAGGAAATGCCACCGCCATCCGGCAGATTATCGATGATTATAAGAACACACCTTATCTGTCCACCGGTGCACGGACTCACCTGAACGATCTTGAATATCTCAGTGAAAAGGCAGACTTCGAGCTTCTGAAACCGGCAATAGTCAACTCCGAATCGCTCGGTTTATTGCAGGAATTCCTCAAAACACACAAGTATAAGGAATTTCGTGACCAGGCAAAGAATTTGCGTGCTCCATTTATCCTGCAAGCCATCGTTTCCACCCCGACTACTGTAAAATATTACACTCAAGGACGATTGATAAAGTGCTGCGAGACCGACAGCACCGGCAATATTACGACCAGCTACACCTACAATGACAAGGGGCAGCTTACCACCACATTATCCGTGACTGAAAAGAACGGGCAACCCATCAACGAGGTGCAAACCAGCAGGCTGTACGACCCGCAAGGCCACTGCATCTTCGAAGTGAAGACTAATCCGAAAACCAAAACGGACTTCTACCGCCGTGCACGCCGCATCGGTATCGACGGAAGCATCGAAAGCGATTCCCTAAAATACATGGACGGCAGATATACCGTCAGCAGCTACAACAAGCAGGGATTACTGACGGAAACCAAAGAGTACAACAAGAACGGGGAAATGGAGGGATATACAGTCAACAAATATGATGACAAAGGCAGAATGACCGAATCTCAGCATCAGAATATGCTCTTTGTCAATTCGCCCAACCAGATTCTCTCGCAAAAAGAACTGTATGAATATGATAAATACGGATACCTCACCCGCATCGTCTACCAACGTATCTTCGGCAACAGCCAGAAGACGTCCGGCTGCCTGACCTGCCTGTACGACGAGTACGGAAACCGGATCGACGGTGACTCCTATTACGAATATGACAATACGGGACAATGGATATGCCGCACCAGCTATGACAACCCGCAGCAAGTGGAACGTATACAGTACATTTATAAATAAAAATAAAATACCGTGAACCTTTTGCGAACTATGGCTGTTATTATAGTATAACAAAACCATTTAAAGTTTTGACAATATGAATACTATATTAATGTCTTTAATAATTATGACCATGACTTACGAAATGCCTAAACTTCCTTACGCAAACAATGCGCTGGAACCTGTAATCAGTCAGCAAACGATAGATTTCCATTACGGAAAACATCTGCAAACATATGTAAATAATCTGAATAGCCTTGTGCCCGGAACAGAATATGAAGGCAAAACGGTAGAAGAAATCGTTGCCACCGCTCCCGATGGAGCTATCTTCAACAACGCCGGCCAAGTGCTGAATCACAATTTATATTTCCTCCAATTCGCTCCGAAACCTTCGAAAAAGGAACCGGCAGGCAAACTGGGAGAAGCCATCAAACGTGATTTCGGCAGCTTTGAAAACTTCAAGAAAGAATTCAATGCAGCAGCAGTCGGATTGTTCGGTTCAGGATGGGCCTGGCTGTCAGTAGACAAGAACGGTAAACTGCATATCACCAAAGAAGGAAACGGCAGTAACCCTGTACGCGCCGGACTGAAACCACTTCTGGGTTTTGATGTGTGGGAACACTCCTACTACCTGGACTACCAGAACCGCCGCGCCGACCACGTAAACGCCCTGTGGAACATCATCGACTGGGATGTGGTAGAAAAACGAATGTAACCGGACTCATTAAAATTAAGCTAAACTATACTATTGAAAAGGTCGTTGTGAATTTCACAGCGGCCTTTTTTCTAGCATAAAAAACTAAACTATCTATTGTATTTCAAAGGCATAATTTGTATTTTTGCAATAGCCGAAAATCAAAACAGACAATTATGACACTTCAGCTAAAAAATAAAAAATGGCGCATTGTCTACGTTATTTCCTTTCTTTTATTCTCCTTTACAGGCAATGCGGCTATTCCGGAAGAACCGGAAGAGGAGATTCTTTTCGTGACGTCCTATAATTCCGATACTAAATATACCTACGATAATATCAACACGTTCGTAGAAACGTACCGCCAACTGGGTGGCAAGTATTCCACCATCGTAGAAAACATGAATGTTACCGACCTCAATCAATCCAGAAAATGGAAAAAAAGACTTACCAACATTCTGGACAAACATCCGAACGCCAAGCTGGTTATCCTGCTGGGTGGCGAAGCGTGGAGCAGTTTCCTGCACCTCGAAGACGAGAAGTACAGACAACTGCCCGTATTTTGCGCTATGGCATCGCGCAACGGCATCCGTATTCCGGAAGACTCTATTGATATACGGACTTATGAACCTCAGAGTATCGACTTAACGGAAAGAATGAACAAATACAATATAATATACTGTAACACATATGAATATGATATCGATAAGGACATAGAAATGATGCGAAGCTTTTATCCGGATATGGAGCATTTAGTGTTCATCTCGGACAACACCTACAACGGACTTGCCGAACAAGCGTGGGTAAAAAAGAATATGAAACGCTATCCGGAAATATCGACGACCTATATTGACGGCCGTATCCACACCCTTGATGCTGCTGCCAAACAACTACGCGATGTCCCCAAAAATTCGGTTGCACTACTGGGTATCTGGAGAATTGACAATCGGGGCATAACGTATATGAACAACTCTGTATATGCTTTCTCCAAAGCGAATCCAGAGTTGCCTGTTTTCAGCCTGACTGCTACCGCCATCGGTTATTGGGCAATCGGAGGATATATCCCCCAATACGACGGAATAGGGAGAAGCATGGGAGAACAGGCTTATCAATTTCTGGACAAGGGGAAAAACAATGTCGGCCACATTCATTTATTGCCCAACAGATACAAATTTGATGCCAACAAACTGCATGAATGGGGATTTCAGGACAAGAAACTACCTTTCAATTCACTTATCATCAACCAACAGGTGCCTTTCTTTCAGGCATATCGGACGGAAGTGCAATTCATCCTGTTTACCTTCCTTGTACTGATAGGCGGACTGTTTATCTCACTGTATTATTATTACCGGACAAAAATCTTAAAGAATCACCTTGAGAAGACTACAGCCCAACTAAGGGAAGATAAAAAGAAACTGGAATTATCGGAAATTGCACTACGTCATGCCAAAGAGCGTGCCGAAGAAGCCAATCAACTGAAAAGTGCCTTCGTATCAAATATGAGCCACGAAATACGGACACCACTGAACGCCATTGTCGGCTTTTCCAGCCTGCTGATCGATACCGTGGAAACAACGGACGAGCAGAAGGAATATGCGGATATCATCCAGACTAATTCCGAATTGTTATTGCAACTGATCAGTGATGTACTGGATGTATCACGTCTGGAATCAGGCAAACTGCTGTTCAAGTATGAATGGTGCGAACTGGTAAATCATTGCCAGAACATGATCACACTGACCAGAAAGAACCGGACAAGAGATATAGATGTCAGGCTTCAGATGCCGAAAGAGCCTTATATGCTCTATACCGATCCGCTACGTTTGCAGCAGGTTATCATCAACTTACTGAACAATGCGTTGAAGTTTACTCCCGACGGCGGAAGTATCACGCTGAATTATGAAATAGATGAAGAAGACCAGTGTATGCTGTTCTCTGTGACCGATACAGGCTCGGGCATCCCCGAAGACAAGCAGGAACTGGTATTCCAGCGTTTTGAGAAGCTCAACGAATTTGTGCAGGGAACAGGCTTGGGACTGGCAATCTGCAAACTGACCATACAACGCATGGGAGGCGATATCTGGATTGACAAGAATTATAAGAACGGAGCACGGTTTGTCTTTTCTCATCCTATCAAAAAACGGGAATCGGAAGAAAAATGAAAAAAAACCGGATAATTTGATGAATCTTTGTTTCTTTTTCGCTTACTTTGCTCCCGTAAAGACAAAGGGGTGCCCCAAAGAGGGGCTGAGATTATACCCTAGGAACCTGAGGCAGTTAGCACTGACGTAGGGATTGTGTTTCTTTCTTATCGCCTTTCTATATAAGCACGCTCTTTGTATTTACTTTCAACTTATTAATACTGATAGGACAATGAAAGTACAAGTTAACAACAAAGAGGTGGAAATGACTCCTGCTTCTACCCTTACACAACTGGCTGCCCAACTGGAACTTCCGGCACAAGGCATCGCTATTGCCGTAAACAACAAAATGATTCCACGTTCCGAATGGGAGAAATTCGCGTTACAGGAGAATGATAACCTCGTGGTCATCAAAGCGGCTTGTGGAGGGTAAAAGTATGGTCAGTCTACAATTTATCACCCACCAGACCGATCGGTATACTTATTTCGAATCGGCACTCATGGCACTTGAAGGAGGATGTAAATGGATTCAGCTACGCATGAAGGAAGCTCCGTATGAAGAGGTGGAAGCTGTTGCCCTCCAACTAAAGCCTCTCTGTAAAGAAAAAGAAGCGATCTTACTTCTGGATGATCACGTCGAACTTGCCAAAAAGCTGGAAGTGGACGGAGTGCATCTGGGCAAAAAAGACATGCCGATAGATCAGGCACGACAATTACTTGGAGAAGCATTTATTATCGGAGGTACGGCAAATACATTCGAAGATGTCGTACAGCACTACCGTGCCGGAGCGGATTACCTCGGCATCGGTCCTTTCCGGTTTACCACTACAAAGAAAAACCTGAGTCCTGTTCTGGGACTGGAAGGTTATGCCGCTATTTTATCTCAGATGAAGGAAGCGAATATCGAACTGCCGGTAGTAGCCATCGGAGGAATCACCTGTGAGGATATACCCGCCATACTCGAAACCGGAGTGAACGGAATAGCACTTTCCGGAACGATTCTTCGGGCGGAGGATCCGGCAGCGGAAACACGAAAGATTTTGAACATGAAATGTATAATCAAATAAAATAATTGAAAAGTGGAAAAGTTAGTAATTGCAGGCCGTGAGTTCGACTCCCGCCTTTTTCTGGGTACAGGAAAATTCAATTCCAATGAAGTAATGGAACAAGCCATTCTGACATCGGGCACTGAAATGGTAACCGTAGCAATGAAGCGCATCGACATGGATGACAAAGAAGACGACATGCTGAAACATATTATTCATCCGAATATCCAGTTGCTACCCAACACATCGGGAGTACGCGATGCGGAAGAAGCTGTTTTCGCCGCACAGATGGCACGTGAAGCTTTTGGTACCAACTGGCTGAAACTGGAAATCCATCCGGATCCGCGCTATCTGCTCCCCGACTCTATCGAAACCCTGAAGGCTACAGAACAGCTTGTTAAACTGGGCTTCATCGTATTACCTTATTGCCAGGCCGACCCTGTGCTCTGCAAACGACTGGAAGAAGCCGGTGCCGCTACCGTAATGCCGCTAGGCGCTCCCATCGGAACTAACAAAGGACTGCAAACCAAAGAATTCCTGCAGATTATTATCGAGCAGGCCGGTATCCCCGTTGTCGTAGATGCCGGAATCGGTGCACCGAGCCACGCTGCCGAAGCAATGGAACTGGGAGCTTCTGCCGTACTGGTAAATACCGCCATCGCCGTAGCAGGCAATCCGGTAGAAATGGCGTTGGCCTTCAAAGCCGCCACCGAAGCCGGAAGACGGGCATACGAAGCAGGACTGGGTCTGCAGGCTGATAACTTTATAGCAGAAGCAAGTTCACCTTTAACTGCATTTTTGGAATAAGTAATAGGTGATAAGTAATAGGTAATAAGTAGGGAGTAGTGTTTGTTTCACTATTCTTAATAATACGATAATAAAATTCTATGGAACAAAAAATAAAATTCCCCCGTTCTCAGAAAGTGTATCTGCCGGGTAAACTCTATCCGAACATCCGTGTAGCCATGCGGAAAGTTGAACAAGTGCCCAGTGTCAGCTTCGAAGGAGAAGAAAAGATAGCTACTCCGAATCCGGAAGTATACGTATATGACACCAGCGGTCCGTTCAGTGACCCGTCAATGAGCATTGATCTCAAGAAAGGACTTCCCCGCTTACGTGAAGAATGGATTGTGGGACGCGGTGACGTAGAGCAACTCCCCGAAATCACTTCGGAATACGGACAAATGAGACGTGATGACAAAAGTCTGGATCATCTCCGCTTTGAACACATTGCCCTTCCCTATCGTGCCAAAAAGGGAGAAGCCATCACTCAGATGGCATACGCCAAACGAGGAATCATCACTCCGGAAATGGAATATGTGGCGATCCGCGAAAATATGAACTGTGAGGAACTGGGAATCGAGACTCACATTACTCCCGAATTTGTCCGTAAAGAAATAGCAGAAGGACGTGCAGTGCTGCCTGCCAACATCAATCATCCCGAAGCCGAACCGATGATTATCGGCCGTAACTTCCTAGTGAAAATCAATACGAATATCGGAAACTCCGCCACCACTTCCAGCATTGACGAGGAAGTGGAAAAGGCTTTATGGAGCTGCAAATGGGGAGGTGATACGCTGATGGACCTTTCAACAGGAGAAAATATTCATGAGACACGTGAATGGATCATCCGCAACTGCCCTGTACCGGTAGGCACTGTACCTATCTATCAGGCACTTGAGAAAGTGAATGGTGTAGTGGAAGACCTTAACTGGGAAATCTATCGGGACACACTGATCGAACAATGCGAACAGGGAGTAGATTATTTTACGATTCATGCAGGTATCCGCCGTCATAATGTTCATCTTGCCGATAAACGTCTGTGCGGCATTGTCAGCCGTGGAGGAAGCATCATGAGCAAATGGTGTCTGGTGCACGATCAGGAAAGTTTCCTGTATGAACACTTTGACGATATCTGTGATATTCTAGCTCAATACGACGTTGCCGTATCATTGGGAGACGGACTGCGTCCGGGCTCTATCCATGATGCCAACGACGAAGCACAGTTTGCAGAACTGGACACGATGGGAGAACTGGTACTTCGTGCATGGGAAAAGAACGTGCAGGCATTTATCGAAGGTCCGGGACACGTACCGATGCATAAAATCAAGGAGAACATGGAACGTCAGATCGAGAAATGCCATGATGCGCCATTTTATACACTCGGCCCTTTAGTGACGGATATCGCTCCTGGCTACGATCACATTACCTCTGCCATCGGAGCTGCTCAAATCGGCTGGTTAGGTACAGCTATGCTTTGTTATGTCACTCCGAAAGAGCATCTTGCCCTGCCGGATAAAGAAGACGTACGTGTAGGGGTTATCACTTATAAGATTGCCGCTCATGCTGCCGACCTTGCCAAAGGGCATCCGGGAGCACAGGTACGCGACAATGCCTTGAGCAAAGCCCGTTACGAGTTCCGCTGGAAAGATCAGTTCGACTTGTCTCTCGATCCGGAACGGGCACAAGGATATTTCCGCGCGGGACATCACATTGACGGAGAATACTGCACGATGTGCGGACCAAATTTCTGCGCCATGAGATTATCCCGTGATCTGAAGAAAAATGCCAAGAGTGATAAATAATGAGTTGTGAATATCCCCAAACCAAGTCACAACCTCATTTCTTTTTAATTTTCAACTTTCAATTAATTAAAATGTTCTCAGACGAATTAGAAAAAATATCCTGGGAAGAGACGACAAAAGCCATCTATTCCAAAACAGATGCCGATGTGCGCCGTGCATTAGGCAAAAAAGAGTATCTGGATGTCAACGATTTTATGGCATTGATCTCACCTGCCGCCACTCCCTATCTGGAAGTGATGGCCCGCCTCAGCCAGAAATATACGATGGAGCGGTTCGGCAAAACAATCTCTATGTTTGTGCCGCTCTATATCACCAATTCATGCACCAACTCCTGCGTCTATTGCGGTTTCCATATCAGTAATCCGATGAAAAGAACGATTCTGACGGAGGAGGAAATCATCAACGAATACAAAGCAATCAAACGGCTGGCTCCTTTTGAGAATCTTTTACTCGTGACAGGTGAAAATCCGGCAGCAGCAGGTGTACCTTACATCGCCCGTGCTCTCGATCTGGCAAAACCTTATTTCAGTAACCTTCAGATTGAAGTGATGCCCCTCAAAGCGGAAGAATACAAAGAACTCACCCATCACGGGCTGAACGGAGTCATCTGCTTTCAGGAAACTTATAATAAGGCGAACTATAAAAAGTATCACCCGCGAGGCATGAAGTCCAAATTCGAATGGCGTGTCGATGGATTCGATCGTATGGGACAGGCGGGTGTCCATAAGATCGGCATGGGTGTCCTGATCGGTCTGGAGGAATGGCGGACAGATGTGACAATGATGGCTTACCACCTCCGCTACCTGCAGAAACACTACTGGAAGACCAAATACAGCGTCAACTTCCCCCGTATGCGTCCATCCGAAAACGATGGCTTCCAACCCAATGTTATCATGAACGACCGGGAACTTGCACAGCTTACTTTCGCCATGCGAATCTTCGATCATGATGTAGATATCTCCTATTCTACCCGTGAAAGCGCCGAGATACGAAATCACATGGCAACACTGGGCGTGACAACCATGAGTGCCGAAAGCAAGACAGAACCGGGCGGATATTACAGCTACCCGCAAACACTGGAGCAGTTCCATGTGAGTGACGAACGGAAAGCGGTAGAAGTGGAACGTGACCTGAGGAAATTAGGACGTGAACCGGTCTGGAAGGATTGGGACCAGTCTTTTGACTTTAAAAGATAAAACGATGCGATACGACAGGCAAATGATCCTTCCCGAAATCGGAGAAGACGGTCAGCAGAAACTGAAGCAAGCAAAGGTTCTTATTGTAGGCGTGGGAGGGCTAGGCTCTCCCATAGCCCTCTATCTGACCGGAGCAGGAGTAGGCTGCATTGGACTGGTAGACGACGATGTAGTCAGCATCAGTAATCTGCAACGGCAAGTGCTCTATTCGGAGAAAGAATTAGGTAAACCCAAGGCAATATGTGCCGCCGAACGACTTTCCGCACTAAACAGCGAGATAACTATCCGGACTTATCCAATCCGTTTGACGGAGGAAAACGCACAGGAAATTATCAGTCAGTATGATATAGTAGTAGACGGCTGCGACAACTTTTCTACCCGCTATCTTATCAATGACATCTGTGCCGAAATGGGGAAAGTGTATGTCTATGGAGCAATCTGCGGCTTTGAAGGTCAGGTATCCGTTTTTCATTACGGAGAAGAGAAAAAAAGTTATCGGGACTTATATCCGGACGAAGAAGAAATGAGGCGAATGCCTCCGCCTCCCAAAGGTGTAATGGGCATTACTCCTGCTGTAACAGGAAGCATCGAAGCAACGGAAGTGCTGAAGATTATCTGTGGATTTGGCGAAGTATTATCAGG
>ULSG01036651.1_pt1 | contig 12008 bp, 10 predicted proteins | sample 1956191 | NCBI WGS metagenome assembly ULSG01 (sample SAMEA4835703, study PRJEB28245) | human gut metagenome | biome: gut microbiome; material: fecal sample | place: Denmark | collected 2008 | reverse complement strand
AATTTCTGCAGTATTATGTGCCATTTATATTATGAAAAAATGTAAGATTTTAATACCGGCACGGGAGCATTTTAAAGTAGATGGACCACTTTACCGGGAACTGACAGGCCAGGGGCTTTCCATGGGCTTTATGTTAGCTATTGTATCTACAGGAACAGTAATCCTGCAATATGCTATCAATCAGCTGGGTTATCTGATTATTGCGGGACATACAGCAGCACGAAAATTAAACAGTTTTTGTTCGTTGCCATTAATGCCACTGGCAATGGCAACAGCAACCTTTGTATCCCAGAACCGGGGAGCAGACCAGCGTGACCGTATCCTTAAGGTAGTACGGTATGCCATGATACTGTCTGTTGGCTGGGCAGTATTTATTACCGTTATGGTTGCATTTGCCGCACCTTCCCTGATTGCATTGCTCTCCGGCTCATCCGAAAGTGTAGTTCTTGAAAATGGTGTCAGATATATCCGCTGGAATACACCGTTTTATTCGGTTCTTGGAATTCTGCTGGTACTTCGAAATGTGTTACAGGGACTTGGTAAAAAGGTAGTGCCACTGGTTTCAAGCATGATAGAGCTGGTAGGAAAAATTGCATTTGTTCTATTGTTTATCCCAATCTTGAAATATTTTGGTGTAATTATCTGTGAGCCGGTTATCTGGTGCCTGATGTGTATCCAGCTTGTCATATCTTATTACAGAGACCCGTATATCCGTGGAAAGGAAGAAAAGAAATGAAGCTTGGAATCGTAGGAACAGGAACTATCGTAGAAGAAGTACTTCCGGTATTGCAGCAGGTAAAAGGGCTTTCCTGCTATGGAATTTGTGGAACAAAGCGCAGTGAAGCAAAAGCAGAAAAATTAAAAGAACAGTATCAGATGCAGCTTGCTGTAAGTGATTATGAAAAGCTTCTGGATTCGGAAATTGATACTGTCTATATTGCTGTGCCAAATCTTTTACATTTTGAAATGGCAAAAGAAGCAGTTCTTTGTGGAAAACATGTTATTGTAGAAAAACCCATGACAGCCAATGAAAGACAGGCAGAGGAGCTTTGTGCCCTTGCAAAGAAGCAGGGAGTATTTTTATTTGAAGCTATTACCACACGGTATCAGTCGAACTATCAGTTTATCAAAGAGCAGTTACCGACGATTGGCAAAATTAAAATGGCAGTCTGCAATTTCAGCCAATATTCCAGAAAATATGACCGTTTCCAGAATGGAGAAAACATTCCTGTTTTTGATGCAAAGCAGGCAGGTGGAGCTCTGATGGATTTAAACTTATATAATATCCAGTATTTAGAAGGCTTGTTTGGAGAACCGCAGTCTGTGCATTATACCGCAAACATGGAAAAAGGAATTGACACCAGCGGTGTTGCAATTTTATCTTATCCCGGCTTTCAGGCAGTTGCAATAGGCGCAAAGGACTGTCAGGGACAGCCGGAATATCGCATTGAAGGAAGCGAAGGCTATATTGCCCAGAACAGCCCGTGTAATGTCTGCGGCGCAGTGACCATCCATTACCGGGATGGAAGAGAGGTATCCTATGATGGAAATGGAGATGCACACCGGATGTATGCAGAGTTTGTTTCCTTTGTAAATGAGATAGCATCAAAGGACACTGCAACCTGCTACGAAATGCTCGACCACAGCCTTGCGGTCAGCCGGATACTGACCCGGGCAAGAGCGGATGCCGGAATTGTATTTCCGTGTGATGAAAATTAGTCAAGTATGATTTAGTCAATCGTACTTGACTAAATTGTATTTGACGAAGGTAATCCTTCCATCTCCACACTATCTCCATATCTATGTAATAAGATGTAACAAGTTCGTAACAACTTGCGAATGATTACATAGGAAATTGCGAGAAGAGAAATTATTTGAATTTATTTTAGAAAATGAACAATAGCCAGACAGTCCGGCAAAGTGCGAAGGCATTTTCATGGCTGTTAGGGGCACTTGGAATTTCGTATGGGAACAGGCAACGCCGGTACATGGAAGTACCGGCGAGGCGCAGATGAACATGGATGTGAATTTGCACCGTTTGCCGGATAAAAAGAATACAATCCGAAATTCTTAGTGCCCCTTGCAGACATGATGCGGTCTTTGCATTTGCCGGACTGCCCGGCTATTTCATTCATTTATTAAAAATAAAATATCTCTTCTGCAATACCTGATGATTACATAGGTAAGGAGACAGATATGAAATACAAAACAGTAAAAAAATTATGGCTTGCAGCTGCAATCCTGACAACCACAACTTCATTATGGACCAATGTCAATGCCATGGAGACACCAGCTGCATCCGGTGCAGGCGTAATCCGGGCACTGAATGAGCAGCGCATTTTATCTGAGCAGTATGCACTGCAGCAGATACAGACAGGAGCTGGTGAACTGGCAGAAGGTGAAGCAGCAGGCGAAGCAGAAATAAATGATGTGGCAGAACTTTCACTTGGAAATGCAGAAGAGGAAATGCCGGCAGCAGACCAGCCGGAACTTGCGGTTGCAATAGCACCGAACTATGTGAATATTCGAAAAGAACCGTCTACAGAAGGAGAAGTGCTTGGAAAACTTTACCGTAATACGGTAGGTGTGATAGAGGCGGCAGAAGAGGGCTGGTATTATATTACTTCCGGTTCAGTCAGCGGATATGTCAGTGCAGAATATGTCTGTGTGGGAGAAGAAGCAAGAGCACTTGCGGAAGAAATTGGCACACAGCTTGCCCGGGTAACTACAACAACTTTAAAAGTGCGTACGGAAGCATCCACAGAGGCCGCCGTATTAGGACTGGTACCGGGAGGCGATATACTAACGGTGACAGAGACACTGGATGGCTGGTTAAAGGTTGATGCAGAGGAAGGGGAGGGCTATGTAGCAGCAGATTATGTAGAAATCTATACGGAATATCCCCATGCAGAATCCATTCAGGAAGAAGCAGAACGGTTAGCAAGAGAAGAAGCCGCAAGAAGAGCGGCACAGGAAGCAGAAGCCAGAAGAAAAGCGGCAGAGCAGCAGGCAGCAGCACAAAAGAAGGCAGCAGCGAAGCAGAGCACCAATCATACAACAGCAGGGAATGCAACATCTAAAGCTTCAACATCTGGAAATGCTGCATCCGGAAACAGCGGAACAGGGGCGTCTGCATCTGATGCCGGTTTAGGCAGGCAGATTGCAGATTATGGATTGCAGTTTGTAGGAAATCCATATGTATATGGTGGAACCAGTCTTACAAATGGGGCGGATTGTTCCGGCTTCGTGCAGAGTGTATATAGGAATTTTGGAATTAATCTGCCAAGAACCTCCGGTGAGCAGGGAGCCTGCGGAAGCGCAGTGGCATCTTTGGCAGAGGCACAGCCGGGAGATTTAATCTGGTATTCCGGTCATATCGGAATCTATATCGGAAACGGACAGATTGTGCATGCAAGTTCAGCAAAGACCGGAATTAAAGTATCAAATGCAGGATACCGGACGATTCTTTCTATCCGAAGAATTGTATAAAGAGAATAAAAATTTTTATCCGTGGAGATACTGACTACAATAGAAAAGATTATAAATTAGTAGAAAAGATTGTAGCAGGAAGGATAGAAGATATATGGGAACAAAGGGAACCATTATCATTCAGGAGTCAGAAGGAAGGATGCCCCAGGAACTCTGCCAGCAGCTTTTAGAAGAGGGCTACCGCATTGTATACGAAGAAGACAGGCGGGCAGGAAGTCAGATTGAAATTGGAACGGCCTGCATCTTAGAAGTAGACAATCATTGTATCAGAAGAGGCAGGAAAAAGATTCATCTGACACCTAATGAATATAAAATTTTATATACCATGGTGAAATCTCCCCACCGGGTATATAGCAGAAACCAGTTGATTACTTATGCGTTAGAGGATGCCTTTGATGGCTATGACAGAACCATAGATTCCTATATTAAGAGTATCCGGAAGAAAATTGAAAAGAATCCCAGACGGCCGCGTTATATCATAACGGTGCACGGAGTCGGATATAAATATGTTCCATCAGACAGTGAGGGCACTCATGGAGAATAAGAGCCTGGAACAGAGGATGGAAACAGAACCGGTGCATCGTGTGATTTTGTCACTGGCGGCACCTACGGTACTTAGTATGCTGGTAATTTCTGCTTACAGTATCGTGGATACCTTCTTTGTAACAAGACTTGGCAGCAGGGCAACCGGAGCGGTCGGAATTACATTTGCACTGGTGGCATGGATACAGGCAGTGGGCTATACTGTTGGCATGGGAGCGGGAAGCCTTGTTTCAAGGCTCCTTGGAAAGAAAGAAAAAGAGCAGGCAGAGCAGATTGCAAATTCGGCAATTATGTCAGGGCTGCTGCTTGGACTTATAAGTCTGGGAGCAGGTCTGATTTTTTGACACCTTTGCTGAAGCTTTCCGGTGCAACAACAGAGCTGCTTCCATATGCAAGGGAATATGCCCTCTTTGTATTGCTGTCGGCACCCTTTACCATAGAGACACTGGTACTTGGTACGCTTCTTAGGGCGCAAGGCAGGGCGAAAGCATCCATGGCAGGAATGGTAACCGGTGGAATTCTTGATATTATACTGACACCGGTGTTTCTGTTTGTCTTAAATCTTGGAGTAAAAGGAGCCGCATTAGCGGCATTTATCGGACAGGCAGTGGCAGCGATGGTACTGGGAGGCTGTTTCTGGCATGGCAGAATGAAACTGAATGGAAAGAAACAAAGTAAAAATTTTTTCAAAATAAAGGACTATGGTAGCATTATAAAAAATGGGCTGCCGTCGCTTTGCAGGCAGGGATTTGCCAGCGTGGCAGCCGTATTGTTAAACCGGCAGGCGGTAGGATATGGAGATGCGGCAGTAGCAGCAATGTCTGTAGACGGACGGTTATTTATGGTATTTTTCAGCCTTTTTATCGGATATGGTCAGGGTTTTCAGCCGGTGGCAGGGTATCAGTTTGGAGCTGAAAATAAAAAAAAGTTAAAGCAGGCATTTATTTTTACTTTATGGAGCAGCATCATAGCGGCGGCAGGAATCGGTCTGGCAGGATTCCTTTTCGCACCGATGACCATGAGCTTCTTTTTAAAAGAAGATATGGCAGCACAAATCGGCATTTTTACTTTTCGAAGCCAGTGCCTGATTCTTCCGCTGATTCCCATAGGAATTTTAAGTAATATGCTGTTTCAGGGAATCGGGCAGCAGGGGAAGGCGGCATTTCTATCAGCGTGCCGTCAGGGAATTGTATTTCTTCCGTTGATTTTCCTTCTACCGGAATGGATCGGGCTGGCGGGAGTGGAGATTGCGCAGGCGTTGTCAGATGGGCTGACTGCAATCATCAGCATTCCATTTGTGTTTTGTTATTTCCAAAAGAGTGAGAAAAAAAGAACAAAAAAAAAGACCAGTGACGGAAAGCGGCGGCTATGAAGCGCCGTTTGGTCAACTGGTCTACTGAACCATTTCTACCAGATAAGCTAACATGGTAACAGGTTCTTTCTTCTGTGCTTTCATCTCTCTTACATATGCTTCGTATTTTGCTACGAACCTGGAAAGACCCAGCACTGCATCCTGCTCTAAGAACATACAAATCCCTCCTTATGCAATTTATTATCTGAACAAACCTCTTTGTTCGTTTAGTATTATATACTTACCTTTGGTAAATGTCAACAAAAAAGATGTGAAAAAATTGTGTAAAATTACCATAAAAGAAAATTAAGTTTTTGTTAATAAAATGTAAGGAACATTTGGTGTATGATGATAAGGAATGAAATAACAGATAACGCATATAGGAGCAGATAAAAATAAATGAGACAGACCGGAAGAGGAAAGAGAAAAACAGGAAGAAAAAAATATACATATGAAAAACCACATACAGCAGCAGAATACCGGCGCAGAAGAAGACAGCAGCAGGTGCGGATTCAGAGAATGCTGCTGCTTTTAGGAATTGCTCTTGTAGTAATTTTCATATTTGTATTAGGTGGGAAATTGCTCCGATGGATAAGGGGAAAACATTTGGCAGCAGCAGATGTGCCGGCAGCCATTACCAAAGTGGTAGAAAATCCGCCGGATTATGATGTGCAGCTTCTTACGATAAATGATTATTCCAGACCGGGACTTGCAATTGATCAGGTAAATGGCATTGTGGTGCATTATACTGCAAATCCGGGAACCACAGCACAGCAGAACCGTGATTATTTTGAAGGCTTAAAGGACAGCCATGAAACACATGCCAGCAGTCATTTTGTCATCGGACTGGATGGTGAACTGATTCAATGCATCCCATGCAAAGAGATTTCCTATGCATCCAATGACAGGAACAATGATACTATTTCCATCGAATGCTGTATCCCGGACGATACCGGAAGATTCAACGATGCCACCTACCAGACATTAGTGCATCTGGTGGCATGGCTTTGTGGCAGATATGATCTGACCATGGATGATGTCATCCGTCATTATGACGTAACCGGAAAAAACTGTCCGAAATATTATGTGGAACATGAGGATGCCTGGAAACAGTTTAAGGTGGATGTGGCAGATTATATAGAAAAGAATGGAGTTGCCCCGGAAAATCTAAAAAATGACAAGGAGTAAGTCTTGCCAAATCTTCTGATTTCAAGTAATATTAAATCATTGATAGTGGAGAGACGAAAAGTCCACTGGTTGTAAGAAGGAAAAACATGTTAGAAGAGATTTGTAAGGCACTGACCGAAGAGACGAATATACGTGAAAATCTGATAGAATTAAAGAAAAGCATAAAAAATCAGGATGCATTGAAGGAATGGAAAGAATACCATGCAACGCATCCGGTTTTGTATGCTTTTTTGAGTTCCGAAGATGCTAAAATCCGGAAAAATGCAGCACTTATTCTGGGTGAGACAAATGAATCAGGGGCGGCAAAAGCACTGTTTGAGGCATACCAGAGGGAGAATACACGCTTTGTGAAAAGTTCTTATCTTACTGCAATGAATGGACTTGATATAGAGAATTATCAGGACGCACTCGGGAAGCGTTACAAGGAATTGTTAACAGAAGTTCCGGCAGAAAGCGAAAAGAAGCACAGAACGGAAGAACTGCATGCTCTGGATAAATTGTTAGGTGGGCTGAACCAGAATAAGAAGCATCGTTTTACTGGATATGAAGAAGAGGTAGAAGTGCTTCTGACAACCAATCCTGCATATCGTGAGATTACGGCAGAACAGATAAAAAAAGATCGTCCGGTGCTGGTTCCGGCAGGTGTAAAAGTAAAGACAGCACATCTCAGGGATGTGATAAAGATTCGTACTTTCCGGGAGATGCTGTTGCTGTTGTCCGGGGGACACCGGATTGCTGCAGAACCGGAAGCGGTAGCAGAGGCATATGCAAAATCAAATCTTATGGAGTTATTAAACAGGCTGCATGAGGGCAATCCACCATTTCGCTTCCGCATGGAAGTAAGGGGCATTGCACCGGAAGAAAAAGGCAGCTTTATCCGGAAAGCGGCAGCAACATTAGAAGATTTAACCGGACATCAGCTGTTAAATACGGTAGATGGCTATGAAATAGAATTGCGGCTTACGAAGAATACGGATGGCACATTATATCCATCCTGTAAATTATTTACGATTCCAATGCGGAGATTTTCTTACCGGAAGGAAGCAGTTGCAGCATCCATTCATCCGGCAAATGCAGCATTATTTATGAAGCTGGCAGAACCTTATCTGAAAAAGGGTGCACAGGTATTGGATCCGTGCTGCGGAGTTGGTACCATGTTAATGGAACGTGACCTTCTGGTGCCGGCGGGAGATATGTACGGACTGGATATTTTTGGAGAGGCTGTGATAAAGGCAAGAGAGAATGCCAAAGCGGCAGGAAGGCAGATTAATTATATTAATCGTGATTTTTTTGATTTTACACATAAATACCTTTTTGATGAAATCATTTCCAATATGCCATTGAGAGGGAAGAAAACAAGAGAAGAACAGGATGCCTTTTACAGTCAGTTCTTTGATTGTGCAGGAAAATTCCTGAAAAATGGTGGTCATATGATTTTATATTCCAATGAGGGCGGCTTTGTAAAGAAACAGCTGCGGAGACATATGGAATATCGTCTATTAGACGAGTTCTGTATACGGGAAAAAGAAGGTTTTTATTTATTTATAGTCGGTAAAAAGGGGTAACAAAAATGAAGCAGAAGTTGGATATGCAGGGGAGTAATGAGTTAATGTTTGGAGCGGAATTACTCGACGGAAGAGTGCTTCAGGGATTACAGGACCGTTTCTGTGCCTGTAATAATTTATATTGTGTATGCTTAAGCCAGATGCAGGGAGTTGTGACCAAGGCATATGGTTCCAAGGAAGAACTGAATTATCTTCATGAAAAAGTCGGTATGGCACGCCATATTGTGCTGCTGAACAGACTGATTACCTCTGAGATGGAAGATGTAGTGGAAGAACCATTGGAAGAGGATTATTTGAAAATGAACGGTGTTGCAATCCGTGTAGGCGGTAAGATTGCAGCAATCTGGATTGTCATTGGTGTGCTTTCTGATATAGCCGCACCAGAACAGGAGATTCCAGAGAATATCCAGAAGACTACGACAAAGCAGTATTACAATTCACTTGATTTTTTAACTTATATATCCAAACAGTATTTTGCTACAAAGTTGGATGAGCTTCTGGCACAGGAAGCATTTGCCAAAAACAGGGAAAGCCAGGAGCAGATTAAGACAGAATTACAGCGTACAGAGGTCATGACTTCTATCGTGAAAATGCTGGAGAGTGAAAATGGCTTTTCCAAAATTGCAGACGAAATTCTGACAGATGTATGCAATTATCTGAAAATCAGTAATGCAGCATTGCTCCGTATTAACCGGGATGGCGAGACTGCGGATATGATAAGTGAATGCTGTCTGGAGGAAGAGGATGCATTGATTGCAAAATGCCAGGGCATTTCCACATCAGAATTTCCTTTTACCAATGGCAAGCCTTATATGATTTCAGCAGATTCCATACTGCCGCCCGCATTTGCACAGTTTTTTGAAAAATGGAATATTCAGGCGGCAATCAGCCTGCCGGTAGAGATTAACGGGGAAGCTGCCATGTATTTATGCTTCTTTGAACTGCGGAAACGCCGTATCTGGGATGTTTCCGATATTAAATTTTTAAATGAAGTAAAACAGATTGTGCAGAGTATTTTGATTAAGCGGATTACAAAGAATTCGCTGGCAAGTTCTTATGCATCCTTAGAGGCAATCCTTGAAAATGTAGGCTGTGGAATCTGTGTAAGGGATATGCTTTCGGAGAAGATTCTTTATACGAACCAGCAGTTTCACAGGTTATTTGCAGATGGCCGGTTTGAAAAGCAGCAGGATGAGATTTTCCGTTCCGGTAATAAGCGTTATGGAAATGGTAATTTTGTAGAATATTATTCCAAAGAGGATAACCGGTATTTTGACATTTATCATACTCAGATTAACTGGGTGGATGGCAGAAGGGTTATGCTGCTGACGGTTTATGATGTGACGGATAAAAAGCTTTATCAGCAGAAGATTGAACGCCAGGCGAATAATGATTTCCTGACGGGACTTTATAACAGAATGCGTTGTGAGCATGATGTGGAAATCTATATCCAGAGAGCCAGGGAACAAGGTGGCAAGGGAGCACTCTGCTATATTGACCTGGATGACTTTAAGCATATTAATGATGGTCTGGGACATCAGTATGGGGATATTCTGCTGCAGACGATTTCAAGAAGCCTGCAGGGAGTGACCGGACTGGATTCCACCTGCTACCGCATGGGTGGTGATGAGTTTATCATCATTGTTAATCAGGAAGAATATCAGCGTCTGGATGAGATTTTAACAGAGATTAGGAATATTTTCTCCAAGCCGTGGTTCTTAAAAGGTGGAGATTACTACTGTACCATGAGTATGGGGGTGGTACGTTTCCCAGATGACGGAGACAATGTACAGGAATTAATCAAAAAAGCAGATATTGCTTTATACGAAGCAAAAAAAGGCGGTAAAAACCGTATAGAATTCTATGATGAGAATGTAGAAGCAACATCCTTTAAGCGGCTTGATTTAGAGAAGAATATGCGTTATGCCACTACAAATTCCTGCCAGGAATTTGAGGTGTATTATCAGCCGATTGTGGATATTTCCAGACCGGGAGATCCATGTAGTGGAGCAGAGGCACTTATCCGCTGGAATTCCGAGGCAATGGGGATGATTTCCCCGTCTGAATTTATTCCACTGGCAGAATATTTAGGACTTATCAATCCAATCGGAAGCTTTGCATTGAAAGAAGCCTGCCACCGCTGTAAATACTGGAATGACATGGGACATCCGGAGTATCATGTCAATGTAAATCTTTCGGTGGTACAGCTATTGCAGAATGATATGAAAGAAAAAGTCAGGGAAGTGTTGGAAGAGACAAAGATGGATCCGGCAAACCTTACCCTTGAAGTAACAGAGAGCCTTGCAATTAACGATATGAAGCGTATGAAGAGGATTCTTTCGGATATCAAGAGCCTTGGAGTAAAGGTTGCACTGGACGATTTTGGAACAGGCTATTCTTCCTTGAACCATATCCGTGAGCTGCCGATTGACATTATCAAGATAGACCGCTGCTTTATCATTGACATTGGAAAAGATGAGTATGCAGAGGCCTTTGTAAAGATGGTATCAGAACTGGCAGAGACCATCGGAGTACGGATTTGTGTAGAGGGGGTAGAGGAAACGGAACAGGTGGAGAAGCTCCGCAGCATGAAGGTGCAGTATATTCAGGGTTATTATTATGGTAAGCCAATGCGTGCAGAGGACTTTGAAAAGAAGTATCTGTAGAAATAAAAGAATGAGTAAAAAGCTGATGGAAGGAAAGCTTTTTACTCATTTTAAGTTTAGCAGTCTATCTCCAGTTCTACCGGACAATGGTCGGAACCAGGAACTTCCGTATGAATGGCAGCTCCCTTTAACTTCTCTTTTAAGGACTGGGAAACCAGAAAATAATCAATACGCCATCCGGCATTCTTTTCCCTTGCGTGGAAACGGTAGGACCACCAGGAGTAGATGCCTTCCTGTTCCGGGTAGAAATAACGGAAGGTATCGATAAAACCATTCTCTAAAAGAACAGAGAATTTTTCCCGTTCTTCATCTGTAAATCCGGCATTTTTACGGTTGGTTTTCGGATTCTTCAAATCAATTTCTTTGTGGGCAACATTCAGGTCACCGCAGAAAATAACCGGTTTCTTTTCTTCTAATCCCTTTAAATACTGTAAAAAAGCATCTTCCCATTCCATACGGTAGGAAAGCCTTGCCAGTTCGCTCTGGGAGTTTGGCGTGTAGCAGGTGATGAGATAGTAGTTTTCATATTCTAATGTGATAACACGTCCTTCTTCATCATGCTCCGGGATGCCAATGCCATAGCTTACAGAAAGAGGTTCCTTTTTGGTAAAGATGGCAGTGCCGGAATAGCCTTTTTTCTTCGCATAATTCCAGTACTGGTAATAGCCCGGAAGGGAAAGGTCAATCTGTCCTTCCTGCAGTTTAGTCTCCTGAATACAGAATGCATCTGCATTGATTTCATGGAAGAAATCTAAAAATCCTTTATTGACACAGGCACGTAAGCCATTTACATTCCAGGAAATAAATTTCATAGTGAGTCTCCTTTTTATTGATACATATCGGTGATTGCGAAAAAGCAGTGTTTTATTTGAAAAGGCCTGTATTTGAGGCACTGGTGGCTTATGTGAAGTGAAATGCCAGCAATTCTTAGCTGCGTATTTTTCTTAATGGTAAACTGTCTTTCCGTTGCTTTGACCGGATGCCGTCACTGTCCGCCGGGTGCGGATGCCACATAATAACTGCAAGGGGCACTAAGAATTTCGAGACATATTTTGTCAGGTCCGGCAACCGGCACAAATTCACATCCATGTTCATATGTGCCTCGCTGGCACGTCCCTGTGCCAGCGTTGCCGGGTGCCGGACGAAATTCCAAGTGCCCCTAACAGCCATTAAAAGGCATCCGTACTCCGGCGGACAGTACCGGCA
>ULSG01029738.1_pt1 | contig 12023 bp, 9 predicted proteins | sample 1956191 | NCBI WGS metagenome assembly ULSG01 (sample SAMEA4835703, study PRJEB28245) | human gut metagenome | biome: gut microbiome; material: fecal sample | place: Denmark | collected 2008 | reverse complement strand
CCGCCTGCGCCGCCAGCGCACGCAGCGTTCCGATGCCCTCCTGCGCCGTGTTGCGGCCTCCGGAGGTGAGCACCCGGCGGCATCCGGTGCGGATGACCGCTTCGAGCGCCTGCCGGGAATCGCGCGTCATGTCGAACGCCCGGTGAAACGTCACCTCCATCCCCTCGGCCTCGCGCACGAGCTGCGCCGTGCGCGTCTCGTCCACCTCTCCGTCGGGTGTCAGCAGTCCGAAAACCACCCCGTCGGCTCCGTATTCGCGGGCGAGGCGGATCTCTTCGGCCATCAGCGCCACCTCGTCGTCGGTGTAGAGAAAATCTCCGCCCCGGGGGCGTATCATCACGCTCAGCCGCAGGCCCGGCAGGCTCCGGGCATAGCGGATCAGTCCGGCGGAAGGGGTCGTGCCGCCTTCGAGGGGAGCGGCGCAGAGTTCGATGCGCTCAACGCCCGTCCGCCGGGCGATGTCGCATGCATTGCGGGTATAGGTGCAGAGTTCAGTCGTCATAATCCGGTTATAATTGGTGTATGGTGTGCAGGAAACGGTCGCCCAGGCCGATCGTGTAACCGTGGGATTCGAACACGACGCGGTTGAACGTGTCGCCGACGATAAACACCGGAAGCGGAACGTTCCCCGGCAGATGCATCGCGTCGAGGATCTGTCTGCGGACGGAGCCGTCGCGGTCGATGCCGAACGTGACGGTTTGCGGCAGCGAGGCAGCGGGTGACGCCGCGTATTTCGCGTATGCCGTTTCATCGGGGAAGAGCAGGATGATCGAACGGCCCCATTGCTCCAGTTCGGCGGCCTTGGCGGCGATGTCCTTCAGCGCATGATCGGTGGGTTCCTGCCCGACGCCGACCAGTCCGACCACGAAATAGCCGCGTCCCGCGGTGAGCAGCACCGAGGTCTCCCGGCCGGTCCGGGCGTCGATGAATTTCGATTCGGAGTTGAAACTGCCGATCACGCGGACCGCTTCCGAGTTGTCGCGCATCGGTAGATCGGTTTCGGTCGTCCGGTTCGGCCCGATGTTGAGGAACGACACGTTTGCCAGCACGCTGCCGTCGGCCAGGCGGCTGCCCGTTGCGAGCATGTAGTAGCCGGTTTCCAGGTCGGTGGGTGTGTCGAAGCGCGCGCTCCATGGCTCGAAATCGGGGTAGTTCAGCAGCGCGAACGACTGCCCGTCGAAGCGCGAGAGCGTGAAGTGTCTGAAATATTCCGGATCGTCGAGACGCGGAATCGGCTCGTAGCGCAGTTTCAGCCGGCCGGTTTCCAGCTGCCGGTCGTTCGCCGACTCGAAATCGACGGGCACATCCTTTCCGGCGTGGCGGTAGAAGAGGTTCCCGGTCACGGGGTCGATCCACGCCGGAATGCCGAGCGAACGGGCTGCGGCAACGAAAAAGATCTTGCGCGAGGGTTTGTCGGCCGTCCGGCTGCGCCACACGCCTTCGGGCGAGATGGTCGTGGAGACGGTGCAGAGCTCCGGACGCAGCGTCAGGCTGTCGCGGCACCACGCCGCCAGACGCTGCGGGTCACGGCGGAATGCCGCGGCATCGGCCGCCGGGATTTCACGCTGGAGAAACGACCGGTAGGCGGTGAGCATCTCGTTGGCCGCACGCGGAGCCAGCACGGTCGCGGCGTCGGCATCCTTGTCCGTATTATAAAGATGGTCTGCGAGCACCGCCGACGGCGTGTCGCGCAGGTCTTTTTCCGACAGCGTGGCGAGCAGTTGCAGCGCCCGCCCGGTGCATCCTTTCCGGCTCGCTTCGCGCAGGAAATCCATGATCTCGCCGTGATTGCCTCGCGATGCGGTTATGAACCGGGCGATCTGGCCGGGCTTCACTCCGATGGCGCGGGCGAACGAATCGACGGCCGGTTGTGCGGGGAACGTGGCGATATAGGCGTTGCGGATGGAGTCTTCGCGGTTGAAGCGGCGGTCGTTTTCCGCGCGCTGGGCGGCCGTCACCTCCGGCAAATTCGCGCTCTCGGCCGGGGGAACGATGTCGACGGGAAAGGAGAATTCGTCGCCGATCGCATGATCCAGCGCCACCGTCGCCTGCGGCTCCCGCCCGAAAGAGACCTTCCGGATGCCGAACCGCCCGTTGCGGACGGCCGTGACGAGCATGTCGCCCAGTCCTGCCGACAGCGACGCCTGTCCCCGGCCGTCTGTCGTTTTGCGCGACACGGTGAAGAACTCGGCGTAATTGTAAAGTTTGAACTCCACGGTCGCACCCTCCACGGGGCTGCCCGCCGTGTCGGTGACCGTCACGATGAGCGGAGCGCATGCGGCATAGTTCGAAATCACATTGATTTCGGTGTAGTTGGCCGTGGTTTTCATCACCTCCTCCGGGCCGTCGTAATAACCGAAGACCTTGGTGTGCATCAGCATCCCGCGGCTGGCCGGGGCGTTGAACCACCCCAGGTTGAGCACCGGTTCCGGCTCGCAGGCCCCGAGGAAATGCCACCGTCCGTCGGCCCAGGCCTCGACCCAGGCGTGGTTGTCGTCGGTATGCGCCCAGCGGGGCGTGTAAACCTGACGGGCCGGGATGCCCACCGACCGCAGGGCCGCGACGAGCAGCGTCGACTCCTCGCCGCAGCGGCCGTGGGCCGTGCGCACGGTGGCCAGCGGCGAACTGGTCCGCGCATCCGACGGCTGGTAGTTGGCCTTCTCGTGGCACCAGTGGTTCACTTCGAGGATGGCGTCGTACATCGGCAACCCTTCGACGCGCGGCGCCAGCTGGTCGTGGAACACCCGGCGCGAATCGTCGAGGTTCTCGTTGTTCACCCGCACGGGCAGCACGAAATGCCGGAACAGTTCGTCGGAAACGATGTCTCCCCACGGCATTTCCCGGCGGGTGGCCAGCGCGCTGCGCACGTTTTCCAGATAAAAATCGCCCGGGTAGTCGGTCATGTCCCCCACGGGCATATAGGCATAAAGGAACATCATGGCCTCGCGCTCCTGCCGCGTCATCGGTTCGTCGAATATCCCGAACAGATCGCCCCGGGGAAGCAGTTCCTGTTTGTGACGGAAATCGGTCTCCACGCGCCGCATGAAACCCTCGTTGCCGGCCGGGGAGCACGCCGACAACACGCCCGTGAGCATAAGCAGACCGGCGAATAGCTGTGTCGTTTTTTTCATCGTAAAGTGAGTTCTATGATTCGGTCGGTATCCTCGGGAACATGCTCCAGATTCAGGACGATCCCTTTTCCCCGGAGCGTGTCGAACTTCACCCGCTCGCCGTTGTTCAGGCACCGGGCTTCCCCGACTTTTTCCGCAAGCGGCAGGTACAGCGCATCGTCCTGCAAATCGAGCACATGCACATAGAGCTTGTCGCCCTTGCGCGTCGTTACGCCCCAGCCGTGGGGCGGGATGTCGCCGCCGCGGGTTCCGTAGATGCTTTCGCCGTACCGGGCGAGCCATTCGCCCATCTCCCGCAGCCGTTCGACGGCCGTCGCAGGCAGTTTCCCGTCGGGTTGGGGACCGATGTTGAGCAGCAGGTTCCCGTTGCGGCCCGCAGCCCGCACGAGGTAGTGGATCAGCGTCTTCGTCGATTTGTAATCGAGGTCGGTGATCTTGTAGCCCCACATGCCGTTCATCGTCTGGCACGTTTCAAGCGGCAGGCGGCCGATCTCCTGCCCCGAAAGCCCGGCGGTGTTCTCGCCCGGAAGGTCGCGCTCGAAAATCTGGATGTCCTCGCCTTCGAACGGGACCAGGTGGTGGTTGTTACCCACCAGACAGGCCGGCCTGATGGCATGGATATGGTCGTACAGCCCGCGGAGTTTCCAGTCGAAATCCGGGTTCCGGTCCTGGTCCCACACCCCGTCGAACCAGATGGCGCCGACCGGGCCGTAGCCCGTCAGCAGCTCCGTGAGTTGGCGTTTCATAAAGTCGTAGTAACGCTCGTAGCTGATCGCCGTGCCGGGGCGGCCCGTTCCCAGCCCGGTCCTGCCGCGCGGGCAGTCGTCGCGGTACCAGTCGATCAGCGAATAATAGAGGTGCAGCCGGATGTCCTGGCGGGCGCACTCGTCGGAGAGCGCCTTTACAATATCCTGTTTATACGGCGTGGCGTCCACGATGTCGTAATCCGTCTGCGCGGTGTCCCACATCGAGAAGCCGTCGTGGTGGCGCGTCGTGAAGCAGACGTATCCTGCACCCGAGGATTTGATGGCCGAGACCCACTCCGCGGCATCGAAATCATGTGGATAAAACGCATTGGCCAGCTTGGCGTACTCCCGGTAGTTGATGTCCCGGTTGGTCATCGTCCATTCGCCCGAGCCGAGCATGGAGTAAAGTCCCCAGTGGAGGAAAATGCCGAATTTGGCGTCCTGAAACGCCGTCCGGGCTTGCAGGTTTTCAGGCGCCGGGGCATAGGGCGCAGTCGTCTGCGCGGAGGCCGTCCAGCAAACGGCGGCGCAGGCCGCAACGATCCAGCGGTTTTTCATCGTATTTGGTTCGGATTATATACTTTATTCAAAAGTAATACAAATTCGCGACAATCATGCCGCTTTTTCCCGTTTTTTCTTTTCGTTTGTTACAATCGGAGCTTTTTAACGTCGAAAAAGTTACTTTTTATTGCGATGTTCGGGCGCAACTGTCGGGCTTACGATCTTCCTTCCGCCCTTCGCTCCCCCGGAAGCAAAATCGCAGGCTCGGATCGCATGTTTCGAGAGAGGCCGCTCTGGGGCTTTCCTATGCGCTGGCCAAGGGCAAACACTTCACGCGCGAGGAGTTTGTTTCGATGCTGCTCACCTCGGTGAACGACATCGACTCGCGGTTTGAAGGGTCCAAAACCTCCGGCGGGACGATCAATCTCGAAAAATACCGCGGCAAAATGGGTACGGGTTTGACCGATGCCTACCAGTTGCTGATGCAGATCGAAGGAACGCCCTGTCTGAAAGTCAAGACCGGCAAACTGGAGCTTGTCACCCTTACGAAACATTTCGGAGGTTCGGCCAAGGATTTGACCTATATGGGCGTCGAAATCTCGGCGGAAGATATGCAGAAACTCGGCATGGCCGTGGAACCGAAGATGTACAACGGTCAGTTGATGATCAAATGTACGAAGCCGGGAGTTGCGCACATCACCGTGAAGGCGGTGGGCGGCGGCAACAGGCCCGGAACGGGGCCGGTTATGGGCGGCATCGAAATTACCAAGACGTTTGCCGTCATTGCCCGCGAAACGGGTGCTGAAAACGGAGGCTGGTTATAAACGATAGAGTTAAAATACAATGAAAAAAAATATATTTATTCCCTGTTTGCGGCTGTTTTGTTCCTGTTTTCAGCCGGTTGTTCGAAGGATGACGACGGCTCGAAAAACATTGATTCGGGCGTTGTGGGCGAGTGGCGCCAGACGAAGTGGAGCAACGAGGCATATGCGGATTTCGATGTCTACGTCGAGTTCCTGTCCGACGGGACGTTCAACATCTTCCAGAAGGTGGAAACTCCGACCTTTGTGTGTTATTCCGGCGATTTTGCGGTCAACGGTGCGCAGCTTTCGGGCCGTTACCGCGACGGTGAGCCTTGGGGCGCCAGCTACGCCTTTGAGTTGAGCGGAGACGGAAAAACGCTGACGATGATCAGCCAGACCGATAAGGCCGAGGAGAGCGTCTATACGAGAACTGCCATTCCCGAAGAGGTGCGGAACGCTCCCGAAGTGCGCTCCGCGCTTTCCGGTGCGTTGCTGCGGATTTTCTAATACGACGACGTTGAAGTCCAAAAGCAGCCTGACCATATGGTCAGGCTGCTTTTGCGTTGATTCTGATGGGGTCCGAAAAAGAGGACACAGGCCTCCATGACAACGAATATACAAACATTGCAAAATGGCGTATTGGGTGGCTATGCTGTTGTTTGTGTTGCCCTCTTTACGCAGGAACAGTTCAAAATCGTGAAGATATGCAAGGTCTATTTCGTCAAATCGGATATTCAGCGACCGAAATTGCGAAAGACGAGATAACAACGAACGGTGTTTGGATGCCGAGCCGTATTTACCGAGTATTTCCAACCGTTCGATGGTCTGTTTCAGATATTCGCCGACCGTGCAATTGATTTTCCGTCCGTTGGTTTCCAAAAGATTGTCGAGCGTAACCTCTACCTCTAATGCTTCAAGGCGTTTGATTTTGCGTCGATACTCGTTTAGTTTGGTGTCGATTCGGTATTGTAATTCTTGCATTTCGGGGTTGTTTCCCTTAATGCGTTGATTTTCAAAGTCCCAATCGCTTATATGAATCGTGATACCTGTGCTTGCATAGCGAATCTTACGATTTAGGGTAAACCGAATGTGTATCGGTGCGGTATTGTTTGATTTGATTTTGTCTTTGCGGAATATTACATTCGTGTTGATAGTCATTTGTTTACGCTTGTTGCGCAGAAGATATGACTTTCTGTTTACCCTCCGAGAAACGGGGTAAACAAAAGGGTAAACATTTCCCCGAAAAGGCCCTCTTTTCTACCCGAAAATGCCCGACGAAAGGGTAGACGTACAAAAACAAAAAGACCGATAATCATTGATTATCAGTCTTTTGCTTTGTACCCCCTCAGGGGCTCGAACCCTGGACCCCAACATTAAGAGTGTCGTGCTCTCCAAGCCACCAAAACGCTCCGCGTTTCGGCGTAACCAACTGAGCTAAAGAGGCATCAATCGTTATCCGATTGCGAGTGCAAAGGTAGCTATAAGGTAAGTGTTAAACAAAGTGTTAAACAATAAATGCGGATAAACCTGCTTGCAATTAATATATTAAGTGAATTAGTATTATTGTAGTCAAAGGAAAACCGCATTTTTTCGGCCAGCCCTTAACCTTTTAAGATATATAGTATATATAACTCCATTTTTTGTGGAGTAATATTCTTTATCTCTAATACGTGCGTCTGTTCCGTACTACCGTACGGTTCCTGCCGCTACTTTGCAAACTGCATCAGATAGTTTTCGCAGAATCCCGCTAACGGGAATTTCACCATCTCGTCCCGTCCGTCGGGCGTGGTGTAATGAAATATTATAGCGTTCGCTTTGACAAGGCAGTCGAATAAATTTACCGTTTCGCTCATGCCCTCCATCTTCATCTCGTTGGCGATTATTATTCCTATTATATCGTTTATCTCTTCAAGGTCGCTTTTCCACCCGATTATTCATTGTTTGTTCTTTACAAGTGCGATTTCAACGGGTTTATTTATGTCCGCTGTTTCGGGAGAGAAAACAAAGTAAAACATTTCGGGATAAATCTCATTTTGAGGTTTTATGACAATTAAGCCTATTCCCTCTGTCTTGCTCCATTCGACCAACTTGCAAATAGCTTGTTTATCCTCTCATGCTTTGGTCATTCATTCCGTTTTCGGTTGTTTGTATTTATTCATCATTAACGTAATTTCAATTATTATTAAGTAATTGTCACGATAATCCTTAATTACCATTCTATGTTACCGCGACATTCAATTTCGGCCTGCTCCTCCCAATCTATCTCATAAGGATTACTACTCTTTATGTATTCTTTTGAATCTCTCATATCACGTTCATTCCGTTGTTGCCAATATTTGGCAGACGCATTATCCGTGTGTTTTATGTTTATGCGCCATTCATTTTCTTCAAATATCCATTCCCAATCTACTCCCTCTTTCAATCCTGTTTTTATTAATCTATGTGCTATAATATGTTCGCTCAAGTTATGATTTAGCATTGTATCAATTATATGTTTTGCTTTTTCACTATGGCCAATCAAAGAGTATGGTAGCCAAATCCCAAAGAAATTAGGGTTGTCGTTAAGAATGCGAAGAAGCTCATTTTTTGAACCGCGCGAGTAACCTTCATATCGTTCAAGGTTTTCATAATATATTTTTCGATAACGCTCTAATAAATCAGCATAATCTTTTTCTGAAATATAGTATTGTTGTTTTTCATAATCTAAAGACCATCGCAGTACAGACATAGTGTTTAATTTTTAGAGTGTTAATCGGTTGAATGTTATGTAAATATAGTGAATATTTCTCAATATAGCAAGTAATATAAAAGTGACAAACTTTGTAAAAGGGTCTTATAAACTTACCTTTTCACAAAGTCTGTCACTCGGAAGGTCAGATGAAAATTCAACTATTCGCTAATTTTTCTTCTAACTTATCTGCGTATTTCAGCACGAATTTTCGGAAATCATCGAAACTTAATTCTAAATCGAAAGTTGTTATATTTTTTCTTTTTTTCTGACGCTTTTTATCAATAAGACGAATGCTTTTAATATTTTCTGTATTGCAATTCATTATATCAAGTCGATAATGGCATATCGCGTTACGAATATGGTATGCGATATTTTCGATTGAATTTATATCATTGCCTCGTCCAAGTCTATTGGTCTTAATTTTCTTTATATCAATTCCCCAGTTTTCGTAATCAACTAATCCATCTACGGATATATTTTTGTCATGGTCTGCGCATTGTTGCGGCATAATTAAGAGGCCCACACAACAATTCATAAAGAGGGTCTTTTCATAGTTACAGTTGTGTTCGTATTGAATAAGGATTTGTCGCGTGCGGGAAATAAAATCAATGCGATTTTGATAGTTACTCATAAGTTCTTATTTTTATTCGTCTAATCCTGTAATGCTTGCAAAGTTCTTCCAACCATATGTAGTCCTATATGTATCGGCGCAACCCGAAGGCACTTTCAGTACCGAATAAGGATTTATGCCGACAAAAGCAGAGCTTCCACAAGTTGGTGGCGTCTCCGTGCCGATCTTGAATAATCGAAGTTCGGAATCATCGTAAAAAGCGTATTCATCGATTGTCTTAACCTGCGTACAGGCAGACATATCGACGGTCATTAGATTCTTTAATTGGCAGAAAGCACCATGATAAGAACCAGAACGAAAACCTCCCCCGATAATTTTCAGTTGAGAGCCTTTCTCAAAGGTTACAGTTATCAGAGAGGAACACCCCTTGAATGCCACCACTTCAATCGTCTCTACACTTGCAGGGATTTCAATGGATTTCAATGCAGTACAATCCGAGAAAGCGCCGTAATAATAAAAAGTACCAGAATAAGAATAGCCATAACCACCACCGATAATTTTCAGTTGAGACTCTTTTTCAAAGGTTACAGTTGTCAGAGAGGAGCATCCCTTAAATGCAGCTGCTTCAATCGTTTCTACACTTGCAGGGATTTCAATAGAGGTTATAGGGCAGAATGAGAAAGCACCATAATAAGTATGAGGATAATAAGAATCGGCACTACGGATAGTTTTCAGTTGAGAGCCTTTCTCAAAAGTCACTGTTGCCAATTTGGAACAACCCCTGAATGCCGAGGTTTCAATCGTTTCTACACTCGCAGGGATTTCAATAGAGATTATAGGGCAGGATGAGAAAGCTGTACTGATAGTTTTCAGTTGAGAAGCTTTCTCAAAAGTCACGGTTGCCAATTTGGAACAACCTCTGAATGCAGCTGCTTCAATCGTTTCTACACTTGCAGGGATTTCAATAGAGGTTAATGCAGTACAATCCGAGAAAGCGCCAGAAGAATAAGAATCACCACCGATAGTTTTCAGTTGAGAGCCTTTCTCAAAAGTCACTGTTGCTAAAGAGGAACAACCCTTGAATGCCGCCTCTTCAATCGTTTTCACGCTGGCGGGTATTTTAATAGAAGTCAATGCAGTACAATCCGAAAACACACCATAATAATTAGGGTTAGAATAGCCACCACTGATAGTTTTCAGTTGAGACTCTTTTTCAAAGGTTACAGTTGTCAGAGAGGAACATCCCTTAAATGCAGCAGTTCCAATTGTTTCTACGTTGGCAGGAATATCTATCGAAATCAAAGATGCGCACTGTTCAAATGCAGAATTACCGATAGTTGTTGCATTTGCAGGGATTACAACGGTTTTCAACTTGCTTTGATAAAACATTTCTTCCCCAATCGTTATTAATGTATTTGGGAGAATCAGATTCTCGACATTTGTAGATTTATAAAATGCTTGTATTGGTAATGCTGTAATATTTACCTCTGCAATATCGAGGTTTTTCAGATTAGGCATCATGCGATAGATAAACAGAAAATCGACATCATTCAGCACACCTGTAATCTTCAACGATTCAATATTGGCATAATCATAATCCGCCAACACATTTTCCAGTTCACCTTTCGTTTCGACATGTATTTCGGTACACGTTCCCAATTGTCGAAAAATAATCGTTTGTAAAGTATTGCCTTGTTCGTCCTTCAAAGCAACCGTTGCAAAGCGTTGAATCCCCTCGTTAGCAGTTACCTCAAAAACAATCGTATCTTCCCGCAAGGCTCGTGTTTGAGGAGCCAGCGATAACCACGATTGGGCATTGTCAGGAATCTCAACGGTATAATCCAAATTCGTTGTCAATTTGATTTCCTGTGTACCCCCAGCAGGAGTAGCATCAATAGAGTTATCTGCTATATTGATTTGCCCCTGCATACAATTCAGCGACACCATAACGGTACGATAGGAACCGTCATTAGCAAACACAAGGATTTCACTTTCTACAATTGGATTAGGGGCTGTAATCGTAATCGTTCCCTTATCCGTGGAGGTCGCATTTACTTTGACTTTCCATCCATCCTGTGCAATGGCTTTGACAACCGTATTTTTCGTTGCACTCGTAATCGTATAGGAAATCGTTTTGCTCTCTCCTCCATTGAGAATGGCTATATCGGTCGTATCGAATGCAATTGCAAACTCTGAATTATCGCTTTTAGGAATCGTGATAATAGAATCGTCCTCCAATGTGAAATAGACATTATCATCATCTTCTCTTACACTTTTGAAGATGCCATTCGTTCCGTCCTTGCCATCGACACCATCTTCTCCATCCGTCCCGTCTGCTCCCGTTGCTTGTCCTATATCAGTCCAAGTTTTACCATTATCCATTGAAAGCATCCAGCGACCATTCTCTATTTTCAGTTGTGGTGTAATGCCATCTTTGCCATTGGTTCCATCTACACCATCTTCTCCGTTTGCACCGTCATTTCCATCCTCGCCATCAACACCGTCCTTGCCGTCTGTGCCCTGTGCTTTTACTTTATTTCCCTTTTCATCGGTCAGCCATTCACCATCAAGCGTCCAATAATAGATGCCGTCCGTATCTTGTTTAACACCAATAATAGGAATAGTCCCGCTATCCTTTCCATTTTTAATCGTGGCAGTAGAGCCATCTGAAAAATAGATAATATAACCATCGGAAATTTGTTCAACTTTGGAAATAGACAGATTATCCTGTAATGCGTCTACAATCTTCTGCAACGATGAAATATTGGTATTCATCTGCTTGCAGAGTTCCTCTAATTTCGCTACGCGATTTTCGAGGTCGTTCAGGTCATTACGCAATGCGCTGTCGTCGTACTTATCGCTACACCCAAATAGCAACAAGCCGCAAAACACAAGAGATAGTAGTTTTTTCATAAATAGTAAGTATTTGAATTAAGTGTTTTTTCAAATCTTACTATCCGCCCCTCAATAGTGGATTCAATAAATAAGAAAGCGCAGGGCTGAAAGCTCATTTGAGGATAGTAGGCCGTAGGATTGCCCGAACATTCAAATAAGCAACAACCCCGCGCCGTATCCGTAAAGGATATGACGGGAGATAAGGTCTGCCTATTCTCATGTTCAATGAATTTCCTACGTTCACTATCCGAGAATAAACTTACGCTTCCGTAAATTTCAATATGTCATCCACAAAGGTAAAAAACATATTCTGAAAACGCAATGACCTTATCCCGCTTTTCGGGATTGTTGCCGTATCAAATTTCTGAAAAACAAAGTTTCTATCCAATAGCAGGGAATATGGAATCGAAACTTTGTTAGTTGTAAGTTGGGTTAATCGTCCCCGCAGATTTCTTGTATTACGCCGTCCATGTAAATCGCCTGTCCGCTTGACTGTCTGCCCCACCAGTAGCAACCGTATTCCTCGATGATAACCTCGCCTTCCGCTTTCAGCCGTTCGGCTAGCCATGAATCAATCAGCCACCATTCCATGACATCATCCGCGAACGGATAAAGATATTCTTCGGAAATAAGGTTTGCCCGTAT
>ULSG01016775.1_pt1 | contig 12186 bp, 9 predicted proteins | sample 1956191 | NCBI WGS metagenome assembly ULSG01 (sample SAMEA4835703, study PRJEB28245) | human gut metagenome | biome: gut microbiome; material: fecal sample | place: Denmark | collected 2008 | reverse complement strand
CCTGCCGCACCTGCGGGACGAGGGCCATCGTCGTCGTCTCCTCACGGCCGTTGTGACCCCCGGCTTCGAATCCCTCGGCCACCACGGCGTCCACACCCGCTTCGCGGCTCTTGAGCGCGAATTTCGAACTCGACACCACGTGCGCCACGCGGCAGCCTGCGTCGTGCAGGCGTGCGGTCCAGGTCGCGGGGTTGCCCGCCGAGGTGAAGACGGCCGGGACGCGCTCTTCCGTGATGACGTCCATCAGTTGGGGCGCATAACGGTAGGCCAGCGGCACGTTGACGCCGAACGGCCGGGAGGTGGCCGCACGGCATTTGCGGATGTGCTCGCGCAGCAGTTCGGGGGTCATCGAGCCGGAGCCGATCAGCCCCAGCCCGCCGGCCTCGCTGACGGCGGCGGCCAGCCGCCAGCCGCTGCACCAGACCATCCCGCCTGCGACGACGGGGTAGCGGATGCCGAAAAGGGTCGTGATTCTGTTTTCCATCGTTTTCTGGTTTTCTGCGGGATTAAGATACAATTATTTTTCCAAAACGGGAGCGGATGTTCCGGAAGGTATGCGCAAAAAAAACGGCGCTTCGACCCGCCGGGTCAAAACGCCGTTATGAAAAAAAGGGTGAGCTACTTACATCGCACCGCTACGACCACATACCCTTGCTCGATTCCTCGCCTGGGGGATTCTGTAGGAGCTGGTCGTGTAAGACTCACCCGGGCACAAAAGTAGGAAAATTTTATATCTTTGCAAAAAAAAAACTGAAATGCGTAAGAAAATATTAGGTTGGGGCCTGCTGGCGGCGTTCGTCCTGACAGCCGGCGCAGGGCTTGTCCTGCGGCAGCAGTTCTATGGAAATGCGGTCGTTACGGAGCGGGACCTCTACGTGAGCGCCCGGGCCGAATACGGGCAGGTCGCGGACTCACTGCTGCCGCAGATCAAACACCGCCGGGCTTTCGACGCCTATGCCCGGAGGATCAACCTGGCCGAAACCTTCAAGCCCGGGCATTACGTGCTCAAACACGGCATGAGCGTCATCGAAATCGCGCGCATGCTCAAGCTGGGGTTGCAGACCCCCGTGCGGGTGACGATCAACAACGTGCGCATCCCGGCCCAGCTGGCGCAGAAACTCGCACGGCAGATCGACGCCGATTCCACGGCGATCATGCAGGCGCTGACCTCGGAGGAGCTGGCCGCGGAGGTCGGATTCGACAGCGTGACGCTCTTTTCGATGTTCATTCCCGACAGCTACGAGTTCTACTGGACGGTGACGCCCGGGGAGTTCGTCAGGCGCATGAAGCGCGAGTACGACCGTTTCTGGACTTCCGAACGCGATGTAAAACGCAAGCGCAGCGGATTGAGCCGGCTGGAGGTGATGACGCTGGCTTCGATCGTCTACGAGGAGACCCGCAAGAGCGACGAGATGCCCCGCGTGGCCGGGGTCTACGTCAACCGCCTGAAGAAGGGCATCAAGTTGCAGGCCGACCCGACGGTGAAGTACGCCATGCAGGATTTCGGCCTGCGCCGCATCCTCTACCGCCATCTGAAATACGATTCTCCCTATAATACGTATGTGAACGAGGGGCTGCCGCCCTCGCCGATCTGCATGCCCGGAAAGAACGCCATCGACGCCGTGCTGAACTACGAAAAGCACGACTATATCTTCTTCTGCGCACGGCCCGAATTCGACGGTTACCACAACTTCGCCAAAACCCTTCGCGAGCACAATAAGAACGCCCGGGCGTACAGCGACGAACTCAATCGGCGTAAGATTAAATAATTTTTGTATCTTTGTCATCCCATGCTTGCGAAGATATACGAACAGAACCCCTCGGAGAAGGAGTTGCAGCGCGTCGTAGACGCCCTGGAACGGGATGAAATCATCATTTATCCCACCGACAGCGTCTATGCCTTCAGCTGTTCGCTGCGCTCGCCGAAGGCCATCGAGCGGCTGCGCCGCATCCGGGGCAAGAGCGAGGAGAAGTTCACCGTGGTCTTCGAAAACATCGCCCAGGTCGCGGAGTACTGCCGGGTGGACAATGCCGTTTTCCGGATTCTGAAGCGCAATCTGCCCGGGCCGTTCACCTTCGTGCTGGCGGCTTCGGCGCGCATTCCGGACAAGGCGCTCGAACGGCGCCGCACGATCGGCGTCCGCATTCCGGCCAGCCCCGTTGCGCGGGCCGTGGTCGGGGCGCTGGGGTGTCCGATGATCACCACGTCGGTCAAGGACGACGACCAGGTGGTGGAGTATACGACCGATCCCGAACTGATCCACGAGCGTTACGGCCGCGAGGTCGCGCTGGTCATCGACGGAGGCATCGGCGACAACGTCCCCACGACGGTCGTGGACCTGACGGGCGACGGGCCGGAGATCCTGCGCGAAGGCAAGGGTGAACTGCAATGAAGAGGGGGCTGATGCCGCCGCGCGGCAAGGCTGGCGCCTCGGAGTGTTAAAAACAAAATAGAAAAATGGAGAAGAAGAATTTCTGGAACGAAGCCGCGAAATACGGCGTGATCATGGCTCTGGTCGCGATCCTTTTCGACGTGCTGGGCTTTTACGTGCAGAACACGCTGCTGTCCCTGCTGTCGCTCGTCATTTTCGTCCTGCTGCTGGGGTATCTCACCAAACGCCGCGCGGAACGCTTCGGAGCCAGGGGATACGGCTACGGGCAGTGTCTGGGTTTCATGGTCAGCGTGATGCTCTGCGCCGGGTTTATCGAGGGAGCCTTCATGGGCGTCGCCTCCAACTGGCTCTTTGCGGCCAGATACGAGGCGATGATCGGCCCGTCGATCGCCATGCTGGAGAACACCGGGTTCTACACGGGCGACCAGATCGAGATGATGATGAAACTGATGCGTTCGCCGCTGGTGCAGCTCTTCAGCGGAATGCTCGCCTCGGCTATCAAGGGCGGCTTTTTCGGTCTGTTTATTGCTGCCTTCACCAAGCGTGATCCCGACGTTTTCTCGGAAGGCACTAACCAATAAGGATGGATAAACTGAATATATCGGTCGTCGTGCCGCTCTACAACGAGGCGGAGTCCCTGCCCGAACTGGCGGCATGGATCGACCGCGTGATGCGCGAAAACGGGTTTTCGTACGAGCTTATTCTGATCGACGACGGTTCGTCGGACGGCTCGTGGGAGGAGGTCGAACGGCTCAAGACGCAGTATCCGGCCATCCGGGGCATCGGTTTCGCGCGCAACTACGGCAAGTCCGCGGCCCTCTACTGCGGATTCGCGGCTGCGGAAGGCGAGGTCGTCATTACGATGGACGCCGACTTGCAGGATTCGCCCGACGAAATCCCCGAGCTGCGCCGCATGATCCTCGAAGAGGGCTACGACCTGGTCTCGGGGTGGAAAAAGAAACGCCACGACCCGATCGGCAAACGCTGGCCCAGCAAATTCTTCAACTGGACGGCCCGGGCCGCGTCGGGCATCCGGCTCCACGATTTCAACTGCGGGCTGAAAGCCTACCGCCGCAAGGTGGTGAAGGCCATCGAGGTCTACGGCGAGATGCACCGCTTCATTCCGTTCCTGGCCAAGCAGGCCGGGTTCGGCCGCATCGGCGAGAAGGTCGTCGACCATCGCGCCCGCAAGTATGGCAGTTCGAAATTCGGCCTCGAACGCACGGTGAAAGGGTATCTGGACCTGATCACGGTGCTGTTTATGACGCATTTCGGGCGTTCGCCGATGTACTTCTTCGGCAGCCTCGGAACGCTGATGTTCCTCATGGGCGGCGGCACGACGGTGTGGATCATCGCCGAGAAGCTCTGGAAGCAGAGCCACGCCCTGCCCCTGCGGGCGGTTACGGACCAGCCGCTGTTTTATCTGGCGATTTTGGCCGTAATTCTCGGCGTTCAGCTGTTTTTGGCCGGATTTTTGGGCGAGCTGATCAACAGAGGGTCTTCCGAGCGGAACAAATACCTGATCGACAAAACTTTGTAAATGATGATACAACGAATCCAAACGCTTTATTTGCTGATCATTGCGGCGCTTATGGCCGTGACGCTCTTTTCGGGGCTGGCGTGGTTTGCGGGTGACGCCGGCGAGTTCGGGCTTTACGCCTTCGGGTTGAAAACCGCCGAAGGGGAGCTTGTCCAGTCCACCGTCTATATGGGCGTCCTGCTGGCGCTGGCCTGTGCGCTGCCGCTGGTGACGATTTTCCTGTTCCGTCGCCGTTTGCTGCAAATACGCCTCTGTGTGGTGGAAATGGTGTTGCTGTTAGGCTCGCTGGTGATGGAAGGCGTCTATTACTTTTTGAGCTGGCGGGTCTTCTCCGACCTGACGTTCCATACGCAGGGCTTCAAGCCCGCCATTGTGCTGCCTCTGGTCTGCCTGCTGTTTGCCTATTTGGCGGCCCGTGCGATTTTCCGCGACGAACTGCTGGTGCGCGCAGCCGACAGAATACGCTGATCGAGCGGATACTGCTGACCCGGAGTATGCCCGAGCGCATGTTCCGGGTCTTCTGTCCCCGTCGGCGAACTGCTGTTCGGACGGAAAAGGGTTGCAATTCGGACCGATCTGATTATTAAAAGAATGTTACAAACCTTTGCAGGTCCGGAAAATAATTTTAACTTTGAGGCATAATATATTGTCATTATGTAGTGAATTTAAAGAATTTTGGCTACAAACAATACATTTTTTAACTAACACTCAACTCTATGAAAGTAGTAAATTTTTGGAAGACATTGTTCTGTGCAGCGCTGGCCGTGACGGCTTTTAGCGCATGTTCGGACGATGACGAAGAGGGCGGTTATTCGGGCATGCCCGAAATTACCGTGAACGGCGGCGAGTCGGTGACTGTCGCCGGGAAACTCGAGGGCGGCAAGCTCGAACAGACGGTCGAGGTCGTTTCGAAAGGCGACTGGACCCTGACATTCAAGAACTCCGGGGATTCGCAGTGGGTTACTCCCAGCGCGATGTCGGGCAAGACCGGTACGACGCAGCTTACCTTCACGCTGGGTCAGGCTTCGGGAGAGCGCAGCGCAATCCTTGTTCTGACCGCCAGCTCCACGGTCGAGGGCTTCCCGCTTACGGACGAGGCTACGATCACGGTCGTACAGAGCGACAGCGATGTTCCGACGGGTAACGCTCTTTACAGCGAGAACTGCGGCACGAAGGTCGATAAAGTCGATGGCTACTGGCCTTATGTGGACAAGTTCGAAGGTTGGACCCGCGGCGGTTCGCTCGATCAGAAGGCCGTTACTTATACCGGCAACAGCGCTTCGGTAGCCAACAGCGGCAAGGTTTTCGATCCTGCCGAGGATGAAACGACGGTAGTTACGGGTCCTCCCTATGTTTCGATGAACAAATTGACTTCGGTTTTCAACATCAATGACATCAATATCGCATCGAACACCAACTTCACCTTCACGTTTACTGCCGCTCAACAGATTAACTATTCCAATGGCGTAGTGCTGGGCGACATGACGGATGAAACGATTCGGTTCTCGGTGTCTACCGATGGTTCGAGCTATGCTCCCGTTGCTCTGAAAGTCAAAAAAGTCGCTTCCGGCTACTGGTATCTCTGCACCGCCGAATTCAAACTGCCCGCCGGTGTTTCGACCGACAAGATCTGGGTTCGTTTCGACGGCTATGCAGGACTTGAAAACCACGGTCTGCGTATCGACGACTTCAAACTTTATGAAGGCGGCAACGGTTCGGAACTCGTCGTTCCTTCGGTGGATTATACGAAGGGTACGGTTGCCGAGGCTATCGCAGCCGGAGCCGGCAAGAACTACGAGGTCGCCGCTACGGTCGTAGCCATGCACACGCAGGGTATCCTGATCGGCGATGCGTCGGGTGTCATGCTGGCGTTCCTTGGCGAGGCTCCTGCGGTAGCTGTTAACGATGCCGTTACCGTTAAGGGAACGACCGAATTGCGGAATGGCGTCATTCAGTTCGGCAAGGAGGGTCTTTCGGTCGCCAAGACCGGCACGGGCAGCTATAACACGCCTGCTCCCGAGGTGATGGACGGCACGGCTGTCACGGCCTATATCGCAACGGCCTTGGAAAATAAGGCTGTGTACAAGTATGTGAAATACAACGGTGAGTTTACTGTCAGCGGCAACTATTACAATGTCGTTATCGCCGGTACGACCACGAAAGGCTCTGTTGCCTATGGCAAATCGGAGTGGGCGTCGTTTAATGGCAAACCGGTGACTGTCGAAGGCTGGCTGCTGGGCGGTACGGCCAACTATCTCCAGACGATGGCTACGTCGGTGACGGCCGATTCTTCGACGCCGATTGTTAAAATCTCCGCTCCCCAGCAGTTCGCTGCAACCTCTCCCGTGGCTCAAACGCTCAACTATACGGTTACCAACACGACGGCTTCGGCTGTGACGTTCGCAATCGAGGGTACGAATGCCGACAAGTTCTCGCTCGGCGCCAAGACTGATAACACCATCGTCGTAAGCGCGAAAGGCGACAATGCGAGCACGGCGGCTTATACGGCCAATCTGGTTGCCAAAGTTGCCGGTGCGACGGTTGCAACGGTTGCTCTGAAGCAGGCGGCGCCTGTGAGCGGTGATGGAGGTACGGTCGAAATTGATTTCTCGGCCAAAGGATATGCTAATGGGGTAGATGTTACTACTGTTACCGAATCTCCGTTGACACTGACTTTTGCTAAATCTACCGGTAATAATCCTCCGAAATATTATACTTCCGGTACAGCTGTCAGAATGTATGCTGCCAATACGCTTACGATTACAGGTGCTACGATTACCAATGTAGAGTACACAATGGTAGACGGTTATAATAATCTGATAGTTACCGATGGAACTTATACCGGTACGACGTGGACCGGCAGTTCGAGCAATCTTGTATTTACCTCCAATCCGGAACAGGTTGGTGGCAAGTATGTGCAGACTCGTATCCAGAAGATGACGATTACCTATAAAAAATAGTCGAGGAAACCGACTTGTAAAACCAACCACTCTTGGCGGGGATAACTCCCCGTCAAGAGTTTGGTTTCTAAATGGGTCTGCGGACCAAATGTTATACTTTATTCTGAATGATGTTGAAAATTAAACAGATAGGCATGCTGCTCGTGACGATGTCGGCGATGCTTGTCCTGTTTGCGGGATGCGGCGACAAGGATGACGGGGGCGACAAGGAGTCCCTCGCGACGCTCGTTGCAGAGACCGTGAGCAGTTCAACCACAACGAACAAGATTTCGACCCAAGGCCCGTCGGGCATCACCTTCGAGGCGACGATCGTCTCGCAGGGCGGGGATGCGGAGTGGTGTTCGTTCGATTTGAATAAGCAGGTATCCTCCGCCGGCGGAAACGTCGGGGACCCGGCCTACCTCTATTTGGACAAAAACAATTCCGACGACGACCGCACGGCGCGGATCGACGTAACCTATACCAACGGTTATTCCACCTCCCTGACGCTGACGCAGAGGGCCGCGGGCTTCATCGACTACGACCGTTCGTGGGGCGAACAGCCCGAATATCGTTCCGACGACGCTTATATCTATAAGACCTATTATGCGACGTTTGTGAGCAATCAGTTCTTTCCGGGCGGAAAACTGCGCAACTATTCGGTATGCTACGATGTCGACCGGCATATTTCGCATTGGGTGGCTTATCCGATCTTCAAGAAGGTCTACGAAACGCCCGTTTTGAGCCGGGTCAACGATTTCAATTACGATCCCAATGACCAGTTGCCCGTGATTCCCACCCGCGACCAGCAATACATCGGGACAGGCGGCAACGGCCGCGGTTACGGTGCATGGGGTTACGACCGCGGGCACATGCTTCCGCAGGCTTCGCGTTACAACAATTACGAGCCGAACCGGATGACTTACTACGGCACCAACATGATGCCCCAGAACAGCACGCTGAATCAGAATATCTGGGCCTCGCTGGAGGGCAAAGTCCGTGGCTGGGGCGGCTTGCAGACCTACGATACGCTCTATGTGGTGACGGGAGCCGCTTTCAAGAGCACGAAGACCATCGACAATGCCAACGGACCGATCGCCGTGCCGTCGCATTGCTGGAAAGTGCTGCTGCGCCAGCGGGGCAACCAGAACCGGCAGATCTCTCAATTCAAGGCGGATGAACTGAAAGCCATCGGCTTCGTGTTCACCAACGATGACGCCGGAGCCGCCACGTCGATCGAATCGGCTGTCCGTTCGGTGAAGGAGATCGAGGAGCTGACGGGCTTCAAGTTCTTCCGAAACCTCGACCCGGCCGTGGCCGATGCGGTGAAAAGCCAGAAGAACCTCGCCGACTGGTAGGGATTATGATACAATGAATTGAACCTTAACAACAAAAATCGTTTATGAAGAGAATCTTTTTGACAGGACTGTTTGCCTCGCTGATCGCGGTGGCATGCTTCGCGCAGAAGCCCTACAAAGTGGTCTTCTACAACTTCGAGAACCTGTTCGACACCATTCACGATCCCGGCGTCCTCGATGAGGAGTTCACGCCCGAAGGACCCAAGAAGTGGAACTCGGCCAAGTACACCAGGAAAATCGGGAACCTCGAACGGGTGTTGTTCGACATCGCCGCCGAGGATAAGGATTATCCCGTGGTGATCGGCGTTTCGGAGATCGAGAACCGCTCGGTGATGGAGGATGTGATCGCGCAGCCGAAACTCGCGCCCGGCAACTACCGCATCGTGCATTACGATTCGCCCGACGCACGCGGCGTCGACGTGGCGTTCTACTACCGTCCCGACGTTTTCAAGCTGGAGGGAAGCGCCGCCATTCCGTTCAAGATGCCGGAACTGCCCAACTTCAGGACGCGTGATTTCGTCACGATGTGGGGCACGATCGACAGCGAGCCGTTCTTCTTCCTCGTGAGCCACTGGCCTTCGCGTCTGGGCGGCAAGGAGGCTTCGGCCCCCAAGCGTCTGGCTGCCGCCAAGCAGGTGAAGCACATCGTCGACTCGGTGACCGCCGCCAACCCGGCCACGAAGGTGGTCGTCATGGGCGACCTGAACGACGATGCCACGGATGACAGCATCGTCGAGGGCCTCAACGCCAAGGGCAAGATCAAGGAGGTCGGCAAGGGCGACATGTTCAACCCCTTCATCGGCCTGCTGAAAGCGGGTTACGGCACGCTGGCTTACCGCGACGAGTGGAACCTGTTCGACAACATCATCGTTTCGGAGAACCTCGCCACCGGTTCCACGGGCAGCCTGAAAATCCAGCCCGCCGGCAACTCGAAGTTCTACGGCGGCATCTTCCGCCGTCCCTACATGATCCAGAAGGAGGGCCAGTACAAGGGCTATCCGCTGCGTACGTTCGTGGGCAACGATTTCCAGGGCGGTTTCAGCGACCACTTCCCCGTATATATCTACATCGCCAAATAAACACTCTAAAATATTTGTATGAAACTCAAAGTTCTACTTATTCTGATGCTCGCCGCCGTGACCTTCACGTCCTATGCGCAGGACGGAGGCATCCGCGGTAAGGTGGTTTCGCGCAACGGTCGCGTGGCCTTGAGCAATGTACAGGTGAAGATCGAATCGCTGGGTCTGACGGCCATGACCGACAAGGACGGCAACTTCATCTTCGAGAATCTTCCTGCGGGCAGCTACACGGTGCTCTTCTCTACGCCCGACTTCGAGGACCTCAACCTGATGGTCCGCGTGGGCAATGAGCATGTGCAGGACCTCAAGTCGGTGATCATCGTGCCGTCGGGGCAGAGTGCGGTTCTGGACGACGCCGTTTTCGCCGAATTCGACAGCGACTCCTCGTCGTCGGACACGCAGGTGCTGCCTTCGTCGCTCTCTTCGTCGAAGGACCTCTTCAACAACATCGCATCGTACCGTTTCAGCGAGATGCGTTTCAACGTCCGCGGCTACGATTCGCAGTACTCGGACATCTACCTGAACGGCATCCGCTTCAACGACGCCATGACGGGCTACGGTCCCTGGTCGCTGTGGAGCGGACTGAACGACGCGACGCGTAACCAGGAGAACTACACGGGCCTCGAAGCGTCGGATTTCGGCATCGGCGGCATCGGCGGCATGACCAACGTCAACGCCCGCGCCTCGCAGATGCGCAAGGGATTCCGCGTGAGCGTGTCGAACGGCAACCAGATGTACCGTTTCCGTGCGATGGTTTCCTACGGCTCGGGACAGTTGGACAACGGCTGGTCGTACGCTTTCTCGGTGGGAACCCGCCAGGGCGGCAACGGCTATGTGGACGGCGTTTACTACAACTCCTATTCCTATTTCGCTTCGGCCGAGAAGCTTTTCGGACTGAACCACCGCCTTGCGCTGACGCTGCTGGCTTCGCCTTCGGAGCGCGGCGCGCAGCAGGCTTCGACCGACGAGGCTTACGCTCTGTTCGGCAACAACTACTACAACCCCAATGTGGGTTACCAGGCCGGCAAGCTCCGCAACTCGCGCGTGCGCAACACCCACGAGCCGATCGTGATGTTGAACTATACGTGGGACATGTCGGAGAACACGCGTCTGAACGCCGCCACGTCGCTGCGTTTCGGCAGGAACGGCTATTCGGCCCTGACGTGGAACGCCGGAGCGGACCCCCGCGGCGACTACTACCGCTATATGCCGAATTCGGATAAGACGCAGATCGTGCCGGGCATAACCACCGACGAGACGATCTATTTTTACGCGATGGATGGCGCCATAGCGAAAGGTGTGTGGGACGGTATGCTCGACTACGACAAATTCTTCCAGACGAATATGCGGAATATCGACACCGATCCGGTGCTGTCCAAACTGATGGGCAATAACAGTCGTTCGAACTACATGATCGAGGAGCGTCACACCGACCAGCTGGACTACAACCTGGCGGTCAACGTGCAGCATAACATGCGCCACAACATGCGCATCGTCGGCGGCGCCAACCTGCGCGTCAACCGCACGAATTACTACTCGGAGATCAAGGACCTGCTGGGCGGCGACTATTGGTATGACATCGACAAGTTCGCCGAGCGCGACATGGCCAGCGCCGAGGCTTACCAGAACGACCTGGATTACTACTGGGCTACGGGGCACGCCCGCATTGCCCGTGTCGGCGACAAGTACGGTTACTACTACCGGGCGCACCTGCTCGAAACCAATGCCTGGGCCAACTACACGTGGGGCATCGGCGGTTTCTCGCTGGGCGTCTCCGGATCGGTCGGCTACTCGAACATGTACCGCGAGGGCATGTGGCGCAAGGGATTGTTCCCCAACGATTCGAAAGGCGATTCGAAGAAACTCGACTACCTGACCTACGATGCGAAACTTGCGCTGGGCTACAAGTTCTCTGGAGCGCATTCGATCGAGGCCAATGTGGCTTACATGCAGCAGGCGCCCAAGTTCGCGACGGCATTCGTGTCGCCCCGTACGCGCAACACGACCACGCCGGGGCTGAAGGCCGAGAAGGTGTTCGGCGCAGACCTCACCTACAACCTCAACCTGCCCTACATCAAGGCGCGTCTTTCGGGATACTATACGACGATCGAGGACCAGTCGAAGGTCATCTCGTTCTACGACGATACCCGCAGTTCGTTCACCAACTTCGCCATGAGCGGCATCGACAAACGCTACTACGGCGTTGAGTTGGGCCTTTCGGTTCCCGTATGGAACGGCCTCTCGGTCGTGGGTGCCTTGAGCTGGGGCGACTATACCTATACGTCGAATCCCAACTTCGTGCAGACGGTTGACAACGTGGACAAGATCGTACTGAAAGATAAGGTCAACTGGGACGGTTATCATGTGGAAAGCTCGCCGCAACTGGCTTTCAACATCGGTCTCGACTACCGCGGACCGCGCAACTGGTTCGCCGGTGTGAACTTCAACTACTACGACAACATCTATCTTTCGATGAACCCGATGTACCGTACGGCTACCGCCATTAAGTATTATACGAATGTGCTGACTTCCAATACGGCCACCAATGCGCAGAAGGCATCGGCCCTCTCGTCGATCAAGACCCTCCGCAAGCAGGAGAAGTTTGACAGCGCATATACGTTGAGCGCCAATATCGGCAAGAACTGGTATATCCACCGGGTCTACATGCTGGGCTTCAGCCTCGAGGTGAAGAACATCCTCAACGATCAGGACATCCGCACGGGCGGTTACGAGCAGATGCGTATGAGCAAGGTCCGCGGCGAGGGCGGCGAGCAGATTTACGGCCGCTTCCCCTCGAAGTATTTCTACCTGTTCGGTACGACCTATTACCTGAATGTCTATTTCCGTTTCTAATCGCGCAAAGCATAATTTATGAAA
>ULSG01026615.1_pt1 | contig 12307 bp, 7 predicted proteins | sample 1956191 | NCBI WGS metagenome assembly ULSG01 (sample SAMEA4835703, study PRJEB28245) | human gut metagenome | biome: gut microbiome; material: fecal sample | place: Denmark | collected 2008 | reverse complement strand
TCGACCGGCCGCTGCTGCCGCTGCTGTTTGTCGCCGTGAAGAACCGTGCCATAGATTTGCTGCGCTCCAAAAAATGGCGGGGGGGGGAATCCGGACTGGACGAGTTGGATGTCTGTATTCGTACGCTTGTCGCCGACCATATCGAAGAGGAGTTCCAGTTATCGCAGTTGAGCGAGGAGATCGACTGCTGCATTTCGGGACTTTCCGAGCAGTGCCGCCGGGTGTTCCTGTTGAGCCGCACGACAGGCCTAAAAAACCGGGAGATCGCCGAGCGGCTCAACATCAGCGTCAAGACCGTCGAAAAGCATATCGGGGCGGCGCTCTCCCAGCTTCGGCTCCGGCTCAGCCGCAGCGGATTTCTGCGGCTTTTCCTCTGAAAAACAGAAGATGCCCTGCACCGTTTCGGTGCAGGGCATTGCTTTTTCCGCCTCGTTAGCGGAGTGGGAATTCGTGTGTGTGTGCGACGCGTCCGCCGGGACCGACGATTCGGATCGCGATTCGGTCGCCCGTCATGTCGCACCGTATGTAGCTTTGATTGCCGTTGACCACGACCGGGAACCGAACTTCGTCGTTTGCCGGGTGGAAGCCGTAGCGGTGCGTGTGGCCGGAGAACATGATATTGATGCCGGCCTCGTTGAGGATCGGCAGGAACAGATTCCGGAGGTGGTTGCTGCCGTGCCACGTTCCGCCGTCGAGCGGAATATGGAGGAAGACGACGCGTGCCGAGGCGTTGCGGAAGGTTTCGGAGGCCACCGCCCTGCGGAGCCATTCGCACTCTTCGCGGCGATAGGCGTCGTAGTCGGCAAGCCCTCCGTATTCGATGTCCGTGTCAGGCTTGTCTTCGCCGCAGTCGAGCAGCAAGAAACAGACCGATCCGACTTTGCAGAGTTGGTAGTGACGGCCGCTGCGCGTCGGGAAATAGTCGTGCAGACGGTCGGCGAAGACGCCGCGCGTCTCATGGTTGCCGCGGTTGTAGAGTATCGGGGTCTCCGAGGCGTAAAGGTTTACCGAGGCGTCGATGAAATCCCGGAACAACTGCTCCTCATTTTCAATGCTGTTGGACATGTCGCCGTTGAGCATTACGAAGTCGTGTTTGCCGAAATCGATTTCCCGGCACAGTTCGGTCATGTCGTCGGCGCGTCCGTGGATGTCGTTCAGGATGACGAACGAACAGTCGGTTCCCGTTGCCGGGAATGTCCGGAACCGGAACGGCGCGCGTTTGTAGACATTGCTGGCAACGGTCCTGCCGTAGAGGACGTTGTCTCCGTGTTTCCATTCGAGTACCTCCTGCGAGAAGATGCGGTAGCAGTATTTCGTTCCGGGACGCAGGTTGTTCAGCCGCACGGCGTGCAGTGTCTTGTGCGCCTGTTTGCGGCCCGCGACGGTTTCGTAATGGCGGGTATGTTCGGCGGCGTAGAAACTGCGTCCGTCGTCCTCGGTTGCCTCGACCCACGACAAAGCGGGTTTGTTGGTAGTCCACAGGACGGTTACGCCGTCTTCGGTCATGTCGCACAGCCACGGGCCATGCGTGATCTTGAAATCCTGGGCCGGCAGCGTCAGTGCCGCTGCCAGCCCGAGGAGTGTGAATAGCAGTTTTTTCATCTTCCGAACGCTTTATTCCTGATTCTCCGGGAGGTCTCCCTCGGTCTGGAACCGGATGTCGGCCACGACGGGGCGGTGGTCCGAGGCGTCGACGCCGTCGACCTGCTGGTCGCTGCGCGAAACCACTGTGCAGTTCTGTACGCCGAAGTGTCCGATCGGGGCATACAGTATGTAGTCGATCTTGCGGGTGGGATTCTCCGACGGGAAAGTGTATTGGTCGATCGTTCCGACATTGGTCAGGAACGCGGTCATCGTGGCGATGACGTTCGAACTGGGAATGGCGTTGAGGTCGCCCGCAAGGATGAGGTCTCCGTCCAGTTCCGTGTCGCGGATACGGCGGATCTCATTGGCCTGCACCAGGCGGCTCGCATCGCCCGAAAGATGATCGAGGTGCGTCGAGGCGACATAGAGGTCTTTGCCGTCGATCTCGACGCGGATGACGCACAGCGAACGGTCCTCGCCCGGTTGCGAAGCGGCGCAGGGGAGCCGGTAACTGCGGGTCTCTATAATCGGGTGTTTCGACAGCACGGCGTCGCCGTATTCGCCTCCGTCGCGGTCGATGGCTTTCGAGAAGTGCCACTCCATACCGAGTTTGGCTGCCAGGTCGCGGGCCTGGTGTACGTCTTTTCCCGTGCGGTTGGTGAAGACATCCACCTCGTTGAGGGTTACGAAGTCGGGGTCCTGCCGGCGGATTACCTCGGCCAGCGCGTCCAGATCGGCTGCATTGGCGGGGCTTGTGGCGCGTGCGCCGTAGATGTTGTAGGTCATTATGCGGATGATCCTGCCTTTGGGTGGAATGACTGCCTTGTCTCCGTGCTCGTCGTTGTAATTGTCGTCGTTGGTGCATGAAACGACAATCAGGAGCAGCGCCCACAGACATATAGTCTTTTTCATAGTCTTTTGTTTGGTTTAAAAATTTGTTAGTCGGATCAGAATGCCCATACTTCGGCGATGCAGGTCTGGTAGAGGTCGGCCTGCGTGGCGGTGACGAAGATACGGAAATAGCGCCCCGTTGCCTTGTGGTCGAGGTATACCGTGTTCTCGATCCGGTTTTCGACGGTAAAGGTCCCTGCATGGGTCCAGTTTTGGTTGTCGTCGCTCACGTCGATGTTGAAGATACGCGGGTTGCCGCTGCTCTTGGGAACGTCGGAGCCTTCTTTGTCAGACCGTCCGCGGATCGTGAGTCCGTGCAGTTCCTTGGGTGCGCCCATGTCGACGGCGATCCAGTGCGGCGGGCCGGGTTTGGCGTTGCGCCACTGCGTACCCCAATAGGTGTTGTTTTCGCCGTCGATGATCGAAACGGCCAATCCGCGGTTGGGGTAGGTCGATGTCGCTTCAGCCTCCTGCGTCGAGAACCCGGCGATCGACCAGCCGCTCCTGTCGTATCTCGGGAACGGATTTTCGGTGTAGTAGCCGTTGATGCGCAGGTAAGCCGTCTGCAACGATTCGTTGACGGCCAGGTCGGGTGTCACATTCTCGATCCGTACCGGCAGCAGGAAGACGCCCACGCCGTCGAACGCCTGGCTGTTGATGGCGATCCGGATGGGCGAGGAGATGTATTTCCCGTTAGGAATCACGGCTTCGAGGTTCTCGATCGTGTAGCTTCCATCAAGCATCATCGGGTAGCTGCTCTGGTGCTTCTGATTGTAGGTATCCACCAGTTCGGGGGCGACGCGAAATTTGACCGTCACATCGCATCCCGGGTTGCGGATTCCGCTCAGGTTGGCGTAGACCATGAGCGACGTGTCGCGTTCGAGCGGGAATGAGAGTGTGTTCTTGGAGGCGTCGTCGACGGCGTTGACCGTGTAAATACGCGTATAGTTCTCGGGGTTGTCCACGTTCAGGTCGTCCTGAATCGGGTTTTCGCAGGCTGCGAAGAGCGTTCCGCAGCAGAGGACAGCCAGGTATTTCGTAAGTTTCATAGTCGTTATTCGTTTTTACGGTTACCATCCGGGATTCTGGACGATCTGCGGATCGCGGTTGATTTCGGACTGGGGAATGGGGAAAAGGTAGAACTCGGGCCGGAACACGCGGGTTTCGAATACGGTTTTCTCGTAGAACGCCTCGTCGGTGAAGCTGTTGCCTGCGTCGACGTTCATGCCGTAGAAGGGTCCTCCGTCGGTCTGGTCGGCGATCAGCCAGCGGCGGGTGTCGAAATAGCGCAGTTGCTCGAAGCAGAGTTCGATGCGGCGTTCCAGCCGGATCTGCTCGCGCATTTGACTCTGGTTGAGATCGCTTTGGACCGGTCCCAGGCCGCCGCGCTCGCGGATTTTGTTCAGGTAGGTTTCGATGTCCGCATTCCCGGGATCGTATTCGTTGAGTGCCTCGACGTAGTTGAGCAGTATCTCGGCGTAACGCATGATGACGAAGGGACGCTTGATGTAGTTGCCGTTCTTGGGATTGGACGAGGGCGAAACGTTTTTGATGGCGATGTATCCCGAACGCGGGAAGTCCCACGTGCCTTTCTTTCCCGATCCTCCGGTGTAGTAGAGCTGGATGCGGGTTTTCTGATCGCCGATCCAGTAGGCGCCGTTGAAGCAGATGTTGACGTAGAAACGCGGTTCACGATTGACGAACATGTTGCGCGTACCGGCGGGAGCGAATACCCAGCCCGATTTGGGGTCGGAGTAGTTCGCCTTCGAATAGCCGCTCTCCTTGTCCGGGGTAATGGCCGTGCCGTCTTTCATGCGGAAAGCGTCGACCAGTTGCTGGGTCGCCCCCATGCTTTCATAGCCGCTGAACTGCCGGGGTGAAGCCGACCGTTCCCAATGTTTGAGGTAGTTGCTGATGCGGACCATCATCACCTCGCTGTTCCAGTTCTCCAGGAAAACGTTGCGGCAGGACAGGTAAGGGTCGAGCGTTCCGTCGGTGTGGTACTCCTTGTAGAGGTCGAAAATTCCCAGGTCGATGACATCTTTTGCAGCCTGGGCGGCCTTGTTCCACTTTTCGGGGTCTTTTCGGGTCGAAAAAAGGTGTTTGCCGTCCGTGTTGACCACGTTGGCGTAGGCCGGGTTGCCGTTGAACTGGTCGCTGGCGGCCAGCAGCAGTACGCGGCTTTTGAGTCCCATGCACATGGCCAGTGTCGCCCGGCCGTAATCCTTGTCGGCCTGTACGGTGAAGTGCAGCGGCAGGCGGTTGTTGTCGATCATGTCGTCCAGTTCGCCGACGATGTAATCCACGCACTCGTCGTAGGAACTGCGCGGCAGGTTCATCTTCACATCGTCGCGGTCGAGGTCGCCCGGAAGCACCTCGTCGCCCAGCAGTACGCAGGGGCCGTACTGGCGCAGCAGGCAGTAATAGAACCAGGCACGCAGGAAGCGGGCTTCGTTCTTGTATTGTTCGACGACGATCGGGCCGCGCGTAGGATCGTCGAGCATCTCCTGGTTCGAGCCGATGTGCTGGATGAAGTAGGTTGCCGAGCGGATGCCCCGGTAGTAGTGCGACCAGTACTCGTAGTAGTTCGACGATGCGCTCCAGTTGCCGAGGTTCATCTTGAAGGAGTTGTAATCCTCGCGGTCGTAGGTAACGTCCAGGTCGTCCGAACACGGGTCCCAGGGCACGCCGTTGGTGCGGTGCGACTCGTCGCGGATGTAGCTGTAAACGGTAGCCAGGTATTTCTCGGAGTAGGAGGTGCGCTGGAATACCTGCTCGATGGTGATCCGGTCGTCGGGAACCTGGTCGAAGAAGTCGTCGTTGCAGGCGGTCAGGATGCCGAGGGCGGCCAGTAAAGTGAGTATTGTTTTAAGTTTCATAGCTTGTCGGGGATTTTAGAAGTTGAAATTGATACCCAGGCTGACGGAACCGATGTTGGGATATTTTGCGCCGCGGCCGTCGCCCAGTTCCACGTCCCACAGTTTGAATTTGCTGAATGTAAGCAGATTGACGCCCTGTATGAAGATGCGCGCATTGTTGATGTGGATGCGTTTCATCCAGCGGTCGGGGAGCGTATAGGAGAGTTCGATGTTTTTCAGACGCAGGTAGCTGGTATTTTTGAGCCACCACGTGCTGGCTTCGTAGTTCATGTTCATGTTGCCGATCGAGAGGCGCGGGTAGAAGACATCCTGGCGGGGATTGGCCTCGGTCCAACGGTCGGTGATGTTGCTCAGCAGGTTGCCGCGGCTCGATCCCTGTGCGAAAGGCAGTACGCCTTCGCCGCTGAGGATCGCGTCGACGTGTGCGGCGCCCTGGAACATGGCTGACAGCGAGAGGCCTTTCCAGCCTACGGAGAATCCGAAGCCGTAGACGATTTCGGGGACACTTCCCCAGCCGATGGGCACTTTGTCATATTCGTCGATTTTGCCGTCGCCGTTGATGTCCTTGTAGCGGATGTCGCCCGGGCGCGTGTCGCCGACCTGTACAGGCGCTGCGGCGATCTCCTCCGGACTTTCGAAGAGTCCCAGTGCGATGAGCCCGAACCGCTGGTCGACCTTGTTGCCGATGGTTTTCTGCCAGGGATAGGCCACGGTGCTGTCGTCTTCGAGGACCTTGTTTCGGTTGAACGAGTAGTTACCCATGACGCTCAACGACCAGTCCCGCCACGAATTGGCATAGCTGACCGACATTTCGATACCTTTGTTCTCGACTTTGCCGATGTTGCCGTAGGGGTTGTTGATCATACCGAAATAGGACGGAATGCTTGTGCGGCGCAGGTAAATGCCTTTGCGCGACTCCTTGAAGGCGTCGAATTGCAGGTTGAACTTGTTGTTCAGCAGGCGCATGTCCAGTCCGATGTTGGTTTTGTCGGCGATCTCCCACGTTACGTCGACGGCATATTCGTCGATGGCCGTAGTCCCGTAGGTCTGGTCCATGTTCTTTCCGAACTGGTAACTGGTGTCGTTGGTGTCCTTGACCGTAGCCAGGTAGGCGAAACGGCGTCCGCTGATCTGGCTGTTGCCGACACGACCCCATGTGCCGCGCAGTTTGAGGTACTGGATCACCTCTGTGGCGCCTCTGAAGAAGGGTTCGTTGCTGATTACCCAGCCAAGTCCGACCGACGGAAAGAAGCCGTAACGGTTTTTCGGGGCGAAGTTCTCCGAACCGTTGTATCCGAAGTTGAACTCCCCGAAATAACGGTCGTCGAACGAGTAGGTGAAACGTCCTGCCAGGCCGCGGAAACGGTAGGGCAGCGCCTCTTCGACGTTGGTGGCTTTGGTATTGATTTCGTCGCTCTGGTTAAAGAGCATCATGCCCGATACGGTGTGCCTGCCGAAAGTGTTGCGGTAGTTGACTGCGGCTTCCAGATAGATGGCGCGGTTACCCTTTGCACTGAGGCTGTAGGCCAGGTTTTCGGTTCCCTGGCGGGTTTGCTCGTAGAGCAGGTTGCCGTTGGCGTCGCGTCCTGTGGCGTGGTAGGTGTTCGGGGTTTTGGTGAAACGGTTGCTCGTGTAGTTGTAGGTGTCGAACGAGAACATGCCTGAAACCGAGAGCCCTTTGTAAATCTGCTGCGTGATGCGCAGGTTCGAATAAACCTGGCTGCGCCACTGGTTGGCATAGCCCGTTGCGCCGAGCTGTGCCACGGGGTTTATATCGCCGCCCGAGAAGGCGCCGAGCTTGCCGTCGGGGTAGAGCGGCGCGATATAGGTCGGAGGTGTGAAATAGGCCGATTCGAAGATGCTTGCCTGCGAAGATGCCGGATAGTTGGCGTTGGCCAGGTAGCCCTGGATGCCCAGTTTGATTTCGGTGGTGCGGAACGGGTTGAGCGTGAGGTTCGAGGTGACGTTGTAACGGCGGTAGAAGGTGTTCGAGTTGTAGTCGGCCAGTTTCGTGTCCTTGTACATGCCGTTCTCGTCGTAGTAGGCCAGGCCGATGTAGTAGACCGCCTTGTCGGAACCGCCCTGCACGTTGACGTTGGCCGAGCGGTTGCGGCTGAAGTTACGCAGGATCTGTTTCATCCAGTCTACGTCGGGATAGAGATAGGGGTCTTCCCCGCGGCGGGTCTTATCAATGATCTCCTGGCTGTATAGTTTGCCGCCGCCGCGGGTGAGCGACGCTTCGTTCGACATCTCCATGTAAGTCGCGCCGTCGGCGAAATCGGTGATCTTGGTCGGTTTGGTGAGGCCTTCGGTATAGCGTACGCTGAATTTGGGGCGTCCTTTCAGGCCGCTTTTGGTATTGATGATAATGACGCCGTTGGCGCCGCGAACGCCGTAAACAGCAGTTGCAGAGGCGTCCTTCAGGATCGAGAAACTCTCGATGTCTTCGGGGTCGACGTTGGAGAACGAGCGGGGAACGCCGTCGACGAGCGTCAGAGGGGCGCTCATGCTGGCTGTCAGCGTTGAGATGCCGCGGATGTAGATGTTCGCGTCGTCGAAGCCCGGTTCACTGGTTCGCTGTACCGAGACCAGACCCGATACGCGGCCCGCAAGGCCTTGTGTGAGGTTGGCGACGGGAACTTTCAGTTCCTTGGTCGCTATGGTCTGCTGCGAGCCGATGACGCTGATCTTTTTCTGCACGCCGTAGCCCACCACCTCCACGGCGTCGAGGATGGCGTCGTTTTGCAGCATAACCACGTCGACGATTTCCTGCCCTGCGACCGAAACGTCCTGCGATTTGTAACCTACATAGCTGAATTCCAGTACTTCGTCGGGATAAACGTCGAGCAGGTATTTGCCGTTGATGTCGGTGGCTGTACCGATGTTCGGACGGGCCTTGATGCGGATCGTGACGCCGATGAGCGGATCGTTGTTCTGGTCCCTGACGACGCCTGTGATGCGTGTGATCTTCCGGGGTGTAGCTGCGGCCGTAGCTACGGAGCGTCCGATGACGATCTGCCTTCCCGAGAGTTTCCAGGTGTTGTCGGTTCCGGCGAACAACTGTTTCAGGACAGCCGAAATGGGCTGATTCGTTACTTTCAGGGTGACTTTGCGGTGGATGTCCAAGATGTTGTCGTAGTAAACGAAGATGTAGTCGCTTTGGCGTTCGATCAGTGTGAGGACCTCCTTGATGGGGCGGTTCTGTACGTTGAGCGTGATGGTTTTCGCCGCCTCTGCCGTTTGTGCACTGACGGGCCGGATGAACCCGATTGTTGCCAGCAAAAACAGGAATGTTATCCGGAATAGGTGGAATAATCCCCCATTATCGGCCTTAAAAAGACCGATTTTACCATTTTTGTTGTACATTTGTAAAGATTTGAAGTTTAAAAGGCTATTTTAGATTTTCAATCGCTCCGGATGTCGTTGAGGGACGACATCCGGTCTTTTTTTGGAGGGATACGGGCTGTTACATAGGCAGGTCAGTTTGGGTTGTTGGTAGTCGGGTTATAGTCGATTCGGAAATTCCCGGATTCGGTGATTTGCAGGTTGATAGGGGCTGTTGCGCTCAAGATTTTCAGCACTTCGGCCGGATCGTCTTTGAGTTCGAGTTTGCCCGAGAGCGTCAGCGCTTCGGCTTCGGGCGTACACTCGATCCGACAATTGTAGTAGCGGGAAAGGCGTTCGAGGATGTTCGACAGCGGGTCGTTGTCGAAGGGCAGGTATCCGTGAATCCAACTGATGTAGCTTTCGGCTTCCACTTCGCGGACCTCCAGCGATTCCGAGGTGCCGAGGATGGCTTGTTGGCCGGGAACGATGCGAATTCCGCGGTCGGATCGTCCGGCAGGGGCTACGCTGACGGAGCCGGAGAGCAGGACGACCTCCTGCGTGCGATCGCGGCCGTAGGAGGATATGTAGAATTTGGTTCCCAAAACGCAGACATCCATTTTGCCTGTGTGTACCGAGAAAGGCCGTTCGGCATCGTGCGCCACTTCCATGTAGATTTCGCCTTCGACGTATATTTCGCGCTTCTGCTTTTCGAATACGACGGGGTAGACCAGCCGTGATCCGGCGTTGATCCAGACGCGGGTTCCGTCGGCGAGCGTCAGCGTCGTCTGCTTGCCGTAGGGAACGACCAGCTGGTTGAACGTCGCAGCCTCTTTTTTGGGAATGGTTTTTTCGGCGTTGTTGATCCGGATGGCGGTCGAATCGTAACGGATTGTCGATTTTTGGGTTTCGAGCAGGAGGGTTTTCTGCTCGGACAGCACCAGTTGCACCTCTTTCTGGGTGAATACGGGGGTGTCGGCCTGCCGGATAAACATTTCGATGTCCGGGACGGTCGACGGTTGCAGTCGGTAGTAACCGACAACGGCCAGCATGACGCAGGCTGCCGCTGCGATGCCGATGCCCAGACGGCGCAGTTGCGGCCGCAGGAAAGACCGGGGTCTGGATGCTTCGGCAATCCGGGCCATGACGTTTTCGAGGGCTTGCCCGGTGTTGAACCGGGTTTCCGCAAGGCGGGCGTTTCCCCAGGCTTTGTAAGCCCGGAGAAAGGCGTCGCGGTTGGCTTCGGATGCTTCGAGCCACTCCTGCAGTTCCCGGCGTTCCGTGTCGGTGAGGGGTGTGCCGTCCAGTTGGCGGGTTATCAGATCTTCGATGATATGTTCGGGTCTCTTCATTCTATCTATATCACGGATGAAAGCGCTGAAACCCTACCTCCTCCGGTGTTTTTTTTCGGACCGCCGGAGTAAACAAAAAGCAGAACCGGTGAGGCTCTGCTTTTTGCGGGTTGCGAAAATAGGCATTGTCAATAGACCCACTCGAAATTGTCGACGTAGAGTATGTTCGACTTGCAGCCTGCCATGAAGTCGCCGTAGGCGCTCGTCGAGCAGGAGATCACGATCTGGTACAATCCGGAGGGTTTGGCCTTCGTGTCGTAATAGTTGAGCGGAAGCTGTACGTCGATCATCTTGCCGCCGGTCGAACTTTGGTCGATGAAAAGCGAGCCGTAGGCGATGATCGGTCCCTCGTCGACCGAAGTGGTCTCTTCCGGATCCCAGGTCCCGGTGGGGGCTTCCGTGCCCGATCCGACCTCGCGGCGGGTGTTCCAGTCCACGATGGCGACCATGATGCGGGCCTTGTCCCGGTCTCCTTCGTGAATCGGGGCGCCGAAATTCTTGTCGATGTCGGCAATGCCGATATGTTCCGCATAGTATTGCAGTTTCAGCGCCTTGGGGCGGGCTTTCCAGGCGTAAGGCTGGCCGAACGACACGACACCCCGGGTCAAGACGTCCTTCTGGAACAGCCCCGAGAAGAGGTTGCCCGAAGCGAGGACTCTCACGGCGGACGTAGCCTGGAGTTTGGCGCGCGTGCCTCCGTCGAAGGAGGCCTGCGTGCAGAGTCCCCTGGTGAAGGTGTTGTTGCCGCTGCCCCAGAACTCCGCGGTCTTGTTGTTCTGGGTCCAGCAGCTCAGCGAGCTGTCCTCCAGGTCGCCGTTGGGAATCGTGTTGCCCGCGGGGGCCGCATATTCCATCAGCTGGGTCTGCTCGCCCCCGACCGTCAGGCGGAATTCGTAGGTGTGCCCTGCGAAGAGACCCTTGTCCGGCACGAAGTTGTAGACGGCAAGCCCGTGGGGGTTGGTCGACGAGCTCCATTCGGGCGCGAGCGTTGCCGTCAGGATGCCGGCCTCGTAGCTGCTCTCCGCCATTCTCTGCCACTCCGTGGCGCCCTTGATCCGGTATTCCAGCGCGGCGCCGGCCGCATACTCCTCGGCGGAGACGAGTGCGGTGGCCGTGGCCGTATTGTTCCACAGGTCGGTTGCCCGGAGGGCGACCTTCACATTGGTAGGCTCCACGTAAAGCAGCCACCGTTCGGTGATTCCGTGGCAGGTGACGTCTACGAAACGCACCGATTCGAAGCTGCTGCCCGAAAGCTCTTCGAGCGAGGGCGAATAGGTCGTGATGTCGGCGGGGCCGAGTTTGAGTTCCGTGACCTCGATATGTGCCAGATCGGTGTCGCTGGGGACGAGGACCCGGGCGATGCGGTTTTTCTCCTCGATCTCCGTGGCGCCGATCTGCCCCGTCACGCTGAAACGGCGCTCGATGGTCTGTGTGGCGCGGATCGTCCATTCGTAATCCTGGTAGAGCGAAAGCGTGGTGTAGATCGGCGAACGCAGGTCGAACGTGCCGGTCAGCTCCCGGGAGCTGCGGATCTGTTGCAGGACCTCCTCCTTGTCGAGCTGGATGCTGTGGATGACGGCGTCGTAACCCACGGCGTCGATCCGCACGTTGCGGATGTCGGTCGCTTCGTCGAGCGAGAGGGTGACTGTCCGCGATGTGACGTTGTTTTCCGAGACCGAGAAGCCCTGGCCTTCGACGCTCGCGATGCGGAGTTCGACGACCGGATAGGGGATGTCGTTGTGGATGCACGACGCGAGGAGCGCCGCGGCTGCAAGGAGTGCTGTTTTCAGGTATCTGGTCATAATTTATTTCTTTTTCTTGTCCCACAGGTGTACCGTCATGCCGAAGTTGATGGCGGCGACGTTGAGCCTGAAACGCATGTTCGAAGCCTTGCGCGTTCCGATCTTGTTGCCGGCGTCGTCCTTCTGCGTGACGGAGGTGTACTGGATGCCGCCCAGCCCGAACGACAGTGTGGCGCAGACGTTGGGGAAGATATAGACGGCAGCTCCCGGATTAAACGCCAATTTGAGCTGCGTATTGTCGCTGAACGTGGTTTTCATGTTGTCGCTGGCGGTGTCGGGCTGGTAGGAGAGCTTCGACGTTCCGGTCGACAGCGAGAGTTCGAACTCGGCGAACAGTCCGAAACGGCCCTTCGGGTCGAGTCCCGCGTAGGAGCGGTGGAAAATGCCGAACGAGTAGTTGTCGCTGTTGAAATTGACCTTCGGAATGCTGCCCGAGGCGTCGTTGCTTTCGCCCAGGTCGTAGCGTGCGGCATCG
>ULSG01029275.1_pt1 | contig 12308 bp, 7 predicted proteins | sample 1956191 | NCBI WGS metagenome assembly ULSG01 (sample SAMEA4835703, study PRJEB28245) | human gut metagenome | biome: gut microbiome; material: fecal sample | place: Denmark | collected 2008 | reverse complement strand
CAGTGCCGCCACAGCCGCCAGATTGAAGAGTACAAATGCCATTAGCTACCTCGTTTCTGCTATAAAAAACGGCGCTCCCCGGTCAAGGGAGCGCCGCCCTTTTACAAAACAGATTTGTATTTATGCGGGACGCTTATGCTTCCACAACGCTGGCGCAGCGTGCGCACAGGGTGGGGTGTGCGGGGTGGCTGCCGATGGAAGCAGAGTACTTCCAGCAGCGCTCGCACTTGTCGCCGGTGGCGTGTGCAGCTGCAACACCCAGCCCCTCGACAGCGCTGGCAGCGCCGCCCTCGCCCTTGACCAGCTCCACATGGGAGACGATCATCAGGTCGGCCAGCTCGTCCATGGGGATGCTGTTCAGCAGGTCATAGACGGCATCGTTGCAGTACAGGGTGACGGAAGCTTCCAGAGAAGCGCCGATGAGCTTTTCAGCACGGGCCTGCTCCAGCACCTTCTTGACCTCGTCGCGCACGGCGATGAGCTGTGCCCACTTTGCCTTGAAGGCATCGTCGGCGGCATACTGGCCAGCCTTGGGCATCTGCTCGAACACCACATACTTGTTCATGCCCTCGGTCTTGGGCATGAAGTCCCAGATCTCCTGACTGGTGAAGCACAGGATGGGGGCAATGATCTTATCCAAAGCAACAAGGATCTTGTACATGGTGGTCTGGGCGGCCTTGCGGGCTGCGCCGTTGGTGCAGTACAGACGATCCTTGGTGACGTCCAGATAGAAGTTGGACATGGCCACCACGCAGAAGTTGTACACAGCGTGGTAGACCTTGTTGAAGTCGTACACAGCGTAGCCTGCATTGGTGTTGACGATCAGGTCATCCAGCGCAGCCAGTGCCCAGCGGTCGATATCCTGCAGCTGGTCGTCTGCAACACAATCAGTGTTGGGGTCAAAGCCGTCCAGATTGCCCAGAATGAAGCGGGCAGTGTTGCGGATCTTGCGGTAAGCCTCGCTGAGCTGCTTGAAGATGTTCTTACCGGCACGCACGTCCACGGTGTAGTCAGAGGAAGCCACCCACAGACGGATGATATCTGCGCCGTAGTCCTTGATGATCTCGCTGGGCTCCACGCCGTTGCCGGCGCTCTTGTGCATCTGCTTACCCTGCTCGTCCACAACCCAGCCGTGGCACAGCACGGACTTATAGGGTGCGCAGCCCTTGCTTGCAACGCTGGTCAGCAGGCTGGACTGGAACCAGCCGCGGAACTGGTCGCCGCCTTCCATATACATATCGGCGGGGAAACGCAGCTCGGGACGCTCGTCCAGCACGGCAGCGTGGGTGGAGCCGGAGTCGAACCAGACGTCCATGATGTCGGTGTCCTTCTCCCACTCGGAAGCGCCGCACTTTTCGCACACTTCGCCTGCGGGGATGATCTGCTCGGCATCGTACTTATACCATGCGTCAGAGCCTTCCTTGCGGAACAGGGCGCTGACAGCCTTGATGGTAGCATCGGTGATGTGGTAGGTGCCGCACTTCTTGCAGTAGAAGGCGGGGATGGGCACGCCCCAAGTGCGCTGACGGCTGATGCACCAGTCGTTGCGGTCGCGCACCATGCCAGTCATGCGGTCATGGCCCCAATCCGGCATCCAAGTGACGGTATCAATGGCCTTGTACACGTCCTCGCGGAACTTGGCAATGGAGCAGAACCACTGCTCGGTAGCGCGGAAGATGATGGGATGATGGCAGCGCCAGCAGTGGGGGTACTGGTGCTTGATGTGCACCTGACCCATCACAGCGCCGGAAGCAGTCAGGTCGGCCAGAATGGTCTTGTTGGCTGCCCACACGCGCTGCCCAGCGTACTTACCGGCCAGTTCGGTCAGGTAACCGCCGTCGTCCACGGGCACGGTGATGGGCACCTGCGGATACTTCTGGCAGACGTTGAAGTCGTCCACGCCGTGGCCGCCTGCGGTGTGCACGCAGCCAGAACCGCTTTCCAGCGTGACGTGGTCGCCCAGAATGACCCAGCCCTCCTTGGGCAGGTAGACGTGGTTGTAGCGCATCAGCTCGAACTCAGCGCCGGAAACGGGCTCGCCCACGATCTCGTAGTTCTCGATGTGGCAGGCGTCCATGACGCTCTTGACCAGCTCGGTCGCCATGATGTGGTACTCCTCGCCGATCTTGACGAAGGAGTACTCGAACTGACCGTTCAGGCAGATAGCCTCGTTGGCGGGCAGGGTCCAGGTGGTGGTGGTCCAGATGACGAAGTAGGTCTTATCCATGGGGATGCCGTACTTTGCCAGCACACCGTTGGGGTCCTGCGAGACGTGGAAGCGCACAAAGATGGAATCGCAGTCGTCCTCACCGTACTCGATCTCGGCTTCTGCCAGCGCGGTGCGACAGTCCGGGCACCAGTACACGGGCTTGAGGCCCTTGTAGATGTAGCCCTTCTTGGCCATCTCGCCGAAGATCTCGATCTGACGCGCTTCAAACTCAGGCTTCAGGGTCAGGTAGGGGTGCTCGAAGTCACCGATGACGCCCAGACGCTTGAACTGGTCGCTCATGATGTCGATGTGCTCGGTGGCAAACTTTTCGCAGATCTGGCGCAGCTCCAGCTTGGAGATGTCCTTCTTTTTGTCACCCACCGAGGACAGAGCCTTCAGCTCAATGGGCAGGCCATGGGTATCAAAACCGGGCACATAGGGAGCCTGATAGCCCTCCATGTTCTTTTCGCGGATGATGATATCCTTGATGATCTTGTTCAGGGCGGTGCCCATGTGGATGTTGCCGTTTGCATACGGAGGGCCGTCGTGCAGAATGAACTGGGGCTTGCCCTCGTTGTGCTTCATGAGCTGGTTGTACAGGTCGTTGTCGTCCCAGTCCTTGAGCATGACCGGTTCCTTTTTAGGCAGACCGGCGCGCATCTCAAACAGGGTCTTGGGCAGATTCAACGTGCTGTCGTACTGCGATTTGTTCTTAGCCAATGGTTTACACTCTCCTCTATTTTTGCGTTGGGTGCCTTACTCGCTGAACTTTACGCCCTGAAAAGCGTCGTAGTCCGGCTCGTCCGGCTTCATATCAGCAGGAGGCGGGTCCAGCTTGAGCTGGCTTTCGTCCTTTGCCCAGAAATCCTCGCTGCTGTCAGCCGCCTTGTCGTCATCGGCAGGGGCGGCAGGTTCGGTGGTTTCGGTCGGCTCGGCAGGCTGCTGTGCCGGGGCTGCTGCGGCATCGGCTGCGGGGGCAGTCTCGGGCTGTGCAGCGGGCTGCTCTTCGGCAGCTTCCTGCGCAGGCTCTGCGTCCTGTGCGGGGGCGTCTTTAGCGTCCTTCTGGAACTCCGGCAGACGGCTCAAAGACTCCACGTGGCTGCGGTACAAATTGAGCACATCCGCCTTGAAGCGGGTGACCTCCAGACGGACGCGGTCGTACTCCCGCTCCTCAGCCAGACGCTTCTCGTTGGCCTCGTTCTCGATCTCGTCTGCGCGGTCGCTTGCCTTTTGCAGCAGCTCGTTGGCGTCGCGGATGATATCATCGCCCCGCAGGTTTGCGCGGTGGATGATCTCCTCGGCCTTCTGGTTTGCTTCGCGGATCACGTTTTCGCCCATGCGCTGGGCGTTGATCAGTGCGCTCTTGAGCATATCGCCGTCAGCCTCAAAGCTTTGCAGCTCGCCCTTGAGCTTCTGGTTCTCTGCGGTCAGATCAGCGATCTGCTTGCGCAGCTGCTCTGCCTGCGCATCGTTCTGCTGCAGCTGCTCCTCGACCTTGTCCAGAAAACGGTCCACGTCCTCTGTACGGTAGCCGCGGAGGTTTTTTTCAAATTGTACAGAGCGGACATCCTGCGGAGTCAGCATAGTCATTTCCTCCCATAGCTTTTAATATTGAAAGAACTCAATGATCGAACGATCTTTTTTACTTTTCCCGGGCAATGCAGTCAGCCGGAAGCGGCCCTTGCCGCGCACAGTGAACACATCCTGCTCGTATACGGGGGCATGGGGCTTTTCTACCGGCAGATGGTTGATCTCTACCCTGCCCGCCTCGATCAGCTCCGCAGCGGTGCCGCGGCTGACGTGCAGCATGGCAGAAAGCACCGCGTCCAGCCGCAGGGAGGACACAGTAGCGGTGAGCAGCTGCCGCTCCGGTGCCGGGAAAGCCGGGATCTCGTCCGGTTCCAGCAGGCGGGTGGACACCTCGGTGCGTCCCGCCTGACACAGCTCCCGGCAGATGAGCTTTGCCGCCGGTTCCAGCGCGAACACATAGGCTGTGCCCGGCGCATCGGCAGGCAGCAGGATATCCCCCAGCGCCTCGCGCTTGAGGGCAAGCCCCATCAGGCTGCCCAGATAGTCCTTGTGCGCCGGAAGCGCCGCACCGGGCAGTGCCCGGCATTGCAGCTGTACGCAGCGCACCGGACACTCGCCGTAGCTGTACTCTGGCTCCAGACAGAGCACCCGGCGCTCAGCCTCGGACCAGCCGCCGTCAAAACGCCAGCCGTCCCGCACACCGGCACGTCCCAGTGCCGCCCGGGCAAGATCCTGCTCGCGGTCGCTGAGGAATGCAGAGTACCGGGCTATGCCGCGGGAAAAAGCCGCGTCGGCAAGATCCTCGATATGCCGCATGAGGTAGCGTTCCTCATCATTGCGGGCGGGCACAAAGCCGCGCACCGCACCGGCTGCCGGATCAATAGAATGCGCCATTGTTCTCCAGCTCGTCCAGCAGATCGCCCATGATATCCACGTTGTACGGGGTAATGATAAAGGTGCTGTTGGCTACGCGCTTGATCTGGCCGTTGTTGGCATAGGCCACGCCGGACAAAAAGTCTACCAGACGGCGGGAGACCTCCTTGTTGGTGGACTCCAGATTCAGCACCACGGTACGCTTGTTGTTCAGATGGTCGGCAATGGTACTGGCATCCTCGAACCGCTCGGGCTTGACCAGAACCACCTTGAGCTGGGTGGTAGCATGGATGTTGACCACCTTGTTCTTTTTGCTGGTGCCCTCGGCAGGCTCTTCGGTCTCTTCATCCATCCCGATGCCAACGCCGCTGTTGCTGTTGTTCACCATCTGGGGGCCGTCATCGATGTACTGATCCTCGTACTCGTCCCCTTCGCCCATCAGGCCCTTTTTAATGCTATCCAGCAAAGACATAATTATCTGCTCCTTTCATTCGGGCAGCGCCCGGCTGCCTGGCGTTCTTTGCAAAAAGAATGCAAATAGCTTTTACTATTATCTGATTTTTTTCAGCAGATGTCAATAACTACAAAAGTTTTCCGTCATATAAATTTTGTCCCGAGACGATTATTTCGTCATAAAGCCTTACCTGACTGACGGAACCGTCCGTTCCCTTGGGCAAAACAAGGATGTAATCCCCTTCCGTGACCAGCGGATGGTCGGCATCCACGGGGTCGATCTTGCAGAAGCGGGCGATGTTGCCGTATTTGACATACACGCCGGGGATGTAGTTTTCACCCTGCGTTTCGGCCTCGGTGCCGTCCTCTTTCAGGTAGTGCACTGCTGCGGCAGGCACCCGCAGACCGGTGCTCTCGCTGGTGCTGATACGGGCGCGGGCGTGGTTGAGGCACAGCACATCGCCGTTGATGGAGTTGCAGCGCAGCACAAAGCGGGCAATATCCTTTTCTGCGTCAATGGTCACCTCGGTGACGGTGGCGCGCAGAGCGGCATCGCTCTGGCCGGGAAAGCTGATCTCCACTGCCGTGCGCAGGGGCTTACCGTCCGAGCCCAGCAGTTTTTCGGCCTGCTTTGCGGAGCACACCCCGGCGTACTGCCAGCTGAACCCGGCTACCAGCTTGCCCACGCAGCCGTCCAGCGGCATCTCGGGGTCGGAGTCCAGATAGGCTTTGAGCTGCTCCGGGCTCTGTGCCAGAATGTCCGCAGCACCGGCATTCAGCCGTCCGCTGCTGGCAGCCCGGACAAAGTAGCCGGTGGTGGGGGCGGTGATCTGAGTGGGGTTGCCCAGCTGGGCCTGCACGGTCTGTGCCTGCTGGGCAAGCAGCGCGATCTGATCCGCAAAGCCGGCGGTATCGCCGGTGGTGATCCACAGCTTGTTCTGCGCCAACAGGTAAGCATCGGCGCTGCTGTCCACATCGCTGTAGCGGTCGGTGTCCAGCGCATCCAGCAGATCGTACAGTGCGCCGGAGCGCTCCTTGAGTAAGCCGTCCAGCTGGGTGGCTGCGGTGTTCTGGGAGCGCTGCAACAGGTCGATCTGGCTGGTGAGCTGGGTCAGCTGCTGGCGCAACACTGCCTGATTGGCATCGGTGTACAGCTCTGCAACGGCAGTGCCTGCCGACACCCGCTCGCCGTCCGAGACAAGGTAGCCCAGATTGCCGCTGCCGGAAATGCAGGTTTCGTCAAACAGCAGCACGCCGTCCGCTTCAATGGTATCGGAGATGGTGATAGGCAGCGCCGTTTCGTAGACGTTCTGGGGGAAAAGGATGTGCGCCGCCTGCCAGCAGACATACGCTGCCGCCGCCAGCAAAAAGGTGGCCAGCACGACCGCCAGCGTGGTAAGCGCAGAGAGCTTGTGGCGCGGTTCCTGAGGAGTTTCCGGCATAAGGATCATCCTTTCGATAAAAAGTCTTGGGTCAGACGCAGGGCAGTCTGCCGCACGTCTGCCGCTCCGGCGTCCAGCCATGTGACCCCGTCCATGTGGCGGAACCATGTCAGCTGGCGCTTGGCGTAGTTGCGGGAGGCCTGTTTGAGTTTTTCAGTACAGGCATCCAGCGCGGCGGTCTGTTCAAAATACGGGAAAAATTCTTTATAGCCGATGGCCTGTGCGGCGGTGCGAAAGGCTTCGCGGTTGCGCCAGACGTATTCCGCTTCAGCTAAAAGCCCGGCCTCCAGCATTTTATCCACTCGCAGGCCGATGCGGCGGTACAGCGCTGCACGCTCCGGGAAGTCCAGTCCCAGCACAAGGCTGCGGTAGGGGCGCTCCGGCGGCAGCGAATCGGCCTTTTGTTCGCTGAGACGCTTGCCGGTGGCGCGGTAGTGCTCCAGCGCCCGCAGCACCCGTACCTTATTATTGGGGTGGATGGCAGCGGCAGCCTCGGGGTCCACGGCTTGCAGTTTTGCGTACATGGCCTCCGGGCCGATGGCTTCCAACTCTGCGGTCAGCTGCTCGCGCAGGCCGTCCGGGGCTTTTTCGGCGGTAAAACGCACGCCGTACAAAAGGCTCTGCACATATAGGCCGGTACCGCCTACCAGCAGCGGCAAATGCCCCCGGCCGGTGATATCCTGAATATACTCCCCTGCCAGCGCGGTAAAATCTGCCACGCTGAAGGTCTTTTCCGGGGTGAGGATATCCACGCCGTGGTGCGGAATGCCGCAGGTCTCCTGCGGGGTGACCTTGGCGGTGCCCACATCCAGACCTTTGTAGATCTGCATGGAGTCGGCGCTGATGACCTCGCCGGAAAACTGCCGCGCCAGCGCAACGCCCAACGCGGTCTTGCCGGTGGCGGTGGGGCCTACCACAGCCACCACGGCAGCTTTTGCATTACACGATGCGTCCAAACTGCTTTTCCAACTCCTTTCGGGTAAGCTTGAGCACGCAGGGACGGCCATGGGGGCAGAAGGGCGGCACCTCGCCGGAGAGGATCTTCTCGGCCAGTGCCATCAGCTCCTGCGGAGAGGACTTGTCCCCCGCCTTGATGGCGGCGCGACAGGAGATGGAGTGCAGCACCCACTCGGTGTGCTCGTTCAGCGCGTCCCGGCTGCCCTTGAGCAAGCGGTCGGCGATCTCTACCAATAGATCCTCGGCGTTTTGCGGCTCTACGTCCGCAGGCACGGCGCGCAGCAGCACGGTGCTGCCGCCAAAGTCGGCCACGTCCAGCCCGGCGTTTTCCAGCAGGGGCTGGTTTTCCAGCAGCGCCTGCTTTTCCTCTGCGGAAAGGTCGATGGCGGCGGGCTGCAGCAGCAGCTGGCTGGGCACATTGCCGTAGTTCGCGGCCAGCTTTTCGTACAGCTGACGCTCGTGGGCGGCGTGCTTATCGATCAGGCACAGCTCGTCTCCCCGTTCGGCAAGAATATAGGTGCGGAATACTTCGCCCACATAGCGCAGCGGTTCTCCCCCCTGCGGCACATCAAAGCCCAGCTGTTCCGGCTGCGCGGGTTCCTCCGGCTGATAGGGCGCCGTTGCGGCTTCGATCTCCGGGGCAGCGGGCATGGTGTTCCATGCCGCCATGTGATCCAGCGGCGGGTCGGCTGCGGCGTCCGTCTCCGGGTGCACATCCAGCTGTGTCTCAGCAGCGGCTGCCCGGAAGGGCTGCGGTGCGGGCTGGACTTCGGTTGCATCGAGTTTTTCCGGGCTGTGGAGGGTGACCACCGGGTCCAGAATATCCTCTGCGGGGCCAGACTGCCGCCACGAGGGCGCAGCCGCCGCGCGGGCAGGCTGTGCGGACTGTACCGGCGGGTTATCTGCCGTAAAAGCAGGGGTTTTCACCGGTGCATCGGCGGAGCGCTGCGGCGCGGATGTCTGCCAATGCTGCGCAGGCAGTGTGCCGGGGTCTGCCTGACCCGGAATGACGGCGGAAAGTCCTGTAAAGTGATTATGCTTTACAGTATTTTCGTTCTGAATATCGTTTTCTTTTTCAGTTTTCTCTTTTTTGTCTGCTTCAAAGGTGAAGCGTCGTTCCCCGGTGCCGGGCTGTGCCAGCGCCAGCTTGACCGCATGGTAGACGACATCGAACACGTCATTTTCCCGGGCAAAGCGGGCTTCGATCTTTGCAGGGTGGACATTGACGTCCACAAGGTCGGTGGGCATTTCCAGCAGCAGAATGCCGCCCGGGAACTTGCCCTGCATGGTCGTACCCTTAAAGGCCATTTCCATGCCTGCCATGATGGTACGGTTGCGCACATAGCGGCCATTAATGTAGAAATGCTGCATGCTGCGACTGGCGCGGCAGCTCTTAGGCGGGGTAATCAGACCGGTGACCCGGTACAGCCCTTCCTCGGAGTGCACCTCAATGAGGTCGCGGCTGAACTCCCGCCCCAGCACCGCGTAGGCGGCGCTGCGCAGCTGGCCATCGCCGGGGGTGACGTATTGCAGCTTGCCTTCCCGGATGAATTTGACACTGACCTCCGGGTGGCTGAGCGCCACATGACCCACGTTATCTGCCACAAAGGTGCCCTCGCTGGAGTCCTTTTTGAGGAACTTCATGCGGGCGGGGGTATTGTAGAACAGGTCCTGCACCCGGATGGTGGTACCCACAGCACGGGCGGCAGGCTCCCTGCCCTGCTCCTCGCCGCCGGCAATGCGGTAGCAGGTGGCAAACTCGTCCACCTCGGTGCGGGTGAGCAGCTCTACCCGCGCTACGCTGGCAATAGAGGCCAGTGCTTCACCCCGGAAGCCCAGTGTATGGATGCTGTTCAGGTCATCCGGCTTTTCAATTTTGCTGGTGGCGTGGCGGATGAAGGCTGTCGGGATATACTCGGCATCAATGCCGGTGCCGTTATCGCTGATCTCGATCAGCTTTACACCGCCGGATTCAATGCTGACGGTGACCTGCGTTGCACCGGCGTCGATGGAGTTTTCCAAAAGCTCCTTGACCACCGATGCAGGGCGCTCCACCACCTCACCGGCGGCGATCAGCTCAGCGGTATGCTTATCCAGAACATGGATGACTGCCATGGTCTTTTCCCTCCCCTGTGGTTGATTTTTACGGTCAGCCGTTCAGGCTGCCCTTGAGGGTCTTTTTCAGCTCGTACAAAAAGTTCAGTGCTTCAATGGGAGTAAGCGTTTCCACATCCACAGCTTCCAGCTTTTCCATCATTTCGCTGGGCACTGCCGGGGAATTGTACTCCTGCAAGGCGTCAAAATCCATCTGCTCCACCTTGTTTTTGGGCGCAGAGGCTTCCAGCGTGCGCAGTACCTCGTGGGCACGGCGGGTCACGCTGCCGGGCAGACCGGCCAGTTTTGCCACCTCGATGCCGTAGCTGTCGTCGGCGGGGCCGCGCACGATGCGCCGCAGGAAGGTGATGTCCTCGCCGCGCTTTTTGACCGCAATATTGTAGTTTTTTACGCCCTCCACGGTGCCTTCCAGCTCGGTCAGCTCGTGGTAATGGGTGGCGAACAAGGTCTTGCAGCCCAGCCCCTTGGCGGGGTCTGCGATGTGCTCCACCACGGCGCGGGCGATGCTCATGCCGTCAAAGGTGGAGGTGCCACGACCGATCTCGTCCAGCACCACAAGGCTTTTGGCGGTGGCGTTTTTCAGAATTTCGGCTACCTCGGTCATCTCCACCATAAAGGTAGACTGGCCTGCGGCAAGGTCGTCCGAGGCGCCGATGCGGGTGAAGATGGCGTCCACCACACCCACATGGCAGCTGGCTGCCGGCACAAAGGAGCCGATCTGCGCCATCAGGGCAATGAGGGCATTCTGACGCATATAGGTGGATTTACCCGCCATGTTGGGGCCGGTGATAATGAGGCAGCGGTCGGTGGTGCAGTTGAGGGTGGTATCGTTGGGCACGAACATACTGCCCTTGAGCACCTGCTCCACAACGGGGTGACGTCCCTCGGTGATGGTCAGCACATCGCTGTCGTCCACCACGGGGCGGCAGTAGTTGTTTTCCGCAGCGACCTGCGCCAGCGCAGCCAGCACATCCAGCTGAGCAATGGCGTTAGCGGTGCGCTGGATGCGGTCCAGCTGGGCACCGATGCTTTCCAGCAGTTCGTCAAACAGGCGGCGCTCCAGCGAGATGAGCCGCTCGTGTGCGCCAAGGATCTTGCTTTCCAGCTCCTTCAGCTCCTGTGTGATGTAACGCTCGCCGGAGGTGAGGGTCTGCTTGCGGATGTAGGTCTCCGGCACAAGGTTTTTGTAGGAGTTGCTCACCTCAATGAAGTAGCCAAACACATGGTTATAGCCGATTTTCAGCTTTGGAATGCCGGTCTCCTGCCGCAGACGGGCTTCCAGCTGTGCCAGAACGCCCTTGGTGTTATCGCGGATGGAGCGCAGCTCGTCCACCTCGGCGTGGTAGCCCTTGGCAATAACGCCGCCATCCTTGAGGGTGGAGGGGGCATCCGGGTCTATTGCGGCGTAAATGCGCGCCTTGATATCCTCCAGCGGATCGATGCCGGCGGCAAGCTCGGAGAGTTCCGGGCAGCTGCAGCCCTCAGCCTGCTTGCGCAGGCCGGGCAGACGGTCACAGGTCTGGGCAAGGGTGTAGATCTCCTTGGGGGTTGCAGAGCCGTACACCGTGCGGGTCATCAGGCGCTCCATATCCGCGATGTAGTGCAGTTCTTCGGTCAGGTCGCCGCGCACCATGGTCTGGCGCACCAGCGCCTCCACAGCGTTCAGGCGGTGGTTGATGAGCGGGCTGGAAATAAGCGGCTGCTCGATCCAGCTGCGCAGCATCCGCTTGCCCATGGCAGTGCTGGTCTTATCCAGCACCCACAGTAGGGTGCCGCGCTTTTCGCGGCCGCGCAGGGTCTCGGTCAGTTCAAGGTTTGCGCGGGTGACCGGTGAAAGCCGCATGAACTGGGCTTCGTTATAAGTAATGACCGTCTTTAACCGCTCCACGCCCTTGATCTGGGTATCGTGCAGATATTCCAGCAGCGCAGCCATGGCAAAGCGCACAAGGCCCTCGGCAGCTATGCCGGTGGTCTGCGGCCAGTCCCGGCCAAACTGTTCTTCCAGCGCAGAGGCCACCAGCCCCGGCGCATAGCGCTCGTCCTCAACCAATTCCACCGAGCAGCTCATGTTCTTTTTGATGTAGGCGGTCACCTCGCGGCAGTCCAGCAGACCGGGGTTCAGCAGCACCTCACTGGGGTGGTAGCGGCACAGCTCGGTAATGACCGCCGGGGCGATCTTATCCGCTGTCAGTTCAGTGATATGCGCTGTACCGGTGGAAACATCCGCAAAGCACAGGCCCGCCTTTTTGCCCTTGAGGTACAGGCTGGCAATGTAGTTGTTGCGGTCGTCCTGCAGCATGCTGCTCTCGATGACCGTACCGGGGGTAACCACACGGATGATGTCCCGCTTGACAAGGCCTTTTGCCTTGGCGGGGTCCTCCACCTGCTCGCAGATGGCCACCTTATAGCCCTTAGCGATCAGGCGCGCCACATAGCCCTCGTAGCTGTGGAAGGGCACGCCGCACATGGGGGCACGCTCGGCAAGGCCGCACTGCTTGCCGGTAAGGGTAAGATCCAGCTCCCGGGACGCCGTGACGGCATCGTCGAAGAACATCTCGTAAAAATCGCCGATGCGGTAAAAAAGAATTTCGTCCTTGTGTTGGTTTTTGATCTCAAGATACTGCTGCATCATGGGCGAAAGCTCTGCCATGGTTTTTCCTCTTTCCCTTGTATGGTTCCGTCAGCCGGTTTGCGGGCTGTAACCGCCGGTGCAAACAAAACGCGGTCTG
>ULSG01019054.1_pt1 | contig 12417 bp, 9 predicted proteins | sample 1956191 | NCBI WGS metagenome assembly ULSG01 (sample SAMEA4835703, study PRJEB28245) | human gut metagenome | biome: gut microbiome; material: fecal sample | place: Denmark | collected 2008 | reverse complement strand
GCAAGTTCAACCACCGGCTGCTGTCGGAGCTGATCTGCCACAAGGATTTCCAGCGGTTCATGCTGGACGCTGAGATTTACGTTGACCGGATCGCGGATATGCGGGTCAACGATATGAATGCCGTGCTGGAAGCTGTCCGGCAGATGGCATTGATGAAAAATGGCGGCGAAGAAAATGACCTGCATCTGCGGACATTAGAAGTGGCGCAGATTCGGGAAGATGAATATTTCGGAAGCCTGATTGCGGATGATCTGAAAGGTATCCTTCGTGACATTCGGAGTGAACACCGCCCCGACACCATGACGGCGGATGAAATCTCCCTTGCAGCAACTATGCAGGATCAGTTACAGGATGCGATGAACTTTGAGGGAAGCTCCGAGGAAAAGAAAGCGAAAGCATTGCTTTCCACATTGGGGATTGATTACGATGCCATCACAATGGAACAATTTGTCAACTTGATCGAGGTACTAAAGCTGTCCAAACACCTGAAAACTCCCATCAGCCAGCGTGGGAAAACGACCATGACCCACGGCAGGGGAAAGCGGAAGAAACGCTGAAACAAAGGCAGCGCTGTGGTGGGACGAAGGCTTTTATATACCTCTGCTTCCTTTTCCGGACAGGCGGATTTTGTTTCTCAAAAATCCTGCGTTTGTGCTGTAGCTCACATCACAAAATCCGCCTGTCCTACTGCCGCGAAAAAGCGTTTGCCGCCACCCTCTGCCGCACCGCAGAGTACACCGTCAACCCCTTTCCCGCGTCAGACGGAAGCAAAGGTATAACACACTAGACTTTCCGAGGGAAAGTCGTGTGCCAAGGAAGGCACTGCCCTCCTTTGGAAACCTCCCGCCAAGGGGAACGCTGTTCCCCTCTAGACTCCCTTTGCCAACAGGGATGCTACTCGCCCCTATTGGATGACCCAGAGCCAAAGGGGCTTTGCCCCTCTGGACACCTCGCCTGTCCGTGCAGTGGCTATCCATCCTGCTCCTGCACAATGGTGCCCCCATACCCGAACAGAAAAGACCAGGCACGAAAATCCACCCAGAATAAGGGTGAATTTCCGTGCCTGGTTCATTGTTTATGACGCTGTAATTTGAACCGCGTTTTCTCGAACCTGATTGATAGTCTCCATCAAAGCGGTTCTGGTTTTTGCATCAAACAATTTGATAAAACTGATTGGCTTGTCAAACGGTGGCTTGGTCAGCTCTGCGACATTTTCCATATATCCGTTCAACTCAATATGATTGATGATTTTGTTTACAAAAGCAATCTGCTTTTGATTCAGAGATTGGTCATTGATAAAAGCGGAAAACGCCTGCATAGCCGCTTCATGATCTAGCTTAGCGATCTTGCGAATGAGCAAGCCAAAGGGTGTGTCGCCAAACTCTCGGGCATAATCTTCTTTGCTGCCCAATTCGCTAGTTAGCACCCGCTCCAGTTCCTGATAATCGCCCATAGCCAGCGGAATATTATGGGTCAGCTTATATATGGCCAGCGTATTTCCATGCTCGTTCACATAGCGATTGACCTTGGCACGGTAGTCTTCAAAGTCATAGGCAGCTTCCAGCTGGACGCCCTCCTGACTGTCAATAATCGGGTCAGTCAGCTTGGTGACAATCTGCCTCTGTGCTACGCCACCTTCATCTAAAAATCGAATCAGCTCCCGCAGCTCCTTCCGAACCTGCTCAAACAACAAAATATCATTCGCGTCCCAAAATGCATCGGTGTGAATCTCCTGAAGCATGGGCAACTTTGCCTTGATCTGCGGAATGCTGGCCTTACGCTCCAGTAGGGAAGCGGTGTCGCACAGTTGCTTTTTTGCATACTGGAAAGCGGGCATCTGCTCGATGTGTGCCAGAATTAGGCCATACATGAAATTATCAAACCGCTTTGCAAACTCGTCAGCCTCGTCTGAGCGTACCAGAGGTGCAATCTGTGTGAGCAACTCGCCCTTGTCACCTTCGCTTATGGACACGAAGGCTTCCGGCTTTTTATATTTCTCCACATACTGCATCCGCAATTTTACGGCAATCAGGTCTGAGTTGAGCGCCATCACCTGCTTGTGACAGGTGTTGACAATCTCCTTGCGCCATGCCTGATAATCCTCACCGGCAAAGGTGTTTTCCTGCAGAGCCATGGCGATTTTGATTTGTTTGCCGAAGATGTTTTCCGACAGCGTTTTGGTTTCTCTGGTTTCGTAGCCTTCTTTGTGCTGCCGGAAGTATTCGAAGTTGCCGCAGTAGTCAAAAATCAGAAAGCGCCGCTTGTCGGTATAGGTTCCGTCAATCTGGTCCACGCAGGCCAGCCCTTTGCATAGCCTGGTGCCGCGGCCAATCATCTGCCAGAACTTTGCCTTTGACCGAACCTTTTTGAAAAACACCAGATTGACGCATTCCGGCACGTCGATGCCGGTGTCCATCATGTCCACCGATACGGCAATGTGCGGTTCTTTTTCCGGCTGCTTGAAATCATCAATGATGGTCTGGGCATAGGCGTCGTCGCAAATGACCCGCTGGGCGAAGTTGCCCCGGTACTGGGGGTACAACTTATTGAACCGCTCCAGAATAAACTCCGCGTGGCGTTTGTTCTGGGCAAACAGGATGGTTTTCCCCAGACGGTCGCCGCCCGCCACCTTGATACCCCGGTCCATCAGGTCTTGCAGTACGATGTCCACGGTGGTTTCGTTGAACACAAATTTATTGAGGGCAGCAGAGGGGATAAAGTCTGGCAACTGACCGTCTTCGATGAAATCATCCTCATATCGCTCTTTGTCCTCTTCGGACAAATCATCATAGGAGATGCCTTCTTCCAGAAAACGGGTCTTGACCTCGTAGTTGTAATAGGGAACCAGCACATGGTCCTGTTGCACCGCCGTTTCATAATCATAGGCATAGGTGGGCACGCCGTGTTCCATCTCGAAAAAGTCGTAGGTGTTCCGATCCACATCGGTCTTCGGCGTGGCGGTCAGACCCACCATGAAGGCGTCAAAATATTCAAAGATGGCCCGGTACTTTTTGAAGATGCTCCGGTGGCTTTCGTCAATGATAATCAGGTCGAAGTGCGCCGGAGTAAACAGCTGCCGCCCGTCCTTGGACTTGGTGTCATCAATGGCGTTGAGGATGGTCGGATAGGTGGAGAACACAATGCGGGCGTTCCGGTCGTCCTTGTTGGAGCAGAGGTTGCACAGAGACATATCCGGCAGATAGTTCTTGAAATCGTCCTTTGCCTGCTTCACCAGCGCGGTGCGGTCGGCCAGAAACAGAATGTTGGTCACCCATTTGCCTCGGCTGAGCACATCGGTCAGGCTGGACGCGGTTCTGGTTTTGCCGGTGCCGGTGGCCATCACCAGCAGATGCTTGCGGAACCCCTGCGTAATCTGTTCGCACACCGCTCGGATGGCTTCCTTCTGGTAATACCGGTCAGTGATTTTGTCATCAATGGAAACGCCCATCAAATCCATCCGCTCGGTGCGCCGGTTCATCAGCTTTTGCAGGTCATCCTTGCTGAAAATGCCACTAACCTTCCGTTGCGGGGCGGTCTGGTCATCCCAGAAGTAGGTTTCAAAGCCATTGGTGGTGAACATCATGGGGCGGCGGCCAAATTTCCGTTCCAGACAATCCGCATACAAAACCGCTTGTTTGCGTCCAATGTTTGGGTCCTTGCTGGTGCGCTTGGCTTCCACCACCGCCAGGGGCAGGCCGTCCTTTCCAAACAGCACATAGTCGCAGAAGCCAGGCTGACCTGGCATCCCGGCCATATCCTCCACACGATACTCCTCCTGTACATCAGCATCTGGGCCGGTGAACTTCCAGCCCATCAGTTTGAGGTCCACGTCGATGTAGATTTTGCGGGTCTTGAATTCCGAGAGGTCCTCCGGCTGGAAGGTGCGTTCCTTCTGATGCTGTTCCTTTTCGGCGGTGTATCGGGTGGACATCTGCTCGATTTGCTTGCGCAGCGCCTCGATCTCGGCATCTTTCTGGTCCAGCAGACTTTCCTGTTCCTTGATTTTCCGGGTGTCCACCGCCACCTCTCCGGTGGGGACAAGATTCTCGTCGAAGGTGCGCTCCTGATAGTCCGCGCCATAGCAATAGTCGATCCACTGCACAAACTCAAACAGACCGCGCAGAGAAGCAAGCGCATCACTTGGCTGAACGCTGCGCTCGGTATGTACCGCCAGATTGCCCAACTTGATGATAAAAGGCATCTTGCCCCAAGTGCCGGAGTCCACAGCGAAGCGGAAAGTTGGCTCGTGAATGAGGGATTGCAGATTATCTTTGTAGGGCATTTTCATGGACTTGTCCGCTGCATATACCCATTTTACTGCCAGCTCCAATGCCTTACGGCAGCCTACCGCACACATGGCAGGAGCAGAAACATAAATTTTCTCAGCTTCCATGCAGGCGGGGGCGAAGAGGGCATATTCAGTTTTGGCTTTGAGAAAGGAGAAGTTAGTCATCACATCATCTCCAGTATTTTATTTCTTTTGAACTCATCATGTCCTCATATTGTTTCAACGCGGTTTCCTTATCTGTATGAAGTAGTTGGTAAACCTGTTCATCATCTTCTTTTTCGGCATCTATTGAAAAATCAATATACGATAATAAGTCTATACGGTTAGAAATTAACAGCTCTTTATTTATTTGCTTGCTGTTCATGCGCTTTACACTGTTGTCATCAATTATGATTATTCTGGGAACGCGCTGAACAGTATCGACAAACGCCAAAAATAATTCTGGCGTAATTGGCATACCAAGCAAGTCATATTCTATACCATCTTTTTCACCGTAAATATTGACTACCGGCATATCGCTTGTAACAAATACGGAACCTTTGGCTTTAAAAATACACAGTTGCGATTCCTTCATTGTCTCAGCCAAAGCCCGAGGAAACAAGCCAACATCCGGAGCAATGTTTATCTTCAAAAACTCGTTTGCCAGCATGGCCAGGTAAACATTTTGCGGTACATCAGGAAAAATGTCCTTTACATGTTTAATATGCTGCGGATCGTTTTTGTATTGTGTATCAATAATATAATTTGACAGATGTACAAAAGCAGGGTTTCTAAACAGTAGTGATGACATAAATTGCCTTAGTTTATCAATTTCCACCCGCGCCAACTCAAATTCATCTGAATCTCGTAAAGCATTTTTTATCTTTGAGATAATTGTTGCGTATTCGCCTTCCAGTTCGATAAAACTGTTCTCGATCTCATTTGGTGCTGCAAAAACATGAGTTTTGCTATCTGGATCAATTGCAATTTGATCATATAGGTAAGAACGACAGCAAATATTGTCGATTGAAACCATTTTTGCATTTTCATCATTAGCAAAAACAACATAAACTTGTTCTGATTTTTGATTTCTCACAGAAAAGTTTTTTAAGTAAGCCTTGGGGACATAATGTTGTTTTCTCGTGATTTGCTTGTCTAAAACCTCTGTATATTCCATGACAATGTTGCTCCCACCAATATTTCCTATATTCAAATCTTCTCAGCGCTAAAATCGATCAAGAAATCATCATTTTATCTAGCCCTAATTCTGCAAGCTTTGTATTAGCCTCGAAAAATTCTGCATTATTGGAAAATGGCTATCTAGTACATAGAACTGCCGATCTTGCCCATCCTTCAAGAAGAATACTTGTTTATCCCGTGCTGAGCTAGTTAGGCTCTCCCTATGTAAGCATACAAAATAGTCTAATGTCTTTTCTTCTGGAAGCCGTTCCTGGATATATCCTTTTGTACTTCTGTCATATTTATAACCGAACTCTTTATATAATCGTTGTTTTCCAATACGAGTTTTAAAAGCAAACATCGCTAATTTTATATGTTTTGTTTCATCATGCAATTGGAAAAATTTATTTTTTTCAATCGTTTCTGTTAAATCATCCAAGGTAGCATTTCCCTTGACTTCTATAACCATTATGCAATCATTTGGTTCAATCAGGAAAATGTCTCCAGCTAGTTGACGTCTATAAAAATTTTTCCTACATACGATGATGTCACATTGTGGGCTTTGATGATTGGCCCAAGCAATAAAGCCGGTAACAAATTCTAGCATTTGAAACCGTTCCTGGAGACATTTTTTGAGAATGTTTTCTCCACATCTACCCATCTCAGCATGATGTTTTAACTTTTCAGCTATAAAATATTTGCAAAACAGAAGTTCCTCCGAATATTCCTCATATATCTTTGTAACATCTTCTTCCATAATAGACCTCTCACTTGCTTAAAACTTTTGTTTAGAAGTCTTTTTGAGCATTTGATATCCTTCTGTTCCGCTAATTTCAAGCATCGAATATTTCTTTAGCATTTTCTCTAAACTTATACGAATTTGGACAGGGGTATAAGAAGTTAATGCTCCTTGGTTAATGATAGACTTTGTCCAATTTCTTTGCTGATTATAGAGGCTCCAAAAACGATTCATATCAAAATTGGGATTCTGTGCCGCTATTTGTTGCACCATTGCGTTAAACGTATTTCGATCCGCTTCCGAAACGCCTTGCGGAATCATATTTCCCATAGCAGAAGTGATATTTTGCGCTGTAACTCCGGTGCAAGCGTTATTAAGATCGGCCACAATAAACTGCGATTCTATATTTGCCAAAACATTTTGTGTTATATGAAAGGAATTCTTTTGGAATGACTTCATGAGCATCTGTTGTTCCTGAATCTCTGACACATACTCATATAGCTGATTCAGTGCTGTATAGCTGGTCGCGTCCATTTTTCGGACAAAGTAATGTTTGTACTTGTTCCAATAATCCGTATCCATCAGTGGTAGTGATTCATAGAACGCCGTTTCGTTTAATTGTCCGTCAACAATGAACGTAGAGATTTCCCTTAACCGCTCCTGAAATTCATCAATTTGAAGGACGATAAGAGAAGCTGCATCAATCTTTTTCTTCCGTTCCTGCAATATGTAAGTTGCAAGGGCAAAGCTACCTACGATAATAAGCAAAATGTTTGCCCAGTTATCTTTTATAAACTCTAACATACTTTATATTCACCTCAGATACTGGCGTAGTATTTGACTCAAAACCATAACATTTGCTGCTCCAAATAACTCCTCTGCCAACATTTGCTGCTGTTGAGGGGATAATTTTTGAATTGATCTCATTGCCTGAATCAAATCCTGCTTTGCTTTTTTATAATCGTCTGTGGGCTCCATCCCCAGTGTTAATTTATATTCTTCCATTTTATTACCTCACCCAAAGTATTCCTGCATCAGTGCCTTTTTCAACGTTTCCAGCTTTTCGAGGCTGCGGTTAATGTTGGCTTTTGTTTTTTCGGTTTTCTTTACAAACACGGAAAATTGATTCTGTAGTTCTAGTGGTGGGAAGGGAAAGGCCATTTCTGATAGTTGTCCCTTGCTTAGTATCCCTTTAAGTGCCATATTTATGGTGCTATGTATTGCAGGCTTTGATAGTAGCATAAGCCAATATAAATACAGCACATCATCTTGCTTTGGAACAATAGCATTAATTTGCTGATTAAATGCCACCCGACGATCAGTTACTGCTACATTGCCTATACAGTTAATGCTTCCAGCGATACAAGTCATAAGCAAGCTGCCCGCCTCTACAAATCTACACTTATGAAAACCTGTCTCCGATAAGTATTCCTGTGCCTCTGTGAGCAATACAGCAGGGGTATTGATATTATCTGATTTAATCCATTCAATAAAATTCCCATAATTCTCGGGATCAGCACGCGAGGGCGTGTTTCCGGTAACTATATCACATCGTTTTCCCAGTGCAATTTTCTCCCACCCCATAGGGTTTCCCACCGGGTCTCCAAACATCTCCACAAACTTTGCCTTGACTATCTCATCCAGCTTGTCCAGCTGCTGGCGGCGTTTGGCAATCAGGCCGCTGACCTTGTCCAGCACCGCTGCAATTTTGCGCTGTTCGTCAATGGGTGGAAGGGGAATTTCTGTTTCAGAAAGAGTTTTTTTATTGATGGCCTTGAATGTACTTCCAGTACCCTTGGAATTTAGTTCGTCAACCTTACCTGATAACACATGCCATAAATATTCCTGAGCACAAATATCCTCGTTTACCGTTAAAGCGGCTAACCCTCGGCCTATACAGCATTCACAATTTGCGATATTCAACGCACCAATAGGTGCACGAACAGAGATTAAAATATCTTTTTCTCGTGCTATTTTGGTTGGCTCAGAGCACCACATACGAACCGCAGGATAAATCTCTCCAAAATCTGCATTTCCCTGAAAAAACGGAAGGCCGTTACCATCTTCGTTGTATGTAGAAGAATCCGGAGACTGTCCCATATTTATCGCACAAATTTCTTCTAACCTCGCCATCATAGCATCTCCTCCAATTCCGCCAGCCCTGCGGTAATCTCCAGTTCCAGCTCATGCAGGTCTGCCATCAGTTCTGTGGTAGAGGGGTACTCCACCGGCACATACTCCACCTTTTTGTACTTGTTGATGGACAGGTCATAGTCGTTGTCTGCGATTTCCTGTTTCGGCACAAGAAAGCTCTGCTCTGTGCGCTGGCGGTCAGCTTCCTGGTCCAGATGGTGGAACCGCTCGATGATGTCGGGAATGTCATTTTCCGCAATTTCGCTGCGCTTGTCGTCCAAGGAAAAACCGTCGGCTTTCATATCATAGAACCACACATTTTCCGTGCCGCCCGCTCCGGTCTTGGTGAACACCAGCACCGCCGTGGACACGCCCGCATAAGGCTTGAACACGCCGGAGGGCATAGAGATCACCGCCCGCAGCTGATGGTTCTCCACCAGTTCTTTGCGAATAGCTTTGTGCGCCTTGGAGGAGCCGAAAAGCACGCCGTCCGGCACGATACAGGCGCACTGACCACCCTTTCTCAGCATCCGCAGGAACAGGGCCAGAAACAACAGCTCGGTCTTTTTGGTGTTAGTCACGGCTTTCAGGTTGTCGTTGATGCTTTCCGCGTCCACGGTGCCCTTGAAAGGCGGATTTGCCAGACACATGGTAAACTTATCGCTGATCTGATTCTGCTTGGAAACACTGTCCTTGTAGTCGATCTCCGGGTGGCTGATGGAGTGCAGCATCAGGTTCATCGCAGAAATGCGCAGCATGGTGTGGTCTGTGTCAAAGCCGGTGAAGGCGTCCCCAGCAAAGTGCTCCCACTGCTCGGAAGTCATGGTATCCTCGTAGTGGTTGCGAATGTACTCCGCGGCGGAGACCAGAAAGCCTGCCGTGCCGCAGGCCGGGTCGCAGATGGTGTCATCCGGGGTGGGTTGCAACAACTCCACCATCATTTCCCGGATGTGCTTGGGAGTGCGAAACTGGCCGTTCTGCCCAGCGGTGGCCAGTTTGCCCAGCATGTACTCGTACAAGTCGCCCTGCATATCCAAATCGGCAATGTCATGCTCATACAGATCATCCAACCCTGTGATGATTTTTTGCAACACCTGCGGCGTAGGAATCAGGAACATCGCATCGCTCATGTACCGGGCAAAGGCCGTCTCATTCTGCACATCACTGCTGGAATCGTCGGCGATTTCCACCAGTTCCCCCTGCTCGGTGAAGTCCGGCAGGCGGCCATGTTTCATGTTTTTGATGGCAGGGAAGACCCGCTGGGAAATTACATTGAAAATATCGCGGGGATCGTTGTTCTTGAATTTACTCCAGCGCATGGACTGTCCAACGGCAGACTGGGGGAAAATCTTCTCCATCTTCTCGCCAGTCATATGCTCAAATTCTTCCGTTTCCAGCTCTTTTTCGTCCAGAGAGCGGATAAACATAAGATAGGTCAGCTGTTCGATGACGGTTAGAGGATTGGTAATGCCGCCCGCCCAGATGTCCGTCCAGATTTTATCTACTTTATTTTTAATCACACCTGTAATCATGCATCTATTCCTCCGTTTTCTGTATCAGGGATAAATTCCATCACGTCTCCGATATTGCATCCCAGCATGGTGCAGATTTTTTCCATGCTGTCCATGGAGACAGGCTCACCTTTACTTAATCGTGCTAAAACATTGGTGCTGATTTTTGCACGGTGCATCATGTCGGTTTTGCTCAAACCATGATCGATCAACTGTTTCCACAGCCGATTGTAACTGATTGCCATCCCGCACCTCCTGATTTTTTCCTATTTACTAGTATAACGGATATTGTGCTAAAAGACAAATAAAATTCACGAAATCGTGAGCTATTGATTGGCAAAAACGTGGTCTGGATATTGGAATCCCAGACCACGTTTTGCTTTGAGTAAGACAGGCTTGCCATCAAATCATTTGAAAATGCTTTAGTGCATCCATAATTGCAGCTTCCTTTTCCGGCGGGCACTGTGGCACTTTCGCGTCTTCTTTCTTTGACAGATTATAATTCTGCCCCACATCTAGCCCGCACTTCCGCTTAACCTGGGAGATATACAGGCTGGACACCTTCAGGCCGTGCTTTTCCAGCACATAGGCTTTGATCTCATCATAGGTGGCTTTACTCTCCGCCGATGTCAAATCCAGCTCGTCCAGATTCAACTCCACCTCGATATGCTGCTTGGTGTTGAGTTTGGACAAAAGTACGACCGTCTCCACATGTTCCGTGTGGGGGAACATATCCACGGGCTGGATTTTTAATGCTTTCCATCCGCGGCGGGTCAAGTGGGTCAAATCACGGGCAAGAGTTTCGGGGTTGCAGCTGACGTAAACCACGCGTTTGGGTTTCATAGCAGCCACTGCATCAATGCAGGCGGGGGTGCTGCCCTCCCGCGGGGGGTCCAGGAATACAACATCGGGGTGCGGCAAGCCAGAGTTGGGCTGTGCCGCAGCGCGCATCCAATCGGTTGCATCGGCACAGATGAACCGCGCGTTGTTGATCTTATTGGCTGCGGCGTTGGCGCAGGCATTGCGCACCGCGTCCGGGTTGCGCTCCACGCCAATGACCTGCTTTGCCCTGCCCGCCGCGCACAGGCCGATGGTGCCAATGCCACAGTAGGCATCGATCACTGTTTCTTTGCCGGTCAGGGCAGCGAACTCAATGGCCTTGGCGTACAGCACTTCGGTTTGTTCCGGGTTGACCTGGTAAAAGCTGCGGGGCGAAATGGCGAATTGCAGCCCGCACAGCGTATCGGTAATTTTGCCGGGGCCATACAGGGTACGCACATCGCTGCCCAGCACCGCGCTGGTGCGGCGGGGATTGCAGTTCTGCACCACGCTGGTCACCCAGGGGGCCTTTTCCCGCAGGGCTTTCACAAAATTGCGGCTGCCGGGCAGGTTTTCCTGCGCGGTCACCAGCACCACCAGCACCTGACCGCTGGTTTTACCGCGGCGCACCAGCACATGGCGCAGCAGACCGGTGCCGCGATCCTCCTCAAAAGCAGGCCAGCGGCAGGCGCGGGCGGCTTCCAGCACAGCGGCAATGGTCTGGTTAATGACGGTATCCTGCAGCAAGCAGTCCGTATACGGCAGCACGCGGTGGGTGCCCGCTGCATAAATGCCGCATGTCAGTCGTCCACGCGGCCCGGTGGCAAAGGTGGCGATAGCCTTGTTACGGTAATGCCAAGGTTCTGCCTGCCCCAGCACGGGGGATACCGGGGCAAACCGCCCCAGCAGGCGTTGTTCCAACTGCTGCTTGCGCTTGAGCTGGTCGGGGTAGGGCTGGTTCAGCAGCGGGCAGCCGCCGCATTTCAATTTATAATTGGTGCAGGTTACAGGCATGGTGTTTGACCTTCTTCCCTTTCAGGGTTTTCAACATTTTTTTGGGTGTGCTATAATATAGTTTATACAGGGGGATCGGCGGTTCCGGGTATGAGCACCCCGGTGCACCAACTTTCCCCGCAGCAAAAGCTTTTTTCTCAAAACGGAGGCATAACGATTATGAACGTACTTCTTATCAACGGCAGCCCGCACGCACATGGCTGTACAGACGCTGCTTTGCAGGAGATTGCCAAGGCTTTGAACGCTGACGGCATCGAAACCACCATCTACCACATTGGCGCTGTCCCGGTGGGCGGCTGTGTGGGCTGCGGCGGCTGCGCCAAAGCCGGACACTGCGTATTCGGCGGGCCAGTCGTTGATGTTCTGCCGCTGGTGGAAAAGGCCGACGGCATTGTGTTTGGTGCTCCGGTACATTATTCCACCGCCGCTGCCAGCATGCTGGGCTTCATGCACCGGCTGGGCTACAGCGCAGGCCGCCTGTTGGCACAAAAGCCCGCCGCTATTGTTACCAGCGCCCGCCGCGCCGGCACCACCAGCGCACTGGAAGCCCTGGAAAAGGTTCCCCAGTTCTGCCAGATGCCGCTGATCAGCTCCACCTACTGGCCGATGGTACACGGCAGCAACGCCGAACAGGCCGCCCTGGACGAAGAGGGCATGCAGATCATGCGCAACCTGGGCCACAACATGGCCTGGATCTTGAAGTGCATTGCCGCAGGCAAAGCCGCAGGGATTGAGCCCCCCAAGGCAGAAAATAC
>ULSG01012244.1_pt1 | contig 12694 bp, 8 predicted proteins | sample 1956191 | NCBI WGS metagenome assembly ULSG01 (sample SAMEA4835703, study PRJEB28245) | human gut metagenome | biome: gut microbiome; material: fecal sample | place: Denmark | collected 2008 | reverse complement strand
CTTTACGGTTGTATGGAAGGCATGCGTGCGAACGGTGCGGTGCCGGCCGAACGGATGGCCGGATTGTTCCTCGATCCGGCCTATGCGGCGCGGGTGCGCGAACGGGCGGCGGAACGTCCTGCTTTCAGCACTGTCCCGCTTTCCGGCGTGCTGCGGTGCGATGCGGCGGGACGGATCGATACGCTGCCCGACTGCGAGCTGCTCTCGACGTTGGCGGCCCGTCATCCGGGGAAGGCGCTCTACGTCGATTTCTGTTCGACATGGTGCGGTCCTTGCCGCAGCGAGTTGAAAACGGCGATGCCGATCCTGCGCGAACATTACGCCGGCTCGGACGAGGTCCGTTTCGTCACGCTATGCCTCCAATCGCGTCGCAAGGCATGGATCGAATTTCTGGATGAATTCGGTCTGACGGGGCTGGGCGAGAACTATTTCCTGCCCGATGCGGCTTCTTCGCTGACGCTGGCCGAATACGACCTGTCCGGTTTTCCGACCTATATGCTCATTGCGCCCGACGGACGGCTCGCGACGTGCGATGCACCGCGTCCCTCGCAGTTCGAAGCGGCGACGGAGGCGATCGACGCCCTGCTGGCCGGAAAAGGGGTGCGCAGCGGCGAAAAGTGAAAATAATCCGTTGCGGAGTATTGATAATTCGCGGGAAATCGCTATCTTTGCCCCGCTATTTGGCAATTAATTAATTTTTAGCATTATGAACAATTACGAAACCGTTTTCATTGTCACGCCGGTTCTCTCCGAGGCTCAGGTTCAGGAGGTGGCTGACAAATTCCAAGGTGTCATCACCGAGAACGGCGGTCAGCTCGTGAATGTGGAGAAGTGGGGGCTCAAAAAGCTCGCTTACCCGATTCAGAACAAGACCACCGGTTTCTACTTCCTCGTGGAGTTCACGGGCGAGGGTTCTCTGATCAACACGTTGGAGACCCAGTATCGCCGCGACGAACGTGTGATCCGCTTTTTGACGTTCAAGCAGGACAAGTACGCTGTCGAGTATTCGGAGAAGCGTCGTGCAAAACTTTCTAACAAAACGCAGGAGGAGTAACCATGGCACAGGAGAACAAAGCACAGGCATCGGAGATCCGTTACCTCAATCCGGTATCGGTCGACGTGAAGAAGAAGAAGTACTGCCGTTTCAAGAAACTCGGCATCAAGTACGTGGATTACAAGGACGGCGAGTTCCTCAAGAAGTTCCTCAACGAGCAGGGCAAGATCCTTCCCCGCCGCCTGACGGGTACTTCGCAGAAGTTCCAGAAGAAGGTCGCACAGGCCGTTAAGCGTGCGCGTCACCTCGCCATTCTGCCGTTCGTAACCGATTGTATGAAATAATCAAGGAGGAGCAAGACATGGAAGTGATTCTTTTGAAAGATATGGAGAAGCTGGGCTACGCCAACGACATCGTGAACGTGAAGCCCGGTTACGCGAACAACTACTTGATTCCTCAGGGTTATGCCAAGGCCGCGACCGCTTCGGCTAAGAAGGTGCTGGCCGAAAACCTGAAACAGCGTGCCCACAAGGACGCCAAGATTCTGGCCGACGCACAGGCACTGGCCGAGAAGATCGCCAACCTGCCGCTCACCATTGCGATGAAGGCCGAGGAGGGCAAGATCTTCGGTTCGGTGACCGCAGCCGATCTGGCCGAGGCGCTGGCAGCCAAAGGCGTCGAGTTGGATCGCAAGACGATTACGGTCGAGGCGATCAAGAACGTCGGCGAGTACGAGGCTTCGGCCAAGTTGCACCGCGAGGTGAAGGCCACGATCAAGTTCACGGTCGTAGCAGAGGAGTAAACGTCGAGTTTTCTCTTCGTTTTCTCGCCTCGGCAAAGTTCGCGCAAGCAGCGACTTTGCGCTCAGCTTAACGAAAACGTTGTAATGTATTGATAGTGGTTCCGGGATTCAGCTTCTGCTGAATCCCGGAATCTTTTTGCGGTGGGTTCGTCGGAGGTTGCAGCGGGTTGTCAGGTTTTCGTCGCAACCGTGTCGGTTTGCATTATCTCGGACGGCCTCTTGTCTGTTTTGGATATTGGGGATTCCAGAGAGATATGGTCGTGATTTCTTCAATCAGCGTCTCAGGTAGCGGCGATATGAGTTGTTGCCGGCATAGCTATCCGGCTGCATCGGAGCAGGTTGCGGCATGTTCTAACGAGGTCCAACAAAGTAGCGTGCCGTATGGCCTGATCTACATACGCTTCGGAAATCGATTTCGGTACGGTTATTCTTGTACTATTAGGATTGCAGATTCCCTGCGTTAGTATGAGTTTGCTGCGATGATGACCGACGGGAGTTGATCGCCAGTTAAAGATGTCCTCCCTTATTCTCTCCTCTCCCTGAAAGTAAAAGAGGCCAATCCTACATGGATCGGCCTCCCGAAAAGGGTTAATCAATCTTATTTTTTAACGATCATGATGTCGTCGATAGCAAACCGGCTCTTGTTCGTAGAAATAACGGCCACGTTATCTCCCGGATGCAACGTGATATCGATCGAATAAGTTGTCCACTTGTAGTTGCAGAGGTAGTCGCTACTTGTCCATCCATCTGCCAAAGTGGAATCCATCGTGATACTCGTTACTTTCTCGAAGGTTTTGGTCGCCGCGCGATATACTTCGATATCGACGACTCTTCCATCGGTCATTAACGGGCAGCCTTTGAACGAGAATGTGCAAAGCGTTCCTTCTGCGCTCAATAAAGGACTGTCAAGTGCGGGAGTTGCAATATAATATCCGTCATTCGAACTTGTACCGACTTTGACATAACCTTGATGAGGCGATACCTGATCGCCGATGTACCAACCTTTCAGCGAGCCGGATTTGTCTCCTGCGATTCGATTCGCCTGGCCCTTGTATTTTGCTTGACCGTCGATGTAATTTGCGGTGGAGGCCATGCCCCATGTTGCAAGCAAGTGCGAATTTGCGAACGGATATACGACCCATGCTCCTTCCCACGGATTCGGGGTATCGGCTTGTTTGGAAACGATCGCTTTATCGGACCAGTACGGCGTGGTGCCTGCGGCCGTATTGATGAAATCGGACTGCATCGTAATATTGTCGAATCCTTGGTAAAGAATTTCATTCGCCGCAGGGGTGTGTTCGGCTTCGGTGCGGAGTGTAACCACGGGAGAGAAGTCCGATTCCCCGTTTGTGGCCTTGATCGTAACGGTACCCTTGCTTCCTTGGAAACTGTAATTTCCGACGGTCTTCACGCGGAAATAGTAGGTCGTTGCCGGTTCCAGCTGACCGAATGAGATCGACGTAGGAGGCAGAAGGTTCGTTCCATTCTCTTTTCCATACCAAGAAGAGCTGCCGAACGAACCGTTGGTCGAGGCTTGACCGTCCACGCAATAGATCGAATAAATGGGGTTCGCCATCGATTCTTCCTTGGAAAGTTCGACCTGATAAGCGCGCGATCCGGCTCCCGCACCACCGGATACGTCATCCCAGTTTACGCTGAGGTGGGTCGGACCGACGTTGCGTGTAATTTGCTGGATATTTCCGGTCTTTGTCGGTTCGGGATCGGCTTTTACTTCGGAACCATCCGAATAGACAGACGCTACGCTTACGCTGTAAGACGTATTGTAATCAAGTCCGGTTACATGGTAGGATAACTCTTCTGTTTCCCCGACTTTTTGATCGTCGATATAAATTACATAACTTTCCGCCGTATCGTCTTCTTCCCATTTGAGGTTGAGATCGGAAAAGAACGGCACAACGGTGATATCTTCGGGGCCGTTCTTGGCATTGGGATCGATATGCATGACTCCGGTTCCGACTTTTACTTTGGCCGGAACATTGTAAGAACTCAGAATATATGCCCATTCGGAGTAGACCGAACGGGGATAGTTTGCGCGCACCCGTACAAAATATTTGCTTCCTTCGGTCAGTCCTGTGAATTGAGATGCATCATAAGGAGAGTCTGAGGATTGAAGTGTATGGGAGACCGTATTGTCGTAAGCATCTCCGCCGACATCTTTTTTCTTTAAGATTTGAACCGTAAAAGATGTTGCCCCGCTTTTCAATGCGGCGTTAGCGTCCCAATACACTCCGATGGATGAACTCGACGAGTTCATTTCGTCGTAAGAGACTTCGGCGGGAGCCGGCATACTCGAATCGATACCGACCGTCGGATCGTCGTCTTTACAGCTACTCAGAACAACAGCTAACATAGCGGGAATCGCTATAAGCATTTTATTGATTTTCATAAGTTTGTCTTGAACTGTTTGTTAGATAATAAACACAAAATAACATAAATCAAGGTCTCGCTTCTCAAGCGAACCTTAATCCACATTATTCAATTTATCTAAGAGTCGGCCCGACATCGATGTCCGCGCCTTTGTTCCAAACTTGCAATGCAAATATATATCTTTTTTTTCAAAAACAAACTTTTTTCCTGAAATTTTTAATTTCATCCGGATTTTCGGGCGAGTTTCATAAATGCGGACGGATGGAAAACCGTGTCGGGAATCGAAGTGAATCGAAAAATCTGATTGGGGAACTGAAAGAAATTGAAAGTATTTGGTTTCTAAGGCATTGGCTTTCCCGAAGGAGATGTAGGGGGGGGGTAATTTATTGTTTGTCATATATTTATGCTGTTTTTTATTCCCTTTTCGTCGGGCGATCGGAATTAATTTTGGTTTCGAGTAAAAAAATATCCGATTTTATTTGTTTGAATTCGAAATTTATTATATTTGCATAAAAGTTTTTTGTATAAAATATAAGTAATAACCCCTAATTCATTGACTTAACAACCTAAACGAAAATTACGACGACCCAGAAAGCCATCCAAACATTCCCTTAAACCATTATTCGATTATTTTCAGAGAATCCAAACTCGCAATCGTCCCCGTTTGAATGTCCTCAGGGCAGGCAGATGTTTTCCTATATAAATAGGTAAAGGGACGCCTGAAAATTACTAAAAATGTTGGAACTAATTAAAGAAGATTAGAATGAAACACGTACTACTTCCCCCCCCCAGTAAAAAGTTTGCTGTGCGAGGTGTGTTCACGTGTGCTCTTGCTTGTTTGATGATGCTCATATCATCGAGCGTTTTCGCACAGAGCCAAACGATTTCTGGTACCGTTACCGACGCTACGACCAACAGCCCGCTTGCAGGTGCGGCGATCATGGTCAAAGGAACGACAGTAGGTACCATTTCCGATGCGGACGGTTCGTATCGCATCAAGGCCAAACCGACCGACGTGCTGGTATGTACGTTCTTCGGTTACAAATCTCAGGAAGTTACGGTCGGCAATCGCTCGGCTGTCAATTTTGCCATTGCAGAAGATAATACGAAAATCGACGAGGTGGTTGTCGTAGGTTACGGTACGCTGAAGAAAACGCAGCTGGTAGGTGCTGTCGAGAACCTCTCCGGCGAAGCGCTCGAAGGACGTACAAATGCCAACATTACCCGTTCGTTACAGGGGCAGATCCCGGGTCTGAACATCATCCAGACCGACGGTAAGCCCAACCATCAGGGTTCGGTATACGTGCGCGGTAACGCGACGGGTTATCAGTCGCGTAAGAGCGGTACGAGCGGTAAAGGTACGAAGCACTCGATCGGTCAGGGCGGTTCGGCTCTGGTGCTGATCGACGGTGTCGAAGGCGACCTGACGACAGTCAACCCCGAAGACGTCGAGACGATTTCCGTGCTGAAGGATGCCGCTTCGGCTGCCGTATACGGCGCTCGTGGCGCATTCGGTGTGATTTTGGTAACGACCAAAGCAGCTAAAAAGGATCGGGTTACCGTAAACTATAACGGTTCGTTCTCCATTAATCGTCGTACGGTGATTTGGGAAGACCATCTAGTATCCGACGGTTTGCAGTGGGCGGAAGCTTTCGCCGAGTTTTTCCAGGGTAATGACCGTACTCCCCAGTCGTCGGGAACGTTCCCCAGTGATGTCAACAAGGAGATCGGCTTCTCGCAGGCTTATCTCGATGAGTTCCGTCGTCGCAAGACCGATCCTTCCTACGAAAAGTATGGTAATTTGTATGGAAACCTGAACGAATTGGGCTCTACTACCAATAAGACCGTTTACTACGGCAGCACGGATTGGGTGGATATGTATCTGAAGGATTATAACTTCACGCAGACGCACAATATTACCGTATCGGGTGCCGGTGAACGCTCTTCATTCGCGATTTCCGGTCGTTATTACAATCAGGACGGTATCTATAATATCGGTGAGGAGGATTTCAAGTCCTATAACTTGCGTGCCAAGGGCGATGTGAAAATTGCCAAATGGTTGACGTTGGCCAACAATACGTCGATTTTCAGCCGTAAATATCACCAGCCTTTCGTCGTAAACGGATCGATGCCTATCTGGCGTCAGATCGAACACCGAGCTCAGCCGCTCTATCCGGTGTATAACGAGGACGGTACGCCGACTTACGCTGCTGCCGCAATGGTTTATGAAGGATGGATGCGAGATGAAGCCTACCAGGAGGATAATAAACTCGATGCGATCACGACGACGACTTTGACTGCTGAGCCGATCAAGGACGTATTGAAGGTTTCGGCAGACTTTACCTACAAGGCTATCCGTTCGAAAAAGGATCGTCTTTCGCCTACCCAGACGGGTTATACGACGGCAGGAGAGCCGCATGAATACAATCCGAACTCTTATAAGTCGCATTGGACATACGATACCGATTATGTCGCATCGAACATTGTTGCGACGTGGACTCCAAAATTGGGCGAGAATCACAATCTGAACGTTGTGGGCGGTTGGAATATCGAGAAGACGAAGTATCGTAACACCTATTTGCAGCGTAGAGGTATCCTCTATCCGTCGCTTCCTTCGTTCGAACTGATGGATTCGTCTGAATATAATGTTTCCGACGGTGGCTACGATAAATCTATGGTCGGTATCTTCGGCCGTATTAACTACACCTTGCTCAATCGTTACATCTTCGAGTTTGCCGCTCGTTACGACGGGTCGTCGCTCTTCCCGACCAATCAGCAGTGGGGTTTCTTCCCTTCGGGCTCGATCGGCTGGCGTATTTCGGAGGAGCCGTGGATGAAATGGTCGCGCAACTGGTTGGATAACTTCAAGATCCGCGCCAATGTGGGTTCGTTGGGCAATGCTTCGATCGATCCGTATCAGTTCTTGTCCCTGATGCGTACGAGCAATAGCGCTAGTAAATCGATCGAGAAGTCGTCTATCTTGATTAACGGCGAGCAGGTTCCTTACACTTCCTGGCCTACGATGGTTCCGGCGTCGTTGACATGGGAGACTGTTACGACGTATGATATCGGTGTCGATTTCGACTTGTTGCGTAATCGTTTGTCCGGGTCATTCGATTACTATTGGCGTTATACCAACGATATGTTGATCAATGGTCCCGATTATCCGCAGGTGCTTGGTGAGACTTCGCCCAAGGGCAATTTCGGTGCATTGAAGACCAAAGGCTGGGAGGCATCGCTTTCGTGGCGTGACAGCTTTAAGGTCGGCGGGAAACCGTTCAATTACAATGTGAAGGTCAGCGTCTGGGACAGCCGCACTTGGGTGAAGGATTACTACAACTCCGATGGTGCGATCTACTCTTACTATAAAGGCCAGGAATTGGGCGATATCTGGGGCTTCCGCACCGACGGTTATTTCTTGACCAATGAGGAGGCAAATAACTGGGCCGTAGATGCGTTCCATAAAAATGGCAACAATTTCCGTGCTTATGCCGGTGACTTGAAATTCCTCGATCTCGACGGTAACGGAAAGATCGAAAACGGAGGTGAGCGTCCTACGCTCGACAACCATGGTGATTTGGACATTATCGGCAATACGACGCCGCGTTATCAGTATGGTATCAATTTGGGTGCGAACTGGAACGGTATCGGTTTGAGTGTCTTCGTTCAGGGTGTCGGCAAGCGCGACTGGTATCCGATGGTCGAGTCCGGTTTCTTCTGGGGTATGTACAACCGTCCTTACGGTTATTTGCCGAAGGTTCATACGACCGATGCGGTCATTATGGATTACAGTACCGAAAACTGGCGCGTAACCAATCCGGGGGCATATTATACCCGTCGTGTAACCTATGCGGCTAATCGTAACGTCGGTCCTCTGACTTATGAAAACGATTATTATCTGCAGGATGCATCGTATTGGCGTATCAAGAATATTACGATCGATTATACGTTCCCGCAGGAGTTGACTCGTAAGATTCGTATCGAGAAGTTGAAGATTTATGTATCGGGCGATAACATTTTCACCCATTCGCCGCTCTTCAAGCATACCGATATGTTCGATCCGGAAACGATCGGTTTCGGTGATAGCGATTACAATGATACTACCGGCGGTTTGAGCGGTGTAGGTCAGGGTTACAGCTATCCGATGCTGAAGACGTGGACGATCGGTTTGAATGTCACTTTCTAATGAATGTTAAATTATGAAAAATATTATTAGATTATTTGCAATAGGGGCCGTTGCCTTCACCGGAGTTTCGTGTGAAGACTTTTTGTCGGCGGATCCGGTGAATAGAGTTTCGGCCGAAGCCTTTTTTGTTTCGGAATCCGATTTACAGTTATATTGTAACGGTCTCCTCGAATCGTATTGCCCGTCGGCGAATACGATTGGTATGGGAGATAGTTATACAGACTTGCCCGCCAGCAAATCGGGTACGGATTATTACAAACCGGGGGCAGCATGGGATGCAGGTAAGCAGACCGGTTGGGATGTCGGTGATTGGAGAAGTATCCGTCGTGCCAATATTATGCTGCGGGACATGGTTCGAGCCAAAGAGAATGTTTCAGAGGCCGTTTATAATCATTATGAAGGCGTAGCGCGTTTTTGGCGGGCTTATTTCTATTATAGCAAAGTGAAGACGTTCGGCAATGTGCCGTGGATCGATCATGTACTCGATGTCGACGATGCGTTGCTCTATGCCGGCCGCGACGATCGCGAATATGTGATGAGCAAAGTGTTGGAGGATCTGAATTTCGCTTGCACGTATTGTTCTACCGATACGAAGACTTACAAGAACGTGATTAATCGTTGGGTAGCTTTGGCTTTCAAATCGCGAGTTTGTCTTTTCGAAGGTACTTATCGTAAATATCACAAGGTCAATCCGTCGACGAATCAGCCTTGGAACAATAAGTATGAGAGTGCCGATGATTTCTTGCAGGAAGCTGTCGATGCCGCCAATACGATTATGACGAAGGCGGGGTTGAAGTTGCACAATGACTATCATGCCTTGTTTACGACGTCGGCTTTGGGCGATATCAATGAAGTGATTTGGTATCGCGAGTACAAGACGAGTGACGGTCTGAATGTATGGAACGACCTGACGTTGAATTACAATACTTCTACTGCAAGTCAGAAGGTTTCGCCGACGAAGGCCTTGATGAACATGTATCTCACGACCGACGGTACCCCGATCGAGTCGGATCAGGTTCCGATGAGCAAAGAGTTTGAAGGCCGCGATCCTCGTCTGAGCCAGACGGTTCATGCTCCGGGACACGAGTGGACGTACGGCGGTGTAACCGGGCCTAAGCCTTTGAACTTCACGCACGTCGTTACCGGCTATATGTTTATGAAATGGAGTCAGGAGTTCGAGAACAACTACACGACTGGGCGTGGCGATAATTCCGTACCTATTTTCCGCCTTGGAGAAGTTTTGCTCAACTATGCGGAGGCGAAAGCCGAGCTCAATAACGGTTCGTTATCTCAGGAGGACTGGAATTTGACGGTAGGCGCGTTGCGCGATCGTGCTGGGGTTAAGAATATCTGGCCGGAAGATACAGCGAACTATAAGCCCGATCAGTGGTTGATCGATTATTATGCTCAGGCAGAGGGCGCCGCTATTACGAATCTGTCGAATACGATTCTCGAAATCCGTCGTGAACGTGTTACGGAGCTGATTCTCGAGAACCTCCGTGTCGATGATCTTTATCGCTGGCATTGTGCGAATCTGATCGCTCTTCGCGATACCGAGAAGGGTTGGAAGGGTGTATACTTATCGGCTGATGAAGTTAAGAACGGTATGGAATTCAACGGATACACGTATACCTTTACTGCGGCGGATACCAATCCTAACAACTATTGCATTGGTACCAGCATGAGTGATAATAACTGGACGCTGACCGACGGCGATCACGGTTATCTGGTATACCACGAAGATTTACGTTTCGACGAGCGAATGTACGTGCGTCCGATTCCTTCTGCGGCATTGTCATTGAATACCAATTTAGGCCAGAACTACGGTTGGGAACAGTGATCTTTGCAGGAGAATAGAGTTTGATTAAAAAGATAAGTGGTCTTTGTTTTACTCAAAGATCGCTTATCTTTCTAAATAGTACGCGATTTTATTTACTGTGAATCCAAATAAGGAAGGATTATATATGTTAAGAAAGTTTTATTATCTGTTTTTGACGGTGGCTTTGCTGGGCGGAGCCGCTTGTTCGAGTTCCGATTCTGATGACTCGGATCCTACGCCTCCCGAGGGTGAGACGGTCCTTGTCGGTCAGATCTCGGATGCTACGACGGGGAAAGGTATTGCCGGCGTTCCCGTGACGGACGGCTATACGTTTACTACTACGGATGCCGACGGTAACTACCGCCTCGTAGCGAACCGTTATTGCCGCAATGTCTATTACGTTACTCCGGCGAACTATAAGGTGGCTCTCGATCCTTCCTCCAAGTTGCCGCTGTTCTATTCGACCTCTACGATTCAGCGCTACAAGGAGAATCGCAACGATTTTAAACTGGAACCGCTTCCCGCTGTCGAGGAGAATTTTACGCTCGTCGCTATCGGGGATCCGCAGTGTAAGACGGATGATGATGTGACTCGTTGGGAAACGGAGACGATTCCCGATATCAAATCCACACTCAAAAGTGCACAGGAGGAAGGTCGGTGGACGAATGCCTATGCCGTTACATTGGGCGATATTACGTTCGACAATACGGTGCAGTGGGATCCGATGAAAAAATCGATGTCGAACATGCAGATCGGGACGGATTATCTGCCGATCTTCAACTGCATGGGCAATCACGACCACGATGCCTCTCAATCGACTCCATACGCTGCTCAATTGAACTATGTCCAGCGTTTCGGCCCGGCCGACTATTCATTTAATAGAGGTAAGGCACATATCGTTGTGATGGATAATGTCGTTTGCACGAGATCTACGGGTTCGACGTGGAATTATGAAGCCGGACTTCTGGATCAGCAGTATAATTGGCTGAAAGCCGATCTGGACCTGGTCGAGAACAAGGCGGACAAGATTATTTTCTTTTGTGCCCATATTCCTTTCCGTAACGGGGGAAAGAACACGGGATCGAATGTGAATGAAGACAAGCATTATGCGGATGTCCTCAATTTGTTGACGCAATTCAAGGAGGCGCATATCATGATCGGACATACGCATTATCCGCAGAATTATATTCATACCAAGTATGTGTGCCAGGGTGGTAAGCCTGTGTATGAGCATGTTCATGGCGGTGCCTGCGGTGCTTGGTGGTCGAGCAACCTGAATGTCGACGGGGCTCCCAACGGTTACAGCATCTACGAAATCAAAGGCAATGTCGTCGATAACTGGGTAGCGAAATCTACCGGACGGCCCGAGACGTACCAGATGCGTGTATACGATGGCAATGCCACCTATACGGGATCGAAGGAATACTCCTACACTTGGACGGGTGGCGGTACTGGCGCCGGTATCAAGACGAACGGCAATGCGGCATTGAAGGATTGTTTCGTCGTTTCGATTTGGAATGACGATCCCCAGAATTGGAAGGTGGAACTCGTTCAGAACGGCGTTGTTACGCCGATGTCGCGTATAAGTTCGAATATTGCTGATATGTGTGCCGTATCGTTCTTCTTTAACGAATGCGGCAAGACGACGACGACCTGGAACAAGGCATTGCAGCATTATTGGTACGTCAAAGCTCCCGGAGGAAATCCCTCGACTGAAAAGGATTGGGTCGTACGTGCTACGCAGACGATTCCTGCAAGCGGGAAGACCAATGTCTATGAAGCAGCTGCTTTCCAGACCGATTTTTCGGGTTTCGCAGCTAATTGATCCATAGAGGTTGTATTTAAAGCGGTGTGCCTATTAAGCACACCGCTTTTTTGTTGGTATGCAGGGGTATCCGTAATATTTTTCGTCCGGATATCGCTACACCACGGGATGTAAATATTGGGATGCTCTGAGTACGAATGTTCTTGGATAAGAATCATCTCGCTTCTGGCGATCGGAATCGGGATGATTCGGCGGATTGTCGAGGATTGCTTTTCGAAGGCGGCCCGTTGCCCGGTTGTGTTCTCCTATTTCACCTTGCTGCTGCCGACCATGCGGTATTTTTCGCAAAGCAGCTCCACGACCGGCGCCACGGCTTTTGGGAAAACCTTTCGCAGGTCGATCTCCTCGCTTTCGAGCAGTACGCCTTTGAGCGCGCGCATGAAGTTGTCCTTGATCTCGGTGGCGAGGTTGACTTTGACGATGCCGTTGGCGATCGCTTCGCGCACCATGTCGTGGGGGATGCCCGAACTGCCGTGCAACACCAGCGCCGCGTCGGTCGCCGCATGGATCTGCGCTAGCCGTTCGATGTCGAGCCGCGGAGCCTGCTTGTAGAAGCCGTGGGCCGAACCGATCGCCACGGCCAGCGCATCGACGCCGGTCGCTTCGACGAACCGTGCGGCCTCTTCGGGCGTGGTGAAGCCTCCGCCCTGCGCCTGTCCCAGTTTGGCGACGTAGCCCAG
>ULSG01032386.1_pt1 | contig 12828 bp, 9 predicted proteins | sample 1956191 | NCBI WGS metagenome assembly ULSG01 (sample SAMEA4835703, study PRJEB28245) | human gut metagenome | biome: gut microbiome; material: fecal sample | place: Denmark | collected 2008 | reverse complement strand
AAAAGTTTTTTCAGCTTTTAAAATCAAAACCGAGCAACACTTTCGATTACTTCCTGAATGTTGACTCTCCACTTCCGTGCGTTCTACACTCTTTCACCGTCTGTGTTTTCTCTTGTCTGCCTCGCCTCTCAGCGCAACAGTTGATATTATATCAGCACTTCTTTCTTTTGTAAACCCCTTTTTGACAATTTTTTTATCTTTTTTACATTATCGGCAATTTCTACATTTTAAACTCATTTGTTGTTTATTTTATCCCAAAATTCACTATATACACCCTTTTTTAAAAATATACTTTATTCGACAGATTTTCAAAACAATTTTCTTGACAAAGAATGGGTATATATATATAATAGTATTAACAAATGAATCCCCTTAAAAACATTGACGGGAACAAGATGCAAATGAACCGGCAAAGAGAGCTGACGGTTGGTGTGAGTCAGCATGGAACATTGTATGGATAGCTCATCCCCGAGTTTTTCGTGTGAAGTGTATATACTATATATGTAATGCGAAACGCAAGACTGCGTTATCGGTCGGGACTTTGTCAGAAGTCTTTAAGGAGAACACAGTGATGTGTTCTTGAATACGGGTGGTACCACGGATTTTATTCGTCCCTTTGTTTAGGGGGGCGATTTTTTTGTGCTATTTAACAGGAGGTTATTATATGAAACCATCATTTGAAAAGTACATTCCCTTTAAGCAGATCAATCTGCCGGACAGACAGTGGCCAAACAATACTATAACAAAAGCACCGATCTGGTGCAGTGTTGACCTTCGTGACGGTAACCAGGCGCTTGTCGATCCTATGAACCTTGAAGAAAAGCTCGAATTTTTCCATGCACTTTGCGATATGGGCTTTAAGGAAATCGAAATCGGTTTTCCGAGTGCGTCAGAAACAGAATATGAAATCTGCCGTGAGCTTATTGAAAACAACCACATTCCCGATGATGTAACAATTCAGGTTCTTGTTCAGGCAAGAGAGCATCTTATCAGAAAAACTTTTGAGGCTGTTAAGGGTGCTAAGAATGTTATCGTTCATTTCTATAACTCAACTTCAACTCTCCAAAGAAAAGTTGTTTTCAAGACAGATATGGACGGCGTAATCAAAATTGCCGTTGACGGTGCAAAGCTTATTAAACAGCTTACAGATGAATATGACGGAGATACAAACTTCAGATTTGAATATTCTCCCGAAAGCTTCAGCGGTACTGAGCCTGAAAACGCTGTTGAAATCTGCGACAGGGTTATCGAGGCACTCGGTTCGACTGCCGAAAACAAGTTGATTGTCAATCTTCCGAATACTGTTGAGATGTGTACACCGAACACATATGCAGATCAGATTGAATACTTTGCAAGAAATCTTAAACATCGTGACGCCGCTATCATCAGTATTCACCCACACAATGACCGCGGATGCGGTGTTGCCGCAGGCGAACTTGCATTGCTTGCAGGTGCTGAAAGAGTTGAGGGTACACTCTTCGGCAATGGTGAGCGTACAGGTAATATGGATATCGTTACAATGGGACTTAATATGTTCACACAGGGCGTTGATCCTAAGCTTGACTTTTCAAATCTTCCAAAGCTCCGTGAAATCTATGAGCGTTGCACAAATATGAAGATTGATCCTCGTCAGCCATATATCGGCGAGCTTGTATTTACAGCATTCTCGGGCTCACATCAGGACGCTATCAACAAGGGTATGAAGTATATGAAGGAAAGCGGAACTGATTACTGGGAAATTCCGTATCTTCCGATTGACCCTGCCGATGTTGGCAGAGAGTATGAGCCGATTATCAGAATCAACTCACAGTCCGGTAAGGGCGGTGCGGCTTTTGTTATGAACAATAACTTCGGTTATGACCTTCCGAAGAGAATGCATCCCGAATTTTCAAAGCTTGTTCAGGCAAAATGTGAGGAGCTTGGCAGAGAGCTTATTCCGAAAGAGCTGTTTGAGGTGTTCGAGAAGAATTATCTTGAGCATAAGCAGAAATATGTTCTCTCAAGCAGAAAAATTTATGAAGAGAGCGAAAACGGCAATGATTATGTTCACTTTAAGGGCAAGATGAAGATTAACGGCAACGAAGAGGTTTCTCTCAGCGGTGTCGGCAACGGTCCTATTGACGCATTCTTCAATGCAATCAAAAAGGTTGGTCTTGACAAGTATGAGTTCATCTCATACAGCCAGCACGCAATTTCTCAGGGTTCCGACTCAAAGGCTGTTTCATATATCGAACTCAAAAAGCCTGACGGAAAGAATATCTTCGGCATCGGCATTGACTCGAATGTCAATGTTGCATCGGTACTCGGTGTTCTCAACGCAATCAACAGAGCCGAGGCTTAATCAATTTAACAATTCAATTTTCAGGGCTGTACATATGTGCAGTCCTGTTTTTTATGAAACAAGATGTTAATAATTGACTTTTGAAACGCAGACATATATAATGTAAACATATAATCGCAAATAGAAATGGTAGGGGTTAAAATGAAAAAGAAAGTAATTATAATTATTGCAGTGGTTTGTGTAGCGATTATTGCCGTTGTCGGTACAATCTTCGGCGTAAATGCTTACAACAATTACACCATACAGCAACAGACAGAACAGCAAGTCAAAAGCATTGACGATACATACTCAAAATTCACAAAGGAAACCGACAGAGCCAAAAAGTTAGTTATATTATCCGATTTCATTAAGAACAAGCCATCAACAAGTGATGAAATCAAGGTTGAAGTGTTAAACTCTGTTGAGCCAAAGTACAATGAAACACTTGCAAAAATGCAAAAGTTTTTCACAGATGATTATGATAAGACAATAAAAGATAACACTATTGACAGCAAAACTCTTGAAAAAACTGACGATAAAAAGAAGTTGCAGTCTTGTATTGATAATCTTGAGGCTTTAAAGAAAACAATTGATTCCGAAAAAAGCAATGTATTCTATAAAGAGAATATTGGCAACTACGATAAAAAGCCTGACGAATTGATTAGTTCGTATAATGACAGAATAACTGCCATTGAAAAAGCCGAAGCTGAAGCAAAGGCTAAGAAAGAAGCCGAGTCAAAAAAGAAAGCCGAAGAAAAAGCTAAACAGGAAAAGAAGAAGCAAACCGAGAGCAGTAACACAAACAACAACGATAACTCCTACAGTGATAATACCAACAGTTACAGCGACAGCGGAAACAATAATTACAGTTCTAATGATAGTAACTACAGCAGCGGAAATAATTACAACTATGATTCAGGCAATTCATCATCAGGTTCTAGTTCATCTAACGGAAATTGGACTACTAAATATGAAAATGAAAATGGGTCTACTTATTTTGATGATGAAGGCAACGCTTGGGATGACGAAGGACACACTTGGAACTACAAAGATTTATGGTAAAGCACTAATTAACACTTAAATAATTACTCTTATTTCTTATACAACCTATTTATCGGTCGGATAATTTTTTAAAATTGTCCGACCGATTTTTTGCGTAAAGTCGGATGTAATTTTTATTTAATACGCAATTCCAGCACCTCTTTCAGAAAAATGTTACAAATCACCTTTAAAAATCAAGAATTTCGTTACAAATGATTGAATATTTTTAAGAATAATGTTACACCGCCTTTATTTGTCCTTAAATTGTCCATAATAAGCCTGTGGGCGAAAAAATAGGGGCATACAGCTAACATAGCTATATGCCCCTGAAAATCAGTTTTAAAGCTTATTTCATGCTGTTTTCGTAAGACTCAATCATCTTTTTAACCATCTGACCGCCTACAGAACCTGCTTCTCTTGCAGAAATGTCGCCGTTATATCCCTGTTTGAGGTTTACGCCTACTTCGTTGGCACATTCCATCTTAAAGCGTTCCATGGCTTCCTTTGCCTGAGGTACATTAATCTGATTGTTATTGCTTGACATAATTTGTTTTCTCCTTTTCAAAACTTTTAAATCTCGTTAAATTTATTAATAAAGCGGCGTTTCGGCATCCCGTTTTCATCGCCGCAATAGTATTGTTTGCGGTGAAATTCGTTTTATTATTTGTAATTTTTTCAAGTTTTGAAATTTACAAAAAACATCATACAAAGCAAAAAGCAGCTATGCCAAACGACATAACTGCTTTTTATATTGTGTATGAAAGGGTTAGGGAAATAAGCCTTTCGTCTTGCTGTTAAAATATATTGAGTTACTTTTTCTCGATTGAATCGGTCTTGTAGATGAAGTCAACCTTACCGTCCATATCATCGGAAATACCGCTGTAGTTGTTGTACTTCTTTGATGCTTTCTGAACAGCCTTGAAACGGTCGATGATATCCCGGACATCACCGTTTGCGGCATCAACAATGCTGTCAATGCCCTCCTCTTTGAACTTCTTCATACCCTTGGACAATGTCATTGCACCGTCATTGAGCTGTTTAACGCCGTCAACAAGTGCTGCACTGCCGTCCTTGAGAGTACCAACGCCCTCGAAGAGGCTCTTTGTACCGTCCGAAAGTGAGCTTGTGCCGTTTTTGAGAGTCTTTACACCGCTTTTAAGGCTTGATGTACCGTCCTTGAGGGTTGAAGTACCACTCTTGAGTTCGCTTGTACCGCTCTTAAGACTTGAAGAACCGTTCTTGAGCTGACCGGCACCGCTTACAAGTGAACCTGTGCCGTCCTTGAGTGTATATGTGCCGGCGAGAATCTGCTGAGCACCCTCGTTAGCCTGATCAACACCTGCTGTATATGAGAGCACACCCTGATAGAATGTGTTATAGCTGTCAAGCTGAGTTTTGAGAGCCTGAAGTGACTTTCTGCCTGCCTGAGCTTTTGCAACACCTGCCTGAATCTGACTCTGAACCTCTTCGCTGTTCATATTTGTTTCGATAAGGCTCTGAATCTGTGCCTCTGTATTGCTGTCAATTGCAGTCTGAACCGCAGATGAACTCATTTGTGTAGAAACTGCAGTAGAAACCTGAGCCTGAACTTCTTCGCTGACCTGACCTGCGGCAACAGCGGCATCATACTGATCCGCCGTCATACCAAGACCTGCGGCTGCGAGAACCTGTTCCGTAACAGACTTTCTTACCGTTGCCTCAACGGCAGTTCTGATAACATCCTTCTGGCTGTTTACGGTTGCCGTTACTGTTTCGAGTGCTGTATTGTAAGCGAGCTTCTGAGCATTTTCATCGCTGAGTGATGAAATAAGTCCTTCAAGAACGCTGTCATAGTTTTTAATTGTAAGCTTGTCGGCTGTAAGACCTGCGGCGGCAATCTGAGTGTCGGCAGTTGAAAGAAGTGTGTTAAACACCTGTTCTGCACCGCCGTTTAGAGTTGCGCTGTTGGATGAAAGCTTGCCGAGACCGCCCGCAAGTGTTGCAACATAACTGCTGAGACTTGCCGCACCGTTGTCAACCTGTGACGCACCTCCTGCAAGTGTTGCAAGACCGCTGTCAAGCTGTGATGCACCGCTGTCAAGCTGTGACGCACCGTTTTTGAGCTTTGACGCACCGTCATCAAGCGTCTTTGCGCCGCTTGAAAGACTGTCTGCACCGCTGTCAAGTTTTTTTGCACCGCTGTTTACCTGTTCTGCACCGTCATAAAGCTTGTCAATACCTTCAATGAGTGTGCCTGACTTGTCAAGAAGTGTGCCGATACCGTCATAAAGCTGTGAAGAACCGTCAACAAGCTGTTCTGCGGCGTCTTCGAGTTCATCAAGAGAATCCTTAAGCTCGTCAACCTTATCGTCAACCTTTGAAAAATCAACATCGTTGAAAATATCGTTCATTGCAACTGTCATTGTTGTTGAAAGTTCAAAATCGGTTGTGTCTGCTGTGATTTCAACATAATCAGGGATTTCCATTTCATCCTTGTCAATATCAAGGCTGTCCTGCATACCCGGAAGAGCAAAACCGGCAACGATAGTTCTTGTACCGTCATTGATAGCCTTGCCGTTTGAAACCTCAACATTTTTGAAGTTGTCATCGTCAAGAATCATACCCGAAAGCATAAGGAACGGAACATTAACTTCTTCTGTCTTGCCGTTAATCTTAACCTTTTCCTTCTGTGTGTTTTCATAGTCAATGCGGATTGTAACCTTACCGCTCTTGCCTGCGATTTCATCGGCAGAAACAGTTTTGCCGTTGAGCTTGTAGCTTAATTTGAGCTTTACGGGAAGTTCGGTTGTGCCTGTTCCCTGATAGTAGATGTCATCGCCATTTGCAGCCCACTCATAAGCATTGTCTTCGTTTACCGTGTATGTTTCGTCACCCTTAACATTTTTAACATTCTTGAGGTTTGAAACATCCTTTACCTTACCTTTTGTATCTACACCCTTGAGCCAGTCGCTTACAATGATTTTCTTAGCCGCACCGTTTGCGTCGGCAATAACATAAACGGTTTCATTTTTGCTGAGCTTTTTGAGAGCCTCTTTAGTTGTGCTTGCCTTCTTAACAGCCTCAACCGTACTTTCTGTCTGAACACCGAGAGCCTGTGCAGTATTGTCTGCACCGGCAGAATAAGCGGCAACGCCTACTCCGCTGCAAAGAATTGTGAGTGCAAGCGCGCCTGAAATAGCACCCTTGATATAGTTTTTGCTTAAAAATTTATGATTATTATTTTTGTTAGTCTTTTTCATTATACAGCAGCCTCCGAATTTGATGTTTTTTTCGGCTTAAAACCGAGAGTTGTCTTTGCAATTACCTTGTCGAACAGCATAAACATTGCCGGCAAAATAAGCGTTACGCAGAACATACTGATGACAGCACCTCTTGCAAGGAGCTTACAGATTGATGAAATAAGGTCAACATCCGAGTAGAATGCGACGCCGATTGTAGCGGCAAAGAGTCCCATTGCACTAACGATAATTGACGGAATTGAAGTTTCAAGAGCCGTAATAACCGAGGTGCGTTTATCGTTTCCGAGATACCTTTCCTTCTTATATCGTGTCGTCATCAAAATTGCGTAGTCAACCGTTGCGCCAAGCTGAATTGTACTTATACAGATAGGTGTGATGAACGGGAGCGACTCGCCCATAAGATGCGGAATACCGAGGTTAATAAAGATTGCAAGCTCAATAACCGCAACAAGGATAATCGGAAGTGTGATACTCTTTTCAACAATCGCAATGATAATAAAGATTGCAACAATAGAAATTGCATTTACAACCTGAAAGTCAACTGTCGTGATGTTTACAAGGTCGTTTGTACAAGCGGCTTCACCGATGAGAAGTCCGTCCTTATCATACTTTGTAATGATTTTATTCAACTCGTCAATCTGCTTTGCCATAGGATCTGTGGCTGTTTTGTACTCAGAGTTGATAAGCATAAGCTCCCATTTATCATTTTTGAGAACGCTTGTGATTGAATCGGGAAGAACCTCTTCCGGAACAAGCGAACCTACAACGCTTTCAAGGCCGAGAACATATTTTACGCCGTCAACCTTTTCAAGCTCGTTTGTCATATTTCTTGCGTCCTTTGCAGAAAGCGAAGAATCAACAAGAACCATATGTGTTGTACCGACACCGAATTCATCTTTAAGCTTTGTGTTGGCAATTACATTTGCCATATCTTCGGGAAGACTTTCCGACAAATCGTAGTAAATCTCATTGTTTGTCTGGCTGTACGCCGAATAGAACGGATAAATAAGAGCCGCAAACATCACGAGAAATACGGGGAAAATTTTAACAAGTCCTGTTGCAAGCTTCTTTGTTGACGGAATAAGCGACTTATGCATTGTCTTTTCAAGAGGCTTGTCAAGAACAAGAATGAGCGACGGAAGAACCGTTACACAGGAGATAACACCGAGGATAACACCCTTTGCCATTACAATACCGAGGTCAAGACCGAGTGTGAATGTCATAAAGCAAAGTGCGATAAAGCCTGCAACCGTTGTGATTGAACTTCCGATTACGGAACGGACGGTTTCGTGAATTGCAACAGCCATTGCCTGCTTGTGGTTTTCACAAATGCCCTTTTGTTCTTCATAACTGTGCCACAGGAAGATTGAGTAGTCCATTGTTACCGCAAGCTGAAGAACTGCCGCCAACGCTTTGGTAATGAATGAAACCTCACCCATAAAGTAGTTACTGCCCATATTGACGAGGATAGCAACCGCTATACTTGCAAGGAACACAAACGGGATAATCCAGTTATCCATAAAGATCATCATTGCAATTACCGCAAGGACAACAGCGATTGCAACATAAGTCATTTCCTGTTCCTCAAACATATCCTTCATATCCGTAATCATTGCCGACATACCCGAAACAAAGCATTGTTTACCGGCAACCGAACGGATTTCTTCGATAGCGTTCATTGTTTCATCAGCTGATGTTGAGGTATCGAAGAATACCGCCATCATTGTTGCATTTCCCGAATTGAACGCATCATAAATTTTGTCGGGCAACATTTCCTTTGGAATTGAGATGTCAGCAAAATCGTCATACCAAAGAACCGTATCAACATGGTCGATTTCTTTGATTTTTTCCTCTGTTGCCGCAACATCCTTATCATCCATATTCTCAAAGATGAGGAATGAAAAAGCACCCTTTCCAAAGTCATCAAGCAGATAATCCTGACCCTTGATTGTGTCGAGGTTATCGGGAAGATAACTAAGAATGTCGTAATTAACCCTTGTAAATGCCATTCCCAAGGCTGACGGAATCATCAGCGCAACGGCAAGTATAAGGATTACGAAACGGCTTTTAACAACCGCTTTCCCTAACTTCATATTTCATACTCCTTCATATATGATTTGCAGACTGCACTCTGCATTCAAAGGAACGATCCGAGAGGTGAACCGCATTTCCTTTGTCCGTAATATATTCTATTACGACTTTGTTAAAATTTAAACAGACACAAAAAATGCCGTGTCAGGAATTTAGACACGGCAATAAATTTGTACGGAAATCAGACATTTTGTTAAATTCGTCTGCATTTCAGACACGCAAATAAACGCAAATATTCAATTTTAACCAATAAAACAGCAATCAGGCATTGATTTTGGCACATCTGTCCAATGCAGACTCCATTGAACCCTCAAACAGCTCACAAATGCGTTTCATCTTAATTCTGAGGTCATATTTCATACCTCCGCCGAGCCAGTCGATAATAAAACCGACAAGCTGACACTTGTAATACATAATCATTGCGTCAAGGTCATCTTCGGCAATATTTTTTGTAATTTCAAGCTTGTCAAAATAGCTTTTTATAGCGTGAGTACAAATCCTGTTGAGATACACATCAAATGTAGTTCTGTTCGCAGAATTGTAAATGTGCTGAATCACCGACTTGTTAGAAAAAGCATAGTCAATTACAGAAATCAGGCTTTCATAAACAGAGGTATTGTTGTCGGTTTCGGTCGCAACAAATCTGTCAGCCTCTTCAACGAGAATTTCCTCAAGAAGCGACGGAATGTCGTCAAAATGGTAGTAGAAGGAATTACGGTTAATTCCGCATTCTTCAACAATTTCCTTGACTGTAATTTTATTCAACGGCTTTTTATTCAAGAGCGAAATGAATGTCGCCTTGATAGCCGCCTTGGTAAATGTCGGCATAGTGTCCCCCCTGAAAATTGCAAAACATCCGTGTGCAGACGGATATTTCCGTTCCGAATTTTTTCATACACAATATATGCAGCCGATTGCTACACTAATCAAAGTAAATTGTATCACAATTATTTAAAAATAGCAATAACAAGCATATTAACAAAATCAGGGGTTTGTTTTGTATTTCCTATGTAAAAAAGCCCCGAAATTGATGTTACCCCCAAAAAAGTCAAACCAAAAATCTAATTATTTTGGAGGTTGATTCAAAATCGTGGCTTCGTGGCTTTATATTTATAAAATTATAAATTCAATATCTTTCGGGAAATCATTTTGCACACTGCAAAGGCTGATTTCATAGTCCGAAAATTTATATTGTTTCATATAATATTCGGTTTGATTTTCAGAGAATTTTCCGTTGCTGACATCAACACTTTTTGCGCCACGGTGAAATCCGTCACCCATACATTTTAGGAGTGCTTCTTTTTTAGTCCACAATTCAAAAAATGTGCCGAGCCTGTCAAAAGCGTTGCCGAGCAATTTCATCTCGTTGTCGCAGAAAACAATTTTTCCGAGCCTTATGCCCTTGAGAAATCGAATTTCTTCAATATCACACCCGACTTCGGACCCCGACAACGCAAAAAGCACATAGCTTCCGCTGTGCGAAATATTGAAACAAAGTCCGTTGTCACATTCGGGTTTGCCGAATTCATTCACGGTGATTTTTGCACCGCCAAGAAATTTGTTCATAAACAATCCGCCTGCAATGCAACGCAGTTTATCGTCAGCTCTGCGGCATCTTTGAACACGCTCCGCCCTTTCGGGAGAAAGCTCACCGACTCTGTCAAAAGAAATTTTGCGGATATCGGTTATAAAAAGCCGTGTTTTCATATCAATAGCCACGGAGTGCGTCAAGCGAATCATCGGACATAATCCAATCGTTCACATCAATTTCCGTAAAATCGGTTTTATCGTTTCTGACAATAACCTTGTCAATACCTGCGTTGATAACCATACGCTTGCACATTGCACACGAAGATGTGTTCTGAACATACTCGCCATTTGACATCTCCTTGCCGACAAGATAAAGCGTTGCGCCAATCATCTGTTCTCTTGAAGCGTGGATAATAGCGTTCGCCTCGGCGTGAACGCTTCTGCAAAGTTCGTAACGCTCGCCACGGGGAATATTGCGTTCCTGACGGATACAAAATCCCAAATCACAGCAATTTTTTCTGCCTCTCGGAGCGCCTGTATAGCCTGTTGAAACAATCTGGTCGTTGTTCACGATAATTGCACCAAAATTTCTGCGCAGACAAGTTCCTCTTTCAAGCACAGTTTCGGCAATGTCAAGATAATAATTAATTTTGTCAATTCTGTCCATATAAAAACACCGTCCGTTATCATAATTTCAAATTCGGTCAAGTATATTTTAGAGTAGTCGAAAGCAGTATCAGCCTTTGAGCTTTTCAACACAATCTCTGCATACATATTTTCCGCCGAATGCAATCAGATTATCAAGAGTATTGCAAAAAACGCACTTGCTCTCTGCCTTTTTAATCGTAACGCACTCATCGTCAGCCTCAATGTGAAGAATGTCACCCGGCTTAATGTTGAGGTGGTTGCGGATATCCTTTGATATTACAATTCTGCCTGCTTTATCAATTTCCCTAAAGTTTGTATAAATCATTTTAATTCACCATAATCCCTATTTTTTAATTCACCATAATCCCTATTTTTACCTATACTACCATTTTTCGGGATTTTTGTCAACGATTTTATTAAATAATTTGATTACAAAAATGACAATATTGTATATTTTGTCGTTAATTGCAGCAAAAGGAGTAAAAATGCTGAATTATATCTGGAGCGGACTCATTGCCGTGAGCGTATTGTGTGCGTTGTTTATGGGCAACACCGCCGACATTTCAAACGCACTCATCGAAAGCGGAGCGTCATCAATACAGCTTATTCTCACAATGGCAGGCATAATCTGCCTTTGGTCGGGAATTATGAAAATCGCAGTCGAAAGCGGTTTGACAAACATTTTTGCAAAAATCTTTGCACCGTTGCTCCGTCCGCTTTTTCCGAGACTTGATAAAAAAAGCGACGCATTTCAAAGCATCACCATGAATATCAGTGCAAATCTGCTCGGACTCGGCAATGCCGCAACACCTTTCGGACTAAAAGCAATGGAACAGCTGCACACGCTCAATGACCGCCGTGACATTGCGAGCAACGAAATGGTTGTTTTTGTAGTTATGAACACAGCGTCACTCCAGCTGTTACCCACAACGCTTGCCGCACTCCGCCAATCCTACGGAAGCTCTGCACCTTTTGAAATTATCGTTCCCGTCTGGATAAGCTCTGCGTGTGCGTTGGCGGTGGCGTTGCTGATTGCCTGTACGCTGAATATCAGGCAAGGTAAAATTTGAGAAATGTGGTGAGCAAATGGAATTTGTAATGCCGGCATTTGCGTGTATTGTTGTGGTATTCGGGCTGATAAAAAAAGTTCCCGTATTCGATGTATTCATTTCGGGAGCAAAAGAGGGAGTAAAACTTCTGTACAACATTGCCCCTACAATTATGGGACTTGTGTTTGCCGTTGATCTTTTGCAGTCAAGCGGAGCAATTGACGCAATATGCGCACTGATTCAGCCGACAGCGGAATTTTTAGGATTTCCGAAAGAAATTGTTCCGCTCGTACTCCTCCGTCCCGTTTCGGGAAGCGGTTCGACCGCACTCCTCACAGCCCTTTACAAAACCTGCGGTCCCGACAGCTTTGCGGGCAGAACAGCATCCGTACTCGCAGGTTCAAGCGAAACAACCTTCTACGCAATCGCAATGTACTTTGGCTGTATCCGTGTCAAAAAAATTCGCCACACCCTCTTTGCCGCCATAACCGCCGACCTAACCGCCGCAATTATGAGTGTTATAACGGTCAGATTGTGGTTTAATATGTGATTGTAAAGTGTTCCCATTTCGGCACGATTTTATTTTAACATTTTTCAATTTGTCATTTTTCTTGCCAAACAGAGTTATTATTCCAAAAAATCCGATACTAAATCACAAAATTAAAAAGCCCTTTGAGAAAAGATTTCTCAAAGGGCTTGATAAACCGGAATTTATATTGCAATCATTTTTTCTTTAATTCTAGAATATTCTTCTCGATCTGCTGTATAACCCCCCTGAAATCATCATCCGTTTTTCCTGTCGGATCTTCAAGTTTCCGGTTGTCATCAAACGCTCTGCCGATAAACGGACAACCTACATCACAACCCATGGAGATGTCTGGCTCCGGGATGCTTGATATCAGCTTAGAAT
>ULSG01048429.1_pt1 | contig 12849 bp, 9 predicted proteins | sample 1956191 | NCBI WGS metagenome assembly ULSG01 (sample SAMEA4835703, study PRJEB28245) | human gut metagenome | biome: gut microbiome; material: fecal sample | place: Denmark | collected 2008 | reverse complement strand
GGCGGGCGGAACAACAACCGCTTCCGGAAAAGAAGTTCTCCGGGTTGCAATGTCAGCAGATTATGCTCCGTTTGACTGGCTGCAGGAGGATGACTCCAATGGAGCAGTGATGACATCGAATGGTTCCTATATGAATGGTTATGATGTTCTTGTCGCAAAATACATAGCAGAAAAACTGGATATGGATCTTGAGATCACACAGATTGACTGGGACGGTCTGATCCTTTCCATCCAGTCCGGAAAAGTTGACTGTGCGATCGCCGGAATGTCCATCACAAGCGAGAGATCCCAGTCGGTAGATTTCTCGGATCCGTATTACAATGCAAATATTGTTGCGGTTGTTGCGGCTGACGGACCTTATGCAGATGCAGTAAATGTCACAGATTTTGAGGGTGCAACACTTACCTCTACACTGAACACAGTATGGTATGATGTATTAGACCAGATCACGGATTATGCGACAAAGGATGCAGCGCTTGATACATTTGCATCTATGGTTGCAGCAGTCCATGCAGGAAAAATTGATGGATTTACCTGTGATATGCCTTCTGCAAAATCTATTTTAGTAAGCAATCCGGATTTAAAGATCATCGATTTTGAGGGCGGTACCGGATTTGAGGTCAGCAACGAAGAGACAGACCTTGGTATCCCTTGCCAGAAAGGAAACACAGAATTAGTAGATAAGATCAATGAAGTGCTCGCCGGATTCTCACAGGAGGATAGAGATGCCATGATGGATCAGGCAGTAGCTTCTCAGCCGGTAAGCAACTAATATGGAACAGACAGCAGTCGAAAAAAAATTCGGAAAATATGTCATGGCTTCCATGATCACCATGTTTCTCCAAAGCGCCTACTCCATGATTGACGGTTTATTTGTCAGCAATCTGATAGGTGACACGGCATTATCCGCAGTCAATGTTGCGTGGCCGATCATTGCAGTGGTAACTGCAATCGGCACCGGCGTTGGATGCGGCGGAGCCGTAATGATGTCAACCAAACAGGGAGAGGGAAAGAACGAAGAGTCAAACATTGTACGGGCAAATGTCATTCTTGCATTATTGGCATCGAGTATTGTGGTTACGATTCTTTTTCTTATTTTACTGACTCCTCTATTGAAATTAATGGGCGCAGAAGGAGAACTTTTAAGGCTGTCACAGATTTATGGAAGGGTAATGCTCACAGGCGGCGTGCTTCAGATCTTATCCTGTGGACTGACACCTCTTCTTCGAAATGACAACCGGGCGGTCAGTGCCATGATGATCATGGTGGGTGGTTTATTTGCTAACCTTGGTCTTGATTTTGTTTTTATGTATGTTTTTCATATGGGAATTGGCGGTGCAGCAGGCGCTTCACTGTGTGCGCAGTTGTTTACGACTGTGTGCTGCCTGATGATTCTTTGCACAAAGAAAACAGATCCAATCCGTCTTTCACAGTTTATGATAAGGAAGGAATACTGGAAAAAAATTTTTAAGACAGCAGTTTCACCATTTGGAATATCGCTGACCCCTTCTTTATTGATTTTATATCACAACGTTGCGTGTTTAAAATTTGGCGGCGATCTTGCGGTAAATGCATATGCACTCATCAGTTCCACCGTCGGCTCGTACCGTGTGCTTCTGATTGGTGTCGCAGAGGGGATTCAGCCACTTGCAAGTTATGCCTATGGCGCACATGATTTTCATGCGATCCGGAAAATAAGAAATAAGGCGGTCATCACAGCGATGAGTGTGAGTTTCTTCTTATTTATATTTACCATTGCAACAGCCCGGTTTTACCCAGCCATTTATGGATATGAGGGGGAAGCGGCAGAACTTGGTTATCATGCGGTCAAGGTGACGGCAGCACAGCTTATTTTTACAGGACTTGTCCGTGTGACCAATTCCTTTTTCTATTCGGTTGGAAAAGATAAATACTCGCTGTTTATGATTTACTTTGATCCACTGATTATGACGCCGCTTACGATCATGATCCTCCCACGGATTTTTGGACTGGATGGTATCTGGATCACAGCAGTTGTGACGCAGTTTATTTTAAACATTGTGGCATTTGGAATGTTTGCAAGTCATGAAAGACAGATGAAGAGGATGGAAGCAGAGAAAGCATTTGCAGGAAAATGAGAAGGATAAGAGAAATCGTACAGTAGACAGGTACATGAAAAAGAACGTAACGAAGATGGCCGGTACACCATCAAAGTTACGTTCTTTTTCCTTTCCCTAATAAATCGCGTTCGTACAAGTACTACGCACTACATGAAATAAAATGTTTGTTAATGTTTATATAATAGGAAGAAACTCCTATGTAATAAAACCGGAACTATGAAAAAATGCAGATTAGAAATCTGTAAGATCAGCTTTTCTCTTCTCTAAGAAGGCACCCATTCCTTCTTTTTTATCATGAGTATCATTTACAACACCGAAGAGGTTTGCTTCCATCTCAACAGCATTCTTGATATCCATATCGTAACCATTGTTGATTGCTGCTTTTGCAACTGATACAGCGTAGCTTCCTTTGGAGATGATCTTTGCTGCCATAGCTTTTGCAGTTTCCATTAATTCTTCTTTTGCAACAACTTTGTTCACTAAACCGATGCGGTAAGCTTCGTTTGCATCGATGTTATCGCATGTGAAGATCATTTCTTTGGCACGTCCCATACCAACTAAACGGGCAAGTCTCTGTGTGCCGCCGAATCCAGGAATGATTCCAAGTCCACATTCCGGCTGACCGAAGATTGCATTGTCAGATGCAATACGGATGTCACATGCCATGGCAATCTCACATCCACCGCCAAGTGCGAAGCCGTTAACAGCTGCGATCGTTACCTGACGCATGTTCATTAATTTGAAGAATGGAACAGAAGCTCTGATACCGAATGCTCTTGCTTCCGGAGCTGTAAAGTTCACCATCTCGGCAATATCAGCACCTGCAACGAAAGATTTGAATGCGTTGTCTTTCTTGTCAGGACCACCGGTTAAGATCACAACTTTGATATCGTCTCTACCCTCGATCTCTGTTAAAGCTGTGTTTAACTCGTCTAATGTCTCACTGTTTAATGCATTTAATGCTGCTGGTCTTGAGATGGTAAGAACGGCGATCTCGTTCTCCACATCTAATTTTAAATTGTTGAATTCGCTCACGATAATACCCTCCTGAATAGATTGATAAAAAATTAACAATACATGTTATATCTAGAGTACTTCTTTTGAGAGGATTTGTCAATATGAACGTCGATAAACTTTTTCTAAAATCTGTAAAAATAAGAAAATCGTTCCGTTTACATCTGGGGGATTCCTTATTATAATGGGAATATGAGCGAAACATACTTTATGTTATGAAAACTTTGACAATTGCAAAACTTATATAATTTTTTTAAAATTGTTCAAAAGTAACAAAATTTTCGAAAACCCGCTTTCGCTACGTGTCGCTGGTAGCGGTACTAAGAAGGCAGTTACAACTTACGTTGCATCTGCCTTCTAAGGACCGACCGCTCCCCAGTGTTTTCTCAAGCTTTTGTTACTTTTTCACAATTCAATTTACATTTTGTGAGTTTTGCAATTGAATCTACATTTCACTTTACATTTCACTTGATGTTTATAATTAGTTTCATAATTTGATATTTGAGGATAAAGAGGATTAACACATGATCACAGATTACAATTTACAGATTTTAATAGAGCCGTTGTTACACTGGTTTGCGGGGCATGCCCGTGTGCTTCCGTGGAGGGAAGAACCGACACCGTACCGGGTGTGGGTGTCGGAGATTATGTTGCAGCAGACGCGAGTGGAAGCAGTAAAACCTTATTTTGAGCGGTTTACGAAGCGTCTGCCGGATGTGGAGGCATTGGCGGAATGCCCGGAGGATGAGCTGCTAAAACTCTGGGAGGGATTAGGCTATTACAACCGCGTGCGGAATATGCAAAAGGCAGCCATTCAGGTGATGGAAGAGCATGGTGGAAAACTTCCGGCAGATTATGAGAAATTGTTGAAACTGAAGGGGATTGGAAGTTACACTGCCGGGGCGATCGCTTCCATTGCATATCAGATTCCGGTGCCGGCTGTGGATGGAAATGTATTCCGCATCCTGACGAGAGTGGCTGCGGACGATACCGATATTATGAAGCCGTCTTTTCGCACTCTTCTGGAAAAAGAGCTGCGGGAAGTCATGCAGGGAATGGAGATGCCGGGGGCGTTTAACCAGGCACTGATGGAACTTGGTGCGACCGTGTGTGTGCCGAATGGTGCGCCGTTATGTGAACAGTGTCCGTGGAACAGTCTCTGTCTGGCAAGGAAAGAGGGCAGGATCGCAGAACTTCCGGTCAGGACGAAAGCGAAAGCGAGACGTATCGAAAAGAGGACGGTGCTTGTCATCCGGGACAATGATAAAGTGGCAATCCGGAAACGACCGGAAAAAGGACTTCTGGCAGGACTCTATGAACTGCCGAATGTTGAGGGGCGATACTCGCAGGATGAGATTGTTCATCTGGTAAAAGATATGCATCTTTCTCCGATCCGGGTGCAGAAGCTAGAGGATGCAAAACATATATTTTCCCATATCGAATGGCAGATGGAAGGATATGCGGTTTTGGTGGAAGAAGCAGGATTTGACACTGTGGCAGAGAAAATGGCAGCAAATAATCTTATTTTTGTGGATGCAGAAAAATCTCAGGAAAATTATGCAATTCCGTCTGCGTTTGCTGCTTATGCAAAATATATGGGGATCAGACTTGGAAATGAAAAATTTCTGGTGACGGATTAGAAGGTATGGAATTATTACAATTTCCGGGATAAAAAAGAGGGAGCCGGTGCAATGCACCGGCTATTCATATGAAAAAGATTGTGTATGGAAAGTGAAATGCTTCACTATTTTCTGGGAGGAACCTTGCTTACTGGTTAAGCAAGGCAACCTGATCTACTCAGGTATGAAAAAAAGTTCTATGAAAAATTTTCTTGTTGGCTTAACTTATGCTTAGAGTATAAAGTTGAATTGTGTCTATCGTATGATGGCTTTGTGAGAAATTTGTAAATAAAATATGAACAAAATGTTCAAAATTCAGGCTGTAATAAATAATTAAGAAAAAATAAATTGGCTTGTCATAATAAAATATGTATAATAGGAAAGTACTACAACCGTTTCGCAGTCCGGATACAGGATTGCAGACGATCAGTAAATAATGTTGGAAAATGTTGATATTATAATAAGGAAAGTCAGAGGTAATAAAAGATGTACGATTGCATCGTGATAGGAGCCGGAATTGCCGGAGCAGCCTGTGCCAGAAAACTGGCAGAGGAAGCCGGAAAGAAAGTTCTTGTGATTGAGAGACGAAGCCATATTGGAGGAAACTGTTATGATGTTTCGGATGAATATGGCATTTTAATCCATGAGTATGGTCCGCATATTTTCCATACAGGTCTGGAAGAAGTTTATGAATATTTATCTAGATTTACGGAATGGTATCCTTTCGGACATGAAGTGGTAGCAAAAGTGGGGGACAAGCTGATCCCGGTTCCATTTAACTTAAATACGCTGCACATGGTCTATGATAAGGAAAAAGCAGATCTTCTGGAGAAAAAACTGATCGAAGCTTACGGTGAGGGAAGCCGTGTGCCGATCATGAAACTTCGTGAGAATGATGATCCGGATATCCGTGAGATCGCACAGTATGTCTATGAGAATGTATTTTTGAAATATACCATGAAACAGTGGGGACAGAAGCCGGAAGAGATCAGTCCGGAAGTGACAGGAAGAGTGCCGGTGCTGATCTCTTATGATAACCGTTATTTTCAGGACAAATATCAGGGTGTGCCAAAGGATGGCTTCACACCGATGTTTGAGCATATGTTAGATCATGAGAACATAGAAGTTGTTCTGGATACAGACTGCAGGGATGTCTTAAAGTTTACAGGGAATGAGATCCTTTTTGAGGGAAAACCATTTGAGGGAGATGTCATTTACACAGGAGCGCTGGATGAGCTTTTTAATTGTAAATTCGGCAGACTGCCATATCGTTCGCTGGATTTCCATTTTGAGCATTATGATGAGGAGTCTTATCAGGGACACAGCGTGGTAAACTACACGGTAAGCGAAGATTACACCCGCATTACGGAGTTTAAATTTCTGACGGGACAGAAAAATACAGATGGAACTACAATTGTAAAAGAATATCCGTTTGCATATACGGGCGCAGCGGGCGAGATTCCCTACTATGCGATTTTAAATGAGAAAAATCAGGCGCTTTACGAGAAATACAGGGCGCTTACAGCAGGACTTCCGAAGTTCCATTTATTAGGCAGGCTTGCAGAATACAAATATTACAATATTGATGCCATGACGAAAAAAGCCATGGAACTGGCAGATGCCATTATGAATCAGTAGGAAAGGTTATCATTATGAAGTTACTTACATTTGCAATTCCATCTTATAATTCGCAGGATTATATGGAACACTGCATCCTGTCTCTGCTTCCGGGTGGGGATGATGTTGAGATTTTGATCGTGGATGACGGGTCAAAGGACCGCACCGCAGAGATCGCAGACGAGTACGAGAGAAAATATCCGGGAATCGTGCGTGCCATCCATCAGGAAAACGGAGGACACGGAGAGGCCGTGAATGCCGGAATCCGCAATGCCACAGGACTTTTCTTCAAGGTTGTGGACAGTGACGACTGGGTGGATTACGAAGCCTATATGAAGATTTTAAAAAAATTGCGTGAACTTGCTGGTGGAGATACCGTGCTGGATATGTTTATTGCAAATTATGTTTATGAAAAAGAGGGTGTACGGCACAAAAAAATCATGCGCTATTCTTCCCTGCCGCAGGATAAGATTTTTACATGGAATGAGGCAGGAAGATTCCACAAGGGACAGTACATTCTGATGCATTCTGTCATTTACCGTACACAGCTTCTGCGGGAATGTGGACTGGAACTGCCAAAACATACTTTTTATGTGGATAACATTTATGTGTACAAGCCATTGCCAAGCGTAAAGCATATGTACTATATGGATGTTGATTTTTACCGTTACTTCATTGGACGTGATGATCAGTCCGTCAATGAAAAAGTGATGATCGGTCGTATTGACCAGCAGATCAAGGTAAATAAGATTATGATCGATGAGTTTGATCTCTGGAAGATCCCGAATCCAAAACTGCGCCACTATATGTTCAATTATCTCGAGATCATCACAGTGATCTCAACGATCATGCTGATCCGCTCCGGCACAGAGGAGAATCTTGAGAAAAAACGCGAGTTATGGAAATATATCAAAGACCATGATATCCGTCTGTTCCACCATTTGAGAAACGGTATTATGGGAAATGCGATGAACCTTCCGGGAAGAGGCGGAAGAAAGATTTCAGTTGCAGCTTACAAACTTTCACAGAAAATTGTTGGATTTAACTAAGGATATGGTGATCATGTATGTACGTTAGACGGTCAAATATGGAAGATATACCGGCAATGATGGATTTATATGCACAGGCAAGGGTTTTTATGCGTGAAAATGGAAATCTAAACCAGTGGGATGAAAGTTATCCATCGAGAGAACTGCTGGAAAAGGATATTGCCTTTGGAAACAGCTACATTGTAGAAGATGATGAGAAGAACCTTGCAGCAACATTTGCCTTTATAAAAGGTGAGGACCCGACTTATTATGGGATCGAAAATGGGGCATGGCTGAATCATGAACCATATGGAACCATTCACAGACTTGCGGGAAATACTTCTTATCATGGAATTGCCAGTGGATGTATTAGCTGGTGTAAGAGCCAGATTGGAAATCTGAGAGCAGACACCCATGAGGATAATAAAATCATGCAGCATTTGTTGGAAAAGAATGGATTCGTGCGATGTGGAATCATTCATCTTGCAAATGGTGCGCCAAGAATTGCTTATCAGTTTGCCGGAGACAGTACAAACTACCGGGGCAGCAATGAACAGTCGCAGCAGAATTATAATCAGCCAAACCGCAGTAATCAGCCGATGCAAAATCAGAACTGGAGTGTGAGAGAAGTTTCTTCCGGTGGGCGTGGATTCGGAATTGCGTCCATGGTACTTGGCATTATCGCACTGGTCTTATTCTTTTCCTTCGTGAATATTCCACTTGCGATCCTCGCCATTATCTTTGGTATCATCCAGTTGACGAGAAAGGCACCAAAAGGGATGGCAATCTCCGGGATCGTCATGAGTACAATCTCATTATTTCTGTTAGTGATTTTCTGGGCTTGTATGTTTGTGTCAGATGCCAGAACAGAAAGCACGGATAGCAGCACTTATTATGAAGGATCCGAAAATGATGATGCATCCGGTGATTATTATGATGGCTTATATGAGGGCTACCAGCAGGGATACAAAGATGGCTATTATGATGGCTACTATGGCTACACACCGGATGAAGAATTCTATGGTCATACACCGGATGACAGCTTCTATGGTTATCTGCCGAATGATGATTCTTATAATTTTCATGGGAAGAACGGCATATATTATTAACAAAGAAATGACAGCCGGGGAATCCGTTTGAGACAGAAAAGCAATGGGAAACAACAATTCGTTATAAAAAGAGCAGCAGGATTTCTGCTGCTTATTTTTGTGTTTACAGGGATCATTGGTATTTGTGTGGAAAAAAAGGACAATAGGATAAGAGCAGACAGTGGGATGGAGACAGAGAGAATGGCAGAAGAGAACACGAAAGCAGCATCAGGAAAAATCAAAGAGGAGGAAGTTAAGAAAGTGGCTTTGACATTTGATGATGGACCAAATCCGGATCATACGGAGACACTTTTGGAAGGCTTGAAAGAGCGGAATGTGAAGGCAACTTTTTTTCTTCTGGGTGCGGAGTGTGAAAAATATCCCGAGATCGTGAAGAAAATCCATGCAGACGGACATCTCATCGGCGTTCATTCCTATGAACATGTGAATCTTTCCAATCTCACGGATCAGGCGGCGATGGAGCAGGTGGACAAAACAGACCAGATTATTTTTGGACTGACCGGAGAACATGCGCAGTATATCAGACCGCCTTACGGCTGCTGGAAATGCAATCTTGATTATGAGACAAAAATGATCGAGGTGTTGTGGGATGTCGATCCGCTCGACTGGAAGACAGATAATTCCAGCGTCATTGCAAAGCGTGTCATGGATAAAGTGCAGGAAAATGATATCATTCTGCTGCATGATGCCTCGGATTCATCCGTAAATGCAGCGTTTCTGATTATTGATGAATTGCAGGGAGAGGGATATTCGTTTGTGACGGTCGAGGAACTGATATTGGAATAATTTACAAATGTAGAATGAAATGCTATGATAACAGAAACAGAGGTAACACAATGTATATTGTGTTACCTCTGTTTCTTGCTTTATATATCGGACAGAGTTTCCATTACTTAACCCCTTTTTCAAAAAAATTTTATTCAAGTATGTGAGGAGAAAAATATGAACACAGCTCAGCCAATCCGCTCAAAACAGGAACTGAAAGATTTTATGAACTTTTATGAACAGGTACAGTATCATCCGAGAAATCAACTGCTGCTTACGATGGGGCTGAATACCGCATTAAGGATTTCGGATCTTCTTTCTTTACAGTGGAAGCAGGTATATGACTTAGAAAACCGGAGCGTAAGAGAACATCTGCTTCTTGTGGAGGCAAAGACCGGAAAAGCATCGAATATTTATCTGAATGAAAAAATAACTGTCCAGTTGCAAAAGTACTATCGGTTTTTAGCGTCTGGACGCAGCTTCGAGATCAGTGGGGATGCGTATCTTTTCTGTGGAAAAGACGCAGATCCAATCTCAAGGGTGCAGGCTTACCGGATTATCCGCAAGGCGGCAGAAAACAGCGGTCTAAGCGGTGTGATAAGCCCTCATTCCTTGCGGAAAACATTTGGATATTATGCGTGGAAGCAGGGAGTTCCACCGGTACTTCTCATGGAGATTTATCATCATTCCTCTTTTGACATCACCAAACGTTATCTTGGAATCGAGCAGGATGACAGGGACGAGGTTTTCCGCAAAATCTGTTTATAAAGGAGAGGATTTTCCTTCTTATAAAATATCTGAATAATATGCATTGTGATCAATGTGGCTCCATGATTCCGGAACGCAAAACAGAGGTAACACAATATACAATGTGTTACCAGTATCTGAAACGGATGGAGTACCGTTTTTAATATACGCAGTATTTATGGAAAAATACAAAGCCACATGGAGGTTACAATGCTTAAATTATCTTTAAAACCGGGAGAATACATTGATATAGGAGAAAATATTCGTGTCGTTTTTTCCGGTGGTTCTGCAAATAACATTCATCTTCTTGTAGACGCACCACGCGAATACAACATTGTGCGCAGTAATTCCATGAAGCAAAAAGACAAAAAAGAATACTATCGTGAGCAGACAATTTCGGAGGAAGCAAAGCGAGAAATCGCAGGAATCTTAATGCGTGAGAAGCACGCAGCTTCTGAGATAACAGAAAGACCGGCTGCAAAGAAGGCAGTTTACACAGTCAGCCACAGACGGTAATAATGCCATGCTAACCTAGGGGCGTGGTTTATTATACAGGCACTTTGTGCCAAAATCCTGATTTTTTCAGGGAAAAGGGAATGGAATCCCGAAAATAAAAAATTATTTTAGCGGCAGAATGACCGCAACACACGGAGGTAAAAATTATGGTAGTACAACACAACATGCAGGCAATGAACGCCAACAGAATGTTAAACGTTACAACAGGACAGCAGGCAAAATCCACAGAGAAATTATCTTCTGGTTACAAGATCAACCGTGCAGCAGATGATGCAGCAGGATTAACAATTTCTGAGAAAATGAGAAAACAGATCCGTGGTCTTGATCAGGCTTCCACAAACGCACAGGACGGTGTTTCTTCTGTACAGACAGCAGAAGGTGCTTTGACAGAAGTTCACTCTATGTTACAGAGAATGAACGAGTTAGCAGTTCAGGCTTCCAATGGAACAAACTCTGAGGATGACCGTCAGGCAATCCAGGATGAGATCTCCCAATTAACAACTGAGATTGACCGTGTTGCTGAGACAACAAAATTCAATGAGATTTACCTTTTAAAAGGAGATAAATCCGGTACAACAAAAACAAACACACTTGCAGCACATGACGCAGGACTTGCAGGTAAATTAAGCGAAAGTGTAGATGGAAAAACAACATTTACAGCAGATGCTTTAAAAGTAGGAAGCAGTGTAAAAATTGCTGGTACAGAATATAAAATTGTTGGTTCAGCAGATGATACAGATTATACAGATGCAAAAGACTATAATGATAATGCAAAAGCTGATGGTGATAAGATTGTCCGTGGCGACCAGACTTACACATATGATGGTACTGATTGGAAAGATGAAGCAGGTACCGTACAGGCAAATTTCAAAGCCGTTGCCGGAGATACACTCATAACCAAGGCTGCTGGAAAAACAACTACTATTATGGGTGATGGGGCGCAAACCTATACAGCGTCCACAAAGACGGCAGTTGATGCTGCTATTAAAGGTGCTACTGGCAAAGTTGAAATTAATGGAACAGAGTACACGATTGGAACAACCACAGATTTAACGAATCCTGCTGCACTTAAAGCAACAGCAGATGATATTGCAGCACTTGTAAAAGAGGGAGATTTATTAAAGATAGGTACTGCTTACCATTTCGTACTCCCGGCAGGTGCTAAGAACGAGAACGAGATCTCTCTGAATGATGCTTATGCAAAGATGGCTGATGAACTCGGAAAGGCAAGTTCTATTGGAGCTGACAAGGCTGCAACAGTTAAAAATAACGGAGACGGTACATTTGAGATCACTCAGGGTACAGTTAATGTAAAGAAATCACTTTCTTTCAGCCTTCATGTAGGCGCAGATGCAGATGCTACAAATAAGATCAACGTTAATATCGAAGCAATGAGCGCAGCAGGACTTGGAATCAAAGGATTAAGCGTAAAAGATGATTCTGGTGTAGCAGCAACTTATGCAATCGACGCAATCGCAGACGCAGTAGCAAAAGTTTCTTCCCAGCGTTCCGCTCTCGGTGCTGTTCAGAACAGATTAGAGCATACGATCGACAACTTAGATAACGTTGTTGAGAACACAACATCCGCTGAATCCCGTATCCGTGATACAGATATGGCTGAAGAGATGGTTAACTACAGCAAGAACAACATTCTTGCACAGGCAGGTCAGTCTATGCTTGCACAGGCTAACCAGTCTACACAGGGTGTTCTTTCTCTGTTGCAGTAATTACAGATACCATAAGACAAACAACAACAAAAAGCCTGGCCGCATCAGCGGTCAGGCTTTTTGTTGTTGTGCGCCTAGCGGCGCACGTTTCTAAGTATGACGGACATGCCGTCGTCTGTACACGTCAACTATTGAAACCGCCGTGTACCGAACGGTACGCACGGTGGTGTGACAGGACGGCGGTTGGTCACGTCTCCTACTCGATTATTCGGAATGAACAGTAATATATTTTTGTTTTCGACTGTTTGGCTTATCTGGAATAGTCATTTTAAGCTGGCCACTTGCTAGTAGAGGATTCAAATATTTTCTTGTAAAATAAGTGAGATTTCGATAACCAATAAACGAGCAAATTTCGTGTTTGCTTTTTTCTGTTATACAAAAATCCAAGACTGCGTGTAGGATGTCCTGTGATTTATCTTGATCACTAACTTGGTCACAATCTTGGTCACTGACTAAGTCTTTCTGACTAAGATGGTAATTCACATTTTTCAAAATAACTCTGAAATCTGTTGCTGTCGAGAAGAATTCAGGTTTATATATTTCTGAATATCCTGGTAATTTTTCAGTTTCACTGACGATTTTGCGTAGACCACTTCCACGGCGTTCCA
>ULSG01004782.1_pt1 | contig 12888 bp, 15 predicted proteins | sample 1956191 | NCBI WGS metagenome assembly ULSG01 (sample SAMEA4835703, study PRJEB28245) | human gut metagenome | biome: gut microbiome; material: fecal sample | place: Denmark | collected 2008 | reverse complement strand
GCGATTGCGGCTGTTGCAACGACGGGCGTACAGGCGCAGTCGGTCACTTACAACCACGATTCGCCGAAGCAGAACCAGATCACGGTGATGGAGACGGGCGCAGGTGCGCTCTCGCCTGACCTTTATTATGTGCTGTTGCACAACAGGTACAAGAAGTCGGCGGCAGCGAAGAACAAACTGTCGTTCCGGACGGTGGCGGGTGTCAACCTGTATAACCAGGTGGATGAAGCGGAGGCCATCGACTCGGCATTAGTCAAGCGGGCGAAGATCGAGGCACTGAACGTCGCCGACCGGCAGATAGACCTCGCATGGCTCGCCGAGGGCGATAAGGTCAGCGGGCAGATGGAGCGGTTCAGGCGCAACATCGACCGCATCTTGCTTGCCGGAGGCACACCGGACGATAAGGAGCGGTGGACGGAATATTATCGCCTCTATGAGTGCGCCATTGATGCTACCCAAGATGCCTATATGCCCAACGCGCAGCGAAAGAAGGAGTACCTGCGCATCTACGAGGACGTGGCACGGCAGAATGAGATTCTTGTCGGATACCTTGCCCGACGGCAGAATGCCACGGTGACGGGCAATCTGCTGAATGCGAAAGATGAGCGGAGGTTAAACAAGGATGGCATCGTCCGCGATGCCATGAGCCGGTGGAACGAAATGCGCCTTGCGGTGCGTGGGTCGCAATCGGACGGAAACGGCGGCGACGGTGAGGGGGATGAAACGGTAAACAGAGGGAAATAAAAAAAAGCGTAGCAGATGGCAGACGGAAATATACTTTCGGATTTCGGCGTCAATATTCTCGAAGAGGAGATCGACGATGTGATTTTCCAGACGAACGAGTTCTTGACGGATGCGACCTTTACGGGTTCGCAGGGGCCGTTCTGGTGGATATTGCAGATGTGCATGGCACTGGCGGCACTTTTCGCTATCCTTATGGCCGCCGGTATGGCGTACAAGATGATGGTCAAGCATGAGCCGCTGGATGTGATGAAGCTCTTCAGGCCACTGGCTGTTTCAATTATCCTCTGCTGGTGGTATCCGCCGGCCGATACGGGCATGGTGGGCAGCGGCAGCAGTTGGTGTTTCCTGGATTTCCTGTCGTACATTCCCAACTGTATCGGATCGTATACGCATGACCTCTACGAGGCCGAAGCTTCGCAGATAGCGGACAGGTTCGAAGAGGTGCAGCAGCTTATCCATGTGCGCGACACGATGTACACGAGCCTGCAAGCGCAGGCGGATGTCGCCCATACGGGCACGTCCGACCCCAACCTGATAGAGGCGACGATGGAACAGACCGGCGTGGACGAGGTGACAAATATGGAGAAAGATGCCTCGAAATTGTGGTTCACATCGCTGACGGCAGGCGTCATCGTGGGCATAGACAAGATTATCATGCTTATAGCCCTTATCGTGTTCCGCATCGGATGGTGGGCTACGATTTACTGCCAGCAGATCCTGCTGGGGATGCTGACGATTTTCGGGCCGATACAATGGGCGTTCTCGCTCCTGCCGAAATGGGAAGGCGCGTGGGCGAAGTGGATGACACGCTACCTGACGGTGCATTTCTACGGGGCGATGCTTTACTTCGTGGGGTTCTATGTGCTGCTGCTCTTCGACATCGTGCTGTGCATTCAGGTGGAGAACCTGACGGCGATTACCGCCAGCGAGCAGACGATGGCGGCTTACCTGCAAAACAGCTTCTTCTCCGCCGGCTACCTGATGGCGGCAAGCATCGTGGCGTTGAAATGCCTGAACCTTGTGCCGGATTTGGCGGCGTGGATGATTCCGGAGGGCGACACGGCTTTCTCTACCCGAAATTTCGGCGAGGGCGTGGCGCAGCAGGCCAAGATGACGGCGACGGGTGCTATGGGGACGGTGATGAGGTAATGGAATTTACTGAAACTATAAATAGTTGATTACAATGGTCATAAAGAATTTGGAAAACAAGATCAAGCTGGTAGGCATCATCTGCACGGCATTTCTCACAGGGTGCGTCATCATCAGCATTTCGAGCATCTGGACGGCCCGGACGATGGTCACGGACGCGCAGAAGAAGGTGTACGTGCTGGACGGCAACGTGCCGATACTGGTACGGCGTACAACGATGGACGAGACGCTGGACGTGGAGGCCAAGAGCCATGTGGAGATGTTCCACCACTACTTTTTTACCCTTGCTCCGGACGACAAATACATCCGCTACACAATGGAGAAAGCGATGTACTTAGTGGACGAAACGGGACTGGCACAGTACAACACGCTCAAGGAAAAGGGCTTTTACTCCAACATACTGGGTACGAGTGCCGTCTTCTCGATCTTTTGCGACAGTATCGCTTTCGATAAGGGGAAGATGGAGTTTACCTACTACGGACGGCAGCGCATCGAACGCCGGAGCAACATCCTCATGCGCGAACTGGTTACGGCGGGACAGCTCAAACGGGTGCCGCGAACGGACAATAACCCGCACGGGCTGCTCATCGTGAACTGGCGCACGCTGCTGAACAAGGACATCGAACAGAAGACGAAGAGTAACTATTAAAACGGAGGGATTATGAATATCAAAGGATTCAGGCGGATGCTTTTCGGCGAGAAGATGCCGGACAGGAACGATCCGCAGTATAAGGAACGCTATGAGCGTGAGGTAACGGCCGGGCGCAAGTTTGCCCAAGCGACACGCATAGACAAGGCGGCGGCCAAGGTGCAGGGCTTTGCCAATGTACACAGGACGTTGTTTCTGGTCATTGTTTTCGGCTTTGTCATCGGGGGCTTTGCGTGGAATGTGTACCGGTTGACGGTGGTGTACCGGCACAACCCGGCACGACGCACGGCGACGGAGATGCAGGATTCGGTACTCAGGGAGCGGCACAAGAGGCTGCAAAAGGTCGAGATAAGGGAGAACAAGGCGGAGGAACCGCGATAAATGACGATGGTATGAATACGCGGTTTGAAAAGACGGCCAACCCGTCCGATGAATGGTACACGCCCAAGGAGGTACTGGATGCGTTGGGGAAGTTCGACTTAGACCCCTGTGCGCCTGTCAACCCGCTATGGCGGACGGCCGATGTGATGTATGACAAAAACATGGACGGGCTGTCCCGGAAATGGGAAGGGCGCGTGTGGCTAAATCCTCCGTACTCGCGTCCTCTGATCGAGCAATTTGTCCGGCGGCTGGCAGAGCACGGAAACGGCATCGCGCTGCTGTTCAACCGTTGCGACTCAAAGATGTTTCAGGATGTCATTTTCGAGAAAGCAACGGCGATGAAATTCTTACGCCAGCGGATTCGGTTTTACCGGCCGGACGGCTCGCGCGGCGACTCTCCCGGCTGTGGCAGCATCCTAATCGCTTTCGGCGAGCGCAATGCGGAGGTGTTGAAGAATTGCGTCATCGAAGGCAAGTATGTACAAATTAATTAAATATTAGCAATGAAGATATTGGAGAAAATCAATTTCCGGCAACCGAAGTATATGCTTCCGGCCATCCTCTATATTCCTCTGCTCGGTGCATCGTATTTCATCTTCGACCTGTTTCACACCGAAACGGTGGAGATTCAGGACAAGACGTTACAGACCACCGAATTTCTGAATCCCGAACTGCCGGGAGCACAGATCAAGGACGACGGCATAGGTAGCAAGTACGAGAACATGGCCAAGGCGTGGGGCAAAATACAGGACTACTCCGCCGTGGATAACATAGAACGAGATGAACCCGAAGAAGACAAGGAAGCGTATGAATCGCAATACACAGAGGACGACCTCGCCCTGCTCGACCAACAACAGCAGGAGAAGGACGCGGCAGCGCAAATTGCCGCAGCCAAGAAGCGTGAGCAGGAAGCTCTCGCGGAGTTGGAAAAAGCACTCGCCGAAGCGAGGCTGAGAGGACAGAACGCCGCAATGCCTCCGGCAGAGGCGGACACTACTACAACGGTTCCTCCGCATGGAACGGTTGCGGGAACCATCGACGAGCAGAGCCACTCGGTGAAAGCGCCGGGGGCGGACGAGCCGCCCAGCGAGGTGGTGCGAAAGGTAAAGACGACCTCGGACTACTTCAACACGCTGGCGAAGGACGCACAGGAACCGAAACTTATCAAGGCGATCATCGACGAGGACATCAAGGCGGTGGACGGCTCGCGCGTGCGGCTGCGCCTGCTCGACGACGTGGAGATCAACGAGTGTGTCGTAAGGCGCGGCACGTACCTGTACGCCACTGTGAGCGGCTTCTCGTCCGGACGCGTGAAAGGGAGCATAGGCAGCATTCTTATGAACGACGAACTGGTAAAGGTCAGCCTCTCGCTGTACGACACGGACGGCATGGAGGGGCTGTATGTTCCGAACAGCCAGTTCCGCGAAACGAGCAAGGACGTGGCGAGCGGCGCGGTATCGGGCAATATGAGCATGAACACCGGCGGCTACGGCAATAGTCTCGCCCAATGGGGAATGCAGGCGGTGAACAATGCCTATCAGAAGACGAGCAGCGCCATCGGCAAAGCGATTAAGAAGAACAAGGTGAAGCTGAAATACGGAACCTTTGTCTATCTGGTGAACGGACGCGAGAAACAGTGAAAACGGAAGCCATGATAGAAACGGATAACATATATAACATGGATTGCATAGAGGGCATGAGGCGCATGGCGGACAACAGTGTCGACGCCGTGATTGCGGACTTGCCCTACGGCGTACTGAACCGTCGGAACCGTTCGGCCGGATGGGACAGACATATCCCACTCGAAGTGTTGTGGGAGCAATACCGCAGGATTACCAAGCCGGGAAGTCCCATCATCCTCTTCGCACAGGGAATCTTCTCCGCACAGCTCATGCTATCGCAACCCCGAATGTGGCGATACAATCTTATATGGCGGAAAGACCGGGTAACGGGTCATCTGAATGCCAAGCGGATGCCGCTGCGCCAGCATGAAGACATCATCGTCTTCTACGACCGGCAGCCGGTCTATCATCCGCAAATGACACCGTGTCCTCCGGAAAGGAGAAATCACGGACGCCGCAAGACGGGTGGCTTCACGAACCGCTGTTACGGAGAGATGAAACTGGTTCCGGTACGGATGGCGGACGATAAATATCCGACATCGGTCATTTCGGTGCCCAAGGAACACCGGACAGGTGCATTCTACCACCCGACACAGAAGCCCGTCGCATTGGTCGAGTACCTGATACGCACCTACACCAATGAGGGCGATATCATACTGGACAACTGCATCGGGTCGGGCACGACCGCCATCGCCGCCATCCGCACGGGACGGCATTATATCGGATTCGAGATCGAGCAGGCGTATTGCAAGATTGCCAAGCAGCGAATCAGGGAAGAATTGGAACGCGGAAATGAGGCGAAAGAAGGGAAATGAAGAAAAATCGAACATAAACCATATTCAATCATGTACTCATGAAATCTCCAAACTACTTAAAAAAACTATACGGAAATCCAACGGATGAGAAATATACGCCGGGGTATGGCGTACTACCCATTATCAAGTACATCCCCGAAGGCAAAATAATCTGGTGTCCGTTTGATACGAAACATAGCGAATTTGTGCTGAAATTTAAGGATGCCGGTTTCAAGGTCGAGTATTCCCATATCTGTAACGGACAGGATTTTTTCAAATATGAGCCGCCTCAATGGGACATACTCGTTTCTAATCCACCATTCAGTCGAAAAGTGGAAGTCTTCGACCGATGTCTGAAACTGGGGAAACCGTTCGCCTTGTTGATGTCAAATTATTGGCTAAACAACGTGGCTCCATGCAGACTTTTTCAAAATACAGATCTGGAACTGCTTATGTTCGATAAGCGGATTGAGTTCGAGCAAGGAAAAAATGTACCGTTCAACAGTAGTTATTTCTGTCATAAAATACTTCCGAAACAAATTATATTTGAGCTGATAGAGATTACGGACAAATCTCCGAGCAGTATGCAGGACGACATACCCAACACAGGCCAATATCGGTCTGCAAGAGAATAAGGTAAACATGTACTTTAATTATAACTTGAATTTCAATGAAAAGGAATCTACTTGGCATTATGCTTTTATTAAGCATTTCCATTTTGCCGAAAGCTAATGCACAAACGACCTACGAAGAAATGGAACAACTGACGGTGAACGAGCAGGTGACGACCGTCATCACGGCCTCGGAGCCTGTGCGCTTCGTGGACATCTCCACCGACAAGGTGGCGGGCGACCAGCCCATTGACAATATCATCCGCCTGAAGCCCAAGGAGGCGGGGCACGAGGACGGCGAGGTGCTGGCTATCGTCACCATCGTGACGGAACGATACCGCACGCAGTATGCGCTGGTCTACACCATCCGGATGCGGGAGGCGGTGGCCGACAAGGAGATCCTGCTGCAAGAACGGGACGCCTACAATAACCCGGCGGTCTCGATGTCTACCGCCGACATGACACGCTTTGCCCGGCGCATCTGGAACTCGCCCGCGAAGATACGCAACGTCGCCACGAAAGCGCACCGCATGGTCATGCGGCTGAACAACATCTATTCGGTGGGCGACTATTTCTTCATCGACTTCTCGATAGAGAACAAGACGAACATCCGCTTCGACATCGACGAGATACGGGTGAAACTCGCGGACAAGAAACTTGCCAAGGCGACCAATGCGCAGACTATTGAGCTGACGCCGGCATTCCTGCTGGAGCAGGGCAAGGCGTTCAAGCATGGCTATCGCAATGTGATCGTCGTGAAAAAGATGACGTTCCCCAACGACAAGCTGCTGACCATCGAGATGACGGAGCGGCAGATCAGCGGGCGTAACATCAGCCTGAACATTGACTACGAGGATGTGCTGTCGGCCGATTCGTTCAACATAACTTTATTGGAGGAGGAATGACGATGAGAAAGACGATAATCCTGATGCTTGCCTGCATGTGCCTTGTCGTAAATGCCCATGCGCAGCGCAATAGCGGCCGCCTCTCGCTCGGCGTGGGGCTGCTCTACAAGAACGGCTTGGACATGACACTGGCATACGAACATGAGATGAACTACCGACATGCGTGGGAGTTCTTCGCAAACGGTTACCTGCAATGGGCTGAATGCGGCTCGTGCGGGCATATCTGCCCGGATTCGTTCTGGCACAACTACCGTACTTACGGTTTTGGGGCAGCCTACAAGCCGTGCGTTGCACGGGGACGCAATCACTACGGGAACTTGCGCATAGGTGCATTGGCGGGGAGCGACACGAAGAAGTTTCTTGTGGGGCTGCACGTCGGCTATGAGCATAACTATGCGCTGCGGTCGGGATGGACGCTTTACTGGCAGGTAAAAAGCGATGTGATGATAAAGGGCGCGGATCTGCTGCGGGCGGGTGTCGTGCTGGGTGTGAAATTACCGATAAAATAAGGGAATAAAAAAAGAAAATAATGATGAGACGACAGATACATTCGATAATCATGGCGACGACGGCTTTGCTGTGCGTCGCCTGCGATGCACATATCGACGTGCCGGACACGGCGGTACGACCCGGTCATGTTTTGTGCGAGGACGGAACGGCACTGTCTTATGCGGAGTATGAACTATCGGGAAAGCGGGCAATCGCCGTGGTCTTCGACACCGAACGGCGCAACGGTGCGGAGGGAGATGGCTATGCGGTCTACCTGTGGGACATTGTTCCGGTGGCATTTGCTGATAGTTTGGGCATCGAGCAGGGAACGTCGGCCGACATTACTGCTTACGACGGGAACACGAATACATTCGCACTGTACGACACACGGGAAACGGCGTCGCCGATGGCCGAGGCGGTCTTCGACTTGTGGCGGTACGGGCAGAGTGCTTATGTGCCCTCTGTGGCAGAGATGCGGTTACTGTATGCAATTCGGGAGACGGTCAATCCCGTCATAGAGCGGTGCGGCGGAGAGCCGTTGCCGCAGGCTGGAGACGACTGCTGGTACTGGACATCGACAGAGGTCGAGGGGCAGCAGACGGCAAAGGCGTGGCTCTATTCGATAGGCAGCGGCGCGATGCAGGAGACACCGAAAATACAGGCGCACCGGGTAAGGCCGATTATTACGCTGAACAAATAACGACGAACAGAGGGAGGAGAAGATAATGGAAGAGAGTAAGGAGTTGCAAGGATTTTACAAGATATTCCGCGCGGTGGTGTATGTGTCCGTGCTGCTGGAGTTTTTCGAGTATGCCGTAGACCCGGTGGCGTTGGATCACTGGGGCGGCATACTCTGCGACATTCATGGGCGCATCAAGCGGTGGATGATCTACAACGATGGTAACCTCATATACAGCAAGATTGCAACGGTGCTGCTTATCTGCATCACCTGTATCGGTACGCGAAGCAAGAAGCACTTAGAGTTCAATGCCCGCAGGCAGGTGGTGTACCCCCTGACGGGTGGCCTGTTCCTGCTCGTTCTCTCCGTGTGGCTGTTCGGCTACCCGATGTCGGTGCGGCTTTACACGCTACCGTTAAATGTCATCTTCTACATGGCGGCATCCCTTGTGGGTGTGGTGCTGGTGCATATCGCATTGGATAACATATCGAAGTTTATCAAGGAGGGGTTGATGAAAGACCGATTTAACTTCGAGAACGAGAGTTTCGAGCAGTGCGAGGAGCTGATCGAGAACGAGTATAGCGTGAATATCCCTATGCGGTACTATTACAAGGGAAAATTTCGTAAGGGATGGGTCTCAATAACAAACTGTTTTCGCGGGACATGGGTGGTCGGAACACCGGGCAGCGGAAAGACTTTTTCAATCATCGAGCCTTTTATCCGGCAGCATTCGGCAAAAGGGTTCGCAATGGTGGTGTACGACTACAAGTTTCCGACGTTGGCTACAAAGCTGTATTACCACTACAAGAAGAACCAGAAACTCGGCAAAGTGCCCAAGGGGTGCAAGTTCAACATTATCAACTTCGTGGATGTGGAATATTCGCGGCGAGTAAATCCCATTCAGGCGAAATACATCAACAACCTCGCTGCGGCAAGCGAGACGGCAGAGACGCTGCTGGAGTCCCTGCAAAAGGGAAAGAAAGAGGGCGGTGGGGGCAGCGACCAGTTCTTTCAGACTTCGGCCGTGAACTTCCTCGCGGCCTGCATCTATTTCTTCGTGAACTACGAGCGCGAACCGTATGACGCCAACGGTAAGATGCTATACGCGGAGAAACGGCAAGACCCGCAGACGAAGTTCTGGAAGCCGACAGGTATCGTGCGCGACCGTAAGGACGGCAATATCGTGGAGCCTGCCTACTGGTTGGGGAAATACTCGGATATGCCGCATATCCTGTCGTTCCTGAACGAGAGCTACCAGACAATTTTCGAGGTGCTGGAGACCGACAACGAGGTCGCACCTTTGCTTGGCCCCTTCCAGACTGCACTGAAGAACAAGGCGATGGAACAACTCGAAGGTATGATCGGTACGCTGCGCGTCTATACCTCACGCCTTGCAACCAAGGAGAGTTATTGGGTATTCCACCGGGACGGAGACGATTTTGACTTGAAAGTAAGCGACCCTAAGAACCCCAGCTACCTGCTGATCGCCAACGACCCGGAGATGGAAAGCATTATCGGTGCGTTGAATGCGTTGATATTGAACCGTCTCGTTACCCGCGTGAATACGGGACAAGGGAAGAACATTCCGGTGAGTATTATCGTGGACGAGCTGCCAACCTTGTATTTCCACAAGATAGACCGTCTTATCGGTACGGCGCGAAGCAATAAAGTTAGTGTGACGCTGGGTTTTCAAGAGCTGCCCCAGTTGGAGGCCGATTACGGCAAGGTGGGTATGCAGAAAATTATCACGACAGTGGGTAATGTCGTGAGCGGCTCGGCACGTGCGAAAGAAACGCTGGAGTGGCTCTCGAATGACATCTTCGGCAAGGTGGTACAGCTCAAGAAAGGTGTGACCATCGACCGGGACAAGACCTCGATTAATTTAAACGAAAATATGGACAGCCTCGTACCTGCATCGAAGATTTCGGATATGTCGACCGGCTGGATCTGCGGGCAGACGGCGCGTGACTTCGTGAAGACGAAAGTCGGCGTGGGCGGCGCGATGAACATTCAGGAATCGGAGGAGTTCAAGACCTCGAAGTTCTTCTGCAAGACGGACTTCGATATGAGAGAGATAAAAAAGGAAGAAGCCGGTTATGTGCCGCTGCCGAAATTCTACGCGTTTAAGTCGCGGGACGAACGGGAGCGTATTCTTTATAAGAATTTTGTGCAGGTGGGGCAGGATGTCAAGGAAATGATTAAGGATGTACAGAATAAGAGGGGAGCTAAATAATCTGCATGGCAGGTTATAATAGTAAAAGGAGTATTTTATATAAAAGTATAGTGCGGCTTCGATGGCATACAAAGATACCGCCCACACGGGATGCGGGTGGTATCTGTTACTGTTACCGGCAGGTTAGATGAACTTCCCGCCAAACAATTCGACAAGTTGTTGCTGGCAGAATTTTTCGTATTCTTCCTTGTCGGTGCCGCTCTCGATAGCGCGGTCAATGACATCCCCCAACTCGTCGAAACAGACCTCCTCATTGATGCACTCTATGCCTTTGTCGTTTTGAAGATAGACCTCGTAATAATCGGAGCCATTGAGCGCGATAATAACATTTCCGATGTGCAATCGTCCGTTTACCTCGAATTTCAGTGCAGGCATGTTCCGATGTACCGTAGCGATAAACCTGTTGATTCCCCATGACATGAGGACATTTGCCGCTGTCAATGTTACTAATTGTTTTCTGATGGTCTGTGCGATCTGCATTACATACTCTTTGTCCATAACTTTGATTTTTAGATGATTTATTGATTTGTTTTTAGTCGAACCATTCGGGATTGCTTTTTTTAAGTTCGGCAATCAACTCGTTGTTGGGCAGTTCAAGGCTTTCTTTGTCAGTGAAGTAGAAAACCTCGTCGTAGAGCCGTTCGGCTTCGTCACTGGCAAAGCCTTCGTTTTTGTCCTCGTAGCTGCCCGGATGGAGGGCATCGAGCAGGTCTGTCGAACCGATGAGCAATTCTTCGTCCTCGTTGGATTTCACTACACGGCAGAGATAGATGTTGCCGTTAAATTGCATTTCTTGTGTTTTCATACTCTTGTTATCTTAATGGGATGTACTTTCCGTGTTCATTGAGGTATTCCATGATTTGTTTCGCTTCCTCGTGCGATGCACGGTTGCGGTCATCGTAGCGGCGTGTTTCGTCTGCCATCACTTCGATGCACGCCTTGATAAGCCGATAGAGGCTTTGCTGCAATGTCGGGTGCATGTCGGGAATTGCGGCGGCAAACCGTTTGGGATTGAAGCTGTAACTGTTTACTGCCAATTCCCACTCCTTTGCGAGCTGATACTCTTTGCTTTCTCGAATGTCTTTGTCCATAATCTTAAATTTTAATGATTTGTTTTTCTTCCCTCTGTTCGGCTTCCTTATTGCCGGAGCCGCTTCGGGTTTTATAGTGCATCAAAAGGCTGTCGGAAAAGCCCCTCCCAATGTTTTTTCTTGCCAATTACTCTTGCAGGGCAAGGAAGAATTTGCAAGAAATGCACTTCAAAACAGAGGGAACAGGCGCGACAGCCTACATTTGCACTGATAAAACCTATGCGGTGACAGAAAGGAAAGCAGGAGGAAGAAATAGGCGGCTCATGTCGCTATAAATGGGGGAAAACGGTAGTTATAAAAGGAGACGGGTGGTGGCGGGGTGTTCGGTAGGCTATAAAAGGACGGGGCAGACCGCTACCTGCCCGAACAAAGCAATCATCGTCGCAAGGACAAAGGGAAATGCCGCACCGACTGAATTTAGTCAGTGCGGTATCTGTCCGTCAATCATCGGTAACCATTGCCTTCAAGCATATCCGCTTTTTCTTCTTTATTTATATAGCTGTCAATTTAGGAGTAATTATTTTAAAGAATATACCTATCCAAACAACTCAATATTTGCATTTTGAAAATTCTGCGGGTTATGTTGGTAAAGAAGCGATAAATTCAGCATAGCCATTGGATATTCCACAAAGCCGCTTCTACGCTTATATCCGGAATAGGTTGCCAATCCGTTTGCCACCAAAAATTCCATTGCTTCCGGATAATGATTGATGTCGATAAATGTACGGTCGGGTAAACCGAGTGCGTCCATCTTCTCCAAATTGACAGACAGCACGATAAATTCTTCTTCGTCTTTCACACTTGCCAAAGTGAGTGCCAGCCAGCCATTGCCGTAAAACCGTGGCACAAGGTAATACTGTTCTCCCCTGAAATCATACTCTTTCCGCATCCAAGAGTAATCGGGATTTATGACTTCAAATTCATCCTCGCTAACGGTGAATGCCGACATGGGATTGCTGACATCTACATACACCGTATCTACTTTGTAACACAAGTGTTCTACATTTTCCGAACGAACGATTGCAAATTGAATTTCCATAACTTTTTGATATTAAGTGATTAAACATCATTTTATTTTTTCCCTTTCATCGGAAGCCTTTAGGCTTCTCCCGTCGGGATTTGATTTTTACGTGCATCAGAGATTGCCTTTAAGGGAAAACAGACAAGAAATTTGGGCGTAATTTTATAGTTGCGGTATTAAGCGTATGCGCAATATGAACGATTGGAAAGCGGGCAAGCTACTGAAAAATTGCGTTCAAATAGCGGTTGCGGTACTTGGATGTTCTTCCAAGGCAATACCTTTGCACAGGAAAAAGCAAGTCCGGACGGGTAGCAGCCTCATGCGAAGCAGCTCCGCTATAAGAGGGATACGAAGGGATAAAAAGGAGGTATCTACAAAAGATAGAAAAGGAAACGGGGCGTTGCCGGAATGCGGCAACCGGCTGGGGTATAAAAGTGTTCGGCGGGATGTACCATGTAAAGAAAAAAGCAGAACGGATTTCTCCGTCCTGCTCTTGAATTATGTTCAGGCAGCGACTTCT
>ULSG01008378.1_pt1 | contig 12991 bp, 5 predicted proteins | sample 1956191 | NCBI WGS metagenome assembly ULSG01 (sample SAMEA4835703, study PRJEB28245) | human gut metagenome | biome: gut microbiome; material: fecal sample | place: Denmark | collected 2008 | reverse complement strand
CTCGAATACAACGGAAAGCTCTATAATGTGGCTGCCGCTGTGAGCAATGGAAAAGTGCTTGGTTTTGTGCCGAAAACATATCTGCCAAATTACAATGAATTTTATGAGGCAAGACATTTTACAAGAGGAATGGAAGAAACGGTGCAGGTAAGCCTCGGAGAAGAAGTGGTTCCAATGGGCAAAAAGTTATTATTTACCTGCCAGACCATGCCGGAACTGAAAATCGGTGTGGAACTCTGCGAGGATCTCTGGACGCCGGAACCACCGAGTATCCGTCATGCGTTAAACGGTGCGGATGTCATTGTCAATCTGTCAGCATCGGATGAGACGACCGGAAAAGACATTTATCGCGAGGAGCTGGTTGGCGGACAGTCTGCAAGGCTTCTGTGCGGCTATATTTATGCGAGTGCCGGAGATGGGGAATCCACGCAGGATGTCGTCTATTCCGCGCATAATATCATTGCGGAAAATGGAAGGATTTTAAAGAAAGCGAAACGTTTTGCGAATGAAACAGTTTATTCGGAGATCGATGTTTTGCGTCTGAATGCAGAGCGCCGCAGAATGACTACATTTGAAACCAGAATGGACGGTTACACGGAAATTCCATTTGCATTGAAAATAGAAGAGACGGAACTGACCAGATACATTGATCCAATGCCGTTTGTTCCGGGCAGTAAGACAGACAGAGAGCGCCGTTGTGATGAGATTTTATCCATTCAGGCGATGGGACTGAAAAAACGTCTGGAGCACACACACTGCAAATCTGCCGTGATCGGTATCTCCGGTGGATTGGATTCTACACTGGCATTGCTTGTGACGGTGCGTGCATTTGATCTGCTCGGCATGGATCATAAAAATATTAAGGCTGTGACAATGCCGGGATTCGGAACAACGGATCGTACTTACGATAATGCGGTGAGCCTCATCAAATGTCTCAATGCGGATTTTATGGAAGTCAGTATCAAGGATGCGGTCAATATCCATTTCCGGGATATCGGACAGGATCCGAAAGTGCACGATGTGACTTACGAGAATGGACAGGCACGTGAGAGAACCCAGATTCTTATGGACATTGCAAATAAGACCGGTGGTATGGTCATCGGCACAGGCGATCTGTCGGAGCTGGCACTCGGCTGGGCGACTTACAACGGAGATCATATGTCCATGTATGCGGTGAATGCGTCTGTGCCAAAGACACTGGTCCGCCATCTTGTCCGGTATTACGCGGATACCTGTGGCGATGAAGCGTTAGAAGCGGTTCTTCTCGATGTTTTGGATACACCGGTTTCACCGGAACTTTTACCGCCGGAGGACGGAAAGATTTCCCAGAAGACGGAAGATCTGGTCGGACCTTACGAATTACATGATTTTTATCTGTATCATATGCTCCGTCTTGGCTATGCGCCGGCAAAGATTTACCGTCTGGCGAAAGTTGCTTTTGTGGGAACTTATGATGATGAAACCATTTTGAAATGGTTAAAAACTTTTTACCGCAGATTTTTTGCACAGCAGTTCAAACGTTCCTGCCTGCCGGATGGACCAAAAGTCGGAAGCGTTGCTGTCTCTCCGCGTGGAGATCTGCGTATGCCTTCGGATGCGTCTGCACGGATCTGGATGGAAGAACTGGAGGCATTAAACACCGAGAGGAGATAGCAGCATGCAATATCGGAAAGATAAATATGGAAACGATATTTCTGCGCTTGGCTACGGCTGTATGCGTTTTACGAAAAAAGGGAACAGCGCAGACCTTGACAAAGCAGAAAAAGAAGTGATGGCGGCAATTGAGGCGGGGGTCAATTATTTTGACACTGCCTACGTGTATGCCGGAAATGAAGTGGCAGTGGGAGAAATTTTACACCGGAATCATTGCAGGGAGAAAATCAACCTTGCCACAAAGCTTCCGCATTATCTGATCAAGTCGATCGATGGCGTGGAAAAAATGTTTCAGGAGGAACTGCGCCGCCTGCAGACCGATTACATTGATTATTACCTCATGCATATGCTGACGGACATTCCAACCTGGGAGAAATTGAAAAAACTGGGGATGGAAGAGTGGATCAGGGAGAAGAAAGCGTCCGGGCAGATTCGGCAGATCGGATTTTCCTATCACGGTAATTCCGCGATGTTCTGTCAGTTAGTAGATGCTTACGACTGGGATTTCTGTCAGATCCAGTACAATTATATGGATGAACATTCTCAGGCTGGTGTGGAAGGACTGCGCTATGCGAATAAGAAGGGACTTCCGGTCATCATTATGGAACCGTTACGAGGCGGTCGTCTGGTGAATCTGCTCCCAGAGCCGGCAAAAGAATTATTCCGTAAGGACGAACAACATCGTACCCCGGCAGAACTGGCACTGAAATGGCTGTATAACCAGCCGGAAGTTACCTGTGTGCTCTCCGGCATGAATTCCATGGAGATGGTAGAACAGAATGTAAAAACAGCGAGCGAGTCACTGGTGGGATGTCTTACAGAATCGGATCAGGAGCTGATCGAAAAAGTAAAAGCTGAGATTAAGAAAAATGTGAAGGTCGGCTGCACCGGATGTGGATATTGTATGCCATGTCCGCGTGGAGTGGATATTCCGGGAACTTTCCGCTGCTATAATGCGATGTATTCCGAAGGAAAAAAATCGGGAAGAAGAGATTACCTGCAGTGTACTGCATTTCGAAAAGATACGAGCAGTGCATCCCAGTGTATTTCCTGTGGAAAGTGTGAGACGCATTGCCCGCAGCACATTGAGATCCGCAAGGAGCTGAAAAATGCCGCAGCAGAACTTGAGGATGTGAAGTATAAAGTTATGAAAACAGGAATCCAGCTACTGAAATTGTGGTAAAAACATAGTTAGATCTGTCCTGGCTTGCGCACCGGTTTTGCAACGGTGACAGCAGCCCAGTTGGTTGTGTATACAACGGAGTACATAAATACGGCAAGTACCATACCGGTGACAACGTCGAAAACGGAGTGCTGTTTCAAAAACATTGTGGATAAGATAATGAGTACCATCAAAACAGCGGAACCATAGCGTACAGCTTTGTTCTTTTTGAAATTGTCACTGTGCCATACGGCAATATTCACGGCGATGGAGTTAAAGACATGTACGCTTGGAAACAGGTTTGTCGGTGTATCCGTTGCATACAGCCATTTTACCATCTGGATAAAAATATTATTATGTTCAAAATAAGCTGGTCTCAGATAGTGACCATTCGGATAGATCGTTGAGATCACAAGGAAAACGGTCATTCCGGTAAAAAGCATTGCACAGAGTTTAAAATATTCATCTTTATTTTTAAAATAAAAATATCCGACTGCCCACGCGACATATCCAAACCATAAAAGATAAGGAACAATAAAGTATTCACAAAATGGGATCCTGTCATCCAATGCAGTATGTATCACATGAAAATGCGTGGTCACGGTTCGTTCCAGATGATGAAACCATGGAAAATAGATACAAAAATAAAGAAGCAAAAAAGCATGTCTGTTTTTCTCGATAAAAGCATTGAGTCTGCTTTTCATATCTGTCTTCAAAATATCACCTTCCTAACACATTTTTATAAAAAATAAATTCTTTTTCCTTACATTGTGCGATTATAGCATAGTGATTTTTAGGAAACAATTCCCTTTCTCTTTTTTTAAGAAAGATTATTGAATATTTAAAGATTTCTTAAGGTAAATGTCTGGTTTTTGTGCAACCTTACAAACAATTTCAGAAGAAAAATTTTACCATCATTGTTACGAATTAAAACAAATTCATTACGCAAATATTACGATTGCCGCAAATTGTTGACAAAGCCCTTTTTCTACCTATAATAGAGTATGGTTTTGCTGAAAATAGGCGCATATTGATACGTCTTTTTGAATAAGCTACAAAAGAGTGAGAGGAAAAATTATGAAAAAAGAAAAAAAGGATCTGACACAGGCAAATACGGCAGTAAAATCCAGAGACAAAAAGAAGATTTTTATGACGATTGGAATTGTCGTGGCATGTCTGGCTGTTGTTTATGTTGGATTTGGAATCTTTTTCCAGAGCCATTTCTGCTTTGGTACGACCATCGATGGAATAAAAGCCGGTGGTAAGTCGGTAGAAAAGATGGAGCAGCTCATCACAGAGGAGATTGACAGCTATGTGCTGAATCTCGTGGAACGTGAGGAGGGACAGGAAAGCATTGCAGGAGATGCTATTCAAATTGCACCGGTGTTCAATGGCGAAGTGGAAGAATTATTGAATGGACAGAATGGTTTCGCATGGGTGGTTACACTGTTTAAACATGAGAATCTGGAACTGGCTAAGGTTGTGACATTTGATGAGAATGCATTGGACAGCGAGCTTCAGGCGTTAAACTGTATGCAGGCTGGTGCACAGCGTGAACCCGTGGATGCAACGGTTTCAGCGTACACAGCAGATGGCTATTCTTTAGTTCCGGCAGATTACGGTACGACCATTGATAAAAATGCCTTCAAAAAAGCGGTGGAGGATTCCATTTTAGTTCTCGCAGATGAACTTGATCTGGATGAGGCAGAATGTTATGTGAAGCCGGAGGTCGAAGACGATAATGAAAAACTGTTGGCAGTCATTGATGAGATGAACAGCTATGTTGGAACTACGATCACTTATGATTTTGACGTTGCAAAAGAAGTGCTGGATGGGGAGCGTATTTCCGAGTGGCTTTCCGTGGACGATGATTTAAATCTTGTGGTGGACGAGGAAGGTGTTCTTTCCTTTGTAAAGGAGCTTGCAAGTAAATATAATACCTGTTATAAACCGAAAGAGTTGAAAACATCTTATGGTTCCACTGTGACGATCTCCAATGGACCTTATGGATGGAAAATCAACAATTCCGAGGAAGTGGCACAGATTTTAGATGATCTGAAAGCCGGAAAAAAAGTGGAACGTGAACCGGTTTATTCCCAGACTGCGAACAGCCATGGCGAAAATGATTACGGTAATTCCTATGTGGAGATCAATCTCACTTCACAGCATTTGTTTGTATATAAAGATGGTGTGCTTGTGACAGAGTCTGATTTTGTATCCGGAAATGTCGCAAAAGGGCACGCAACACCGGGCGGAGCATTTATGCTTACCTATAAAACATTGAATGCTGTTTTACGTGGACCGGATTATGAAACTCCTGTTACATATTGGATGCCATTTAACGGCGACATCGGAATGCATGACCTGACTTCCAGAAAAGCTTTTGGAGGAGATATTTATAAGACAAGAGGTTCTCATGGATGTATCAACCTTCCATATTCGGCAGCCAAGAAAATCTATGAGACAATCGACAAAGGATACTGCGTCCTTGTTTATAACCTTCCGGGAACAGAAAGCGACAGTGTGAAACAGAAAGAGGCAGCTGCGGTTGTAAATACGATCAACAGTATCGGAACTGTTACATTAGAAAGCGAACCTGTTATCGTGGCTGCAAGAACAGCATACGATGCGTTATCGGATACAGCAAAGAGTTATGTTACCAATTATCAGACACTTGTGGATGATGAGGCAGCACTGGCAGCCTTAAAGAGTGGCGCTGCAGCGGCAGCACAGCAGCCTGTGGCAGACCAGACGGCGCCGGCAGGAGGCACAGATACCACTGCAGATCCGGCAGCACAGGCGCCGGATGGAACTGTGGCACAGTAGAAAATAATATTTTCGAAAAAACAGAACCAGAATTCAGAGAAAACTTTGAATTCTGGTTCTATTTTTTTAGCCTGAAAATGGAATACTGTGCAATTTTGCACTTTAATTGGTTAAAATTCACAAAAATTTGGACGAGATTTCGGGATTTATTACGTATAGAATAATACAATATTTTAGAATACAATATAAATGCGAAAAAAAACGAAAACATGTGAAGAGGGGGATTGTTATAGAATCACATGTAAGTAGGGGAGAAAAAGGAGAAGGAAGAATGAGAAAGTTAACGAAAAGCTTTCAAAAGAGGCAAAGCATTGCAAGCAGAGTACTGTGTTTTCTGCTAGTGCTTGCAATGGTAGTAACAATGGTTCCGGCGCTTGGCGGTGGAAACAGTACGGTGCAGGCAGCGGAGACAGAGAAGAATCTGACGATCCACTTTATGATGCCGTCAAATTGGGGTTGGACAACACCAGCGGTACAGTTCTGGGGAGGCACTTATGCAGTAAGTGGAAATACCAATATTGAGAATACAGATGGAACAGAGATACCGGGCTGGGGTGGAGCCAAGGGCTTTTTTATGAGTAAAGGAAATGTTGTGGGTGATACAACAGAGTACACGCTTAGTGTGAAGGGAACTTTTACAGGATTTCAATTTCTGGATTTTGCTAATCCCGGAAATAATATAAATCCCGGATATGATTCAAAATTATCACAGTATACAGAAGATAAACCGACCGATGTTTATTATATTCAGAAAGATGGACAAGGGGATTATTATCTAGATGCAGCTGGAACAACATCTGTTCCGGATTTACCGAAGACAGAAACAACATTTCTTTTAGTAGGAAATATTCCGGGAATGGCATGGGATCCAAGTGCAAAGCCAAATTTTGTGAAATCAATTGAAAATGAAAATGTTTATAGTATTACATTGAAAGCTGTTCCAGCAGGAAAGTATCAATATAAAATTTTAGAGGATGCGGCAACCGAAGGATGGAATAAATATTGGGCGCAAAATGATGGCAATTTGAGTTTGAACCTTAATGCACCGGCAGATGTCACATTATCCTTGGACAAAACAGATGAGACAAAGGAAACAAAGGTAGATATCGCATATATAAAAGATCTTGTGGTAGAAGTACCTGCGCAGATTCAAAAAGGTGTTACGATGGAACTTCCGGTAACAGGAACTTATTATGGTGACGATGGAAATGTTCAGAATGGAGTGAGTGTTACATATACAGCAAAAACAGAGGGAATTACTTTAAATGGTAACGAAATTTTAGTTCCTATATCTTACGAGGGAACGGAAGTTACGATTGCAGCTACTTATAATGGAATTGAAAAAGAGATAACTATTCCAGTGGTAGAGGTAGTTTATCATTACACCATTTACTATTACGATTTCGATGAAACACATATGTCAGAAAATGCATCTGATTTATGGATCTGGCAGAAATCCGGTGCGGGTGCAACAGCAGGAACTCTTTTCACTGCAAAGGAAAAACTTTCCGATGGAAATGAGTGGCTGCGTGCAGATGTGACACTCCCATATACCGACGTCCAGATAATTCCAAGATCTAAAGACGAGTGGAAATGGCAGGGAGATACGGTTTTATACAATAACAGCGCAACAGCCGAAAATGTCACACTCTATATTGTATCCAACAGCAATCAGGCGTACACAACACTTCCGGAACTGGTTAAGCCAAAATCACGCAGCATCATGATCGAGTACGACAGACCGGCAAAGGATTATGAGGGCTGGAACATTTTTACATGGAACAGTGGATTCGGCTCTGATGTATCTGTAGCATTTGCAGACATCAATGGAAAAATGGTTGCCAAAATTCCGGTAAAAGATTCGCAGGCAGATCTGATGTTATCTTTCTGTATGAGACAAAGTACTGCTGACAATGAGTGGGCAAACAAAGACGGCGGAGATCATTATGTGACGATCCCGGCAGGACAGTCACTGGTCAAGGCAGTGTTTACGCAGGGAGAGGGAATCACAGAGGTATTGCCATACAACGCAGGTTACGAGATGGATGGAGCTAATGATACGATCCATTTTTACTACAGGAACGATACACTGGCAGCAGAGAATAACCTTGCTTCTTTAGACGGCAAAGTCAGTGTGGTTGTCAACGGACAGACCTGCGCGATGACTTATGATGCAGCAAATGACCGCTTTGGATATGATTTCACTGGCGTTTCCACGGGTGATTACTATTACTACTATGTGGTAGACGGCACCGAGGAATTAGATGCGTTTAACAGTGAAAAAGCTGATTACAGCGGAAAAGAATGCAGCGTATGCCACTTCAAAAAAGCAAATGTGAGCGTAACGGCTTCTTTATCACAGTATGCAATGGATTACAATGACAACAATGTGTTATCCGTAAAATTGACTGCAAAAGACGGAGAAGGTCTTGAAACATCTGAAATTGCTGCAATCACAGCCGATTTGAGTGAATTAGGATTAAACAGGGAATTTGCGATTGATCCGACACTCATGGAAGGAACAATCTCCTGCCTGAATACGGTAGCCGCAGGAGAAAAAACGATTCCTGTCACAGTGAAAGATATTTATGGAAATGTATATACAACAGCGACAAATGTTACCGTCACAGAGCGCAAAAAAAGTGCCGGAGATTTTGACTGGGATGAGGCAGTGATTTATTTTGCAGTGACAGACCGTTTCTTTGACGGAGATGCAAGCAACAATGATGCATACGGAGTTGGAGATTATAACACAGGCGAAAAAGGCGGATCCAGCTATCACGGTGGAGATTTTGCCGGATTAAACCAGAAACTGGATTATTTAAAAGATCTGGGTGTGAACACAATCTGGATCACTCCAATCGTAGAAAATATCACAGAAGATCAGCATGATAATAAGACAGATACCGCTACCTATGGCTATCATGGTTACTGGGCAAGCGATTTCACAAAGTTAAACAAACATCTTGGAACAGAGCAGCAGTTCAAAGCATTACTGGATGCCGCTCACAGCAAGGGAATGAAAATCATGGTGGACGTTGTGTTAAACCATGCAGGTTACGGTACAGAAAAATACTTCAACAGTATTTTAACAGATGCAGATGGAAACAGTATTTCCATGATCCGTGACTCCAACAACACGATCAGCGGTGATGATAAATATGATTCATTGTCAGATCTGCCTGATTTTGTGACAGAAAACAAAGCAGTGACAGACCAGCTTGTTACATGGCAGACCGAGTGGATGTCAAAATACAGTATTGACTATTATCGTGTGGATACTGTAAAACATGTAGAGACAACGACATGGGCAGCATTTAAAAATTCCCTGACCAAAGTAAATCCTGATTTTAAAATGATAGGAGAGTATTCCGGTGCAGGATATGCCAACAATGCAGGAGAATTAGGAACCGGAACGATGGATGCACTTCTTGATTTTGATTTCAACGATTTTGCACAGAACTTTGTGACAGGAAATATTTCCAGCGTGGAAAATTCACTGCAGAAGAGAAACAATGCGATCAACAACACCTCTGTCATGGGAAGCTTTTTGAGCAGCCATGATGAGGACACTCTGCAGTATAAACTTGTAAATGAGAGCAAAATCAGCGAAGAAGAAGCTTACAACCTGATGAAAGTGGCAGCAACACTTCAGATTACCGCAAAAGGTCAGCCGGTGCTCTATTATGGAGAGGAGATTGGACAGGGTGGAGCCAACAACTGGCCGCTCCAGACAAACCGCCGCGACTTTGACTGGACAGAGCTGGAAAAACAGAAAGCAGACAGCAACAGTATTTACAACCACTACAAGACAATGCTTGCAATCCGCAATGCGTACACAGATGTATTTGCAAGAGGAAACAGAAGCACAGTTGCAGTTTCCGACGCAGATGGCTATGAAGTGATCAGCAGAAGTTATGGAAACAACACCTTATATGTAGGAATGAATGTGAAAGAGGCAGAGAAAGAAGTAGTGATCCCGGTAGCAGAGAGTGCCGGAACAGTTCTTAAAAACCTTTATGATGGAAAAACTTACACTGTTTCTGCTGACCGGAACGTTTCTGTTACCATTCCGGCAGCAAAAGATGGTGGAACGATTGTTTTGACAGCGGAGACAAAAACAGAACCGGCTCCGGATGAAAAACAGGATGATAAGAAGACAGATACAGCAGAGAGCAATGGAAATGCACAGTCTTCCGGAAACAACGCAAACCAGAGCACTTCTGCAAATAAGACAACTCCAAAACAGGAAGAACAGGCTGTAGCAGAAGTAACCGTGCAGGAGGAGAGTTTTGCAAATGTGATCGAGGCAGTGAATAAGGCAAAAACCGGAAGTAAAATCCGTGTAAATCTGTTAAAGACAACAAAGATTCCAGCAAATGTGTTCGAGAGTATCAAAGGAAAAGATATGAACGTAACCTTCAAGGTAAGTGATCAGGCCAGCTGGATCATCAATGGAAAAGATATCACCGGTAATGTGACAGCACCGATCGATCTTGGTCTGGTTGTGGGAACAAGTGATATTCCAAAACAGAAAGTGACAGCGCTGGCAGACGGAAATGAAACCATCCAGCTTTCCTTAAATTATGACGGAGTATTTGGTTTTGAGGGAATATTGAGACTTTCCGTTGGCACGGACCACAGTGGAAAAATAGCAAATCTTTATTACTATAACGAGACAACCGGTAAGTTTGAGTATTATCAGGCAGTACAGGTAAAAGAAGATGGTACTGTAGACTTTAAGTTCTCACATGCATCCGATTATGTCATCGTCTTAAATGACACAGATATGAGCCAGACAACAGGCAGTGTGATCGCAAGTCCGAAGACTTCGGATAACACACCGATCGCAGCAGCAGTGATATTATTACTGTTTGGCTGTGCGCTGATGGGAACCGCATACAGAAAAAATAAACACTTCTAAATGAAATTCATAAGATGTCACTAAAAAAATATGCCGCACGAAAAAATACCTTTTCGTGCGGCATATTTTGTGTATGTGAAGGAAAAATTAATTTTCTTCCACGATCACCACGCCCCATGGTTCCAGCGGAAGCGTTTCCTGTTCCATTATTTTTCTGCCGGACAATAATTCCGTGCCGGAAAATCCTTTGCAGATGGCGGTCTGTTTTTCACCGGAATAATTGAAGTAAAATCGTACCCGTTTTCCAAAATCATTGACACCTTCCCGGATGATCAAAGGAAAGTGGCATTCCGGATGTGCTAAAAGTGTTTCCGGAAGCGAGGCAAAGTAATGAACCAGAACTTTTTCCAGAAGAGCACCGTCAAACATGCTGGAGAGATACAGTGCCGAACCTTTTCCAAACTGGTTGACTGTGGCAGCTGCATATTTTTTCCAGACCGGGTGATCGTAGAAAAAGAGCGGTGTGGCGGTATCACAGGTCACAAGATCCATCCAGTGCAGACATTTGCTGCTGTTTGTGCAGGATTCATCGGAACATGACGAGCCGGCATCGGAAGCCGCATTTTCATGACCGGAGCAGGATGGATGAGCCATAAAATCAGGCAGTGTTACCGAAACATCCACCGGGTAGGTATATTGGTCATAGTGGATACCAAGACATTCCTGTAAAATGTGAGGCTGTGTATCCGCATAAATTTTTAACTGTTCATCTGAAAAACCGGAACGGAACGTCGTGATCAGATGTCCGCCGTTTTTTACATAATCAGAAATTGCGGTGAGCAGATCTTCGGAAGCACTGTAAAGTGCAGGCACGATCAGGCACCCGTAGGAAGAAAAATCACGTTCCGCAGAGGAGATCATGTCGTACTCGATATTTAAATGGTACAGAGCATCACCAAGCCAGCGGGCAACAGTGTTATAGCTGTAATTGCCGAGGGCTTTCAATGGGAAAAGACGCAGTCCGGTCAGGGAGTTATTGTCAAGCAGGATGGCAGCACGGTTTTTCTTTTGCAGGTTTTTAAGGTGGGTGCCGATCCGCTTCCAGTCTGCGCCGATGGATGCAGCTTCCCGGTAAGTCTCATTTTCGGAAAAATCGTGTGACAGGATGCCCTTCCAATAGCTCTCAATCGCATTGTGGATCGAGTGCCAGTGCCAGTACATGACACTGTTGGAGCCGTTTGCAATGTGGCTGTAGGCCTGAAGCCTGAGCTGCCCCGGATATGGAAGCCATGCGATATTTCCCTGAGCCTGTGTCTCTAAAACAAGGTAATTGTCTTTCTTTAAGCTGCGCGAGATGTTGCCGCAGAAGGTGATCTCCTCTCCGGTAAGAAGTGACTGGGAAGGATGATAAATGTCACATCCGGCAACGGTCATGCATCTGGCAGCTTCGTACTGGTTGACCTCCGGCTGATAGCCGATGGAATGGTCTGTCCAGTCGTAGTCGAAGTTCTGTGTGATGAACTGATCCGGGCGCTTGTATCCGGAAACGATCGCAGCCTGCCATGCTAAAAATCTGGTCACAAGCAGACGCTGGAATTTGGCAAATTCAGCGGCAAGGCTTTCATTGATCGTGCCACGGATATCCGGGAAATCTTCCCATGTGTTGACGCGGTTGCTCCAGTAGTCCAGCCCGAACTCGCGATTGAATTCATTGATATCCGGGTATTTTTCCTTTAAATAATCGACAAACATTGCCTGGACACGCGGACCGGCAGTGCCGTAGCTTTTGGTCTCATTGTCCAGCTGAAACCCGATGATATGCGGAACATCTTTGATATGTTCCATCATTGCGCGGATAACCCGCTCGCAGTGGAACAGATAGCCTGCGTGTGTGATATCCATATTCTGTCTTGCACCATAAATGTTCTGACCGTTATTGGTCAAAGCCAGAATATCCGGGTATTTTTTTGCCAGCCATGCCGGGATGGCGTAGGTCGGTGTCCCGACAATGACAGAAATATGGTGGCGTGCAGCCGCCTCAAGCATTTTATCGAGATGTGTGAAATCAAAGATACCGTCTTTTGGCTCGATGGTACTCCAGGTCGATTCTGCGATACGGATCGTGTTCATGCCTGCTTTTTCCATCATTTCCATGTCTTTTTCCACGCGGTCATATGGAAGGTATTCCGAGTAATAAGCTGCCCCGAAAAGTAAATGGTCTGTTTTCATATTGTCCCCCAAAAAATATTTTCATATTGACAATCAGTGTGATTTGATATATCATCATCTGATAACGCAACCGATTGCGCAAATATATTATAGCATCAGGAAAAACAAATGTAAATCCGATGTTGATACGAAAAAACAGAATTGTTACCGGAACAGGGCATAAGTGAGCAGAAACAAAAGATTGTTTGGAAAATATGTAAAAATGTCATTGCTTTTTTTCGGGAATAGGATGATAATAATATTGTTGCGCAAAGGAT
>ULSG01022501.1_pt1 | contig 13130 bp, 10 predicted proteins | sample 1956191 | NCBI WGS metagenome assembly ULSG01 (sample SAMEA4835703, study PRJEB28245) | human gut metagenome | biome: gut microbiome; material: fecal sample | place: Denmark | collected 2008 | reverse complement strand
GCAAACGAACCGCCCCGGTTTCCGTAACAGGAAGCCGGGGCGGTTTTTGTGTTGCAATGTACAGGAAAAGCAGAAAATATCTTTTACAGAAAGGACAAGCAAACTGTCCAACAGGATCGTTATAATAGACAGACAAAAGGGCATAAACGCCATCAAAGGAGAGTGCACAATGAAAAAAATATGGATGTTTCTGCTGGGCGCGGCATTTGCCGCCGAACTGTTTCTGGTTGTCTGCATGGCAAGCAGAAGTGCATCACCGCGTCAGGTAATGTACACTTTTAAGGATGATGTATGGGATGTGATCTACCGGCTGAACCGCAGATGGAATTTGTGAGAAAAGCACTTGGCTTTTTGGAGGATGGACAGATAAGCTGTCCATCTTTTTTTGTATACTGGAGTTGTGCAAAAGAGACAAAAATTTTTTTGTAATTCTGTAAAACGACAAAAATCACACAAAGAATTGCGACTGCTGTTGCACTGTGTTACAATGAGCAGAGAAGGAGAATGAACTGTGCGTAATAGTAGATTGGACCGTATACTCTATATCCAACAGGTGCTGGTACAGGGCGGTGTGCTGAACAAACAGCAAACGGCTGACCGCTTCGGTGTCAGTGAGAAAACCATTCAGCGCGACCTTGACACCCTGCGCAATCATTTTGCAGACAGCGAGCCGCGCCGGGAAATCTTATACAACTCCGCAAAGGGCGGCTATCTGCTGGATGACACGCTTTCACGCTTCCTCACCAGCAGCGAGATTCTGGCAGTGTGCAAGATCCTGCTGGAGAGCCGCTCCATGGTCAAGGAGGAGATGTTCCCCATTCTGGACAAGCTGGTGCAGGTGTGCACCCCGCTGGACCGATTGAATCAGGTCAAAGATCTCATCAGCAACGAACGCTTCCATTACGTTGAGCCACAGCATGGCCGGAAATTTATTGAAAGCCTGTGGGAGATCGGTACGGCAGTAGAAAATCACAATGTTATGGAAATTACCTACTGCCGCACCCATGACGGCGAGACCCGTGTGCGCACTATTGAGCCGGTGGGTATCCTGTTCAGTGAGTATTACTTCTATCTGGCTGCGTTCATTGAGGGCATCGACAAGGATAAGCATTTCCAGAACCCGCAGGATAACTCCCCCACCATTTACCGCATCGACCGCATCCAGAACTATAAGACGCTCGACCGGCACTTTGCCCAGCGGTACACAGACCGCTTTCAGGAGGGCGAAATGCGCAAGCGCATCCAGTTCATGTACGGCGGCGAGTTGCAGACCATCCGGTTCGAGTATACCGGGCCGAGTCTGGAATCTGTACTTGACCGTCTGCCCACTGCAAAGGTTTTGCAGGTGACGGAAAAGGGCTGGATTGTGGAAGCCGAGGTCTTTGGCACGGGTATTCAAATGTGGGTGCGCAGTCAGGGGGACTATGTAAAGGTACTTTAAGAATGGAAAAGAGTGAGAATATGAAATTGGATCGCCTTTCTGTGGCACAGATGCTTCAGGAACACCCAATAAAAAACGAGCAGGAAGGATACCGGCAGCGATACCTTTGGGTATTGGACTATGTGGTTCGTAAGTATTCTACAGAAGATGATTGGGCCAATGCAGCTTTAACGCTGTATCGTTCGGTATTGCTGGATGGAAAAGAACCTGAACATACCGAAAGAGGACTGCCGAAGAACCTGAAGGTGGCGACTGCAACTAAATTCCGTGCGTTCAAGTTTTTTTCTTACCGGTATTGCCTGCTGGCAGATTGCATTTTTATAGCAGCATTTTCGGACAGGGAAAAGGGCAAAAAGATCTTTGCGGAGCTGGAAGCGTTGTACCAGAAGCGATATCGCAAAAAGCTACGAGAAGTTTTTGAATTTTTGTATGGAGCAGAAAATTCGTTGAAAGGTATCAGTCAACTTGAATACTTCCGAGACTGCTGGACGAAAAACAGGGCATTTCAGCAGCAGGTTCCGATAAAGGTTTTGATCACCGCAACGATGAGTGCCGGAAAATCTACTCTTCTGAATGCGCTTGCAGGCAAAAAAGTAAACAAAACGCAGAACGAAGCCTGCACTGCAAAGATCCATTCTATTTTTAATAAACCGTATGAGGATGGATTCAGCTATGAATGGGATGGCGCCTTGAATCTGAATGCCGGTCTGGAAGACCTGATGGATGACAGCGTGGACAACCAGACGGAATATGTTTCTGTTGGTACGTTTTTCCGTTCATGTTTTCCAGAAACACGCCGGGTGTGGCTGATTGATACGCCGGGTGTGAATTCTGCGGATAACGTAGAACATAAAATAATCACAGAAAAATTAATCCGGGAAACAGACCCGGACATGGTGATTTGTGTGCTGAATGGACAGGCAATCGGAACGGACGATGAGAGAAAGCATCTACTCTTCCTTAAGGAGCAGTGCAGATGCCGGATCCTGTTTGTAATCAACAAAGTAGATTCCTACCGTAAAAATGAAGACTCGATCCGGCAAACACTGGAAACTACCCGGAAGGAATTGGAAAAGGTCGGGTTCCAATCTCCCTGTGTGGTGCCGGTATCTGCATATGCGGCTTTTCTGGCCAAGCAGGCCTATTGGGGAGAGCCGATGGAGGAAGAAGAAGCGGACGACATGGAACGTCTGGCACATAAGCTGAAACGTGATGCATTCCGGTTGGATGTCCTTTATCCGAAAGAGAGCGCAGGGTCTGACTTGCCTGCTGATTGCAGTGAGGCAGAGCAGCTGATGCTGCATTCCGGCATTTTGAATCTGGAAAATATGATTTATCATATAAAGGAGCAGTAAAATGAGAAAAATCTATCTTGAGTACAATCCTTACAAGGTCGAAACAAAAATTCTTGTGGATGACGTGACACCCAAGCGCAACAGCCGTCTACAGGTAAAGGATCGCCGTTTGCAGGAGTGGATCGAGGATATGCCGGAGATCCTGAAGGAGGAGTGCCGCGATACGGAGTATCAGCTTACATTTCATGGTACGAACCCGGACTATGAAGATGTGGAGGCAATGGCAACTGATGCAGAAAAAATCGGCCTTCACATTTCGTTGGAGCACTTACCGGCAAGGGAAGTGGCAGATAAGGAGGCCAGCATTGACAGGATCTTTCAGGAGATTCAGAACGGTCCCTTTGAAGAACTGAAAACGCCGGATATCAAGCGCGCATTCACACTGGCCAAAAGCAGCGACTTTGAGGTGAGCGTGGTAGCGACCATGAGTTCCGGCAAATCTACATTGATCAATGCGCTGCTGGGGCAGAAACTAATGCCGGCTAAGAATGAGGCGTGTACAGCTAAAATCACGGAAATCCATGATAATGACCAGCCCTGCTTCTCGGCAGAGGCTTACGATAAAGCAGGTCAACTGCTCGGACGTTATGAGAACCTTACGCTGGGCGTAATGAACGAACTGAACAAGAAGGAAAGTAAGGCGTTCAGAGTGCGCGCGAAGGGAAATATCCCCTTTGTACCGGCTGATGATGTATCGCTGGTATTGATCGATACACCGGGTCCCAACAATGCCTGCGACCCCTCCCACCGGATCGCAACCAGAAGAATGCTTTCGGAATCCTCCAAGGCATTGGTACTGTATGTCATGAATGCAACGCAGCTTGGCGTGGATGACGATAACATCCTGCTGAGCGAAGTGGCTGAGAGTATGAAAACGGGCGGTAAACAGTCGCGCGATCGATTTATTTTTGTGGTGAACAAGCTGGATGAATTCAAAAAGGGAGAGGACAGTGTTCCTTCTGCACTGAAAAAAGCACAAACAATCTTGAAGAACCACGGTATCGAGAACCCCAATATTTATCCGGTATCGGCATTAACGGCACTGGAAATTCGCACATTGCTGGCAGACCCTGATGCGGACGAGGATGATGTCGAAGATGCTATGAGTAGAGTGAAAAAATTCAATAAGCAGGAAGAAAAGCACTTTGAAACGATGGCACCGCTTACACCCTCCGTTCGCGATCAGATCGAGCAGAAATTGGCTGCGGCAAAAGAAGCCAAGGACGCTAAGGGCGAAGCGCTGATCCATTGCGGAATCCCCTCGGTGGAAGCTGCGATCCGTATGTATGTGCAGAAATACGCCAAGACGGCAAAGATCAAGAACATTGTGGATACCTTTACCGCAAACCTGGAAAGTGCCCATGCCATGGAAAAGGTTAAGCAGGAGATCGTGGAGCAGAGCGACCGGGCGGAAGAGTACAAACAGCAGATCGAGCAGATCAAGCAGAAGCTGGAAGATGGTGAGACTGCAAAAGCGTTCAAGCAGAAGGTACAGGCAATCAACTACGATCAGGAGATCCAGCGTGGAGCGAACCGTACAGTTGCGGAGGCACAGAAGCGGCTTACAACAGAACTGACAGAGAGCGAGGAAAAACTCAGCCCGGAGCAGGCAGAACAGCTTTGCGAAACATTTGCTCAGTTTGCAGAGAATCTACAGGAGGACGTGCAGGTAAAACTGGAAAACCTGATCGAGAATCATGTGAAGAAAAATGCCGGAAAGCTGCTGGAAGAATACCGCAAAAGGCTCTCGGATCTGGCAGAAGATCTGGAAGTGGGCAGTGTAAATATTGCGCCGATCAGCCTGATGTCCGGCGCAATCAATTCCAATGCGTCGGAGTTGATCGCGCAGCTGTCTCATACAGAACAGGTCAAAGTGGACGAAGAGTGGGTGGAAAATACCAGCAAACGGTGGTATAAGCCGTGGACCTGGCTCCAGAAAAAAGGCCACTGGAGGGATGTGATGGAGGACCGGACTTTCATTGATAAACACCAGCTGGCACAGCAGTTCTTTGCGCCCATTGAAGAAAACCTGTTCGTGAACCGCGACAACGCGATTCGGTTTGCCCAGCAGCAAACCCGGGAAGTAAAGCATCAGTTCTCTTTGAAATTTGATGAGTTGGATCGTCTTTTGCGGGCAAAGATGGACGAACTGAATGAATGCGTTGACGATAAGAAAAATGCTGAAAAGCGCTTGAAGGAATCGCAAGAAAAGCAGGCATGGCTGGAGGATGTCCAGAACCAGCTGAATGCGATCCTGGATATCTGAGGAGGTGGAAAAATGCTTTCTCCGGAATTTAAAGAGGCAGTAAGAAGCCGTAATGTTCTCCGTACAAGGATCATGATCAAAGATGCTTTTGTAACAGACCCGAGCTGTGCTCTGGTAGATGAGATGCTTCAGTATGCGAAAAATAATGGACTTAAGCTTATGGAGCCTTATGATGGCGGCGACATGAAAAAGTTTTCCAGTGAGTGGGATCGGGCTGCACTGAACGATGAACTGGTGAAATTAGTTGATAACTTCTCAGAAGACCGCATTCAGAATTTGCGGTTGATGGTAAAAAAAGTTATTGGAGTGCCCAGAAATGAAATCAGTGACGAACAAAGGAAAGAGAAGAGGCGGGACGCACTGCAGAAAATGTCAACGGCGGGCGAAGACGTTAAAAAAGTGATTGACAGTGTGACTGTCCATCCAAGTCTTCAAAATAAAGTGGCAACGGCAGGCAAAGGCATTAAAAAAGTGCCTAACAGTTACAAATGGAGTCTCACGGATGTGGCTGTCATGGAAAAGGCGGCTAAGGACATTTTGAATGCAGTCAAACAGTATAAAGACAATCTGCCGACAAAAAGGTGAGAGTTATGAAATTTACGAAAGAGTTTACAGATGCTGTTGAGCAGAAAAACCGGCTGCGGGTCCGCATTATGCTCAAGGATGCGTTTCTGCTGGACAAAACCGGCGATACGTTTGACAAAATGGAGCAGTATGCCGCAGAGCGCGTGCCGGAATTGTATGAAGCACACGATGAAGAAATCTTGCTAAAACTGCCGGAGCAGTGGACGATAGACTATTTTAATGACCAGATGGTAAAAGTGGTCGGCAATTTTTCACGGGAACGGGTGGCACTGCTGAAAAAGATGGCAGCAGCGTTGTTTGGAGAAAAGACGGAAACGTCCGCACCGGAGCGGGGCAAGCTGTCCGGCGGTATTTGGGTGGCAGCTGGTGTGGTACTTGTGGTGATTATGCTCCTTGTGGCCGCGTTTTTCCTGAAGAACGGAGGTTGTGCAAATGGATGAAGGAAACCAGAATACTGTGGCCTTGCAGAATGTCGGCGAAAAAAGCATTACGATGCAAAAGCTGAACCATGACTATCAGACGGCCTTATGTGCAGTGGATGACATGATCCTGAAGAATTATGTCACAGACCTGTCGCAGATGGAGATCGTGCCGCTGGATAAGGAAGCGCTCAAAAATAATATCCGGGATAATGTGGACTTTTTTAAGATCACCGAAATGGTCTACGAAAAAGAGGAAGAAGCTGTCCACAAGTTTGCCAGTGTGTTCAATACGCTAGCGCTGACCGAAAGCGCTGTGTATGTGATCATCAACAGCGACGGCGTAAAAACGGATTTTTACATGGGCGTCCGTGCATCGGACGAAGAACGAACGACCAGTTCTTTGAAGAATCTGGTGGAAAAAACACTCAAGGGACAGTTCCCCGGGGTGAAAACACGGGATTATGACACCTTGGATGAAGTGCAGGAAGTTCTGGGACGGATCAAGACAAATAGCATTGCGGCAGTCACCTGTGTGGCCAATAATAAACTCCAGCAGGAGCATACGAATGCTAACTTTGTACAGGGACTGGAAAAACTGGTGCTCTCCATGCAGGGCGAAAAATATACGGGAATCATCATGGCGAACGGCACTACGCAGGCGCAGCTTCGCGAACTGCGCCGCGGGTACGAGACCGTATACAGCCAGCTTTCCTCCTTTGCAAGCACACAGGTGAATTATACCCAGAACCGGGCGCAAAGCTATACACTTTCCAACACCAGTGGAACCAGCCATACGGAAGGAAAATCAAAATCCACCTCGGAAAGCGAAAGTACCTCGTCTGGCACATCTCACAGCGTTTCGCAGGAGAATGCAGCGGCTAAAGCAGTTAAGGGCGTAGCAGCAGCGGCTACACTCGTCGGAGCCGCGCTGGCACCATTTACAGGCGGAGCCAGTATGGCGGTAGGCGGTATTGTTTCCGGTGCAGTCGGAATGGCGGGCTCGTTTATCTCTCGCAGCGAAAGCGATGGCACATCGCAGTCGGAAACCAATTCCAAGACCTACAGCTCCAGCAAAAACTGGTCGGATAGCAGCAACCAAAGCACAACGGAAGCAAACGGCACCACGAACAGCAGCGGCGAGGGCATGACGGTTACCATGCATAACAAAACTGTGGAAGATATGCTGGAACGCATTAACAAGCAGCTGAAACGCATGGATGAATTTGAAAGCCTGGGCATGTTTGAGTGCGCAGCGTACTTTACCTCAGAGGATCAGTATGCGGCAGAAATGGCGGCAGCTACCTATAAAGCATTGATGCGCGGCGAAAATTCTGGCGTGGAGGTGGCTGCGATCAACCTGTGGGGACAGGGACAGCAGCAGACAGAACAGGTAGGGCAATATGTTGCCAACTTTATCCACCCAGTATTTTGGTATAACGGCCCGGCTGGCCGCTTGCAGGTGACCCCCTGCTCACTGGTCAGCGGCAACGAACTGGCGATCCACATGGGGCTGCCTCGGCGGTCGGTGTGCGGACTTCCGGTGGTAGAGCACGCAGATTTTGGCAAGGAAGTGGTCTCCTATAACCAGAAGGAGGAAGGCGCAGAACTTCTGCTGGGCAAAATCTTCAATATGGGCAGTGTCTGCAAAAATACAGTACGGCTCAACCGCAATAGTCTGGCGATGCACACCTTTGTAACCGGCTCTACAGGTTCCGGCAAGAGTAATACCGTGTATGAAATACTCAGCCAGCTGGATGCCGGCGGCGTAAATTTTATGGTCGTGGAACCGGCCAAAGGCGAGTACAAGAATGTGTTTGGCAACCGTTCGGATGTTCATGTGTATGGCACAAACCCGAAGATCACAGAACTGCTGCGGATCAATCCGTTCCGCTTCCCGGAGGGCATCCATGTACTGGAGCACATCGACCGTCTGATCGAGATCTTCAATGTCTGCTGGCCGATGTATGCGGCAATGCCCGCGGTTCTCAAGGACGCCATGCTGCAGGCCTATGAAGTATGCGGATGGGATTTGCAAACCTCAGAGAATGAATACAGTGAAGAACTGTTCCCGACCTTTCAAGACTTGCTGACGGAATTGGTGGATGTGATCAATCGTTCTGCCTACGATCAGGAAGTCAAGAGCAACTATCGTGGTTCATTGGAGACCCGTGTTCGGTCACTGGCAAATGGACTGAACGGGCAGATCTTCTCGGCAAATGAAATTCCGGAGAAGATCCTGTTTGATGAAAATGTTATTATAGATTTGAGCCGGGTCGGTTCGGCAGAATCTAAAGCGCTGATCATGGGCATCCTTATTATGCGGCTGAATGAATATCGGATGACTTCCTGCACGGAAATGAACGCTCCGCTGCGTCATGTTACGGTGCTGGAAGAAGCACACAACATTCTGCGCCGGACTTCTACAGAGCAATCAGAAGAGGGCTCTAATGTAGCGGGAAAATCGGTGGAGATGATTGCAAACTCTATTGCAGAAATGCGCACTTACGGCGAGGGTTTCATTATTGCAGACCAGTCTCCGAGTGCGGTTGATATTTCAGCAATCCGCAACACCAATACGAAGATTATCATGCGTCTGCCGGACGAGCAGGATCGCCAGCTGGCAGGTAAGGCTGCTGCGTTGAAGGAAAATCAGCTGGATGAAATTGCGCGTTTGCCCAAAGGTGTGGCGGTTGTATATCAAAATGATTGGGTTGAGCCGGTGTTGTGCAAGATTGGGAAGTTCGATGGTGAAGAAAAGCCGTATGTGCACAAACGGACATTCGATAGTATCAAGACTGCATCGGGTGAAAAGCTCTTGCTGCAAAATCTTTTGAAAAAAGAAGAAGGAGAATCGTTGGAGCTAAATATACAGCAGCTGAGGCAAATTTTGCTGCGGTTGCCAGTTCCAACAAAAACAAAAATTGCAGCGTTAAAAGCACTGCAGAAGAATGGCCGGTGTACGCAAAAGGATATTCAAGCTGTAGTGTATGATTTGGTCTGCACATCTGTAGTGGAAAAAGAGTTGGACAACGTAGAATCCATTGAAGAATGGCGTGATGTGATCGTCTATTCTGGAAATGTGGAATTGTCGGATTTGAGCCGCAATGTGCAGAACCAGATAGGAGAATTGATCTTACGTGAGCAGATAGAACGTTTTGGCCGTCCTGAAACATACCTGACGCAGTGGCAGGAGTTCTGCAAAAGGAAGGTGCTGTAATGAGCAATTATTTCAAGGAAGTTGCAGAGGCAAACGAAACCTCTGAGACGGAAAAGAAGAAGACCAGTACTGCATTTGAAAATGATAAAAAAGCAGATGCGAAGGAAGTAAAACGCATTCATACAATCAATGAGCAGTACGAAGGAAAAACCTACCCCGGAACGAATGTGGAATACAAGCGTGTCCGTATTCAGTATCACGGTGAAAAAATTGAGGGGGTATTTCCTCAATTTGAAGGAAAAGACAGAGAGGTGCTACCAAGAAAACTATACGAGGCATCTGACGATCAACAATTTTCGTATTGCACAAGAGCATTGGCGAAAAAAATTGAACAAGACCCATCACTTGCTAAGCAATTTACGCCTCGTCAGCTGGAACAAATCAAGAACGGCGAACCTAGGATATCCGGTTTGACATGGCACCATACAGAGCATCCTGGACAGATGCAGTTGATAGACTCAGATGTACATAGTAAATGCCGCCATACCGGTGGCCGGAGCGTCTGGGGCGGCGGCTCAGAGTGCAGATAAGGAGCGTGTGATAAATGGAAAATGCATGGAAATATAAGATTGATTTAAAAGACCCGCAGGCATTTGCAAAGGTGGAAACGCTGCGAGAAATTCGTATTCCCAAAGAATTAAGGCAGTTTATTGAAGAGCATAATGCAGCAACACCGTCGAACTATCATTTTATGGTGGGCTCGACAGAACGTGTGTTTGGTGCCGTGCTCTCATATGATGAGTCGGAAACAGAAGCGGATCGTGTGTATCCGGCATTGGATGCAATCAAAAATAAGAAACTGATTCCATTTGCAATCGATCCGTTTGGCAATTATATTTGTTACGCGCTGGATAAGAATGAGGTTGTTTTCTGGGATCATGAGACAGAGGATGTAACCTCTACAGGAAAAAATCTGAAGCAATTCATCGAGAACCTGTACTAAAAAGTTAAAAAGAGAGTCTCTTAAAAGTCTACTGCACTTTTAGGACATTACAAACGGTTCAAATTGCACATACAATACAAGTATCACTTCACAAAACGGAGGGGACTTGTATTATGGTGGACTACGCCGACATCGGAAAACGCATCCGTGCCTGCCGCCTTGCAAAGGGCATGACGCAGGAACAGCTGGCCAATGAGGTCGGCGTTGTGGTCACGCACATCAGCCATATCGAAACCGGCAACTCTGTGCCCAGCCTGAAAACGTTGATCGACATCATCAACGCACTGGACTGCTCCGCGGACGAGCTGCTGTGCATCGAGATCAAAAAAGCAAAGCCGGTGTTCGACAGCTGGATGACCGAACAGCTTGCGGATTGCTCTGCCGATGAGGCAAAGATCATCAAAGAAACGGTGGTCAACCTGAAAAAATCGCTCCGAAAAGTGTACGGAAAGTCCTCTAAATACAGATATGACTAAAACTTCAAAAACTGAATGCCAGTTGGTAGGCATTGAGTGTTTGAAAAAGCACCCATAAAGTAAACGAACCGCCCTGGTTTCCATAGCAGGAAGCCGGGGCGGTTTTTCTATGTAAGGCTATATAGAAAAATCCCAATGGAAGTTTGCCGGATGGACAATATTGGTGTCAAATCAACGCTTTATAATAAAAGCATCAAAATGATTCAATCGAATCATTCCGAACGGAAAAGGTTACGCATCCATTAATATGGGAGGAAAAACCATGAAAGAGCTATTTGAAATCTATGATGGTAGTGCAGAAGCTAAAAAAGCCAAAGGAAAATCCAAAAATCTGAGCGGCTTTCATCCGCTGTTTACCGCAGCTGCCCGCAGAAGCATTGCGCTGGATGCCTTAAAGATCTGGCTGCTGCTGGGGTTCATTGTGGGCGTGGTGACAGGTGTTGCAACCGGTGCCGGAGCGGTATCCGTCTTTTTGGGGCTTCTGATCGCTGCAGTAATCTATTTTGGCTTCCGGGATGATGTCTATAAAAAAGTCTATGGCCCGGAGCATGACAGAGGCCAGCTGCCTTTGCCGGAAGGAATGAGCTGGGAAGAAGCGGTAGACCGCATACGGCGCGGATTTGCCAACCCGGACGTTGAACAGGTTACGGATACTGCGGATGCCGTGACCTTTTACAGCAAAAAGCGTGGTACCTATCAGCTGAAAAACACAGCCGATGGCCTGAAAATGACCATCCTGACCAAACCATCCAAAAGCAGCAAAAAAGAATACTTATATGCGGTGTTCAGCAGCGTTTTGCTGTCGCAGGTGATCGCCATCCTGTACCCTGAAAAAATTTCTGCGGAGCAGGTGGAAGAAGAAAAGGCAGCAGTCCGGAAGCTGTTCGGCGCACACAAGATGCCTCTGGTCATTGAACTGGCGATTACGGCGGCGTTTGTTGCATTCGCAGCGTATGTGCTCTATACTACGCTCTATTCGGATAGTGCCCGCTCCAAAGGAGTTTCGGACGGATACTTTAGTGCTTTTCCGGCAGGGACAACGGTTGGCGAGGTGCTGGACGGTTTCTTTGCAAACGGCAAGTGGGAAAACTATGAACAGGACGGAGTGACTTTTGTTCACTACAGCGGTGAGTGCGTTAACACACAGACCGGAGAAGAGATTATCATGGGCATCTATTTTAAGCTGAAGGAGGACAAGTCGTTCAGCATCGACCGGATGACCATGGACGGTGAGACGATGAATCTGTTGGAACAGTACGCCGTGCTTTCCAAAATCAGTGACAGCTATTGCAAAGATCATGGTATTGCCAGCAGCAATGCACTTGACGAATTGGAAAATGCTTTGGATGATGCTCTTGCGGATTCATCTTCCAGCGTCAGCATGGCAGAACCTGAGAGCGAAACGGTGAGTGTTGCAGAAAGTATCGTGCTCAAATTCTTTCAGACTGGGGCGCTTTAATTGAATTTCATACCGAACCAGATTTTTTGAGCGTTCCAAATCGTCTGGAGAAATCGAATAGCTCTCCTTTTCACAATTCAAGAGCTGCTGATGCTTGTCATAGAGTGCAAAATCGTACCACGTTTTTTCAAATTTACAGCTTCGGATCTCATTGTGCTGGTTATAGTGCAGTGCGCGACCTTTTCTGTACGGGTCAACGCTTCCTGCATAGCGAATGATTTTTACTATCAGCGCAGGATCGCATTTTACATAGAAGTCTTGTGTAATATCCAACCGATGCATTTTCCATTTAACAGAATCCTCAATTTCAAGGAGTCCAAGCTGCTCCAATTCATCCAGAAATGCCTGCTCTTGCATGACCAAACCTTCTGGCGATAAATCTGTTAAACTTAAACGAGACGGGTCACCTGCGATCCGAGCAAGGTTCACACCAGATAACGTTATGTATCTCTTCCTGAAATCTGGGTAATCCGCCAATGTGATGGTCAAACCACCATCTTTTCTTTTATAAGAGTAGCCTTTTTTCGAGGAGCCATGATACGGGATCCGATAGTATTTTCCAGCGGATACCATTTTTTGAATTGCTATAAATACAGTGCGCTTCGCTTCGCAATCTGTGTGCGTTCCATTCACTTCAAACGTATGAATGGAAGGTGCTAAAAGTGGGAGCTTCTTTGCCATTGTCATAAAAAACACCTCTTTTTGTGATTTATCAGGATGTTATGAATCAAATAAAAATTGATCGGGAGGAACAACTACTATAAAACGCATGGCATTCTATCTGGTGGTTTATGACACTGTTATCCATAGATCGAAATCTAATAGAATGATAATAAACTGTTTTTTGGGATTTCTTATAGGGCGATTTGATCAAAGGCAGCGTATTTTCAATCTCTGCCCATCAAATTCATTATGCCGAATGAAAAAATCATTACAGACTGCAATAAATCCAGTTTCGACATTTGG
>ULSG01001346.1_pt1 | contig 13411 bp, 14 predicted proteins | sample 1956191 | NCBI WGS metagenome assembly ULSG01 (sample SAMEA4835703, study PRJEB28245) | human gut metagenome | biome: gut microbiome; material: fecal sample | place: Denmark | collected 2008 | reverse complement strand
TGAGCGGCTGTATATCGCCGATCCCGCCACCCATACGGAGGTCAAGGACCCCTATTATAGCTGGTACAACGACGAAGCCGCCTGCCGCCGCATTCTGGCAGAGTTCGGTCTGCCGGGCACGAGCCATATCGTCAACGGCCATGTGCCGGTGCAGGAGAAAAACGGCGAGAGTCCCATCAAGGGCGGCGGACGGCTGGTGGTCATCGATGGCGGGTTCTGCCGCGCCTACCACGAAAAGACCGGCATTGCGGGCTACACGCTGGTGTATTCCAGCCGCACCATGTCCCTGCGCACCCATCAGCCCTTTGAAAGCGCAGAAAAGGCGGTGCGGGAGAACTTGGACATCCTGTCCCAGAAGAACATTCTGGAAACCGAAAATCATCGAATCCTCGTGGAAGATACGGACGAGGGCGAGGTGCTGCGGGAGCGCGTGCACGACCTCAAGCAGCTGGTAACGGCCTATCAACTGGGCTGGATCCCGGAGGCGCGGTGCGAGGATCACGTTTGGTGATATCGCCAAAGGGTAAAATTTGGGTCAGTTTTGGTCAAAATTGATGAAAAACCCAATAAATTTTTGGAATATCCGCGTGTAATCTGGGCAAAACAGAAAATAATGAAACAGATACAAATCGGGCTTTGCTTTTTTGTGGAAGTAGTGTATAATAGGATAGTTATAAAACCGCCCCGGTGTTGGTGAATCTGTACACCCCGGCGGTACAAGTAACGAAATGGAATGCTTTCAGTAGCCTTAACAGGCCTGTGGCACAGGCCTTTGACAAGGAGATCATAAAAGTGGAGAAATTTGTTATTACCGGCGGTAAGCCCCTGCACGGAGAAGTGACTATTTCCGGCGCAAAAAATGCGGCTGTGGGTATTCTGCCTGCTACTATTCTGGCAGCGGATGTCTGCGTGATCGAAAACTTGCCCGATATCAGCGATGTGTCGGTCAGCCTCAAGATCCTGAGCACCTTGGGTGCACAGGTGAAGATGCTCAACCGCAACACCTACGAGATCGATACGCGGCATCTGGTCACTACCAATGTGCCAGACGATCTGTCCCGCCAGATGCGCGCCAGCTACTACTTCCTTGGCGCACTGCTTTCCCGCTTCGGCAAGGCACAGGTGGCTATGCCCGGCGGCTGCAATCTGGGCCCCCGCCCCATCGACCAGCACCTGAAGGTGTTCAGCGCACTGGGCGCAGAGGACAGCGTGGACTACGGCATGATCACCGTGCGCTCCAAGCAGGAGCTGACCGGTGCCCATATCTTCTTTGATAAGGTCAGCGTGGGTGCTACCATGAACGGTATGCTCTCTGCGGTCATGGCCAAGGGGCAGACCATTCTGGAAAACTGCGCCAAGGAGCCCCATGTGGTGGACTTGGCAAACTTTTTGAATATGTGCGGCGCAGATGTGCGCGGTGCCGGTACGGATGTCATCAAGGTGCGCGGCGTGGAAAAGATGCACGGCTGCACTTACAGTATCATTCCGGATCAGATCGAAGCCGGCAGCTACATGGTGGCTGCTGCTGCTACCGGCGGCAATGTGCTCATCAAGAACGTTACCCCCAAGCACTTGGAACCCATCACGGCCAAGCTGCGCCGTGCAGGGGTCACTGTGGAAGAATTTGACGATGCAGTGCGGGTATCCCGTACCGGCGATATTCTGCCGCTGAAGATCAACACCATGCCGCACCCCGGCTTCCCCACCGATATGCAGCCCCTGATGGGTGTGCTGCTGAGCGTGGCTAAGGGCACCAGCACCATCACCGAGAGCGTGTGGGACAACCGCTTCCGCTATGTGGACGAGCTGCGCAAGATGGGTGCCAGCGTACAGGTGGACGGTCAGGTAGCCGTGTTTGAGGGCGTAGAAAAGCTCAGCCCCGCCCCGCTGCGCGCTTCTGACCTGCGTGCCGGTGCCGCTATGGTGGTGGCTGCTCTGATGGCCGATGGCACCAGCGAGATCGAGGAGATCGGTCATATCGAGCGCGGCTACGAGAATATCGTGGAAAAGCTGCGCGGTCTGGGCGCTGATATCAGCAAGGTGGAGCGGACGCCCGCCGCACTGGAACAGGCCCTGTAACACAAACAACAAAACAAACAGCCTGCCGTAAGTTCTGTGCGGCGGGCTGTTTTCAGGTGGTAACATAAGAGGTTTTCATGGCAGAGTTCATTTCATTGTATTCCGGTTCTTCCGGCAACAGCAGCGTGGTGCGCTGCGGTGCGCAGTACCTTATCGTGGATATGGGCAAGGGGGTACGCACTACCACAGCAGCGCTCAAATCGCTGGGGCTAGCCGTCAGCGATTGCGCGGGCATCCTTGTCACCCACGAGCACAGCGACCACGTCAAGGGGCTTTCTACCTTCCTGAAAAAGAACCCGCTGCCGGTGTACGGCGCAGCGGCTACGCTGGATTTTCTGGATGCTAACGACATCGTGCCTGCCAACTGCGAGCTGAACGCGCTGGAGGGCAGGGAAGAGGACATCGGCTGCTTCGGGGTACAGTCCTTCCCCACCAGCCACGATGTACCCTGCGTGGGCTACCGCATCCATACCCCGGACGATAAGACCATGACCATCGCCACCGACCTTGGCACCCTGACCCCGCCGGTGCACGAGGCACTTTCCGGCTGTGACCTTGTGGCGCTGGAAAGCAACTACGACCTGCACATGCTGCGCAGCGGACCCTATCCCTACTATCTGCGCGCCCGCATCGAGAGCGTGCGGGGGCACCTTTCCAACGACGAGTGCTCCGCAAAGCTACTGGAGCTCATCCAGAGCGGCTGCAAAAAGTTTGCCCTGTGCCATCTCTCGCAGGAGAATAACACTCCGACTCTTGCTTTGCAGACCGTGTTCACCACCTTGGGCGCAGCCGGTGTCGTGCCGGAAAAGGACTGCATCGTGCAGGCACAGCGTCGCAACGAGGTAAGCCCTGCATTAGAGTTCTGATTTGTCGCAAAATAAAGCCATCTGCAACAGCTGATTCCAAGGGTTTCAAACCCCGGTCATGCTGCGGCAGATGGCTTTTCATTTGCACGGCAATTCGCACTTATTTTAAAATTGCTTCTCTCAAAAGATGTACAGCTCCGACAGAAACAAAACGACTTACTCTGCGGCCTTCTGCACCCGGATATCACTGCCTAAAAACTGGATCTGTACAAAGGCCGCAAGGCGGCTGGAGATCTTCTCTGTATACAGCTTTTCCAGCAGCGCACCGTCCGTGATATTGGTGGTGACGATGGTGGGCAGCTTTGCGCCCAAGCGGTTATTCAGCAGGCTGTACAGATTCGTCAGGAAGAAGCTGGAGTTGAACTCGGTGCCCAGATCATCAAGGATCAGCAGATCGGCGTTGCAGGCAGTCTGGAACAAAGTCTCCTCCTCGCCGCCGGGGTCTGTGCCGAAATGCAGCGCTTCCAGCTTGCCGAAAAAGTCCGGGCAGGAGACATAGATCACATCATAGTTCTGCCGAAGCACCTCCCCGGCAATGGCAAGGGCGGCATGGGTCTTGCCCAGACCCGCGTTGCCCACCAACAGCAGGCTTTCGCGGGTGGCAGGGGAAAAGTCCGCGGCGTAATCCCGCAGGTCGGCCAGAACCTCGGCCATGTAGCTGCGCACGCTCTCGCCCAGCGTCTTGTCCACCGTGTTGGGGTAGTAGTCCAGCTGCATGGTATCAAAGCTGGAGATGGACAGGCTGGACAGCTCCTCGATCTCCTTCCGGCGCAGCTGCTGCATCACCCGGCGCACACAATCGCAGGTGCGGCCGTTCACCGCGCCGGTGTCCTCGCACCGCTTGCAGGTGAACTTTGGCTCCAGCGCATCCGCAGGACGTCCGCTCTCAGCCAGCAGCGCGGCCAGCTTCTGCTTTGCCGCCGCAAGCGCAGCGGCAGCTTCGGTGCGGTCCTTGCCGGAGGCTCCGGCAATGGCACAGCGGATGCCTCGCACCCGCACCTCTTCCTCGGCGTGACGCAGCCCGGGAATCGCGGCTTCGGCTTCAGCCTGTGCATCCTGCGCCAAAGCGCGGGCGGTCTGCCGCCGCATGGCTACGGTGCGCAATGCCTGCTGATATAATTCGTTTTTGGTACGCATATAGGCTCCTTACTCCGGCTTCTTGATCAGGGGACGGCGGCGGGTGGCGTTTTTCAGGATATCGTTTCCGCTGGGCGTGTCGCGGTCCACCCGGATATTCCGGCTTGCACCGGCTGCGGCCACCGGGCCGCGCACATCATGGATGCTGCGCAGACCCTTGGCGTTCCATGTTTTCAGGATGCTGTTCCAGTACCACAGATCCCGCTTGGGGCCGGCCTGTACGGCGGCTTCCTGCACCATGGCGTCATCATAGCCGTACACCTCGTACCAGCGTGCAATGGCCTTGCGCCCGCCCAGCGTCAGCTCCTCGGGGGTAATCTGCAACAGACTGCTGACGTATTCCTCGCGGCTCTGGCGTAGCGCCAGCAGCTTTAAGTGGGCATCGGCCTGCTCGCCGGTCTCCACGCCCTCGGCGCGCCAGACCTTCAGCTCGTGGGTTACGGCAGCCATGGTGCGCTTGCCCCGGCTGGCCACATAGGCTACGCACAGCATCACAGTCTCAGGCGCAAAGCCTTCCTGCACATACAGGTTCACCAGTTTTTCCATCTCGGTATGGGTCAGCGGACGGGCAAAGCTGGTCTGTGCGCAGTCGATCAGGCTGGAGATCATAGGGTCGGTGCGGCTGGCGGCGGCGATCTCCGCCCAGCGCATGGGGGCGGGGGCGCTGGGCTCTGCGCCCGGCGCGGCGTTCTCCTCGTAGCGCTCCAAAAGCCCCGCGCCCGCCCAGAACGCCAGTGCGCTCTCGGCGCTGATGCGGCTGCGCAGCTTGAGGTCGGCGCAGAGCTTGTCCGGGTCGGTCACGCCAGTGGCCAGCACATATAACGCCACCCGCACATTGTATTCTTCGGCAATGCCCAGCTTGGAGAACACCAGCTGCGGCACGGCGATGGTATCGCCCTTCAGTTCTTTCAAACGGTAGATCATGGTTTCCTCGTTCGGTTTATTCGTTGGCAGTATCCGGCTCGGCGGGCGGCTCCCAAGGGTCGCAGTCCATCATATCCGGGCAGTTGTTCCAGCGCTCTGGCTCGGCCTCGTAAGCGTCCTTCAGATACTGCGCAGCGGCGGCACGCCCTTCGTCTGTAAGCGGGAATACCTCCCGGCTGCGCAGGGCGGGGTCGGTCTTGTCGATCGTCCAAGGCGCGGGCCAGTAGTCCACTGTGAGGATCTTTTCCTCTTTGGTGGCATCCGCGCCGCCGTCCGGGTCCGGTACGGTGCGCTTGCCCGGGGTAAGCCGGTAGCGCAGCCCGGCCTCGTTGCCGCTGTAATCATTCTTGCACAAAAAGTAGTGCAGCAGGGGAACAAAGATCATGGTGCAGCTCGTCCTTTCCGGCAAAAGGCGCGGCCTTTTGCACAATCAATTCTATTATAAAGCCGCCGGGCTAAAATGCAACAACTTTTTGTGAAACGCCCTGCAAAAGCTGCCCCCGCTTACAGGAAATCCGGCCTTGACAGGGTCGCAGAAATATGGTAAAATATTGCCTGTTGCAGCAGATGTGCAATGTGCTACTGTGGCTCAGCTGGTAGAGCAGCTCACTCGTAATGAGCAGGTCGCCTGTTCGAATCAGGTCAGTAGCTCCAAAGAGAAACCCCCGAAAGTTGGCTTGTGAAGCCAGTTTTCGGGGGTTTTGTTTGTGCGGCAGGGGATGGGAAAGTGGGCGATTGTGTCTTAATTACCCCTGTTTATCTGGAAATTGCTTTATTTAGTGGCGCAAAAGACGGCGCAATAAAAGCACGGTGCAAACTGCATCGTGCTAAAAGCAGTATACTGTTACAAAAAACTTACTTAGAGATCTTCTGTCTGATCCAGATGCAGATGCAGATGCAGGCACCGATCACCGAGATGGCAAAAGAAGAAAAGCTGCCGGAGGCGTGGATGCCCAGCAGGCCGAACAAAAACTCGCCCACAAAGCTGCCCAGCACGCCCACCAGCGTCAGCAGGCCGGTCAGGCAGCCCACCAGTACGCACAGCAGGGCAACAATGAGCAAAATCGCTAAAGTGATCATAGGTTATACCTCCTTAAAAATTATGGCTCTGCCTGCTGCCCGGCGGCTTCGCGGGTGGTGGTAGCATAAAAGTTTTTATACTTTGGCTTGCCATGCTCGTCCTTGCCGATACAGATGCGATAGCGATAGCGGCCATCCATGCCCTTTTTATTGGTACGCATGAGATTACACTCCTTTCGGTTGCGCGTGCAACTATAAAGTGTTTACAAGGGACAGATGAATCGGTATAATGGCGCTGTAACTAATATCTAGTTACAGAAAAACGGAGGTCGTGCATAACATATGAGCAAAATTGACACACTGATAAATAAGCTCTAAGCTCTGCCAGAAACCAACACCGGCAGACTTTCGTTATTCAGATCTCCGCAAAATCATGAACCATTTTGGGTATGAAGAATCCAACAAAGGAGCAACCTCCGGATCACGGGTGAGATTTTATAACCCGGAAACAGGGGCAATGGTATCACTCCACAAGCCGCATCCAGATGATCAGATGGTAAAAGGTTCGGTGGAAAGCGTGGTAAAGTTTTTAAAGGAGCATGATCACGTATGAAAAATGTACTACATTACAAGGGATATTCAGCAAAACCGGAATATTCCGCAGAAGATCAGGTGTTTTACGGAAAGATCCTTGGCATTGATGATCTGGTAGATTTCTACACAGAAAATGCAAAAGAGATCGAAAAGGAATTTCATGCAGCAGTGGATGATTATCTGGCTTTTTGCAAAGAAGTTGGAAAACAGCCACAGAAAGAGTTTAGCGGAACATTTAATATTCGTGTTTCGCCGGAGCTGCACCGGAAAGCATTCCGGAAGGCACAAGAGGATGGTGTGGCATTAAATAAGGTGGTTGAAAATGCGCTGACGGAGTATCTTTCTCCTGCATGGCACGAAAACCGTACTGTTATTCTGCCGGCGGAAATGGCAAAGATGTATTCGGCAGAAAAGCAGACGGTAGACACGGCACCGGATGATGCCAGCCATCTGCCCCGATGGTCGAAGAATTGGACCGTAGTAAATGGAAGGACGGAGGTGAAGAAAAGATGATGAAAGAGCTGTTGAACAAACGGTGCCGGATACAGCTGGAAAATGTAGAAATGCACGCATTGGAAGATCCAGCAGAAGAACCCGGCGGATTGGAGATCGTTGTATCGGATAATGTGACAGCAAAGAAGAAACCGGACTGCCTGCGCGTGGAGTGCACCCGGCATGTTGGATTTGACCCTGCCTGCAACTTTGAGATCACAGTGACGTATTCGGTAGAGCATTACCTGAAAGAAACTGATATGCTGAAAGACATATCTGATGCGGCGATTCAGAAGGAAGTGGAAGAAAATATACCGTTTTATATCCAGGAAAAGCGTGGTTTGATGAACCGCGTATCCATGATCATTGCACAGCTGACCTCTGCGTTTGATGGCGCACCGATGATCTTGCCGCCATATTATCAGACAGAAGAGCCAACAACCTAATAGTAGAGCACAAACCTGCCGGGTATTCCGGCAGGTTTTTTATTTCCACAAGAAGAAAGAAGAGCACAAGGGGCGGCAGAACCCTGAATTAGCCCCCGGCGGCGCAGTGAGCGCGTGGCCGGGGGCTTTGGCGACCACAAAAGCATCAGGTAGGAACGGGTGCTGCTGAGAGAAGGCTCGGCGGCAGGCGTTTTGTCTGATACCTTTTTATAAAAAGCGTCCGGGTGGGCGCTTTGGGGAGCTAGTATACCCGTTATTTCTGTGACTGTGTGGGTCACAAAAGAGAGAATTACAGGAGCAGCCTATGCGGAAAAGCTACATCCGGGAAAAGAAGATCCGGTGCGGGGACGAGTACATGGCCGTTGGCGTGTATGCCGTGACGGATCAGGAACACCGCAAGCGGGGAAAGAAGCGCAAGGAGAGCGACAAGGGGCAGAAGAGCCGGAACAAGGCCGCCAGTATGCGCAAGAAACAGCGGAAGGTGCTGGCGAATTTTGATAAGCGGGGGTTTTTCTTGACCGGTACATACGAGGACTGTTACCTGCCGGATGACGAGGCTGCCTGCTGGAAGGACGTGGAAAACTACGCGCGGCGGGTGAAGTACGCCACCTGCAAGCGGTTTGGGGTGGAGAAGGAGAAGATCCGGCTGATGCTGTGGGCGGTGCTGCTGACGGCAGCGGCAAACGCGGCGGCGCTGGTGCCGGACACAGACAGGGACAGCGGCCAGAGCGTGCCGACTGTACTGATGGAGCGAAAGGCCGGAGGTGGTACTGGATGGCAGCGGGACGGCATAAGAAAAGCATCGTGTGGAAGCCGCAGCCGAAACAGGCTGCCTTTATGCGGCGGTGCGAGGACGAGGCGTTATACGGCGGGGCGGCAGGCGGCGGCAAGAGCGACGCACTGGTGATCGAGGCGCTGCGGCAGGTGGACGTGCCGCACTACCGCGGACTGATCGTGCGGAAGACCTACCCGCAGCTTTCGGAACTGATCGACAAGACGATGCAGTATTACAGGCTGGCCTTCCCGAAGGCGCGGTACAACGCTTCCAGCCATGTGTGGACCTTCCCCAGCGGGGCGAAGATCTATTTTGGGTCCATGTTCCGCACGCAGGACAAGTACAACTATCAGGGCAAGGCCTTTGATTTTATCGGGGTGGACGAGCTGACACACTTCACATGGGAGGAGTACAGCTACCTGATGAGCCGCAACCGACCTACAGGGCCGGGCACGGTGGTGTACATGCAGGCAAGGCGTATCCGGGAGGCAGAGCAGAACGACCCGATGCTGAAGGGCAGGGTGATCCAGGGAGTGGCAGACCCGGCCATCTTCAACGAGAGCCAGGGCGAGAGCATTGCCCAGATGCAGGAGAAGTATCCGTACTTTGTGACGTGGCGGCCGGGCGACCACACCCGCATTGCGGGCAAGATGCAGCTGCACTACCGGCTTGCATTTGACGCGGAGGGGCGGCCGATGTTTCAGGTGTTTGACACCTGCCGGCATTTTATCCGCACCATCCCGAACCTTGTGTACGACGAGAGCAACGTGGAGGACATTGACACCACGCAGGAGGACCACATCTACGACGAGTGCCGGTATGTGCTGATGGAAAACCCCATCAGTCCCCGGCAGGTACGCAAAGAGGTGGTGCTGCAGGACGACCCGCTGGACATGGATGCACACTACAGCCCTACCCGGGTGATGCGGGTATAAGCAGAAGGAGAAGCGATGACAGGAAGATACGAGGGACAGCAGCCGAACACCGAACAGGACGGGGAGAAGCTGCTGCGGATCATGGCGATGGCCGCGCAGGCGGCCGGGGCGCAGCAGGCACCGGCGGACACAAGACCCGCCCAAGCGAACCCCGGCGGCATGAGCGAAGGAGACCGGATGGTGAGCACCGCAAGACCCGGCACCGGGCGGGATGATGCCATGCAGAGCCTTATGCAGGGCGATGCAGGCGGGAGCGTACCGGCGGGAGTGGCTGCGGAGACGGTGATCGGGCCGGAGGAAGTAGCCAAGGCGGGAGAAATTTTGCAGCGGTACAAGACCGGCAAGGCGGCGCTGGACAAGCGGATCATTGAAAACGAGCTGTGGTTCCGGCTGGGGCACTGGAAGAACTACCAGAACAAGATGATGGAGGAAAAGCCGCAGCCTTCCAGCGGGTGGCTGTTCAACAGCATTGCCAACAAGCACGCGGATGCCATGGACAACTACCCGGAGCCGAACGTGCTGCCGCGAGCGGCGGACGACGAGGAGACGGCGAGGACCCTTTCCAAGGTGATCCCGGCGGTGCTGGAGCAGTGCAACTACGAGCAGGTGTACAGCGACACATGGTGGCGCAAACTCAAGACCGGTACCGGCGTGAAGGGCATCTTCTGGGACCCGGTGCTGCGGGGTGGGCTGGGAGACATCAGCATCCAGAGTGTCAACCTGCTGATGTTGTACTGGGCGCCGGGGGTGGAGGACATTCAGCAGTCGCCGCACCTGTTCAGCCTGAGCCTTGAGGACAACGAGCAGCTGGTGGGGCGCTTCCCGCAGATGGAGAGGCACACCGGCAAGGGGCTGGACGTGGGGCAGTACATCCACGACGACAGCATTGACACCACCGACAAGAGCGTGGTGGTGGACTGGTACTACAAGAAGGCACAGCCCGGCGGACAGACAGTGCTGCACTACTGCAAGTACTGCAACGGCGTGGTACTGTATGCCAGCGAAAACGACCCGGAGCTGGCGCAGCGGGGTTTTTACGACCACGGGAAGTACCCCTTTGTGTTTGACCCGCTGTTCATGGAGGAGGATTCCCCGGCGGGGTTTGGGTACATCGACGTGATGAAGGACACCCAGACCGCCATTGACGAGATGAACCACGCCATGGATGAGAACGTGAAGCTGGCGGCAAAGCAGCGCTTTGTGCTGAGCGACACGGCGGGGGCGAACGAGAAAGAGCTGGCGGACTTTAGCAAGGACATTGTGCACGTGGTGGGCCGACTGAACGAGGACAGCTTCCGTCCGCTGCAGACGAACGTGCTGAGCGGCAACTGCATGAACTACCGGGATGCCCGGGTGAACGAGCTGAAGGAAGTGAGCGGCAACCGGGACGTGAGCCAGGGCGGCACCACCAGCGGCCTGACCGCTGCCAGCGCCATTGCGGCGTTACAGGAGGCGGGCAGCAAGCTGAGCCGGGACATGCTGAAAAGCGCGTACCGGGCGTTTGCAAAGGAGTGCTACCTGATCATTGAGCTGATGCGGCAGTTCTACGACGAGCAGCGGGTATACCGCATTACCGGCGAGAGCGGCGGGGTGGAGTATGCCACCTTCAGCGCACAGATGCTGCGCGGGGTGCCCGGCGGCGTTGTGGGCGGGGTGCAGCTGGGCGACCACGAGCCGGTGTTCGACATTACGGTGAGCGCGGCGAAGAAGAGCACCTTCAGCCGGCTTTCCCAGAACGAGACAGCGAAGGAGTGCTACCAGCTTGGATTTTTTGCACCGGCGAACGCGGACGCGGCGCTGGCTGCGCTGGAGATGATGGACTTTGAAGGCATTGAGAAGGTGCGGGAGCGGGTGAGCCAGAACGGCACGCTGTACCAGCAATTGCAGCAGATGGCAGCACAGCTGCAGAAGATGGCCGCCATCATCGACAGCCAGAACGGAACGAACGTTGCCGCAGCGGCAAGTGCAGCCGGACAGGCGGCGGGTGCTGCGGGCGGCGGCAGCACAGGCGCAAAGACCAGCACCAACAGCCTGGGCGGTGCTGTGGGAGGCAGCGATAACAGCCTTTCCACGCAGGCAGCCCGGCGGGCGATGGACGTGAACAACCCGAACAAGTAAAGGAGAAAGAGCATGATCGAAGCAAGTGTGATGCGCACGGTATGGAACGACGGCAAGACCGGCTACGAGGTGAAGGCAAAGGGCCATGCGGGCGCGGGAAAGTACGGGCAGGACATTGTGTGCGCAGCGGTGAGCTGCCTGATGCAGACCCTTGCCAATGAGGTGGAGGAGGCTGCGCGGGCAGGCCTTGTGGCGCTGGGCGCTGTGGCACACGGTGAGGGCTGGATGCGCGTGGAGGTGACCCCGACCCATGAGAGCTGCGACATGGTGAAAGCATGGGTGGAGCTGGTACAGGACGGACTGGATGCACTTACAGAACAAGGACAGTGTGGAGCACCTGATGACCGGCGGCATGGTGCTGCCGGACGCAAAGCTGTACAGTGCGGGCGACATTGAGCAGGCGTACCAGAAGGGGCAGACCGTACAGCTGGGCATGCTGAAGGACGCGGAGGGCAACCCCATGCCGGACAGCGTACTGAACACGGTGGAGGCGGCGCTGACCGACTACGACCGGGCATGGATCGAGGACATGAAGGAGTTTTTTGGCAGCTATACCACGAACCTGATCAACGAGACCAGCATGCAGCTGCTGGGGTACAACCGGGCGCAGGTGAAGAACTACTACCCCATTGCGGTGGACAAGGGCGTGCTGGCGACCCAGATCGAGGGACTGAACCTTGACGCGACCATTGAGGGACGGGGCTTTTTGAAGAACCGTGTAAAGAGCAGCAAGCCCATCTTGCTGGAGGAGTGCAGCAGCGTGGTGCAGCGCAGCCTGCGGGACACGGCGGCGTATGCAGGCCTGGCGCTGCCGATCCGGGATGTACAGAAGGTGCTGAACAGCAACGTGGAGACCGCAGACGGGCTGGGAAACCTGAAGAACAAGATCATCAAGGAGCAGTGGGGCAAGGGCACGGTGGACTACATCAACGACCTGCTGACCGACCTGCAGACCACCCAGCGCAGGCGGGACAACGGCGTGAGCCGGATGGCGGCGCGGCTGCGGGGCAACTACGCGGGCGCGGTGCTGACCTTAAACCCGGGCGTTGCCATTGCGCAGGCGGCGAGTTTGCCCACGGCGGGCGCAGTGCTGGGCATGGATACCATGGCGGCGGTGGTGCCTTTTGTGAAGAACCTTTCGGCAAAGCAGCAGGCGGCGCTGGAGGCGGAGATCACCCAGCACGGAGAACTGGCGAGCATTGGCAAGGACGGAAGCCTTGCAGAGAAGGCCATGGACAGGCTGCCAAAGGCGCTGACCGGGTGGATCAACGGGATGGACGAGATCACGGTGGCGGCGCTGTGGGAGGGCAGCAAGGCCTATGTAAAGAACCACCCGGCGGAGTTCAGCGCAGAAGCAGCCAAGGCGGGGAGCGAGGAATACTGGAAGGCGGTGAACGAGACCTACCAGAAGGTGATCGAGCGCACGCAGCCCAACTACACGGTGATGCAGCGGGCGGGTATCCAGCGCAACCAAGATGGTATGGCAAAGGCGTTGACGATGTTTACGACCCGGCGCTTCCAGAACTACGGCATTTTAGCCGATGCGGTGATGGACTACAAGACCCAGAGCGCGCGGTACAAGGCGCAGCAGAGCGCAGAGAACCGGAGCGAGATGCAGCGGGCAGGAAAGCAGCTGAACAAAGCCATTACAAGCCAGATGGCACAGACGGTGGTGTTTGCAGCGATGAAAATGGAAATGAGTTTTTTTGCTGCACCGGTGGAAGGACTTACAGGACGAGAACGGCGACATGACGAAGGAAAGCATCCGGGATGCGCTGTTGTACGACTTTTGCAAGAGTTTTATGGGCAACTGGACCGGCGGCAGCGAGGTGATGAGCGTGGGAGAGATGATCGTGAACCACAGCTTTACCAGCTATGACACCATCAGCATGACCGGAATCTCTGCCATCAACGACCTGACCGAGTATATCGGGCGGGTGAGCAGGCTGAACGCCGAGGACACCAGCGGGATGACCGAGGAAGAACTGGAGAAACACGCGGAGAAAACCAAAGAAGCGGTGGCAG
>ULSG01045765.1_pt1 | contig 13421 bp, 12 predicted proteins | sample 1956191 | NCBI WGS metagenome assembly ULSG01 (sample SAMEA4835703, study PRJEB28245) | human gut metagenome | biome: gut microbiome; material: fecal sample | place: Denmark | collected 2008 | reverse complement strand
GGTGGAGTTTTATAATAGCACGTCATTTTCGGGATGTCAACACCCTTTTTTCGGTTTTTTTACACACTTTTTTCAGGCGGTTTGTGGTTCCTAACAAAAAGCAATAGATATTGTGGATTCTGTTTTTTCATCCTACAATATCTATTTGCTGATATTTTTATGTCATTTTAAATTTTTTATACATTTTAGAAAATCCCGGCAAATATCTGTACCAGAAGATTATGCTGATAGAGGAATGCGAGGAACTCATTTTCTCCGATATATGTCACCAGCCGCGTGCCCAAATCTGTGGCTGCCATAATATGTATCAGATAAAATACCACCCAGACAATGAGAAATCCCTTTATGCTGCCTGCCAGCATTCCAAGGAACCGGTTGATTCCTTTCAGAACCGGAAGCTTCACCACCAGATCCAGCACATTCAAAATAATATGAAAAACCAGATATACCACCACATATGTCACTATGCAGGCAATCAGGCTGATGATAAAATGCGTGATTTTTTGTGCCATTGCCTGATAAACTCCGCTATCTGCCAGTGCCTGATGGACCGCATCACTTCCCGCTTCTGCCGCTTTGTCCATAAGGGCATCCAGTTCTCCGCCACTGATACCATTTTCTTCTAACTGCTGTCTGGTCTCTTCGGACTTCTCCTGTGCTTCCCGGTTCAGCCGGTCCTGCGCATTTTTTTCCACATGCTCTAAGCATTTCTCCGTGATTCTCTCATCCAGCTCTGTGTTTTCTTCTATATAGGTTGTAATCTTTGGAGCTGCAACTGACACCACTGCAAGGGTGATAATCATTGCAAGCAGGGAGAATACTATTTTTATAAATCCACGGAAGTATCCCTCCAGGGCACATACTACCAGGATTCCAATCACACATATCAATAACCAATTCACTTCAGTCTTACCTTCTCTGTTGTTCCTTCCATTATAAATATATAACCATTCTGGCTGCCGTCTGAAATCACATCATACAGCGGTGTATCAAATGTATAGGAAAATTTCTTTACACCATAAGTATTGTAAATCTGACACTCTGTGGCGTTCCGGATACAGATTTCCCCATTTCCAAGGAAGTCCACATTTTCATAATCCATGGTAAAATCCTTGCTTAATACATGTTTGCCACCGGTATTATAAATTTCCATATGGCGGCTTTCTTCTGTGCTTTCGGTATCGGATTCTGCCTGCACATCATTATTGTAAATGATGCCAATATAATTTTCACTGGTAAATACGCTCTTTATTTCCTGGTTCAGTGCAATTTCATCATCCGGCTCCGGCTTCTGGGTACCGCTGAATAAAATAATTTTGGAATCGCCAAATGCCACCAGACGGTTGTTATCGGTAAATTCTATCTGTGGTATTATCACATCCGGATAGTCAAAGCTTCCTACCATATAATCAATCTCATTTTGTCCTACTGAGCCAAAATTGTAACATTTGATTGTGCTGCATACTTCTCCATTATTGACCGTAAGTATGGATACCGCCAGCTTCTTTCCGTCATTGCAAAGGGAAATGTCCAGCGGATAGCCGCTTTTTTCTGTATAGAATGCGCCGGACACCAGATTTTTACCATTTTTGTCATACATACGGATGTAATTCTCTCCATCACTCTCCATCCATACTGCCACAACGCCCTGGTTTGCTACGCTTATTCCGGAGATGTTCATCGGTGTCTCAATTTTGCCCTGCATTCCCGCCTGATTCATGATATAGATTTCAGTTCCGCCCTTATCTGCCAATGCCACATAATCCTCACAGACATCTGCCATTGGTTCTTTCATCTCATAGGTCTGGTTCCAGTACACTTCATCATTGGCGTCGGTATAAATTGCCCCATCGTTACTATATTTGATAAAACCATTTCCATATGCAAGAAACTGGCTTCCAGCAGTGTCCTGACGTTCCACGCTTTTTTCTACCGTGTAACTATTATATTTCCGCAATTTCTGAAAAAAGAAAATCCCCAATGCTGCAACAGCCGCCAGCGCCAGCAACAACAATATGATTTTTATTATTTTCAAACGATGTTTCCGTATTTTGGTATTCAGTTCTTCTTCGTCTGTTTCGATGGTACGAAACTGTGTTTTATCTGCCATTTCTGTTTCTTAACTCCTGCTGTTCTCTTCACTCTTCTATTGATTATAGCCTATATTCCATGTTTCGGCATTATTTTTTTCTTATGGAAGTATTAATTTTTCGCCAACCTTTATATTATCGACATTTTCAATCCCATTTGCCGCACACAAATCTACCACATGGGAAGCATCCTGATATATCTTTTTACTGATGGAAATCATGCTGTCTCCCGGCTGCACGATATAATAGCCCTGCTGCAATATAATTTCCGCCTCGGACTGGGGCTGTGTACTTGCGGATGCTGCCTGGTCAAATGTATTATCCGGTGCTGCCATGTTATCCTGTGCTGCCGTATTATCCGGTGCTGCCGTGTTATCCGGTGCTGCCGTGTTGTCCGCAACCTGTAAGTTTTCTGCATTCTCTTTTTCCGTTGGTTCTACCTGTCCCGCAAGGTCCTCGATGACCAGCTTTGTCTGGGTTTCCGTATCCAGTGCAAGGTCTGTTCCTGATGAATCATTTTTCTGTTCCATGACACTGACTGCAGTTTCTAATTTCTTCATTTTCTCATAATTATTGAACATGCTGATGCCTACAACTATGATTGCAATGACCACCAGAAGACCACTTCCATAAACCAGTGAATGAAATGCCGGCAGTTGAAAATTCTTTTTTGGTCTGTTTAAAACCAGCTCCCGGTAGTTTTTTAATGCCTCATCCCGGACTTCCTCCGGTTTCACTTCCTGCGGTGTGTCTTTCCGCGATACTATCATATACTCCTGCATCGCCTGGTTGCGTTCATAATAGATATAATAGCCTTCTTTTTTATGAACGGCTCCATCTTCATATATGTATAACGTTTCTTCTTTTTCCAGGGAATCCGACAGCAGCAAAAGTCTATTGTTTCCACCAAAGAAATTTTTCATTATCCGTTCCAGTTCCGGTGTCAGGCAGGGTGCTGTCCCCTTCTCATCATAAAACCAGCCCAGCAGTGTGCTTCCGTCAAAATAGCGTTTAATTAAGGAGCATATTTCTGTCCGGATTTTCTCCTGAAAGACCGGAGCTGTCCCACAATATGCAATTTCCGGCAATTCAAATGCCCCATTTACATAGATATTCGTGTTTTTGCCATGGGTTTCGGTTCTGCCCACCAGAATGCATACCCTCCGTTCATTCATTCCGAGAAATGCCGGATGCAGATAGGTGTATACATAATCTTCTATGAAAATGTGTTTTTCACCCTCTGGTGTCCCAATCTGGCGGAAATTTCGTGGAAACGTTGCCGTATCCTCCGCCTTCTCGTTCGTTCTTCTATTTTCTGTCACTATATTTCCTGTTGCGGTACTTCCTGCCGGTGCATTTCCTGTTGCTGAATTTTCTATTTCCTTCCGTTGTATAATCTCTATCACGTCTGCCGCCCCTTTCCTCTTGTCTTGGGACAACCATAACACAGAGGCGGCGGATTTTTTGCCATATCATGGATGGCGAAAAATGAAGTTTTTGACAGGTTTTTACGAAAAAAGCTGCCACTTTTTCAGTGACAGCTTTCCTTTTTGTCCTTTTTAGTTTTCTTTTACAAAGGCTTTTACCTTTTTGTAGATACTTTCTGCATCCAGTCCGTATTTTGCAATCAGTTCCGGTGCCGGGCCCGACTCACCAAAGGTATCATTTACGCCAATACGGAGTACTTTGGCCGGTGCTTTCTCGCAAAGGACTTCACATACAGCACTTCCAAGTCCACCGATGATGGAATGCTCTTCTACGGTTACGACTTTGCCTGTCTTAGCGGCTGATGCAGCAACTAATTCTGCATCGATTGGCTTAATGGTATGGATGTTGATAATCTCTGCATCAATGTCATCTGCTGCCAACATTTTCTCTGCTGCTAATGTCTCGCTTACTTCCAGTCCGGTTGCAAAGATGGTAACATCTTTTCCTTCTTTTAAGACGATTCCTTTTCCGATTTCGAATTTGTAATCTTCGTTATCGTTAAATACAGGAATTGCAAGTCTGCCAAATCGGAGGTAAACCGGTCCTACATGTTCATATGCCGCTTTTACTGCAGCTTTTGCTTCAATATCATCACTCGGATTAATCACTACCATCCCAGGAATTTCACGCATCAGTGCAAGGTCTTCTAAGCACTGGTGGGTTGCACCGTCTTCTCCTACAGAGATTCCTGCATGGGTTGCACCGATTTTTACATTCAGGTGTGGATATCCGATTGCGTTACGCACCTGCTCATAAGCACGTCCTGCTGCAAACATTGCAAAGGAGCTCATGAATGGAACTTTACCGCAGGTAGAAAGTCCTGCTGCGATTCCAGCCATATTTGCTTCTGCAATTCCACAGTCCAAGAAACGTTCCGGAAATGCTTTCTTGAAGATTTCCGTCTTGGTTGCACCTGCCAAATCGGCATCTAATACTACAAGGTCTGTGTGTTCCCTGCCCAGTTCTACTAAAGCATTACCGTAGCTTTCTCTTGTTGCAATCTTCTTTACTTCTGACATAATGCTTCACCTGCTTTCTTCAATTCTTCCATTGCCTGTTCGTACTGCTCGTCATTTGGAGCTTTTCCATGCCAGCCCACCTGATTTTCCATAAAGGAAACTCCTTTTCCTTTGGTGGTCTTTGCGATGATTGCAACCGGCATGCCTTTTACTTTCTTTGCTTCTGCAAAGGCATTACGGATTTCTTCCATATCATTTCCATTGATATTGATTACATGGAAATTGAATGCTTCAAATTTCTTATCAATCGGATATGGAGAACATACTTCTTCTACCGTTCCATCTATCTGAAGGTTATTGTTATCTACGATTACGGTCAGGTTGTCTAAGTGATGTGCGCCTGCCCACATAGCAGCTTCCCAGATTTGTCCTTCCTGAATCTCACCATCACCACACATTGCATATACCTGGTAATCCTTATCATCCATCTTACCAGCCTGTGCCATTCCTACTGCGCAGGACAGTCCCTGTCCTAAGGAACCTGCAGACATATCAACACCCGGAATATGTTTCATGTCCGGATGTCCCTGTAAATAAGAACCTGTATGACGCAGTGTCACAAGATCTTCTACAGGAAAATATCCTTTGTGTGCCAGTACAGAATATAATGCCGGAGCTACATGTCCTTTCGACAGCACAAATCTGTCGCGGTCTGCCATCTTCGGATTTTTCGGATCCACATTCATCTCTTCAAAATACAGATATGTCATAATATCTGCTGCGGAAAGCGATCCGCCTGGATGTCCGGATTTTGCACTGTGCAATGCCGTAACAATACTTTGTCTTACTTCATTTGCCTTTTTTTCCAACTCTGCATTCGTCATTTTACTTAACCTTTCTCATGAATAAGCTTGTTTGTATCCATTACAACTCCACACGTCCCTCTAACGCGCGAAGTAATGTTACCTCGTCAATGTATTCCAAATCCCCTCCCACAGGGACGCCGCTGGCAATTCTTGAGACCTTGATTCCGGTCGGTTTCACCAGCTTGCTGATATACATTGCTGTTGTCTCTCCCTCTAAACTTGAATTGGTGGCAATAATGACTTCTCTTACATCACCCTCCAGCCGATGTATCAGCTCCTTGAGCTTAATGTCATTCGGTCCGATTCCAAGCATCGGAGATATTGCCCCATGAAGTACATGATATACTCCTTCATATTTTCCAGTTTTCTCATAAGCTGCCAGATCCCTGGTGTCCTCTACTACCATGATTACGCTGTGATCCCGCTGGGGATTTTTGCATATCGGGCAGAGTTCATCATCGGTCAGGGTCAGGCACTCTTTGCAGTAGTGTATATTCTGTCTTGCATCTAATATGGAACGACTTAATTTTTCCACATTTTCTTCCGGCATATTCAAAATATGAAATGCCAGTCTCTGCGCCGACTTTGGTCCAATTCCCGGCAAGCCGGAAAGTTGTTCTATCAGACGGCTTATCTGGCTGCTGTAATAGTCCATTCTGTTTCCTCTTCTCCTTCAGCCGATTAGAATGGGAATCCACCGCCAAGTCCACCCATGCCGCCGGTAATCTTGGACATGGACTGCTGGGAATATTCTTCTATCTGGCGCAGTGCCTCATTGGTTGCTGCCATAATCATGTCTTCTAACATTTCTACATCATCCGGGTCAACTGCTTCCGGATCAATCTTTACTTTGGTTACTTCTTTCTTACCAGAGACTGTAACCTCAACTGCACCGCCACCTGCTGCGGCTGTTACTTCTTTCTCCTCTAACTCCTTGGATGCCTCTTCCATCTGGCGCTGCATCTTCTGTGCCTGTTTCATAAGGTTTCCCATATTTCCCGGCATTCCGCCCGGAAATCCTCCGCCTCTTTTTGCCATGTTTCCATTTCCTCCTGTATTTTATTCATCTTCAATGGTTATATCCATATTGATTATCTGTGACAAATCCACATAGGATTCTTCAAACGGACGATTCGACTGATTCTGCTGAATCTGAATCTCCACTTCTTTTTCTATATAATCAGAAATCACCTGTCGGATTTCATTTCTGTGGTCTTCCTCTTCCACATAGCCTGCTGCAACCGGGTCATCCAACACAATCATCAGACGGTCATCTCCGCCAAGACTTAAATGCGCCGACTTAAGATAGGTGCGCACCACGCCGCTCATCTTCGGCAGAATGGAATTCCAGTTCTTTACAATCTGTTCCACGTCTTCCGGGATTGCTTTTGGCATTGGCGGACGGCTGACCGGTGCTGCTGCCTCGGCCGGCTGTGTCGCGGTATTCACCGGTGCTGCCGTGGGAATTCCCTGCTCCATCTTCTTTTCTAACTTTGCTAACCGGTCTGTAATGGAATCCATGTTGGTCTCCATTGCAGGTTTACATAATTTAATTATTGCAATTTCAATTAAGATTCGTTTCTGGGAAGAATATTTTACCTGATTGGACAGTTCCGAGAAAATCCGGATATACCGCATCAGTACATCTGCTTCTACCAACCGAGCTTCTTCTTTTAAAAGTGCCATGTTCTCAGAAGACATATCTAAGACTTCTTCCATATCGTCTGAGCCTTTTAACAAAAGCAGGTTTCTTAAATACCAGGTAAAGTCATTGACAAACTGTCCTAAATCTCTTCCCTCGATGACCAGCTCTTCTAACTGTGAAATAGCTCCTGCCACATCTTCTGCCAGCACTTTCCGCAGTAATTTAGAAAAGACTTCCGTATCTACTGCACCCAGCACCTCTAACACATGGTCATAGGTCAGCTTCTGTCCCAGATAAAAGGCGATGCACTGGTCTAAAAGGCTTAAGGCATCCCGCATGGATCCGTCTGCCGCTTTGGCAATATAGCGGATTGCCCGTTCTTCCACTTCCACATTTTCCTTTTCCATCAGTTCCATCAGGCGGTCTGATATGGTTTCAATGGAAATTCTCCGGAAATCATACCGCTGACATCTCGAAAGAATCGTAATCGGTATCTTATGGGCTTCCGTGGTTGCCAGTATAAAAATGACATAGGAAGGCGGCTCTTCCAGGGTCTTCAACAATGCGTTAAAGGCTCCGATGGAGAGCATGTGCACCTCGTCTATGATATAAACTTTATATTTTCCTTCTGTCGGGCGATATGCTACCTCTTCCCGGATTTCACGGATATTATCTACACCGTTATTGGATGCCGCATCAATTTCGATAACATTCATGGAACTTCCTGCCGCAATTGCTTTACAGCTTGCACATTCTCCACAAGGGCTTCCATCTACGGGATGTTCGCAGTTGACTGCCTTGGCAAATATTTTTGCGATGGTTGTCTTACCGGTTCCTCTCGTTCCACAGAACAGATATGCATGGCCGATACGGTCTGCCTTTATCTGGTTCTTTAAGGTTGTTACTATATGCTCCTGTCCTTTGACATCCGCGAATTCCTGTGGGCGGAACTTACGGTAAAGTGCCATGTATGACATCTATTCCATCCTCGCTTCTCTTAATCTCCAAAGCTGATTCCAATGGTCTTTGCTTCTTTAATCATCTGACAATCCGGGTCAACAGTCTTTAACTTGCCAGCCACATCCTTCAGTGGAACACGCTTTGTCTTATCATTAACCATCGCAATCATGTATCCGTAATCTTCATCAATGATTGCCCGGGCTGCTGCTGCACCAAGTCGTGTACAGAGTGCACGGTCATATGGGCATGGGCTTCCGCCGCGCTGGGTATGGCCCGGTACGGTTACACGTACTTCGGTGCCACTGCGTTTCTCAATCTGGTCTGCAATCTCATAGGATACAGACGGATATTTATAATTCTTTAGCTTCTCTTTGTATTCTTTCTTGGAAAGTGCTGCATCTTCCTTGGAAATAGCACCCTCTGCTACCGCAAGAATGGTAAAGCCTTTTCCATCCCTGGTTCTCTTATCTATTGCTTCGATGACTTTATCAATATCATATGGGATTTCCGGCAGTAATATGATATCTGCTCCACTGGCAACACCTGCGTACAGGGTCAGCCAGCCCACTTTATGTCCCATGACTTCTACGATAAAGACACGATTATGGGATGCTGCTGTTGTGTGTATACAATCAATGGCTGCACACGCCACGTTGATTGCACTGTAAAAGCCAAAGGTAATATCTGTTCCATAGATATCGTTGTCGATGGTCTTCGGCAGATGGATGACATTTAATCCCTCTTCCCGAAGGAGATTGGCAGTCTTCTGTGTTCCGTTTCCGCCAAGGATTACCAGACAATCCAGTTTCAGTTTATGATAGGTCTGCTTCATTGCTTCCACCTTATCCAGCCCGTTCTCATCCGGCACACGCATCAGTTTAAATGGCTGTCTGGAAGAACCTAAGATGGTTCCGCCCTTGGTAAGGATTCCCGAAAAATCCTTTGATGTAAGCAGGCGGTAATCGCCATAAATCAATCCCTTGTAACCATTATAAAAACCGTAGATTTCCAACTCATCCACATTATGACTTAATCCTTTTACCACGCTGCGCATTGCTGCATTTAATGCCTGACAGTCTCCGCCGCTGGTCAACATACCTATTCTTTTCATTTGCTGCATCCCTTTCTTTGCTTATTGTTGTGCATACGCCCACACATCCAAAATATATTATAATATATTTTTTTTTAGGGTACAAGCTATAATGCCTGCTTAAGCAATTTATTTACAGGCAATTACTTTTAAGATATAATCCCATACTCTCTTTGTGGAAGAAATGCTTAATTTCTCCTCTGTGGTATGAATGGCAATCATATCCGGTCCGATGGAGACAGCATCCAGTCCGTCAATCTTACCTGCTAAAATGCCACACTCAAGTCCGGCATGAATTGCTTCTACGGTCGGCTCTTTTCCATACATTTCCTTGAAAATGCGGACCATATCATCCCGGAGTACAGAATCCCTGCGGTATTCCCACGCAGGATAATTACCGGTATTGGTGACTCTTCCGCCAAACTCTTCCACCAGCGCAGCAATACGTTTCAAAAGATATTCTTTTGCGGTTCCCACTGCACTTCTTACGGCATACTGCAGAGTCAGCTTGTCTTTTTCCAGAGTCAGAACGCCAAGGTTTAAAGAAGTCTCTACCAGTCCCTTGATGTCATCACTCATGCGAAGAATTCCATTTGGAAGCAGGTTGATTAAAAGCACTGTTTTTCTTGCCGCAGCTTCTGTTAATACTTCCTTCTCACAGTTTTCTTCTACTGCTACGGATATCTGGATATCCGGATCACTGGTGGAAAATTCATGGGTGATTTTCTCTGCAATTTCTTCTATTTTATGGACAAGCTGTGTGGCATCTTCCTGTACCATAAGCTCTGCTGCACTTTCTCTTGGAATGGCATTCTGCTTATTTCCGCCGGATAATGCTGCTATCTGATAGTGGTATTCATCTTTTAATTCCAAAAGAATTCTTCCCAGTAAAATATTGGAGTTGGCTCTTCCTTTGTCAATTTCCACGCCGGAATGTCCGCCCTTTAAGCCTGCCACATGAATAGAAACAAGATTTCCTGCGCTCTTTTCCCATTCCACCGGAAGTTCACATACGGTGCTGCATCCACCGGCACAGCTTACCAGCATAATTCCTTCATTTTCAGAATCCAGGTTCAGAAGCTTCTTTGCTTTCAAGTGTGAAACGTCCAGTGCTACGGCACCTTCCATACCAACTTCTTCCGACACGGTACAGATAAATTCGATACGCGGATGCGCAATGCTGTCAGAGTCCAAGATTGCCAGTGCATATGCAACTGCAATTCCATCGTCGCCGCCAAGGGTTGTTCCCTTTGCACTGATATAATCTCCATTTACTTCCAGCGTCAGTCCGTCATTTTCAAAATCGATGGTGCTGCCCGGTTCTTTCTCACACACCATGTCCATATGTCCCTGAATCATCAGTGGTGCAACGTCTTCATAGCCCGGTGCTGCTTCTTTGATGATAATGACATTTTTTACTTCATCCTGATAATATTCTAAGTTCCGTTCCTTTGCGAAGTTTACCAGATAATTGCTGATTTTCTCCTCTTTATAGGATGGACGTGGAATATTGCTGATTTCTTCAAAATAATGAAATACCTCTTTTGGTTCTAAGCCTGCTAATGCGCTCATTATGATTCCTTCTTTCTTAATTTATTCTCATATACGATAAAATGGTTGTTATGCAGAATCTTGATATACTGGGACAGTCTCTCGTAAAGAGGTTCTGCCTTGTCACCGAATCTTTCTTTTACCAGTGTACCAATCTCATAGATGGTTTTCTTTCCATCCATCTGCTCCCACACGAAGCTGCCGAATTCATCCAGCTCGATATAGCTGTATTTCGGTTTCTTAAATAACACCTGTGCGATTTTGTTAAACACACCTTTGTTATGCATTTTTATTTCTATTTTGCCATCTTTGTTCTTATTACATTCAAATAATGTATTCGGACGTGGGATATAATCTAAATAATTGTCTTTTTTCTTTGCCATATTGCCTCCTGTTATCTTCGCTAGCAGTATAAAACATCTGCCGCCTTTTCGCAAGACGGCAGATGTAAGAACTACTTTATTCTGTTTTTAATTTTCTTTTTTCTTCTTTCCACGGATGAAAAGGATTAAAGTTACGGCAAGTAATGCAAAGAATACCAGTCCGCCAATGTTTCCTAAGCTGAAACCGAATATTGCAGATAAGTTAAATGCATCTGCAAAAGTCTCTCCCTTGAATGGAATGACTGCACAGACTGCAAGGAGAATTCCTACCAGTCCCTCTCCGGCAATCAGACCGGATGAGTAAAGCACTCCATTTTCCACTTTGCGTTTCTTCTCTTCTTCGGATTCACCCTTCTTCTTATCAAAGTATAAGCGGATTAATCCACCAACAATCATCGGTGTGCTTAAGTAAATCGGAAGGTAAAGACCTACTGCAAATGGCAATACCGGAATTCCAAGGATTTCTACTACTACTGCAATACCAACACCTGCAAATACCAGTACCCAAGGAAGGTTTCCGCCCATAACTCCTTCTACTACCATCTTCATCAAGGTTGCCTGCGGTGCAGGGATTGCTGAGGAACCATAGCTCCATGCTGCATTTAACAGATATAATACTCCACCGATTGCAATAGCAGATGCTGCTACACCGATGATTTCACCAACCTGCTGTTTCCAAGGTGTTGCTCCTACCAGATAACCGGTCTTTAAATCCTGTGATGTATCTCCGGCGATTGCTGCGATGATACAGATGACAGAACCGATTGCAATAGAAGCTACCATTCCAGTCATTCCGATGGTTCCGGTTGCTTTTAAAATCATCGTTGTGATAAGCAGTGTTGCAATTGCCATTCCGGATACCGGGTTATTGGAACTTCCTACAATACCAACCATTCTGGATGATACGGTTGCAAAGAAGAATCCGAAGATTACGATAATAATTGCTCCAAGAAGGCTTACCGGAACTGCCGGAACCAGCCACATAATAATAGCCATGATTCCAATCGTAAGAATTACGATATTCATTGGAATATCTTTATTGAGGCGGCTGTTGTCACCATTTCCTTTGCTTCCGTAGCTCTTTAATGCATGACGGAAGGTCTTTGCGATAAGTGGCAGATTCTTTACCAGGCTGATGATTCCGCCTGCTGCAACTGCTCCTGCTCCAATGTAACGGATATAGTTTGACCAGATTCCTGATGCGCCAAGTTCAGATACCGGAACGCTTGCCGGGAAAATGGTAAGGTCTGCACCAAAGAGTGCGATTAACGGCATCAGTACGAACCAGCCGATTACTCCACCCGCAAAAATGTAGGAAGATACTCTGGCTCCACAGATATAACCAACTCCAAGAAGTGCCGGAAGTACATCCATTCCGACTCCGGAACCCTTGTAAGATTTGATTTCATAAGTCACTTCACTCGGGAATACTTTCAAACCATCTGTGATGAATTTGTATGCTGCTGCAATTCCCAGACCGGCAAATACGGTACTTGCTTTTGCTCCGCCTTCTTCTCCGGCTACCAGTACTTCTGCACAGGCTTTTCCTTCCGGATAAGGAAGCTTTCCATGCTCCTGTACGATTAATGCACTACGAAGTGGAATCATGAACATAACTCCGATGACACCACCGATTAATGCAATCAATGCGATTTCCACTAAAGATGGCATGCTTGTACCACCTTCCTCTGCCCACATGAACAGAGCCGGGAGTGTAAAGATTGCTCCTGCTGCAAGAGACTCTCCGGCAGAACCGATGGTCTGTACCATGTTATTCTCCAGAATGGAGTCCCTTCTTAAAATTACGCGGATAATTCCCATGGAAATTACCGCTGCCGGTATGGATGCCGACACTGTCATTCCTACTCTAAGTCCTAAGTATGCGTTTGCCCCACCGAAAACTACGGCAAGCAGAATACCCAGAATAATAGAGACTGGCGTAAGTTCCGGCAAAACTTTGTCTGCCGGAATATACGGCTTGAACTCTTTTTCATTATTCATTTGTCTAATCCTCCTAGTTATGGTCACTATAACCAATATAAATATTATTATACGGGCATTTTCCAAGTCTGTCAATGAAATCTGCTTGCATCCGGCAGGAAAATATTGTATGATATATGTGCTATTGTGCAAAACACTTTACCACACGAATCCAACAAAGTGTATGCACTCTTTTTTATCTGGAGATGTATCGAAGTGGTCATAACGGGGCGCACTCGAAATGCGTTAGCCCTCCGGGGCACGCGGGTTCGAATCCCGCCATCTCCGTTTCATAAAAAGTGCCGGTGGAATATTCCATCGGCACTTTTTATACACTCCGGCACCTGTGTCCGGTATTATTTTTATTCCGGCAAATCCGGTATCAGTTCTACATAAATCTGGTCAAAGT
>ULSG01038196.1_pt1 | contig 13461 bp, 6 predicted proteins | sample 1956191 | NCBI WGS metagenome assembly ULSG01 (sample SAMEA4835703, study PRJEB28245) | human gut metagenome | biome: gut microbiome; material: fecal sample | place: Denmark | collected 2008 | reverse complement strand
TAGTCAACACGCTTACCGAGAAGGTTCTGACGGAAACGACCCTGCTTACCTTTAAGCATATCCGAAAGTGACTTGAGGGCACGGTTGTTAGGTCCTGTAACCGGTCTGCCTCGTCTGCCGTTGTCGATGAGTGCGTCAACGGATTCCTGAAGCATTCTCTTCTCGTTGCGGATGATGATTTCAGGTGCGTTAAGCTCAAGGAGCTTTTTAAGTCTGTTGTTACGGTTGATAACTCGGCGATAGAGGTCGTTAAGGTCACTTGTTGCAAAACGACCGCCGTCAAGCTGAACCATAGGACGGATATCCGGCGGAATTACCGGAACAACATCGAGAATCATCCACTCGGGACGGTTGCCCGACATTCTGAAGCTTTCAACAACATCAAGTCTTTTAAGGAGTCTTACTCTCTTCTGTCCCGATGCAGTTTCGAGTTCTTCTTTAAGTGAAGCGGAAAGAGCATCAAGGTCAATCTCGGCAAGAAGCTTTTTGATTGCCTCGGCACCCATACCTGCTTCAAAGTCGTCTTCATACTTCTCACGCATATCATTGTACTCGCCCTCGGTAAGGCACTGATACTTTGCAAGGTCACGGCAGTCGCCGGGATCTGTTACGATGTACTGTGAGAAATAGAGTACATTCTCCAAAAGCTTGGGAGAAATATCAAGCATAAGGGCAATTCTTGAAGGAATTCCCTTGAAATACCAAATGTGCGACACGGGAGCGGCAAGCTCAATGTGTCCCATACGCTCTCTTCTGACCTTTGAACGGGTTACTTCAACACCGCAACGGTCACAGATTTTACCCTTAAAACGGATTCTCTTGTATTTACCGCAGTGACATTCCCAGTCCTTCGTCGGTCCGAAAATGCGTTCACAGAACAAGCCGTCTCTTTCAGGCTTGAGAGTACGATAGTTAATTGTCTCGGGCTTTTTAACTTCGCCGTAAGACCATTCTCTCATCTGCTCAGGAGAAGCAAGTCCGATTTTAATTGAGTCAAAAACATTATTATCTATCATTGCATTTCCTCCTTACATATCGTCACTGCCAAAGTCATCGCTGAAATCATCCGATGTGTAGCTGTCCTCTTCAACATCGGCAAGTGAATCGTCAAACATATTGCCTTCTTCGCCGCCCTCGTCAAGAGTGTAGCCGTCCATTGATGTCATTACATGGTCTTCTTCAAATTCCGGATTTGTTGCATCAACAATATCCTCGTCCTCATCAAACTTCTGCTTAATGTCAATTTCCTCACCGTCAGAGTTAAGAACACGAACATCAAGTGAAAGTGACTGGAGTTCCTTAATAAGAACTCTGAATGACTCAGGAATACCCGGAGCAGGAATATTCTGACCTTTAACGATAGCCTCGTAGGTCTTAACACGGCCGACAACATCGTCCGACTTAACTGTAAGAATTTCCTGAAGTGTATAAGCAGCACCGTAAGCCTCAAGTGCCCAAACTTCCATCTCACCGAAACGCTGACCGCCGAACTGAGCTTTACCGCCGAGTGGCTGCTGTGTAACGAGAGAGTAAGGACCTGTGCTTCTTGCGTGGATTTTTTCATCAACGAGGTGATGGAGCTTGAGGTAGTACATATAACCTACTGTTACAGGGTTATCGAAACGCTCGCCTGTACGACCGTCAACAAGCCATGTCTTACCGTCCTCGCTGTAACCTGCGTCTTTAAGACACTGGAAAATGTCCTGCTCATGAGCACCGTCAAATACAGGAGTCATAATCTTCCAGCCAAGCGCCTTTGCGGCATAACCGAGGTGAACCTCAAGAACCTGACCGATGTTCATACGAGAAGGTACGCCCAACGGGTTAAGTACGATGTCAAGCGGAGTACCGTCAGGAAGGAACGGCATATCTTCCATTGGGAGAATTCTTGAAACAACACCCTTGTTACCGTGACGACCTGCCATCTTATCGCCTACGCTGATTTTTCTCTTGAGTGCAAGGTAAACTCTTACAACCTTGTTTACACCGGGCTGGAGTTCGTTTCTGCTGTCTGCACGGGTAAACACCTTAACATCAACAACAGTACCGCATTCACCGTGAGGCACACGAAGAGATGTATCTCTGACTTCTCTTGCCTTTTCACCGAAGATTGCACGAAGGAGTCTTTCCTCGGCTGTAAGCTCTGTTTCACCCTTTGGAGTTACTTTACCGACAAGGATATCGCCTGCTTTAACCTCAGAACCGATCTGAATGATACCGTCCTCGTCAAGATACTTGAGAACATCTTCACCTACATTCGGGATATCTCTTGTAATCTCTTCGGGGCCGAGCTTTGTATCTCTTGCCTCTGTGTCATATTCTTCAATGTGAATTGATGTATAAACATCATCACGAACGATTTTTTCGTTGATAAGAACAGCATCCTCGTAGTTGTAACCTTCCCATGTCATAAAGCCGATGAGAGCGTTCTTACCGAGAGCAACTTCACCGTTTTCGGTAGCCGGACCGTCTGCGAGAACTTCACCCTTCTTAACTCTCTGTCCTCTTGACACGATAGGACGCTGGTTGATACATGTACCCTGGTTAGAGCGGAGGAACTTGATAACCTCAAAGTCCTGAACTCTGCCCGAGTCATACTGTACACGAATGTTACGGGCGTCAACGCTCATAACGATACCGTCTTCCTCAGCGAGGATACAAACGCCTGAGTCTGTACCTGCCTTGTACTCCATACCTGTACCGACGATAGGAGCTTCACTGCGGAGGAGCGGAACTGCCTGACGCTGCATGTTCGCACCCATGAGAGCACGGTTTGCGTCATCGTTTTCAAGGAACGGAATCATAGCCGTAGCAACAGATACAACCATCTTAGGAGATACATCCATGAAGTCGAATCTTTCGGGAGAATACTCTACGAACTCGTCACGGTAACGACCTACGACTCTTGAATGAACAAATCTGCCGTTTTCATCAAGCGGTTCGTTAGCCTGTGCAACAGCGTAGTTATCCTCAACATCGGCTGTCATATAAACAACCTCGTCGGTTACAACGCCTGTTTCCTTGTCAATTTTACGATAAGGAGCTTCGATAAAGCCGTACTTGTTGATACGGGCAAATGAAGCAAGATATGAGATAAGACCGATGTTAGGACCTTCAGGAGTTTCAATAGGACACATTCGGCCATAGTGTGTGTAGTGTACGTCACGAACCTCAAATCCTGCACGATCTCTTGAAAGACCGCCCGGACCGAGGGCTGAAAGACGACGCTTGTGGGTAAGCTCTGCAAGTGGGTTACCCTGATCCATGAACTGTGAAAGCGGTGAAGAACCGAAGAATTCTTTAATTGCCGCTGTTACGGGACGGATATTGATGAGTGAGTTAGGTGAAAGCGACTCCATATCCTGTGACTGGGTTGTCATTCTCTCTCTTACTACTCTTTCAAGACGGGAGAAACCGATTCTGAACTGGTTCTGAAGAAGTTCGCCTACGCAGCGGATTCTTCTGTTGCCAAGGTGGTCGATATCATCTGTGTTACCAACACCGTGAGCAACACAGTTAAGGTAGTTGATTGTTGCAAAGATATCATCAACCGTGATGTGGTTAGGAACAAGCTCATCCGCACGGCTTCTGAGCATTTCCTTGAGGTCATCCTCATTCTCACAGGAATCAAGAATTTCGCAAAGAACATCAAAACGAACATTCTCCTTGATATCACATTCTGCTTCTGCGTCAAAATCAACATAGCAGGCGATGTCAACCATACCGTTTGAAATAACCTTAACGATTGTTTCATCGGCAGCCTTTACATAGGCAATCTTAACACCTGCGTTTTCGATTTCAAAAGCCTTTTCCTTTGTGATTTTTTCATCACGAAGAGCCATAACCTCGCCTGTGCGTGGGTTGGCAATCGGCTCTGCAAGAATCTGACCTTCAAGACGGTTTGCAATACCGAGTTTTTTGTTGTATTTATATCTGCCTACTCTTGACATATCATAACGACCGGGGTCAAAGAACAGGTTGTTTATGTGTGTCTGCGCACTGTCAACTGTCGGAGGCTCAGACGGACGGAGCTTTTTGTAAACCTCGATAAGACCTTCTTCAACATTTGAAGCGGCATCCTTTTCGATAGTAGCTCTCATTCTTTCATCGTCACCGAAATAGTCGAGAATTTCGGCATCCGTGCCAAGACCGAGTGCTCTGATGAATGATGTAACGGGAAGCTTACGGTTCTTATCAATACGAACATAAAAAACATCGTTTACATCGGTTTCATACTCAAGCCATGCACCACGATTCGGGATAACTGTTGTTGAATACAGTTCCTTACCGGTTTTATCGTGATCCATTTTATAGTAAACGCCCGGGCTTCTTACAAGCTGTGAAACGATAACACGCTCAGCACCGTTGATAACGAATGTGCCGCTTGCGGTCATCAGCGGGAAATCGCCCATAAATACATTGCTCTCTTTGATTTCACCCGTTGACTTGTTCAAAAGTCTTGCGGTTACTCTGAGAGCAGCTGAATATGTTGCATCACGAACCTTACACTCAATTACGCTGTAGTTCGGGTGATCAACATCAAGTGTGTAGTCGATAAAATCGAGAACAAGGTTGTCCTGATAATCGGTAATGCCCGAAACATCTTTAAATACTTCTTTAAGACCTTCGTCAAGCAACCATTTGTATGACGCTTTCTGAATGTCGATAAGATTAGGCATATCAATTACTTCATCGATTTTACCAAAACTCATTCTTTCGGTGTTGCCAAGCTTTACGGGTTTGACATTAACCATAGGCGTATCACTCCTTAAAAAATCTATGAAACGGGGCAAGCGGTACTGAAAATCTGCTCATAAAAAGCTCTTGACACAAAAGGATTTTTGTGATAATATCCCCTTGTCGGATAAAGTTTTTTGCGGATTTTCCCGACCTCTTCGGTACATATCCCCATTATGGTACATTTTATTATTCTATATTGAAATAATCAATAAGTCAAGAGAATTTTCGGATTTTTTTCGGATTTTACTGACTTTTTTATATTTTTACAGGTTTTATTTCCCGAAAAGAATTATTTTTCTTTTCGGGCTATTTTTTACATTCAAATGCAACACCCGACACGGTGTATGGTTTTAAACAGAAGAAGCTAGAAGCGTTCATCGGACACCCCTACAAATTAACAACTACTTTCATATAAAAAAACGAAATTGCATCAGAACCTTACTGGTATCTGATGCAATTTCTTTATCTAACTATATTATCGTATTTCTTAATGCGTAAAATTAGGTTTATATATGTACAGTCATTATCACTTAAACAAATGTACATCTGCAAAACCAAATTCTCCCCACCAATTTTCTTTCTTTTCAACATACAGTTCGAGCTTTTTGGCATTTGCAATATCCAGCTTAACCGTCTGAGCTAACTGTGAACTGTCAACATCATAAGTCGCTATTAATTTATCGTCTGCTAATACTTTTAAAGTCACTTCACAAACATCCGAAGTAGAATCATTCTCACCATAAGCACCGTCTACAAAACCGTAAGTAAATTGAATTTTGGAATATTTTCCTTCAAGATTATAGTCTGCATACAAATCTTTTGATGACAATTCTGTTGTTAATGTAAAACTATTATTTCGATGTTCGCCTGACATAACAAATGTATCCGAACCTCTGTATTCAACATATTTTTCACTTCTATAAGGCTGATAAAAATCAATAATATTATTGTCACAAAGTTTATCTGACAAATTTGACTCTTTGCTAAATTCCTTATTGCCGTTATCGTTTTTGAAAGCCTTAACTGCATATCTCGGCAGACTTGAACGAGGTGAAAAGTGTCCCACAATAGACACACTGTATAAAATATCCTGTGCGCTCGGTATAACAATCAATGAACTTATTTGTTTTGATTCCAAAATCGACTCATCGCCAACTAATAATCAGGCAAAAATGCGAATTGAAGAAGCGTTAAAACAAATTCCTGACACACAACAATTGCGAATTGCAGAAATTGTTGAAAATATCGCAGTCATAATAAAAGAAGAAAAAAATCAGTAGTAGCGGCAGTCAGTGACCACCACCATTGCAGAAATTTTATGTTTTAACAAAATATTATGGTGTAATGAGAATTATCTATTCATTTGTAGCGGCGAACACGGTTCGCCAATTGATTTGTGTGCAAACACAAATCAAGCAAAACCAATTTTTTTGGTAAATAGCAAATATAAATTTCATATAACAAACGATTTGTATTAAGTCGAACCGATTTTACAATCGTTTCGATTGGCGAACACTGTTCGCCGCTACAGTATAACAATTGCTTTGTGGGATTTATCAAATTCGTTTTAACATATATTTTCTACCATTACCTGCGGGCGTCCAATGAACGCCCCTACATTTAAACAACAGCTTTTACACAAACAAAAACAGTCGGGAAGACATTGCTTTGCATTTTGCAAACTGTCTTCCCGACATTCATTTTCAATTTTCAATTTTTAATTTTTAATTACTTGCCCTTCCCCATATCATCATATCTGTCCAGAAACGAAACTTTATTATCGCCCTGTTTATATGAAATAATCGTATCGAGGTTGACATTTTCAACGCTGTGGAAAATGTTGCTTTCAATCTGGGGATTGATTTTCTTCAGATTTGCTATAAGCTGTTTTATTTCCTGACGTTTTGAGCCTGTGTTGCTGTTCGGGGAACAGGTTGTGCAAGTGTCCGTAAAACGGCACGCACATTGAATGAAATTCAGCTTGTTGTAATCTCGCCAATGCTTGATTTCAGCCTCACGAACGAGGTAGAGAGGGCGGATAAGTTCCATTCCCTCATAGTTTGTGCTGTGGAGCTTCGGCATCATCGTCTGAACCTGACCGCCGTAGAGCATACCCATAAGAATAGTTTCTATAACATCGTCATAGTGATGACCGAGTGCGATTTTGTTACAGCCGAGCTGCTTTGCCTTTTTGTAGAGATAACCTCTCCTCATTCTTGCACAAAGGTAGCAGGGATATTTGTCAACATTATAAACAGAATTAAAAATATCTGTTTCAAAAACAGTTATCGGAATGTTCAGCCTACGGGCGTTGCTCTCAATTACATCACGATTTTCAACGCTGTAGCCCGGGTCCATTACAAGAAAAACAAGCTCAAACGGAAATTTATTGTGCCTTTTCAACTCCTGAAAAAGCTTTGCCATCAGCATTGAATCCTTGCCCCCCGAAATGCAGACGGCAATTTTATCGTTCGGCTCAACAAGCTTGTATTCAATGATCGCCGCAGTAAATCTGCTCCAAATCGTCTTGCTGAACTTTTTGCGGATGCTTTTTTCAACATCGGTTGCATAGTCCTCATTCTCAAATTGACCTCTCAGCCAACTGTAATAACCGCCCTCAAGATTCACGGCATTGAATCCGTCATCACGCAGATTTTCTGCAAGCTCGTCACTTATCTGACCGCTTTTGCAACAGAGGACAACAAGCTTGTCTTTTGGCAAAAGTGAATTGTCCTCTTTGATTTTTGCAAGCGGAATATTCTTTGCACCGTCAATGTGACCGTATTCAAACGAAATTTCATCTCTGATATCGACAAGAGTATATTCCTCGTCAAGCTTTCTCATCTGTTCTATTGTAATCTGATTGTTTTCCGATTTAAACATTCATAACCCTTCAATCTCTGTTTTTGCTGTTTTTTATTGCAACAATTGTTATATCGTCAAATTGCTCCGCATTTTCGGTAAAGTCCGTCAAAGCGTCATAAACTCCGTCGCACACACCTTTTGCAGTCTGTTCGGCATTTTGACAGGCAGACACAAGTCTATCGTTGCCGAAAAATTCATTATCCGCATTTGTTGCCTCATTCACACCGTCGGTGTAAAGGCAAATTATATCACCGTTTCCAAAGTCAGCGCTGTTCACAACATATCTTGCATCATCAAACACACCGAGCATTATACAGGGCTTACATTCTAAAAATTCAGCCTTGCCGTTGCTCACCGCAACAGGCTTGTTATGACCTGCATTTATGTACAAAAAGCTGTCGCTGTTTTTGTCAAAAATCACGGCGAATGCAGTTACAAACATTCCCTCGGGATTTGACAAACAGAGTTCCCTGTTGATTTCTTCAAATGCCCTGTCGGGTTCTGCATTTTCGGTCATTTTTTCGTGGATAAGAGTTTTTGCAAAAGCCATAAACATTGCCGCCGCAACACCCTTGCCCGACACATCGCCGACTACGGCACATATTCTGCCGTCAGGCAATGCAAAGCAATCGTAAAAATCGCCGCCTACCTGTCTTGCAGACTCCATTCTTGCCGAAACATCAAAACAATCGGCAAAGGCAACATTCTTTTCTCTCGCAATTATTCCGTACTGAATCCGCCTTGCAACCTCAAGCTCGGTTTCATTTTTAGCCTTTTCACTCGCAAGGGCGGAATTTTTTTCAACATAAGTTTCTACATCGTGAGCCATATCGTTGAAATAATCAGCCAAAAGCTGAATTTCATCGTCAGAGCCAAGTTTTATCGGCACAAACGCTTTCTTTGTATTTGTGCCGTCAGCCTTGTCGGAAAAGTATCCTCGAATTTTTTCAAAAATCAAAAGTATCGGATTATACATCTTTTTTCTGACAAACCGCATTACAAGCAAGAATACAATTGCCAGCACAACAAACAACGCAAGAACTCGCATTGCAGTATAAAAAATGATTTCCGTATAAATCTGCGTCAGCGAATAGTCCGCACCGATTAATGCGACAGGCTTGCCGTCCTTGCCTTGAATCGCTGAAAATGCCGTGTAAAAACTGCCGAAGCTGTCGTTCTGATATTCGTAAGCCGTGACAAGGTTAGGATTTTTCCACGCCTCTTTTTCAGCGTTCCACAAGCCGTGGTCAACCTCTGCACCTGCACTTCTCACATTTAAAACATTCTCGTTTTCGCTGTCATCATCGGCAACAGTCATAACATATGTAACCTTGTTTTCGTCAAAATTCGGAATGTAAATGTACATATATTCAAGGTGATTCGTCTGACAAATCCACCTCAAGGTCTTAACGGCTTTCCGATATTCTTCGGAATCGGGATTATCAAGCAATGCGTTTATATCGCAGCGTTCAAAAGTTTCTGTTGCAACCTTTAACGCACTTTCGGTCAGCTGTCGTGTAAACCGCCTTGTGCGCTGAATGTTTTCAATGCAATTGAGCGTACCCGAAACAATCACCGCCAAAATAAACAGCACAAGTATGTGAAAGAAAAGCCTTTTGAAAATCGACTTTTTGACTTTTATTTTGCCGATTGGTTTTTCGGATTTTTTCATTAACAGTCACCGCTTTCTTTCCACACACTTTTTCATCTTGTATTTTAACACGAATGTATGATAAATGCAAAACATAATAAATGTCATAAAGTAATTGTCAACCCGTAGCGGCGGTCAGTGACCGCCATTTGTTTTGTGTGCAAACACGAAACAATTCGTAGCGGCGAACACGGTTCGCCGCTACAAACAATCCATAATTTTCATCACATCAAAACATTTTAATAAAACAAATAGTTTCATCAATGCGGGCGTCCAATGAACGCCCCTACGGGTTTGCGGCATTTATAAAATTTGTTTTGGCATACAATTTCTGCCTTTACCTGCGGTCGCAAGGCTACCCCTACAAGTATACATTTACTTTCATATAAAGCAATATAAAGCAAAAATTGCATCCATGCCGTATTCGGGCATCTGATGCAATTCCTTTATCCGAGTATCTTCTCGAATAGATTGCGGTGGCACACCGCCGACCACAATTTTCCATTTTTAATTAAGCAAAAACAGCCGACTGCTTTGCAATCGACTGTTTAATAATCGGATTATATATCAATTACCATCTTGCGTCAAGTTCGGCTTTGGTGGCTCTTTTTTTCTTTCTTGCGACATATCTTGAATATCTTGAAAGCTTTCTGTCACGAAGGAAGAATACAAAAGCAATTGCGCCGAGGATAACTGCAACAAGCACAAACCAAAGACCTACATTTGCGGATCTCTGAACTGCGGCAACGAGAGTCGGTGTGCTTGCGGCATTTGACTTTGCAAGAGCCTTGTCGGCAGACTTTACGGACTGAACGGCAACGCTTGATGCTGTGTCCGAGTAGTTCTGATTCTTTTCATTTGAAAGAATGAACTGCGACGCACCTGTTGAAGAAGGCATCTCAATCGGAGCGGCTGAAACCGCCGGAGAAACCTCACCGCTTACAACCTCTGTTTTGGAGTTTGCAACTGCGTTGTCGCTGAACAGTGCGTTGTATGTTTTCTCATCAACAATACCTGTTGAATCGAGTGAATTCTGATTCTGGAAATTTGCAACGGCCTGCGCTGTATATTCACCAAAGTAGCCTGTTGCATTCATTGCAAAGTAGCCGAGCTTTATAAGCTGCTGCTGAATTGCAGTTACTTCATCGTTTTCGTCACCGTTCTGATACTGAACTGCCTCTGTTACAGGCTCTGTTGTTGCCTCTGTGGGAGCAGTTGTTTCTTCTTCGGGCTTGTCTTCAGTCTTTGTTGTTGTATCGGCTTTTGGAGCTTCGGGAGCATTCTCCGAATAAAGTGTATTTCTCGAATCGCCTGCAATACCGTCAACTGTAAGACCTGCGGCTTTCTGGAATGCCTTATAAGCCTCTTCTGTTGCGTCACCGAAGTAACCGTCAACTGCACCGTCATAATAGCCGAGGTCAGCAAGTCTTTGCTGAATCTTCTTTACCTCAGCACCCGATGAACCGTTCTTGTAAACACTCGGTGTGTTGCTTGAAGATGATGAGCTGCCTGATGGACTTGAAGAACCTGATGAGCTTGAACCCGATGAACTGCTTGAAGAAGTGTTTGAAGGAGTCTTGCTCGATCTGCCCTGTGAATCAAAGTAATATGTAGTACCGTCAATTGTTCTTGAAGTATTTACAATGTACTCGCCGTTTTCGTAGTAGTAGTAGTTGCCGTTAAAGCTTTCCCAACCGTTTGTTACATATGAAACTGCGGCAAGCTTGAACCAGTATGTCCAATTGTTATAACCGCCGATTGCCTCATAGCAAACACCGTATTCATCACCTCTTGCGTCAACCTCCATACCGTTGCCGACATAGACGCCGACATGACCGGGACGCCAAAGTCCAAGACCGTGAACATTAGGAATGCCTGCGCTTACCGAACCTGTTTCGGTAGCTGTTTCAAGCTGTGGATTACCGCATCTTTCGCCGCCGGCATATGAATAGATAAGACCTGAACAGTCAACTGCTCCGGGGGTTGAACCGCCGTAAACATATGACCATCCGCTGTTATAGGCATTGAGTGCCCATTCTGCAAGACCTGCACCCGTGCCTTTTGCACCGGCAGAAAATGAAGAACCGAATACGCATACACTTGAAAGTGTGAGAACACTCAGAATGATTGCAGTAATCTTTTTTATTCTCTGCATCGTTAATTACCTCCATTTTTTCAGAGAGTCAAAGCTCTTACAGAAAATAACGACCGACTTAAAGTACAGTCCGTTTTAATCTGTACGGAAGATTTGACCGAAAAATTGTTACCAAATCTGACAGTAAATTACAAATCAGGTTACACCTTGATAACAACATTGTAACCATTATAGCATCACTCTTTTAAAAAATCAACCCCAAAACCTGTATTTTTTGCTAATTCAGAAAATTTGATGCAGTTTCACTCACAAAATCTTCATTTCAAGCACCAAATTAAAGCGAATTATTACAAAATTTGTAACCTTTTGTAATATTTACAGCGTACCGTCAACATAAATTTCGCATCAAAAAAGCAGCTCCCGCACCAAGCATTTGGAGCGGGAGCTGCTTTTATTCGGTTTCCGTAATACAATTATGAAAAAAAACAGAGGAGAGAAAATTTCAAAATGAAATTTTGCTGAGTAAAATATGAATTAAAAATACATTTATACGGCATTACTGGTATTCGCAAACACTTGCCCATTTGAGAAGGAACTCTCTCTCTTCGGGCTTGCCCTTAACAGACTGTGATGCGGCTACAATCGGAAGCCAGCGGTCAACATATTGACGGGCTGTGTCGGTCTTTGTGCAGTAAAGCTTCATATACTTTTCTGCAAGCTCTTCCTGATGATTCAAACGGAACAAAAGGTAAGTTCTTGCGGCATCGGCTGAACCGTTACCCTGTGTTGCGTGTGACCAGTCAATAACATACGGGGTACCCGACTCGTCAATAATAATATTACTCGGGTTGAAATCGCCGTGACAAACCTTTGTGTGGTTCGGCATACCGTTAAGACGGGTTTCAAGCTCATATCTTGTTGTTGCGTCAAGGTCGGTTTCGCTGATTTTGCGTTTCATCTTATCCTTGAGTTTGTTAAGCAACGGCGCTTTTTGGCTGAGAATTTTAACCTGAATGTCAACAAAGAGATTGAGGTATTCGTCCTCTTTTTCGGGATGCTCTGCCATAAGCTCCGCAAGAGTTTTGCCCTCGATGAAGGTGGATATGATTGCCCATTTTCCGTCAATCTTTGTAACCTCTTCAATTTTCGGAATATTGAGTCCTGTTTCCTCAACTCTCGCCTGATTAAGAGCCTCGTTAAGAATATCTGATTTCGGATAACACTCGTCAAAAACTTTGGCTGCAAGCGCACCGTCTTTATAAACTACCTTGTTCTCTCTTTTTGCAAGAACTGTATCTAATTTCATAATAAAGCCCCTTTCGCTTTAAAATATTAAAAATTCATCAAGCAATCTTTCATTGCTTCGGTTATATTATACAACAATTTCAGGGGTTAGTACAGTGTAAAAATAACAAAATAATTTTAATTTTCTTTGTGCATTTAGCAAATACAAATAAAATATTTTTTACCTTTCAAACAAAAAGAACAAGATATTTTATGCGAAGTGCATAAAAACTCGTTAAACTTTTAACTAAATATTTGTGAAATTTTTAACATTCTTTTGTGCATTGTGCATAATAGTTTGTAATATTAAAAGCACATTACGCCCAAGAGGAAGTTTATTTAAATTGAAAGTTGAAAATGGAAAATTGCGGTTGGGCAGACAGTCTGTAATGTAAAAAAACATATTATGCCCGAGCGTAGCATTGTAATTGTTCGCAAAATCCTGTAGGGGCGTTCATTGGACGCCCGCACGGCGAGCCGCCGTACCCAATTCGTGTAGATAGTTTGTAAATATCCCAAAACATATTATGTCCGAGCGTAGCATTGCAATTGTTCGCACAATCCTGTAGGGGCGTTCATCGGACGCCCGCAAGTAATGGCAAATATCATTTATTGAAAACAAATTTTATAAATGTCACAAAATCATTGATGTTTTGTAAGGGAGAACCGTGTTCTCCCTTTCGTGTGCAACGCACACGATTGCAAGCAATGCGTGCAAATTTGAACACACAGTTTTAATCACATCAAAAAATATATGTATAAACATAAATATTCATCAAGTCGGGCGAACACGGTGTGCAGTGTAGTAACATAGTATACAACAGTG
>ULSG01003067.1_pt1 | contig 13671 bp, 8 predicted proteins | sample 1956191 | NCBI WGS metagenome assembly ULSG01 (sample SAMEA4835703, study PRJEB28245) | human gut metagenome | biome: gut microbiome; material: fecal sample | place: Denmark | collected 2008 | reverse complement strand
AGCGAAGCAGACGCTGGGAGCCGCAACCCGGGCAGTGGCACGCTGCAGGCGTGACGGAGAGGTTTTGCTGTTTTAGCAAGAAACAGAAAGGAAAACCACTATGCCGGAGCTGACCGACCTCTCCGTTATCCGCACCCTGTGCGAAAAATACGATTTCGCGCTCTCCAAGGGCTTTGGACAGAACTTCATCATCAATCCCGGCCTGCCGCCCAAGATCGTGGACGCCAGCGGCGTCGATAAGAGCTGGGGCGTGCTGGAGATCGGCCCCGGCATCGGCGTGCTGACCAAAGAGCTGGCCCAGCGCGCTGCCAAGGTGGTGTCCATCGAGGTGGACGAGCGCTTGCCGCCCCTGCTGGCCGAGACCATGGCGGGCGTGGATAACTTCAAGCTGGTATTGCAGGATGTTCTGAAAGTAGACCTCCGCGCCCTCATCGAGGAGGAGTTCCCCGGGATGCCGGTGGCTGTCTGCGCCAACCTGCCCTACTACATCACCAGCCCTATCGTCATGAAGCTGCTGGGCGACCGCCTGCCCATCCAGAACCTCACCGTCATGGTGCAGAAGGAGGCCGCCGACCGTCTGGCCGCTGCCCCCGGCACCCGGGCGTCCAGCGCCATCAGCTGTGCCGTGAGCTACTACGCCACCTCAAAACTGATGTTCACCGCCGCGCCGGGCAGCTTCTACCCGGCCCCGAAGGTCACCAGCGCCGTTGTGCGGATGGACATCCGCACCACTCCCGCCGTACAGGTGGAGGACGAGGACGGCTACTTCGCCCTCATCCGTGCTGCTTTCGGCCAGCGACGTAAGACCGCCGCCAACGCCATCGCCAGCGGCCTCGGACTGCCGAAAGATAAGGTCATCGCGGCCATCGAGGCGGCGGGCTTCGACGCCCGCATCCGCCCCGAGGCCCTGACCCTCGAGGACTTCGTTGCCGTACAGCGGGAGCTGAAGTAAAATTTTATCAGAATAAAACGCCAAGGCCCTCGCAGTTTGGAACAGAACTGCGGGGGCCTTGGTCGTTATGTGGAAGGAATGGAGGATGGTAATGTGCTTACCTCAGCAGTGCGGTGTGGTCTGCGCCGCCCACGGTGAAGGTGGAGGTGGAGCCGCTGTGGCTGAGGGCGAAAGGTGTGCTGCCCGCACCGAGGGCTGCAACATCGGAGAGGGAGAGGGTAGAAGTGCAGCTTTCAGTGGAGAAGACAACGGTCTGGATGTTCTCAGAGCGGAGGTCGGTCAAATCGGAAAGATCGCCCTGCAGGGACGCCGTCTCATGAGCGACATGAATGTAGAGAGTATGGTTGATCTGGCTCAACTGGACCAGCTGGACGTTCTGGATGATATTGGCCTGAGCCGGGTCGAGGACACGCAGACCGGTGGAGATGCTGCTGTCGCTGTTGTGGGAGACATCGCGGTACTCCACCTCATTGCAGACCTCGCAGATGCGGTACTCGCGGCTGCTGTCGCCCTTGACAGGCGTCCAGTCGCTCCACTGATGGCCGAGGGCGGGCAGCTCCTCCGTCTCAGTGACGACACAGCCGCTGATGGTGCAGCTGCGCTGGCGCTCGCCCTTCTCGGTGCAGGTGGGCTCTTTGGTGATGACCCACTCGCCGAAGGTGTGGGTCTTGCTGACGGGGATGACCTCAGTCTGGGTATCGTCGCCACGGATGCAGTCACGGTGCTTGGAGCCTTCCTCGACACAGGTAGCGTCCCGGTCGATGACCCACTCGCCGTACTCGTGGCCGAGGGCCTTGATGGCCTCAGTCCGGGTATCGCCGCAGACGGAACAGGTGAAGGTCCGCACGCCGTCGGCAGTGCAGGTGGGCTCCTTCGTGACGACGCCTGCATCCCACTTATGGGTGCTCTTATCCACCGGGATGCTCTCGGTGTAGCTGTCGTTGCAGACGACGCAGGTATAGGTCATGATGCCCGGCTCGGCGCAGGTCGCGGCCTTGGTCACGACGCCCGCGCCGTAGCTGTGCTGGCCGGTGGCGTTGAGCGTTTCGGTCTTCGTCTCGTTGCAGACCTCGCACTGGTAGGTGACGGTGCCGTCCTGGCCGCAGGTAGCCGCTGTCGTGGAGAGGAGTTTCCACTGATGCTCGCCGGTGGTGGGGATGTCCTCAGTCCGGATATTGTGGCAGACGGAACAGGTGAAGGTGCGTACGCCCTTCTCAGTGCAGGTGGGCTTCCTCGTGACGACGCCCTCGTTCCAGGTGTGCTGGCCGGTGGCGGGGAGAGTGTGGCGGAAGGTGGCGCCGCACTTGCCCACCATGCAGATGTAATCGATGTAGCCGTCCTTGCCGCAGGTCGGGTCCTCACGGTTGCTGACTTTCCAGTTGTGGACGGAAGAGATGTCGCCGTACTGGGCCTTTTCTGCTTCGCTCATCTCGGCCTCTACGCGGTTGGGGGAGTGGAAAGAGGGAACGTTGGCCGCGTAGAACCCGTTGTGGAAGAGCCGCGAGATGCTGTAGGTGCCGCTCTCTACGAGCGTCACGAGGCCCAGCGTATCGTTTTCCTTGAGGCGGATGACATCGTCCAGCGTCTTGCCGTCGCTGCTTTGGATGGCCTTGTTGGCGACGGGGGCGGTTGCGGTAATGTCCAGCGGGGCGTCGGCATTGCTGATGGAGACACTGCCGTTGCCAATGGCAGGGGCTTTGTCGTTGCCGGTGGCGGTGATGGTGCCGCCGGTTATCGTGATGTTGCTGGAGTTGTCGTCGTAGCTGCCGATGCCGGCGCCGGTGCCATAGCCGGTGGCAGTGATGTTGCCGCCGCTGATGGTCACATCGGTGGAGTTGCCGCCGATGCCCGAAGAACCGGATGTGCTATACTGGTTGCCTGCGGCGTTGACCGTGCCGCCGCTGATGGTCACGCTGCTGCTGCTACTACTATAGCCCGAGCCGATGCCCGCGCCGCCGTCCTCGCCGCCGGTGACGTTTTTGAGTTTGGCGTTACCGGAGATGTTGACCGTGGAAGAACCACCGTAATAGCCCGAGCCGATGCCGGCGCCGTATGCGCCGCCGGTGACGATTTGGAGCGTACCGCCGGTGATCGTCACATCAGAGCTGCTGCCGTCAAAGCCGCCGCCGATGCCTGCGCCGCACGCGCCGCCGGTAACGGTTTGGAGCGTGCCGCCGGAGATGTTTACCTCGGACTTGCTGCTCTGGCCGGAGCCGATGCCGGCAGCGAATCTGCCGCCGATGACGTTACCGATGGTGCCTTTGAGGATGTTGATGATGGACTTTCCGCTGTTCAGGCCGCCGCCGATGCCCGCGCCGCCGCTGGTGCTGTCGCTGCCGCCCGTGGCGCTGACGATATGGGCGTTGTCCTTGATGTTGATGGTGACAGCGCCCTTCTCGTTGTCGGCTGTGCCGTCTCTGTAGGTGCCGCTGCCGATGCCTGCGCCGCTATACCAGCGCTTAGAGCTGGACACATAGTCGCTGCCGCCCGTGGCCTCGGTGATGGTGCCGCCGGTGATGTTAATGGTGACAACGCCCTTCTTGCTGTCGTCTTTGGTGTCACTGCTGCCGCTGCCGATGCCTGCGCCGCCGTATTTGCCACCCGTGGCCTTGGTGATGGTGCCGCTCTTGATGATGATGTTGGTCTCGCCGGTAGAGTTTTTGCCGCTGCCGATGCCGGCGCCGCCATAAGTGCTCTCCGCTTCGATTTTGGCAGTGCCGCTGATGATGATATCGGTGTCGCTGGTAGCACCGTAACCGCTGCCAATGCCGGCAGCACTGGAAGCGCCGATGGCTTTGATGTCGCCGCCTACTATCTCAATGGTGCCGGCACCAGTGCTACTACCGGATTTGCTCCAGGCGCTGCCGATACCAGCAGAGCCACCGCTGCCTGTGGCAGTCAGGCTGCTGGTGTTGTTGCCATTCTTATCTGTTTCGGATGTGATGGTCAGTTTGCCGGTGGTAGCGCCGCCATCGCTCTTTTCGTTGTGCTCAAGGCCGGCATGTTTGCCGTCGCTGGTGAGGGTATTGTCGCCCTTGAGCGTGATCGTCGTGTTGCCCGCGCCCTCGACGCTGAGGGCGGCGTCGTTGTTGGCCTTAATGTTGACATCCTCCAGCGTCACGTTGAGGGTGCTGTCTTTGACCTTGTTGATGATTCGGATGACGTAGTTGGTGACGTTTTCGGCTGTGTTCCTGAAGTTTTCCGCCGCGGTCTTCAAGGCCGTGGTCGATTCGTCCCGGGTCTCTTCGTCGTCATTGGCGTCGGCGACCTTGAGGGATGGGCCGGTGTACGTGATCTGGCTTTCCAGCACGGGGCTTCTGCTGGGCTGGGTCTTTTTCGTGAAATCAGTCTCGTTTTTCTCGCCGCCGGTGGTGCCGCCGGTCTGGTTCTCGTTTTCCTCGCCGCCGCCCTTGGTGTCGCCGAGGTAGACCTTGTCTTCGGCTTCGCTGTCGCTGTCGTCTTCGGAGTTAAGCGTGGTCAAATTGGATTGGGCGGGAGACTTTGCGAGGGTGGTGCTTTTAGAAGAGTTGCTGCCGGAAGAGCTGCCGCCGGAGGCGGTATTCGCTGGGTTCGTGCCGCCCTTGATGACGATGTCGCGGTCCGTGTCATTTTTTGTGCTGTTGCCTTGCTGGACCTGGGTGCCGTTTTCGTCTTTGGTGATGGTGATGTTACCATCGCCTATGTAATAGACATCCGCATACGCCGGTGCGGCCATGCCGGCCACCATTGCGGCTGTCAGCGCCAGCGCCGTCACCCGGTGGGACGTGGGCCGGGGGGGGGTGTCGGCACCCGCAGCGGATGCCCCAGAACGCGCATTGCGAGCTTGCGATAAGAGATCATAGTAGAAACCTCCTCTGAAAAGTGTGAGTTTTACACAGAAGCTCCCAACAAAGCGGCAGGAGCTTGTGGAAGAAGCATAAATGTTGAATCTGATTTATTCTACCACATTCCGGCCATAATGTGAACAAATCTGCGTGAATCGCCGTTTTTTGTGCGTGAATCGCCTCGCGGATGTCTTGAAACGCCCTGACGATAGCGCTGCATGGGCCGACAGCGGGGCCGGGGGCAGACAAAGATATTGACAAGCGGGGCGGTTTCTGGTATTCTACTAAAGTACCCTGTGCAAACGATACTCGCTGGTGTGGCGCAATGGCAGCGCAACTGATTTGTAATCAGTGGGTTGCAGGTTCAACTCCTGTCACCAGCTCCAAAAAGTCCTACGATATACCGCTGAAAAGCGGCGTGTGTCGTGGGGCTTTTGCTTTTTGGGAAAAGGTACGCAGGACTGTTCAATAAAGAAAAAAGTGCTATAATACTTATAAGCCTGAAACTTTACACGAAAGGATGGGTGTGTTATGAGTACAAGAGAATTGGCGAAGAGCTTGATTGACCAAGTGCCGGAAAACAAGCTGCCGTATATTATTGCCTACTTGCAGGGGGCTGCTATTCCGGATGAAAGTGAAACACCGAATGCCGACACGCTGGAAGCCTTTGAAGAACTGGACAACGGCGGTGGTCATACCTACAACGGGCCGGTTGAAAATCTGATCAGCTCGTTGCTGGAGGATGAAAGTGCTTGAAGTAAAATACTCCACTAGATTTAAGAAAGATTTGAAAGTGTGCCAGAAGCGGCATTACAATATGGCTTTGCTTCAGCAGGTCATCAATGTACTGGCCGTTCCTGAACAGCTCCCGCCACAGAATAGAGATCACAGCTTGACGGGTAGCTACATTCCCCATAGGGAATGTCATATACAGCCGGATTGGCTGCTGATCTACTACCAGACAGATACGGAGTTGTATTTGTACCGCACCGGCACACACGCCGATTTGTTCGGCCTATAAAGGAAACAGGAAAGAGGCCAAGACCTGACAGAATGGGTCTTGGCCTCTTTTTCTGCAAGGTATGCAGAAAAATCATGCCGCCCGGCGGGGCGCGGGTATTGAAATCGGCTCATCACGCGATTATAATTGGTTCAGCTAAGCAAAGAACATCCAAATGAAAGGGGATACCATGCCCGAATTTTCCACCATGCTGGACCTGCAGGCGCAGATGATGCTTCTGCTGGCCATCGGCGTTTTTCTGGCAAAGAAAAAGCTCATCACCGACCAGGGCCGCGCCTGTCTGACCGACCTGCTGCTCTTCATCATCCTGCCTGCGAACATCATCCAGTCGTTCCGCATCGAGTTCAACGCGGAAATTTTCCGCAGCACCCGGGACATCCTCATCCTGTCGGTTTTATTGCAGGTGCTCTACGGCGTCGTCTGCGCGGTGTGCTACAACCGCTACCCCTTCGCGCGGAAGGCCGTCATGCAGTACGGCACGGTCTGCTCCAACGCGGGCTTCCTCGGAAGCCCGCTGGCGGAGGGGCTCTTCGGCGGGGTAGGGCTGCTGCTGACGTCGTTCTACCTCATCCCCCAGCGCATCGTGATGTGGTCGGTGGGGGTGTCCTACTTCATGCAGGACGCCGCCCCCGCCACGCCCGAGGAAAAGAAAAAGCACCGCCTCGCAGTGCTCCGCAAGACCATCACCCACCCCTGCATCGCGTCGGTGTTCGTGGGCATGGTCATCATGCTGACCCAGTGGCAGCTGCCCACCTTCCTCGGCAAGGCCGTCCAGTGTACCAGCAACTGCAACATGACCATGTCGATGTTCCTCATCGGGGCCATCATCGGCAGCCGCGACCTTCACCCGCTGCTGGACAAGGACGCCATCATCTACTGCATCATCCGGCTCTTCCTGATGCCGCTGGTGGTGCTGGTGGGATGCCGCGCGGCCCATGTGGGCCAGCTGGCCACCGGCGTGGCCGTCGTTCTGGCCGGTATGCCGATGGGCGGCACCACCACCATCCTCGCCGAGAAGTACGGCGCAGACTCCACCTTCGCCAGCAAGTGTACGGCCATCTCCACGGTGCTGTCGCTCATCACGACGCCGCTGTGGTGTTTGGTGGTGTAATAAAAAGCAAGCGTCCTCGGAAAAAATCCCGGGGACGCTTTTGTATAATTGGCAGGCTGTCCTTTGTACAACCTCTCAGTCTGCTTCGCAGACAAGGCCGGGTTGCGGCTCCCAGCATCCGCTGCGCTCCACTTGCGTCTTGCTGGCCGCGGCCCCAACAATGACTCCCTGCTTCCGCCACTGGCGGCGGTCGTCGTTGTTGCCCCTAGTAGGGGAGCCTCTGGCGAAGAGGCGAAGCTTCACGAAATGCCAAGGCCTCCCCTCGGTAGGGGAGGTGGCATCGCGCAGCGATGACGGAGAGGTTTAATCCACTGCTACATACCCCGCCTTCTCGATGCACCTGCGGCCCTCGTTGGTATCCAGCCAGTCGTAGACCTTCCGCTGGGGGCTGTCGGGGGCGGCGTCCGCGTGGACGACTGCGTAGAACTCGTTGCAGAGCGGGTAGCTCTCATCGGCGATGGTGTCATTGCCGGGGGTCACGCCGTCCACGGCCAGCAGGCGGAGGCCGGGCTTCGAGTACATCTGGTCGATGTAGTAGTAGACCGAAAAGCCGATGGCGTTGGCGGAGTTGTTGTACTCGGCGATGCTGTCCACGAGGCCGCCCATGTCGGCGGGGGCAAGCTCGGTGGGCGCGGCCATCAGCTGGCCGTCGCCCTTGTCGATGAGCAGCTTTTTGAAGAGGGTCTGACTGCCCGAGTCCACGCCCCGCTGGAACGCCACGATGGGGGAGTCCACGCCGCCCACGTCCTTCCAGCTGGTGATGCGGCCCGCATAAATATCCCGCAGCTGCTGCTGGGTCAGGCTCTGGACGGGATTCTCTTCGTTGACGATGAACACCAGCGCGTCCCGGCCAATGGCTTTCTGCTCGAGCTTTGCGTCGGCCTCGGCCAGCTCTTCCTTGACGTACTCGGGGGCCTCGTAGACGATGAGCAGCTGTGCACCGTAGTCCTCGCTGTCGCTGCGGGACCAGAGGCCGAAGTTCTCCCACGCATAGGCCGTGGTGCTGACGGTGATGCTGGTCTGGGCCTCGAGAAGGTCCATGCCGGTGACGTCGGCCTTCATCTGGGCCATCAGGGGGATGCAGGCCGTGGAGCCGTCGAGGCGGGGGAACTCGTCCTCGGTCAGGAAGGGGACGGGCGTGTCCGGGTCGGGGACGGACGCCGCCGGAGAGTCGGCGGGGGAGTCCGCCGTGCCGGTATTGCAGGCGGTGAGCATCGCCGCCCCGAAGCCGAGGCCCATCACGTGCAGGAAGCTGCGGCGGGAGATCATCTCTTTCATATCAAAATCCTCCGTGTCAGTACAGGTAGCCCCCGCCAGCGTCGTCGCTGGGGGAGGAGAAGATGCTTTCGCGGTAGAGCCACTGGCCGGTGGAGTCCATCAGGCCGTAGTCGAAGCCCTGCCGCGCGATAAAGCAGTCGTCGGGCAGGCCGTCGATATTGTAACAGCTGCCGAGGCGGCGGAGAAGCAGATTGCCCTCCATGTCCAGCACATCGTAGAGGCTGCTGCCGTCACGGCTGTCCCGGCGGGCTGTGAGCAGAGGGCCGCTGGCGGTGCTGGTGAGGTAGGAAGCGTAGGTGTACTGCTGGGCCTCACCGGCGGACGACCAGAGCAGACCCTCTCCGCCGTAGGTCTGGATGGCGATGGTGTTGTAGTTTTCGTCGTCGTACTGCAGCAGGGCGTAGCCGTCGGGCAGGGCCGTCACGCTGATGTACTGTGCTTCTTCCACGGGCGCTGCCTCCACGTCGGTCAGCAGCGCGCCGGTGGTACCGTCGTAGACCTTGAGGATGTTGTCCGTCGTCAGCACAGCGACGTTGCCGGAGCGGTAGTCCGTGTCTCTTCGCTGGACGCCGATGCTCTCACCGCTGGCGAGGTCGATGAGGGTGTAGGGGCTGTCCGGGTCATCGCTGCCGGAGAGGACGACGCAGCCGGGGGTGTAAGTATTCACGCCCCGGTCGAAGCGGCCCAGCTCCACGGCCTCGCCGCCGTTCAAATCGTAGAGGACGGAGCGGCTGTCCTGACGGCTCTGGAGGCAGGCAACGCCCACGCCGCAGGCCGAGACGGCGCTGTCCTCTTCGCCGGTGAGCAGTTCGCCGGTGGTGACGTTGTAGAGGGCTTCGCGGGTGATGCCCCAGTCTGAGCTGCGGAACCAGCTCAAATCGAGCCAGTCGGCAAAGCCGCCGCGATACGATGCGAGGGAGCTGGCTGTGCAGCCGTCCTCCCGCATCAGCACATTGCCCTCCCGGTCGGTGATGAGGACATACTGGTGGAGCTTCTGGTCGGGGTCGTCGTAGGCGTAAGTAAGGCCCTCGGGCAGGTCGTAGCAGTTGAAGATGAGGCGCTGGCCGCCCTCGTCCACCACGAGACAGTCGAGCGCTGTTTCGGGTACGGGAAGCTGGGCGCCTGTGGCGAGGTCGTATACCCGAGTGCCGCCGGTGGTGCCGTTCTCGAAGGCCCAGATGTCAGCGTCGTCCCGCAGGATGAGCAGCCCGCCCGAGAGGGTGGCGTTCACGGCGTAGGGAAAGGTCATGACCGGATTGCCGTCGGCGTCGTAAAGGGTGGAAGTGCGCTTCTCCGTGCCAAGGATGGAGTGGGCCACGAGGTAGTGGCCCGTCTCGCCGGTGAGGGTGTCCCTCAGCAGCTGGATGCTGTCGGAACTGCTGGCTTTGTAGAGCACCCTGCCGCCCCGGAGGATGGTGCCGCCGCCGTTCCCGGCGTAAGAGTAGACGTAGTGGAGCGAGTCGTCGCTGAGCCATGCGTCGCTGTAATACTGCGGAGCCTGCGAGGACGCCGTCCCCTCGTGCCGGGGCGACGCCGCAGGCAGCAGCGAACAGCTCGTCAGCAGCCCGCCCGCCAGCACGAGGCAGGCGGCGCGGCGGCTGAGTCGAAGCAGAGTGGTCTTCATAGAAACACCTCACAGTCTCCCAGAATTTGACTTTCCCATCTATAGTATATACGAAAGACCCGGACATTTCATTGCAGAAATGTGGCCGGGCCTGGTTACAGTTTTATGACAAGCTTATTCTTCGTCTCCCTGTTCCTTCAATTCCTTCAGGAAGGGCAGCAGGAAAGGCACCGAGATGCAGAAGGTGAGGCCATCGGCGATGGGCTGGCACAGCTCGATGCCGCTCAGGCCCCCGATGCGGGGCAGGGTGAGGATGAGCGGGATGAAGCAGACGCCCTGACGGCAGCAGGCGAGGAAGGTAGCCCGGCCCGACTTGCCGATGGACTGGAACATCATATTCGTCACGATGATGACGGGCTGTAAGAACATGGCGACGCACTGATACCGCAGGGCGGGCAGAGCCACGGCGGTGACCTCGGGGTCGTCGCGGAAGAGGCGGATGAGGGGCTCGGCGTTGAACCAGCAGAGGGAGTTGAGCACCGCCATAAAGACGAAAGCCGTCGAGATGGTGAAGATGGCCGCTTTCCGCACCCGGGCAAAGCGGCGGGCGCCGTAGTTGAAGGCCGCCACAGGCTGCAGGCCCTGTCCGACGCCGATAGCCACCGACAGCACGAACTGGAAGATGCGGGACACGATGCTCATGCCGGCCACGGCGGCGTCGCCGTAGCTGCGGGCGGCGACGTTCAGCAGCATGCTGCCGATGCTGTTCAGGCCCTGACGGCCGAAGCTGGGCGCACCGTTGAAGAAGATCTGCCCGAAGTCCCGGGCGCTGCGGGTGATCTGGGTGATGCGGAATCGGCTGACGGTCTTGCCCCGCAGGAACATGGAAAGCAGGATGCAGAAGCTGATGCTCTGGCTCAGGGCGGTGGCCGTGCCTGCGCCGCCGGTCCCCATGCCGAGGCCGAAGATGAAGACGGGGTCCAGCACGATGTTGAGCACACCGCCGGTGACGAGGCCGATCATGGCGAAGCTGGCCTTGCCCTCGTAGCGGAGGATGTTGTTCATCACGAGGCTCGACATCATGAGCGGGGCCGCGATGAGGATGGGCCGCGCATAGGCGCAGGCGTGGGGCAGGATGGTGTCGGTGCTGCCCAGCAGCATCATGAAGTCGGGCAGGGCAGCGAGACCGAGAACGGCCAGCACTGCGCCGAAGGTCAGCGCCGTGAAGAAGCTGGTGGAGGCGAACTTTGTGGCCGCGTGGGTGTCCTGACTGCCGAGGCTGCGGCTGATGATGCCGCCCGCGCCGTGGCCCAGCATGAAGCCGAGGGCCTGAATGATGGCCATCAGGCTCGACACGACGCCCACTGCGCCCGACGCGCTGGTGGACAGCCGGCCCACAAAGAAGGTGTCGGCCAGATTGTAGATGCTGGTGATGAGCATACTCAGGATGGTGGGGGCCGCGAGGCCGAGAATGAGCTTCGGCACGGGGGTCTGGGTCATTTTCTCGAACTGGAGCCTGCTGCGCTCCAGCTCGGCGGCGTCGGATGTGGTGCGGGGGGAAGACGGCATGAAGAGATACCTCACTTTCGGAAATCAAAGAAAATACCGCTCTTTGCGCAAAGAACGGGTAAAATGCAGATATACAATAAAGTATAGCGCAGATCGGGGGAAATGTCGAGATGATGGCACTGCACCAGCGGCGGTCGGTTCCGTTGCAAAAAGTTAGGGTATTGAGTGCAAAAGCAGGAGAAAATGGAATGCCTTTTGGCAAATTTGCCAAAGAAAGGTCGAATTGCTTGTAAAAAATCACGTCGAGTGGTATAATTTATGGAAAGAAACAAAAGCGCGAGGACAAAAAACAGCGCAGAGAAGAGTTCCGGGGAGATCCTGCCCCGGGATAAGGAGGGAAATCTTATGAAATCTGTGGCACAGACCATCATTGAAGCAGACCGCTTCTACACCATCGCCGCCAAGACCGGCAGCGTTATTCAGGCTGTGGAGAGCGTCAAGGACGGCGGCAACATCCGTCTGGGCAGGTACGAGCGCAAGCCCGAGCAGGAGTGGGCTTTCGTCCGCGAGGGCGACGGCGTTTACCGCATCCGCAACCGCGCCTCCGGCAAGCTCATCGACCTGATGATGACCGGCACCGCCAACGGCACCTGGCTCCACCTGTGGGAGGACGTGGGCGGCACTTCCCAGATGTGGAAGATGGAGCCCACCCCGGCCGGCACCGTCCGCCTGCGCTCCATGTGGGCTGCCGGCAAGTGCATCGACACCGTGGGCATGGGTACTGCGGACGGCGCTGTGCTCCAGATCTGGCAGGAGACTGCCGGCGAGGACCAGCTGTGGACCATCTCCGAGGTGAAGGACCGCGCAAAGCACGCCCCCAAGGCGGAGGAAAAGCCCGCTGAGGTCAAGGCCGAGGCCGCTGCTCCCGCCGAGGAAAAGCCGGCTGAGGAAAAGGCTGCACCTGCTGTGAAGAAGACCACCAGAAAGCCTGCGGCAAAGAAGATCGCCGCCAAGACTGCTGCGAAGTCCGCTGCGGCAAAGGCTGAAGCCGCACCCGCCAAGCCCGAGGAAAAGCCCGCCGAGGCCGCTCCTGCTGCAAAGCCTGCCCGCAAGACCGCTACCCGTAAGAAGACCACGAAGGCCAGCAAGTAAGCACGGCTACATAGCATCATAGCAAAAAGAGCACCCGCTCTCCACAGTGATGTGGAAAGCGGGTGCTTTTGGGTTTAGGGTCAGGTTTGCCTTCGTACAACCTCTCAGTGTCCCATCTTGCCCTTCTTGAACTTCAGCGCCGCTGCGACAAAGCCCTTGAACAGGGGATGTGCGCGGTTGGGACGGCTCTTGAACTCGGGGTGGAACTGTGCGCCGAGGTGGAAGTCACGGCCCGGCAGCTCCACGGTCTCCACAAGGCGGCCGTCGGGGCTGGTGCCGGAGATGACCAGACCGGCGTCCTGCATCTCCTGACGGTAGTCGTTGTTGAACTCGTAGCGGTGGCGGTGGCGCTCCCAGATCTCGCTCTGGCCGTAGCACTCGGCCATCTTGGTGCCGGGCAGGACGGTGCAGGGGTACTTGCCCAGACGCATGGTGCCGCCCTTGGGGATGTTGCCCTGCTGGTCGGCCATCAGGTCGATGACGTTGTGATGACCCTCGGGGGTGAACTCGCTGGAGTTGGCGTCGGCGTAGCCCAGAACGTGGCGGGCGAACTCCATGACCATGATCTGCATACCGAGGCAGATGCCGAAGTAGGGAACATCGTTCTCGCGGGCGTACTGTGCGGCCTGTATCATACCTTCGATGCCACGGTCGCCGAAGCCGCCGGGGACGATGATGCCGTCCACGTCCGCAAAGGCTTCCTTGCAGGCTGCCTGGTCGGGCAGGTCCTCGCTCTCGACCCACTTGATCTCCACCTGGCTGTCGTTCTCGAAGCCGGCGTGGTAGAGGCTTTCCATGACGGACAGATAGGCGTCATGCAGCTTGACGTACTTGCCCACGAGGGCGATGGTGCAGGTCTTGCTGCGGGTGGCGATCCGGGCCAGCATCTCTTTCCACTCGGTGAGGTCTGCGGGGGGAACATCCAGATGCAGCTGCTTGACCACCACGTCGTCGAGGCCGCCGGTGTGGAGCATCAGCGGACACTGGTAGAGGCTGGGCATGGTCAGGTTCTCGATGACGCACTCCGGCCTGACGTTGCAGAAGGTGCTGATCTTCCGGCGGATGTCGCTGCCCACGCTGCCGTCGGCGCGCAGGATGATGATGTCGGGGCTGACGCCCATGCCCTGCAGCTCCTTGACGGAGTGCTGTGCGGGCTTGGACTTGTACTCATCGGAGCCGGAGATGTAAGGCACCAGCACCACATGGATGAAGCAGCAGTTCTCCTTGCCCTGCTCGAGGCCCACCTGACGGATGGCCTCG
>ULSG01009988.1_pt1 | contig 13675 bp, 7 predicted proteins | sample 1956191 | NCBI WGS metagenome assembly ULSG01 (sample SAMEA4835703, study PRJEB28245) | human gut metagenome | biome: gut microbiome; material: fecal sample | place: Denmark | collected 2008 | reverse complement strand
TTAAAAGAAATAGAAACCAGACAGAGTTTAAATTACACTCCCGGGCTATTTGATTAAAACAGCCCCTTATTTATTATTTCATTTATTACTTAGTCGTCATCTTCTTTTCCGCGCTTTTCAGCCCTTTCAGAGAAGCCTTGATCTTCACATTTCCACTAGTCTGACTGGAACGTAATATAGCCATTACAAATCCTTGATGTAACTTCTTGTGGTTTCCTGAGAAAAGCTCATCTGTCATATGATCACCATTATCTACGGCAATCAGTCTGGCTTCACCTGAGACTTCAAACGTAACTTCACCTTCAGTAGCAGGTACCACCCGTCCTTTACTGTCAACAGCATATACCTTTACATACTGCAAATCCATTCCATCTGCTTTCCAGTCTGCATTCTCCAACTCCATTTTCAAAGCTTTCGCCTTGCCTGTCGTTTCCAACATATGACGAGCAACTTCTTTTCCATTGTTACGTGCAATCGCTATGATGTTTCCTCCTTTGCCATAAGGTATATTTTGCCAGTAAATCATATTGCGGCTTTGTATATCATCACGTTTATTCTTCTGAATACCTAAAGATTTCCCATTAACCAATAACTCCACTTCATCAGCATTTGTATAAGTGAACAGATTCTGCTTACTTCCTTCAGCTCTGTTCCAATGAGATGAAAGAGGCATACGACCTACTATGACATCATTCCATTCAATACTTTCTTTCTCACTATCGACTACTCCGATATGAACTAAAGGCTCATCACTGAAAGCACTCTTTATCAAATACGCTTGAGGATAGGGTTCCAAAGCATGATTAAAGAATGAATAATTCCACCCTTTTTTAGGCCAGCCGTTCGATTCTCCCCAGTATTCGATAGCTCCCCAATAGGCAAGTCCTACCATCTTATCCCGGTCCATACCGAAAAAAGGAGCAGTAAGTTCACTACTTGTTGCTTCACTCTGATAAACGATTAAATCGGGACAAGCTTCGAGATACTTCGCATAATCGGTATATTGATAATTGAAGCTGGCAACTTCAGTCACCGTAGACAATTCGGGAGGAAGAATTTTCTTATTGAAATCTGCATCTTTTCTACTGATGGCACCAGCTCTCGAAGGATACATAGCCACCGTTGTCTTTCGGGTAGAATCGTATCGCTTTACAAGTACATCGAAAATTCGATAAGTCGTAACACCCCAATCACCGGTAGGGAACCCAGCCAGATCTTCCCGCATCTGCAATTCGTTGCCGATACTCCACATAATAACCGAAGGATGGTTTCTGTCGCGTTTAATCCATTCGGGAATCATCTTATACCACAATTGAGTAAAAGGAACCCGTCCACCCCAATATGATTTGTCGCTCCACTTATCAATCAATTCATCTACAATCAGAATACCATGTTTATCAGCCAACTCCATAAAGGATTTCGAATATGGATTATGTGATGTACGCACATGATTATAACCGAACTTCTTGAGCAATTCGAACTGCCGTTCAATAGCACGGTCGAATGCCGCTGCTCCTACAGCACCTAAGTCATGATGATTGGCAATACCCTTCAAGAATAGTTTCTTACCATTCAGTTTAAAGCCAAACTCCGGAGAGTATTCAAGTGTGCGAATACCAAATTTCTCAGTTACATTGTCGATAACTTTTCCATCACGGACCAATGTTATTTCTGCTCTATAGAGATTCGGTGTTTCACAAGACCATAGCTGGGGATTGGAAACTGCAACTACCGGAAGTGGGACTTCAACAGTAGCCAGTTTATTTTTTTTAGGAGCCATTCCCTTTGTTTCCGTCACCAATTCACCTTTCGGAGAAAAGATTCTGGCATTGATTTCCACATCCAGCTGTTTCCCGGAAATACCTTCCACCTCAACCTGTACATTGATATCTGCACTTTGTTCCGTTACTTTAGGAGTAGAAATAAACACGCCATGACGGGCTATGGAAACATAGTCTTTAACCAGCAAATGGACATCCCGGAACAAACCTCCTCCCGTATACCAGCGTGATCCTCCTTTTTTGCCGGTAGAAGCACTGACAGCTACCACATTATCTGCGTCATATCTTAGTAATTTAGTAATGTCCGTTTCAAAGCCAATATACCCATAGTCTGTACTTCCTACTTTCTGACCGTTTACCCAGACATCACCTATTAACATAATTCCTTCAAAATCGAGTAATACCCGTTTTCCTTTCCATTCAGGATCGGCTTTAAATGTTTTACGATACCAACCGGTTCCCATCGCTTTAAAACCACGAGCTCCCCCTGCACCCTTATCCCACGGCTGTTCTATTTGAAAGTCATGAGGCAGATCCAATACACGCCAGCTACTATCATCATAGTTTACAGAATAGGCATCTTTCAAGTCACCTGCATGAAATTTCCATCCGAAATTAAACAAGCGAGACAAACGCCCCTGTCCATCAGCATTTTGTGCAGCGAGCAAACCAAATTGAAGAGTCAATAAAGATAATAAAATCAGTTTTTTCATTTTGTGTATATTAATAGTTTCATAGTAGCACAAAGATAATCCCGGTTTCAATATCAGTACATAGAAGTTTGTACATTTACCTAGATTATTCACCATCTATCATCCGTAAAACAATAAAAGTCTCAAGTAGTGACAAACTACTTGAGACTTTTGTTTGAATATGATCAGTTACTTTTTATACAAATCAGACCCTAAATAATAGCCCAGCTGCGTAGGTTGATTATATCCTATATTTTGATTGAGGGCACTCATTTCATAGACATGATCACTCATCAGATAAGGAAATTTATAATCTGTCGGATACCAAGTCGTAAACAGGCGTAGTTCAGTCTGATCACTTGTTACCTGAATAATTTCCTCGCGCCAGTCTCCCCAGATATCCGCATAGAAACAGGGATTACTTTTACTACTATTGATAGTAGTCACTTCATATCTATAAATAGTAAATACACGTTTTTCTTTGGGCGCATCAATCTTACTCCTGTCTAATAATTGACGATTCAATGAATTGGAGAACCATACTGCCATATTGTAAGACATACTGCTGGAACCGGCTCCATATCCGAGATCAGCTCCCGTACAGGAATGTGCATTGCCTTTATACCACCACATCTCGCAGCCCGGACTATCTGGATCAATATCGGCTACCAGACAACGTCCCATATCTCCACTATACGGAAAATCCCAGATAGTCTCTCCCGTTCTCGCATCTCTCAAAGCAGCACCTACTTTAAAAGGACAAGCCTCAAAGCAAGACCAAATTTGCAGTCCTTTTCTTGACGGGTCAAACTTACCTAAATGCAAGGCATCTCCATGTCCATGCCTGGAGTTCCACAAGCCTTTACCATTGTGGTCTATACAACAACCTCCATATACAACTTCATCACACCCGTCATCGTCCACATCTCCCACACTTAAACTATGATTTCCTTGTCCGGCATAATCACCGTGCACACCGTCTGAAGTATCAAATCTCCATCTCTTCTTTAACTCTTGGCCCTGAAAATCCCAGGCTTCCAATACCATCTTTCCATATACTCCACGACAAATCAGAATAGAGGGGGTAGTACCCGAAAAACATCCTACTCCTACACGATAACTGGCAGAACGTTTGTAATAGTTATCTCCCCAGTCTTCGCTTTTACCTAACGCGATATAATCAGTACGAGCCAACTCTCTTCCTGTCATACCATCCAATACCGACAGAAATTCCGGTCCGCCATGAATATGAGCCGAGCCTTCGACACGATAATCGACTTTACCATCCCCATCCGTATCTTTTATTTCTGTTCCATCTCCAAAGACAGTACCTTCTGCGGTACGAACCGCAATTTCACATTTTCCGTCACCATCAAAATCATAGACAGCAAAAGAGGTCAGATTACCCACCGGGACATTCGGCCCCAAAGCTACACGCCATAAGAACGAACCATCTAATTTATATGCTTCCAGCAGGGTAGTATGCCAAGGTCCCATCTGTACGGCTCCTGACTCATCCTCTTCGTCCTCTGTCGAGGAACTGCTTCTCAAAAGCCTTTTCAGTACAATCTCATAAACCCCATCTCCGTCCAGGTCACCGACACTGGCATCATTGGCATCATAATAATACTCTGAACTGATGCCTGTGGTACCGGCCAGCGGTATGGAAATATAGGGCAGTCCGGCCGATGCCTGTGCTGCCGTTATGGTATAAGTATCCAACGTTTCATCAGAACCGGCAAAACATAACCGATACGTATTATCCTTATTACGGTCGGCAGTTATATCCTGGAAGTTTGTCGACAAAGTAATCGGTTCTTCATTAAGTTTCACCTCTTCTTCATTACCGCTCTTCCGATAAAGGTCAAAGCCTGTAGAAGAATCATCGGTGGGAAACATACGCCAGCTCACTAATATCTTATTATTGTATTCGGGATAGTAAGAAGCATCTTTTCTTCCGTTAATCGAAGCCCACAATGCACGTTTCAAAGGAGGCTCGACCCGCTCTGCCGGAGGAGTCGGTTCAGGTTCATCACCATTCAACTGGATTTGATTGTCAGTACAAGAAACTGTAAGCAACAAAATTGCTGCCAGAAAAAACAAGGCATTTTTCATTTTAAAAGAATTTAGTTAAACATATAATGATCTGTAAGTTCACAAAAAACACATCGCTGATCTTTCACCAAGCTTCCATAAAAAGTGCACAATGCCGACACTTCGAAAAGTATCCTTTTTATTTCAGATTAGTAGTTCAGCGATGGTCAAAAGTACAGAATCATCCACATTTTCAACTGGAATTATGTACAGTTTACATGTAAAAAAACAGGGATGAACTCAAAAACAAATTAAAGTTCATATATGAACTTTTTTGCTTAGTCTTTATTATCCTCCATTTGATAAGTTACATTCTTTTCTACCACATTTTCAACATTACTTACTTTCTTCACAAACTTCTTAACCGAACCGACCTTTACATCCTTTATCCGCACATTCTTCACAGGAAGTTCAGCATTTCCCTTCAGTTCATATACAGCGTCTGCCGATTCGCAAGTTACTTTATCCATATAGATGCCATCGATACGAGTGATTCGCTTTTCATAAGTCGGGACTAAGTCCTTCCACTGATAAAGCACCTCCGTATCTATTTCAAGTACCCGCTGGGCTGTTCCGGATGCTACATTTTTCATATAGATATTCTCAATAAATCCTCCCCTGCGATGATTTGTCTTCACAAAGAAAAGACGCATCACAGAATTGGGTGCTGTACAGTCATGCATATAGATATTCCGTATACCACCGGAGATCTCACTGCCGATGCCCAGTAAGGTATGTCCTTTCAATATCCGGCAGTTACGGATAACTATATTCTCGCAAGGTGTATTCAACCTCCATGCGTCCTGATTACGACCGGCTTTGATTACAACAGCATCATCTCCCTGGTCAAAAGAACAGTCTTCGACCAGAAAGTTACGACTCATTTCAAAGTCAATACCATCATTATTGTGTCCATGTGCCCGCACATCCAAATTACGGACGATACCTCCGTCACACATATAGAGGTGAATGGTCCAAAACGGACTCTCACGTATTTTAAATCCATCCAGCATCACATTCTTACAGCGATTGAAATGTATCAGATGCGGACGCAAATGATTTTCACCGGTAGCCATCTGGCGTTCTATAACAGGTACATTGGTCGAAGCTTTGGTATACAATTCCTTCAAAGCTTGCAGATGGGGTGCAGGACGTTTAAACCATACTTTCCATGTTCCCATCTTCGGCTGTAATGTACCTTTACCGCTGATTGCCACATTTTCACATTCAAATGCATACAGTAGCGGTGAGTAATTATAGCACTCCAATCCCTCCCATGAGGTCATTACCGCCGGTAGATAGTCTTCCGGATTATCTGTAAAACTCAATACGGCATTTTCTTCTAAACAGAGGTTTACATTACTTTTAAAGTGTACGGGTCCCGTCAGCCAAATGCCTGCCGGAACAACCACACGTCCACCGCCCGCTTTATTACATGCGTCAATAGCAGCAGCGATCGCTTTGGTATTATCAACTTCTCCACCCGGCACAGCACCAAAATCCGTAATCTTAAAATCCCGGTCCGGATAAATAAAGACTTTAATCGGTTGCATCGGAAAAGGAGCTTTTACTTTGACAGTTTTATAATTACCGCCCGCCATTACCGTAGCAACAGACAATAGCCCGAAACACATACATACCATCCATTTTAAAAAGTTCTGTTTCATTATCATCTCATATTAAAATTTGTCCAATCAATTTTATTTTTGAATTTTCAGTGTCACCTTAATCATACCGCCATACGGGTCGAAATCGAAAAGAACTTTATCGTCAGTGATCTGTACCGGCAATCTTCTTTTTCCTTGTTTCACAGTCACTTTCTTTATTTCCTTACCGGTAATCACCATTGTCAACGGTTCAACGAACAGTTCCTGATCCAACTTAAGTTCCGGAGTAATCAACAAGGTATTCTTTTTATTCACAACTTCCAGTTTAGCTTCCTCCCTTTCCTTGATATAAGAAGCCACTTCACGAAAGGTTCCTACCCATATTTCATTCTCTCTCGCTTTTACTTGATCCAGATGATCCCACAAACGTTGAGGATTGCGGAAAGCATCATAGCCATAGGTTAAACCGTGTGTCATTCCTACTCCCCAGTCATTGGTTTCAATCAAGGTATTCACCCATTTCTCCAAATCCTGCAGAGTCGATTTACTTCCAATCGAACGCTGGTGAGTTCTTGTCCCCACACGATTCTGTACGGCAATTCTCTGTCCTTCCGCTTTTTTATTATTATTGGGATAGCAGAAAGTACGGGGCATTACACCTGTATTGGCAAATATAGCACTATCATTCTTAAAAATATCCTCTTTTATCTCTTTGATAGGAAAACGTGCAAAGTTTTTATGCGCCCAACCGTGATTGGAAATCTCATGACCATTATCAGACATTTCCCTAAGTTGAGGCCAGGTCATTCGTGTAGTGTCGGTAATGTTCTCGTTATCCTTATTTATATTGGAACCACATATCCAGAATGTTCCCCGGAAACCTCTCTTTTCCAGTTGGGGAACAAGAAGTGTATAATGTTCTGCCAGGCCATCATCAAAAGTATAGCTGATAGCACAAGCCTTATCCTGTTTATATCTGGCAATTTGTACATTCCAGTCTGCACCAGACAAATAGTTTACACTGATTAATAAACTTAAGATAAAGAGTGAAAATGTCTTCATCGTTCTGTCGTTTTATTGGTTTATCTTCACATTATGCATCGTAAATGAATCGATTATACTCTGATCCACTTTTCCTTTCTTAGCCCGCACTGTGAGATTCTCAAAACAGAAATCTGACAATTTATATTGATCAGACTTCTTAACATTAAAGAATACATTACAATCAATGTCTATATTGCGCATCGTAATGTTATTAGAATAAGAAAGGGGAGTATCTTTACGATCTTTCAAATCGTAAAACTGCGTCCAAGGAGCTATATTCAGACAATTCTGTACATTCCCTGTTATATCCTCTACCAGAATATACTCATATTTTTGCGGTGTATCCGGGCGCATCTTTAGAGTTAGAAGAGCACGTGCTCTATCTACCTTACAACGGCGGACAATCACATTCCGGCTAAGGATAGACTCACTACCACAAGTAAAGGCGCTATGACAGAATCCGTAGGTACAGTCTTCAATAATAATATCATAGTTTTCTCCATTATTGGCATCTTTATCTGCCCAAGGTCCTTTTCCCCCTTTCAGCGCTACCGCATCATCATTGACAGACATATAACAATTCTTTATCAGCACATTATTACAAACATCAAGGTCCACTGCATCCGTACTAGGAGCTTTTACAGGACTGGCAGGCGAAGTAATGCGAAGATTCAACAACTTCAAAAAACTGCATTTATAGAAATGAGTGCTCCAGAAAGGAGAATTCATAATTCTGATTCCCTCAATCTGAGTATTCTTACAGTTGGACAAATAAATAATGCGAGGACGCATTTCTTCCATATTGGTGCAATCCGGATTTATAGAACGCCGTAACCAAAATGACTTCCAGTACCGAAGCCCGTTTCCATTCAATGTTCCCTTTCCGGAAATTGTAAATCCATCCAGTCCGTCTGCATTTACCAAAGCCATGAAGTACTTTAAAGTCTGTCCCTCCATACGGGTCATTTTCACCGGAAAATGACTAATATCATCGCTTCCCTTTAATACTGCATCTTCTTCCAGATGTAAATGAGTATTGTTTTTAAAGAAAAGTGATCCGCTTAAGAAAGTACCTTTGGGAATAACTATAACTCCACCCCCATTCCGGGCAGCCAGATCAATTACTCCCTGTATCTTCTTTGTCTGCACCACCGTACTGTCGTTCGCTACTCCATAATCGGTTATGCTATATTTCTTTCCTAAAGCATTCACATTCACTTCCTTGTTTTCCCTGAACCATTCAGGGATTGCCTTGCCATCAGGAAAAACCTCCTGAGCCACCATTTGTGTACAACACAAAATCAATACTAATCCTACAATTTGTTTCATCACCTATTTATCTTTTTACACTTATCTATTATTAATCAATACCTTACATTGAAAACACCAGTACTCCTGCGGTTGGGATCTCTTCAGTTCCTACCAGCACCTTACTTCCCTCCGGTATGTCGAATGTATAAGAACGATCTGAATAATTCAGCACAATCCCCAGCCCGTTCCGGTATTCCACCGTTATTCCATAAGGCAAATTCATCACAGGAATCTGTAGCTGCGCATATAATTTCTTCAAGATATCCTTTTCCAACGCACCATTGTGGCTGTCAACTCCGACATATGTAACAGTGCCTTTACCCAGTTTTCGGAACGTGACAGCAGGACCACCTTCATAGAATTCATTGGCATACGTCGCCCAAACCTGCGAATCAGATGCGGGAATCAGTATTTCTCCCCATGTATTCCACTCATATTGCTTTCCATTCATGACAACAGTACCCGGATCTTCCGGTAACAGCAGATCATAAAAGTTCATTTCATTTCCCGTCAGAGGTGTGATCATAGAACCGAAAGGAGCTTCCGGCAAACGGCCATAACGGTCTTTCTGTGCTGTACGGCAGGTCAACACAAGATTACCACCATTTTTCACATAGGCAATCCATTTATTTACTAATTCCTTATCAGCCAGTTGGTAAGCAGGAGCTATCACCACAGGATACTCCGTCAACTCCTTCTGTTCGGAGACAAAATCAACGGGAGCACCAAATGACTTCAAAGTCCGGTAATACTTCTCTATATGTGCAAAAGTATCCCATGTACGGTTCTGTTTCTGCCGCTCGATGCTCCAGGAATTCTCGTGGTTGAAAAGGATAGCGGTACGACGTGCCAGATAGTCGGCAGGCTTCGTTTCGCGCGGAGCATAATGTTTCCGGAGTTCTCTTATCTCTTTTATAAAGGTTTCATATTCCCTTCCGCCGGGAGTGACGGTTACGCCGTCCGTTCCTACTATCCCATAATGATACTGCTCTGTGCCGTACAGCGGCTGGCGATAGCGATACGTACAGATAAAATCGCTTCCACCGGCAAATACACTCCACATCCACAGACGGACAGCTCCCGGAAGCGGTTGCGGATTAATGCTCCCCCAATTCACTTGTCCCGGTTGCAACTCCATCACGCCATACGTACCCTGTATAGGACGGAAGAAGTCATTCGCCCATGCAATACGCAACGGATTTCCTACCCGATATCCACGGCGTCCGATACCTTCGTTATCGCCATACACCATATAGCGTGTATAACTCTGGAAATCGAGTGCAGGACTACCGCCGATATGTCCTTCATCATAGTTGGGGATATAGTTGGTAGTAATCCACTGGTTCTTTGCATATTTTCTGATCAGCAGACATTGTTCATTCAGAAAATCATTGGTCTGCGCAGCGGCAAAACGACGATAATCCAGAATCTGATGATGATTCATAAACATCTGGACACGCTTAGGAAGAGTGATTTCATCAAAAGACGAATAAGCCTCACTCCAGAAAGCGGTTCCCCACGCGTCGTTCAGCAACTGAATGTTGTGATTGTATTTTGCACGGAGATAATCACGGAAAGCCTGTTCCGCTTTCGGATTATAGTCGAACTGTACGGCAGGTTCATTGTCGAGTTGCCATCCGACAATACGGGAATCATTGCCATAATGCTGTGCCAGTTTCTCGATCATCTTATACGATAATTCCCGATAGAGCAGCGATGCAAATGAGGCATGCTGGCGGGCACCGTGATCGAGAACCGTACCATCTTCATTCTTCAACAGGATTTCGGGATACTTGCGGCTCATCCACACCGGGGGCGTGGCAGTCGAAGTACACATAATGACTTTCAGATCATATTTGGCAGCAAGAGCTACTGCTTTATCCAGCCAGGCAAAATCGTATCGTCCTTCTTCCGGCTCCAGCTGCGCCCATGCAAACTCCGCAAAGTGAGTAAACTCAAATCCCAGTTCATGCATCTTCTTGAAATCACGTTCCCACTGACTTTCATCCCAGTGTTCGGGATAATAATAAACTCCTGTCAATGTCAGGTCCTTATCGTTGAACCAGGAAGAAGTTTGTGCTTTTACAGATTGATGCTTCCGGTCATCTACCAGAGACTCTACGACGGAAGCATCTACCGCAAAGGCAGTCCCGTGGCGGATTCCCTTCGGAAACGAAACCTGATCGGATACATCTTCCCACGTTTCACCATGATCCAGCGAACGGACAGCTCCGTAACGATGATCACGATACTTATCAAAATACACATAAAGCGCATCACCCACAAAAAGAGGTGCCGGTCCTTCCGCCCAATATTTTCCGGTAATCGGGGCGGATACCTTTGTCGGAAAACCTTTGGCAATATTCTTCGTGCGTGTCACACGCAGGTTTTTCTCCGGAGGATTGGAGTTCTCGTTCTTGACGACCATGATCAGATCTCCCTGTGTCGGATCTTTCACGATAGCCGCGTCGATCACACTGAAATCGGGATTGAAAAACATCTTCGTCTTTGAGAAAGTACGAAAATCCTTCGTTGTAACATAGTACATACGATGGTTCAGCCCTTTTTCGCTTTCGCTGGTAGGCACTTCCTTGTGGCGTCCAGGGATGGTGGTCGCCCAAAAAATGTAATATGTTTCCGAAGGTTCGTCATAAAAGAGTTCCGGCGCCCAACAATTATGAGCTTCCGGCTCGTGCATCATCACGGGAATAGCCTGTTGCTCACTCCAATGAATCAAATCACGGGAAGAAGCATATCCGATGATCCGGTCCGTCCAACTGGAAGTCCAGACCATGTGAAATGTTCCGTCGGGAGCTTGGCATATACTGGGATCACGCATCAATTTATCTTTACCGACAGACGGAGTCAAAAAAGAGCGTCCGCCGTTCAAAGGAGTCCAGTTCAGCCCATCATAACTGTAGGCAAGATGCAGACCGTCCTTGCTGTCATTGATAAAATAAGAAAAGAGATAAGCAGTCTCACCTGCAAAGATTGTCATTACCGACCAAAGAGTTAAAGCCATCCAGGCAAATACTTTTTTCATGGTTCACTTTAAGATTAAAAAGTTTACTTCGCAAAGATATGGTATCCCCCAGAATTTCAGAAATGAATGATGATGGAGATATTATCATATTCATGTAGTTTCGTACACTAACTGCCATAAAAGCCGTTTTTGATACAATATTCTATGTATCTGTACATCTTTCTATTTTATAGATTACTCAAAAGCTCTACTTTAGCAGCAGATTTTTAAACGTAGTGGAAAACATATCAATTCTACATATCATGAAACAACTTTTAGTAAGTATTGCCATTGTATTCGCCTCTGTACTGACCGCAACAGGGCAAAACCATTCTTTCAGCCTATCCGGAAAATGGAATTTCCAGATAGACCGGGAAGATGCAGGGATGAAAGAACAATGGTTCAATAAATCGCTCGACGAGTCTATCAACTTACCCGGCTCCATGCCCGAAAAGCTGAAAGGGGACAATGTTACCGCACGTACCCAATGGACAGGAAGTTTATATGACAGTTCTTACTATTTCAATCCTTACATGGAGAAATACCGGATAGAAGGGCAAGTCAAATTACCTTTCTTCCTGACTCCCGACAAGCACTATGTAGGTGTCGCCTGGTATCAAAAGAAAGTGACAATTCCATCCGCCTGGAAAGGGGAAAGAATTCTCCTTTTTCTGGAACGCCCGCATATTGAAACGACCGTATGGGTAAACACGAAAGAAATCGGTATGCAAAACAGCCTTTGCGTTCCTCATGTATACGACCTGACCTCGGCCGTCACTCCCGGCAAGCCGTGCCGGATCACTATCCGGGTTGACAACCGGATTAAAGAGATCAATGTCGGTCCGGATTCACATAGCATCACCGACCAGACACAGGGCAACTGGAACGGAATCGTAGGTAAAATCGAACTGCAGACGACTCCCAAAGTCTATTTCGACGATATACAGGTATATCCTGATCTGAGTCACGGGAAAGCGCTGGTACGCATGAATGTAAAATCCTCTTCTTCTGCCAAAGGAGAAATAACACTTTCTGCCGAAAGCTTTAATACGGATACCCGCCAAAACGTCCTCCCTGTTCAACAGACCTTCCGTATTCAGGCAGGAGATAACCGGGTAGAAATGGAACTACCGATGGGAAAAGACTTCCTGACATGGGATGAGTTCAATCCGGCACTCTACAAACTGACAGCCACGCTGAACAGCGGCAAGCAGTCCGAAAAGAAACAGGTACAGTTCGGTATGCGTGATTTCAAGATAGAAGGCAAATGGTTCTACGTCAACGGACGCAAGACAATGCTCCGCGGTACAGTGGAAAACTGCGATTTCCCGCTTACAGGTTATGCACCGATGGACGTAGCTTCCTGGGAACGGGTATTCCGCATCTGCCGCAACTACGGATTAAACCATATGCGTTTCCACTCTTTCTGTCCACCGGAAGCAGCCTTCATCGCTGCCGATCTCGTTGGTTTTTATCTGCAACCCGAAGGTCCCAGCTGGCCTAATCACGGTCCGAGACTGGGCAACGGGCAGCCGATTGACAAATATCTGATGGACGAAACCATCGCTCTGACCAAAGAATACGGCAATTACGCCTCTTACTGCATGCTAGCCTGCGGCAATGAACCTTCGGGCCGTTGGGTACCTTGGGTAAGCAAATTCGTTGATTACTGGAAAGCGACCGACCCCCGCCATGTATATACAGGAGCTTCCGTAGGAGGCAGCTGGCAATGGCAGCCCCACAATCAATATCATGTGAAAGCCGGTGCACGGGGTCTTAGCTGGGCAGGCTCGCAACCGGAAAGCATGTCCGACTACCGCGCCAAGATCGATTCCGTGAAGCAACCGTACGTTTCTCATGAGACGGGACAATGGTGTGCATTCCCGAATTTCAGCGAGATACGTAAATACACCGGAGTGAACAAGGCCAAGAACTTTGAAATCTTCCGTGATATCCTGAATGATAATCACATGGGCAGCATGGGGCACGACTTTATGATGGCTTCGGGCAAACTTCAGGCAATCTGCTACAAACACGAAATCGAGAAAACATTGCGTACACCCGACTATGCAGGATTCCAATTGCTGGCACTGAACGACTATTCCGGTCAGGGAACTGCATTAG